>JAABUX010000168.1_pt1 | contig 115272 bp, 95 predicted proteins | sample 5561851 | NCBI WGS metagenome assembly JAABUX01 (sample SAMN10711883, study PRJNA513361) | rock metagenome | isolation source: Antarctica rocks | place: Antarctica: Victoria Land, Richard Nunatak red sandstone | collected 2016-01-03
TCGCAAGGTGTGTAGAATTCTCTTAGGTAGCTTAGGCATCTCTCATTCTTTCTCCTCAGTTAGATGTGAGAGAAGCCTACTCTACCTATCTCGTTTTGTCTAGCCAATGGATAAAGCCTAGCTTAGATAAGCTGATTGCGTTGCTGAAACTCGAATCTGGAGCAGTCGAGCGATGGTTGGCATCCTTTCCTTCTTGAAAATTGGAGCGTGCGCTCTCTCCAACACGATTGAACCAACTCAACACTTGTATTCCCACCAGGAGCCGAGGCACTAAGACAGGCAATGCTTAATACCACCAAACTTGGTCGCGACGTGTGTGAGGCACTCGCACTTCAGCACGGATGGTCGTGGCCTCGTGAGGCCGCTGAGGAGGTTATTCAGATGTTAACAAACAAATGACACAATATCTTATGCATTGATGGTAATAAATTTACTTACTGACAAATAAGGCAGAATAAAGATAACGCTTGAATTGTTTACTTGACGTTTTCCACACGTCTAATTGGTCCTGTGACAAGCCATAGTAATCCAATCGCGAGGAGCGGCAGCCCACTGGCGGCGACAAGTGCAGGTATGCCAAACGCAAGCAATAGCACGCCTGCAAGCCCACTTCCCAGTGGTTCACCGCTCGACCCAACGGTACTGGTAAAGGCCCAGACACGCCCCTGTAGTTCGTTCGGCACCGCTCTTTGACGAACGGTTGTCAGATAGATTGCGCCAAGATCGTCGAAGGCACCAAGTAGAAAATAGATACCCAATGCGAGCCAGAACGGGGCAATGAGCGCGAGTAAACCATAGCAGAGAGCTTGCGTAATGAGTAGCATACACGTCACACGACCAGGGTAACGCGGACGTAACGGACCAAACAGGAGTGATGAAAGCAACACGCCTACCGAATTAACCGATAACAACACACCCATGCCGACAGGACCGACCTTTAATGCTCGTTCGCAATAAAAGGGTAGCACAACGAGAAATAGCCCTAGCCCAAAGTTCCAGAAGAACGAGACGGAAGTAAGAGCCAACAAAAGCGGCCTTTGGAAGGTGAAGCGCACGCCTTGTATCATCTCTGCGAAAAATTGTGTAGCGTGTTGCGATGTCTTTTGGGTTGTAACGTGAGTGCTGGGGATAGTGAAAAGTAAGAGGCATAGGAATAAAGCAAATACGAAGAACGAGCCACCATCAACCCAGAGCAATGAAATAGGGCCAGTAAGTACAACGAGAATACCAGCGAGTGCAGGACCTGCAATAAAGCTAACCTGGCGTTGTGCAACGTCAAAGGAGTTGGCTATGTTGAAATCTTTAGGCAATACAAGGTCCGTTACAATCGTAAGACTTCCTGCCGATGTCACGACAGAGCTAGCACCCAATAGGGCGATAATGGTATACAGCAACGGCAATGAGAGCAGGCCACGACTGTCAAGCAGCGGAATGAGTAGCACCAGTAAACCACGTAGTAAGTTGTCGCATAACATCACCAGTTCGCGTCTAAAACGGTCAAGCAGCCAACCAGCAAGAAAGCCAGAGAACAGGCTCGGCAACTGAAAAATCAGGAAGGTGAGGCCGACTTCAAGCGGGCTATTGCTGCGTCGCAAGACGTACCATGCTAATCCAAACGTCGTGAAGCTATCACCGAAGCTAGAGATAAGCGAGCCGAGCCAGAACAGCATGTAGGCCCGGTTAGTGAGGATGACGCGGTAGTGGTGCATGTACGTTTGTTTCTACAACAATCAAACGTGATATTTCTTACGGGAAAATTTTAGTACATCATCAAATAACGATAGTTGAGTATCAGTAGCAAATTGATAAATTTCTTCTTGCGTTTTGAGTGTACCATCTTCGACAATATGAACCACCGTTATACCCTGCTCAAGCAGTATGCTACTAATCAACTTCCCACGATGACATTCTTGTGGTTTCAGTTCGGCACACATGATAGCTACGGCTAATTGCTTTTCCCATGCAGTGTGCAAACGCTGAATGCCGTCTTGAAAGAAGGGCTTTGTACGTACTCTTGAGTAGTCTACTCTCCCCTCTACATAACATGTCTCATCCTGTGGACGCCCACCAAGTGTATCGCCCATAAAAACATAGTGTATCTGACGCTCTTTCAGCAGTTGCTCAAGACGTGCTTTTGAGAATTCTGGATGCGCTCGTGAGTATGGCTGCGAACGCACGTCTACGAGATACTCAATAGCGTGCTGTTTGAGCAAGGCAATAAAGATATCTATAGAGCGATTGCCATAACCAATGGTGTAAATGGGAATGTTTTTCATTAAACTACACAAGTGGCTCTTTACTACCTAATGACTCTTTCACCGTAGTCCGTCTATACAGTGTAGCAAGAGGAAACTGAATACCGAGACTTGTCATTTCCACGATATCACCAGGACCATAGACGTGGGCATGATAAGCCGACCATCCTTGCGCGGTGCGGCGAAACACTTCTACGACTTGATATTCAGTCGAGACAAGAACGTACTCTTCTATGGTAGAGCATTGGCGATAGAGTGCAAACTTTTTGCCTCGATCATAGGTTTCTGTAGATTCGAAGAGGACTTCGACAATGAGGCGTGGTGATTGCACCATATCTTCCTCTCCCTGATCTCGTTCGTCACATGTCACAGATGCATCAGGGAAAGTATAGCGTGTAGGGGACAAGCGTACACTCAAATCTGAGTTATAGACGTTACATGGTCCTTCACCTAGCGCATCTTCGAGAGTCCTCACAACATTACTGCCAATACGAGAATGGTTCGCGGTTCCACCTGACATAAGGTATACCTGCCCATCAATATACTCGTACTTGGCATCAGGATTGCTGCGTCCGAGCGTTCGCCACTCATCAACAGTCATATAATGAGGTGATCTTTGAGCTACCATGTCAAACCTCCGCGAAAGGATCAATAAATGGTGCATTCACTCGGTAACAAGAAAGTCGTAGAGGCCTGATTTATCACGCCCTCGGACGAGCGAAGCAATGTCCGTTCCCTCGTTCAAATACCATACGCACCAGTAAAGCACTCTTGATTAGTATAACATGCTCATGTCCCCGTTCGTACAAGGAATATAGGGCACAAAGAAACTAGAGCTTTGACATCCCCACATTTCTTACGTCGATAATACTATAATATGTCTAAACAAACTGATAAAAGCTCTATTCAAAAAGAATTGTGTGTAGCCGTTTACAAAGCGTCGCTATTGATAGGAGGAACTATGGGACTTTTCTCACGCCTCGCGACATTCCTGCATATCCGTGCTAATGCAGCACTCGATAAGGCAGAGGACCCTGGACAGGTGATGGACTATTCGTATGCAAAGCAGCTTGAGCAGTTACAGCAGTTGCGCCGCTCTATCGCCGACGTGGTGACGAACGAGAAACGCTTAGAGCTACAGGAGACACAAATTCAGCAGCAGTTCGACAAGTTGGGTCAACAAGCAATGCTCGCGTTACAGGCTAATCGCGAAGAATTGGCACGCATGGCTCTACAGCGCAAAGAGACGCTGCAAATCCAGATCGCGAACTATCGCCAGCAGATAGAGCAGTTGCGCGGACAGGAGCGGAAACTTATCGACATGGAGCGCACCGTTTCCGCTCGCATCGAAAACTTCCGTACCCAGAAAGAGATGGTCAAGGCACAATATAACGCGGCACAGGCACAGGTCAAAATCAACGAGGTCGCGACTGGTATCTCTGAAGAAATGACCGAGATGAACGCCGCTATGCAACGCGCCCAAGACAAGGTGCTTACGATGCAGGCACGTGCTAACGCGATGGAGACGCTTATCGAGCAAGGTACGCTGGGCGAACAGGGTTTGCTTGGTGGTTCAGGCGATACGCTTGATCGCGAGTTACAGAAGATATCGTCTGAGCAGAACGTCGAGGCACAGTTACTGGCTATGAAGCAGCAGATGCAGCTTGGTGGCCCTAACAATCAACAAGGGCGTATCGAAGGTCCAGAATTGTAATAAAAAAGAGCGTGTGCAATCCAGTCAAGTATGCCCGACTGAATTGCACACGCTCTTTTATTTCTCAAGAGATGTTTTTGTGTTTCGTTCACCATCGTAGGTCATGAGAATACGCTTGCCCTCATATACTGTTTCAAGATGCACAGGTCGTCCCCACAGCATATACACATGTTGCAGCGTCTTTTCGGCGTAGTTCACATCAAGCTCCTGCCCCTCGAACAGGTGCTTGATGTACAGCTCGCGATTGCCGTGATAGTCACCGTTATCGACCACGAGGTAGGGATAGCCAAAGTTCGTCATGCTGGCAACAATGCCATCACGCACTTTCTCCCATTTCTTCTCCGAGATGACCCACTCATCGCCCTCTTTCTTATATAGATAAAGGTCTAGGTCTTTAATGAGGTCTTCGGTGAGATAGTTACGTAAGAACGAGACATCGTTGTCAAGTTCGCGCACCTCGAAAATCTTCTGCCGACCCATACCTGGCTTACGTCCAAGTCGCTCCTGCTCTTCCTTCGATGGATTGTCCCAACGCTTCTCGATGGCCTCGAACATCTTATAACCCAGGTAATAGGGGTTGAGCGAGGTTTTGGATGGTGACAACACGCCAGAATGCAGTTGTGCGAACTCCACTGTGTCAGAGTCTGAGATGATGCCTCTATCACCAAGCTCGCGCATAATACGGGAGTGCCATATACTATTGTGATGCAACATACCACCGGCAACGTAGCGATGCGAACGATCAACGGTGATGTCGTATACATCGGCTACACCATGTTCAATGTTCACAACCTCATCTGCTGGGTCCTCTTTCACAAACCAACGATGACTCGCAAGGTATGTTTGTAGTTTCTCCTGCTTTCGCGCAAGACCAAAGCCAATTTCTTCAGCAAACAATCTCGCGGAACTACTCTTAATTCGCACATTCGGCCCATAGCGGCGTGAAAGGATACCGTAGTTCAGTAGCACAATCTGCAATGCTTGTGCGATATCGTCGCTGAATGTGGAGAGAATAACACCCTCTTTTTCAGAGGCACAGCCATCACAATCGAAGTAGGCACGCAAGAACGCACTCATAACAGACTTAGGAGAGCGTAAGATGCCATCCGGTATGTGTTTCTGTGGAGCCTTAGCCTTCAAATCTATATTCAGCGATTGCAAGAGGTCAAGCACATTAGCTGCATAGAAGACGACGCGCCAACGTCCACCCTTACCGTTGACGGTTTTATCATCCCAGAAAGGGGCCGCATCAATAGCAAACAAGTCCTTCACGAGTTGGACATAGCGGTCTGCCAAGACACGATCACCGCTTGTATATCCAATAGCGTTTTTCGTGACATGAATATTGCCATCACCAACGAGATAGCCAAGAAATTCCGCGAACTCCTCGGTAATGGAAGTAGGTGCAATGAGTGGTTGACGAGTTGCGTACAAAGGCTTGCCCTCAGTACCCATCGTATAACCAGTGCGCTGAATTGCCTCGGCGATGCGTTCTTTCGCAAACTGTGTCTTGCCACTCATGGAGCGATATACGGTATGTACCCCTACGCCTGCTGCTTGTGCCACGTCCGCTACTGTTGGCAACATCATCCGAACGGGTGCGACGACGGGTACAAGTCGCTCAGGCCAGATATTATCGCCAACACTCAACGGAATGCGTTGCCCAACCTGTACATCCTTCAAGGCTATCCACTGCTCAGAGCCAATACTAAGTTTGTGTTCTTCAGCACCTTCTAATACTAAACCGCGTCTTGTTCGTAAGCGAATAGTAGATGCATTGCGCCTGATATGACGATCTGTAATCTTATCTTGCATACCTTCACCGCTACAAACTGTAATCGACTGGTTTTGTGCAAGTAAATCATGAAGAGCGTCGTAACGAATAAAGCCTCTTTCAGTTAAAACAATGCTTTTCGGGGACAAGCAAGCCCATCCTTCGTTCATTGTCTTTGTTTGCATCTGCGGCACGAAGTACAGGAACTCGGTACGCACAATTTCGATGATATCGCGCTGCCAGGGTTCGAGGTGTGGAGCGTGACGCGAGAGGAAGAGCAGGAGATCTTTCTCTGGCTTTTCTGGAAACTTGGGTGCCCTGCCCATTAAGAATACTCTATCGCGCTCCTCTTCGGCCTTTTTCGCCTTGTTATCGAGTCCCCATATATCGTCGTATTCACTTGTCCTCTCAGCCGACTTCTCTTCGTGTTTTACGTCATCGGAGCGTAGGAACAGGTTGTAGTCGATATGCTCCTGTATCGAGAGGGCGGCATCCAGGAAACGCTCTACCTCAAGCTTGCCATGATCGAACTCGTACTGCGCGATACGTTCCGCGTGAATGCTCACCTTATCGATCATACGGCGCGAGGTATGTTGGAAGTAGGCATTGTTCTTAAAAAAGTCGGTATGTCCGAAGACGTGCGCCACGACGAACGTATTTTGCAGCAGATTGTTCATATCCATCAGGAAAGCATAGCTAGGATTGGTGTTGACAACCATCTCGTAGATTTTGCTCAACCCGAAGTCATACTGCATCTTCTGCCTGTGGTAGGCTTTGCCATGCGTCCAGTGACTGAAACGTCCTGGAAGGCTATAGGAAGCAAACTCATACATGATCGACGCTGGCACCATCTCAAAATGCGTCGGAAATGGGTCCAGTCCAAACTTGTGTGCCTGCTCCCATGCAATATCTATATTATCGCGTAAACGTTCAAGATCATCGCTACCTTCTATCATCGTCATAAGAGAGTCTCCTATCTGGGAAAGGATAAGAAAAAAGGATTTGATACCACGCATTGACAATTTTATCCAGCAACGGGCGACCACAAGGGATCGCCCCTACTATACACGAATGTTTATTGCACCAACTGTGTATGGTAGGGGCGATCCCTTGTGGTCGCCCGTTGGTACACATTCGTCCTAGTCGCCCGTCGGTACACATTCGTCTTTGCTGATTTATATTGTCAAAATCCATCATCAAGCCCCTACAGGGAAACAGGGTCACGTTGGGCGAAGAACTTACGCAAGGCCGGATAGACTTCTTTTTTGTCGGAGATGGTGACTGCCGTAAACTTCTTGTCGCTAATCTTGTTGTAGGCAGACATGAGCGTGCTGGGCGAACGATAATGACCCTCGCGAATTTCACCATAGCCGAAGATGTTGCACATCTCCATGAGTCTATTGACCAGTTGCACACAACGATCATTATCCCACGGCAGATTGTCACCGTCGGAAAAGTGAAACGGGTAGATGTTCCAGTCATCAGGGTTGTAGCGTTCTTTGATGATCTCTAAGGCAAGCTCATAAGCCGACGAAACCTGTGTACCACCACTCTCACCCTTATAAAAAAACTCTTCCTCCGTGACCTCTTTCGCCTCGGTGTGGTGACTGATGAAGACGATCTGTACGTTGTTGTATTTCGTGCGTAAGAAGCGCACCATCCAGAAGTAAAAACTACGGGCGATATACTTCTCGAACTCGCCCATACTCCCCGAAACATCCATCATTGCTATAACGACGGCATTGGATTGATATTTAATCGTGGGGTCCCATACTTTGAAGCGCAGGTCGTCGGATCTGATATCCTTGAATTTGGCCTCACCTTTGGCGGCGTTCCGCTTCATATTTTCCATGATAGTGCGTTTTTTGTCGAGGTTTGCCATTGGGCCTTTTTTACGCACATCGGTAAAACGTACCGACTCGGTTTCGAGTTCTTGTTGACGTTTTTGTTCCAGGTTAGGTAGACCGAGGTCTTCAAAGATTAGGGCCGCTAGTTCTTCCATCGAGATGTCGGCCTCGTAGTAGTCTTCCCCTGCTTCTTTGCCTGCCTCGCCACGCTTACCCTTGCCGGGTTTTGGGTCCTGGGCAACAACATCACCTACTTTGCTTTTGCCGCTTCCCTGACCTCCATGTTCCTGTTTGCCAAAATCGTAGCGAAAACGGTACTCATCAAGGGAGCGAATGGGGACGCGCACAGTCTTCTTACCATCGGAGAGGATGATACTTTCCTCGCTAACTATTTCACCTAGATTCTTCTTGACGGCATCGCGAATCTTCTCTTTGTGGCGTTCCTGGTCAGCCTGCCCCTTACGGTGAAGCGACCAATCGTGCTGTGAGATCGACATAGCGTATGCTCCTTCTATGAAAACTTCCTTTCGCAGTACCTCATCACAAGAGTTCCGCCAGGAAAGGTTCCTCAATGGGAAAGGACATGGCGGAGACAAGCTCCGCCACTACACTACATGCAATACGTTTTAACGGTTCAAGAGACTGCCTGTATAGCGCAAGAGTTCGTTTGCGCTTTCAGGAGTATAGCCATGCTCGGCAACAAGGCGGTTGATAACATCATTAATCTTCCGCAATTGCTCCTTGTCGGGTGTGCGTGTTGATGTTGTGATTTTCACAACATCGCGCAGGTCGGCAAACAGCTTGCGCTCGATAGCTTCTTTGAGGCGTTCGTGACTCATGTAATCAAAGGTCATACCTTTGCGGGCAAGCGACGAGATACGAATCAGGATTTCCTCGCGGAAGGAACGCTTTGAGTTATCAGAGACGCCGATTTGCTCTTCAATCGAGCGCATCAGATGTTCGTCGGCCTCCATCTCCTCATCGGTGATGGGATCGCGCATCTTGGTCTTGTTGCTATAGGCTTCGATGTTATCCAGGTAGTTGTTTAGCAGGGTACGCGCCGACTCTTCGTAGGAGTAGACAAAGGCACGTTGCACCTCTTTTTGCGCGATCTGATCGTACTCTTTACGCGCCTCACTAATAAACGCAAGGTAGTGTTCGCGTTGCTCACGCGTGATGCTGGTGTGCTGGTCGAGTCCATCGCGTAGGGCACGCAGCGCGTCGATTGGTGTAATGAAGGTCACGCCCTGCTTGATAAGCGCATTGGAGAGACGATTGATAACATAGCGTGGTGATATACCATCCAAGCCTTCGCGCACCGCCTCATCCTGCAATTCGCGCACATCCTTCTGTTTGAAGTCCTCCATATCCTCACCGTCGTAAAGGCGCAACTTCTTCATCATGCTCATACCCGCCTTCTTAGAGGGTTCAAGGCGCGTGAGAATGGCAAAGATGCTGGCAATACGTAGCGTATAGGGAGCGATATGCACGTTTTGTAGCGCACTCTGTTTGAGCAGCTTTTCGTAGATTTTCACCTCATCGGAGACACGCAGGTTGTAGGGCACCTTGACCAGAATGATGCGGTCCTGCAACGCCTCCGACTTTTTATTTCCTACAAATGATTGATATTCATGTTCATTTGTGTGACTGGCAACCACCTCATCGGCGTAGATCATACTAAAACGGCCCGTTTTGATATTCTGTTCCTGGCTCAACGTGAGCAAAACGTACAGGAATTTCTCGTCGCAGTTGTGGTTGACAATACCGTTAGCAACGAAGGTATTAGAGCCTGGAACATGCAGGTCCCAACACTCGGCCTCGCTCTCTTCGATGGAAACAACCTCATCATAAAATTGTGAGGGGTTGAGAAGAGTGCTTAATCCTGGAGGGGGTTCAATCCAACCTTCAAGCTTGTTCAACACTTTTGTTGCCATTGCACGAGTACAGGTGTTTGTAGCGGTACGAAGCATGTGAAGATTTACATAATCTTCACCTAACACTTGATACGCGCCTGTCCGTGTTCGGTAGTTGTAGTCGCTCGCAACCTTTGCACTATCCATCACGACGCGTTGCAATTCCTCTGAAATTGTTACCCAATACCCCATTGTATTTGGAATAAGGTCAGCACGTCCCGCGCGTTTTTCAACGAGAGACATCTTCTCGTAGGCTAATCGTTTGCGTTGTGGTAACAAGCGCATCTGCGAAGCAAGTACATCTGCATCAGCACCATCAGCAGCCACATTCCAATATGCACTATACTCACTTGTAGAGGAGGCGCGACTTAACGCCTTAGTACGACGTGCCACAACACCGAGATTGACTAAGACAATCTGCAGTTGGCGTGAGAGGGTTTCCGAAGCTGTTGTCCATGATAGTCGTCCATTCTGGTTAACTGTACCATCACCAGCAAAGTAACCAGCTAGAAATTCTAGCACAGAGTCACGTGATGATTGAAGAACAGCCCAGGGAATTTCTTTGTTGTATGCACCTGTTTTGAAGCCAACGTACTTCAAGAAGTCCGCCAGAGCAATGTTGTTCATTTGTACGACACCTGTATAGTGACGTGGTGTAATATCAAACAGACTTTGTGTTAGCTGAGTGTAATCTGTACGCAGTTCCTCTTCTACATTCGCAAAACGAATAGTACCATCAGGACGAACATCACCCTCGGCAATGAGATACCCCAGCCAACGCGCTAACTCCGGCGTCATACGCGCCGGTATCTGCATACGGTAGGCAAGCTGTGGCTTTGCTGGTTTCCAGGCAAGGGTAACGTCCTGACCCCATAAATTCTGCCCTTTTTGGAGTACAACCCAATCGCCCACCTGTAGTTCATCGTGTCGCCGCCACACAAGAACGCCTTCATTGTTGACAGTTTGTAAACGATGCTCAAATGTGCCTTCTTGTATGAAGCCTCGGCGAGTGCTAATGCGTTTTGTTTTGCTCATTCCAGCACGGTACAGAGAAGTAGCACTCTCGATACCTGTACCACTAGCAATTTGTGTCTCAATCTCGCGTGATTCTCCGACAGGATGCTCTATCTGTGCGAACGAGTCCAAACGGCGAATACCCTGTGGTGTAAAAACAAGTGTCGTGCCGACGAGACATTTAAGCATTTCTACAAATTCCATCAAGCCGCGATTGGCAATATTCAACTCACCATCGAAGCGATAGGCACGCGGATCGCTTTCGACGCCAACTTCTCCGATGGTTGAGAGGTCGATACCACCTACCAACTCACTGATATCCTGGCTTTTCGGGTCTGACGGCGTGAAGGTACCCACGCCAACGCGATATTTTTCACTGAATGTAATACGTTTAACCGGAACCTCTTCGATGCGTCCGCGATACTGGTTATCGACCATGTAGCGGCAATGAGGGCACAGGTCGCCCTCAACGTAGATACCGAACTCTTTTTCGACATCAGCACGCAGGTCGTTGGGGATCAAGTGGAGTGGCTCTTCATGCATTGGGCAGTCTTTGATGGCATAGACTGCTCCTTCCGGTAGCCGTGTATAGGCTTCGAGTCCACGTTTCATCAGCGCGACAACGGTGGATTTACCACCACCAACGGGACCCATCAATAAAAGAATACGTTTACGTACTTCCAGGCGTTGGGCAGCCGAATGAAAGTAATCGACAATCTGTTGAAGTGGCTTTTCAATGCCGAAGATTTCCTCATCGAAGAACTTATAGTGTGGCTCACCAGTGCGCGTCGTATCGAAGCCTGCATCCATAATCATATCATAGATGCGTGCGTGAGAAAGACTGCCCGTCTTTGGATTCTTGCTCGCAATCTCGAAGTATTGCGCGAATGTCCCCTCCCACTGAAGTTCTCGCTCACGATCTCGATACTCTTCTAAACGCTTCACCAAATCCATAAGTCGTCACCCTCTCTTTGTTATATAGAAGACTCTATAGTGTTGGTTCTGTTTTGATGACGCACTTAGGGGAATATTGTTCACCCACAGTGCATTGCTACCGACACTACTCGCTGCAACTACGCTACATCTGACAACTGGGAAAATGCGCTCCATGGCCGAGTGAAGATGCCAGGAATACGAAGATTATAGGCAATTGGAGGCATATGTACACTCCTCCATACTCGCTCGCACAAGAAGCTGTTATGAGACCAAAAAGGCCAGTTTCTAGCTCGCGGCCATGCGAGAGAGAACCAGCCCATTCCTACGTAACAGAGGATATATTGCTTAGAATACATTGTTGCCTTCGTCCAATCAGACGATTGGAGACGAGGGAATATTGTAGAGTGATGCATCATTATGATGCTCCTGCAATGTTTCAATCTGTCCTTTCTCTGTTCGGGTTAGGTGAGAGACGAAGAATGAAGTAATGGCTCTATGAGCCATCTCACCCCTCTAAACACTGCCGGTAATCGTTCACATCTCAAGGGTATAGTCTTATTATACCATATTTCTTTGTATGAAACAATTCCATTTGGACAGTTTTGAGGGGTTTTTGTCTAGCCCAGCCAATTTGCACGAACCTCGCGTAGCTGTTCGGGAGTCAGCATCCTGAAGAGGATGAGTAGGCTTTCAAGGTCATATTCCAAACCAATCGCATGCAGTTCTTGCCGAATACGACCGAGGGCACTGATCTGCTGCGTCGAAATCATACCATAGCTCACAAGGCTGGCGGCAAGCAGTTGATCGGGGGTTAAAAGTTTAAACATAAGCAAAATTTCACCAAGCTGATAATTCAAATCCACACCACGTAACATACGCTGAATATTTTGCGCGACCTCTAATCGACTCTCCGGCACAAGATGCCCTTCGAGCAAGACACTACCCAGTGTACGCATCGTCCGTCCACTTACCGCCTGTGTGGGGAGTGGCGATGGAGGAGGTGATGGCATTAGGGGAAGACTCTGCACAATGTCTAGCAGCATAGCGTTATTGGGTGCTATACCCGCGCCAGAATGTCCCTGTAGTATATTCTGCATAGACACATACTCTTGTTGTAACGGCTCCTGTGTTGTATGTTTCTCCTCTACCTCATCACGTTCCTCCTCATCTTCATTACGCTGCCTCCGCATAGAAGGAGTAGCATCATCAGTGTATGCTGCATCTGCTGCATCATCTTCTCTGTCACTGGCACTATGTGCCACAGGTGTTTCCTGGACAGCTTGTTGCACAGGTCGTATCTCTTGTGCAGGTGCCTGAGTAGAGGCAGAGAAATACTCGGCAGGTACAGGCTCTTCGACAGGTAAAGAAGCATGCAACACAGGTTGCACCGAGGGAATTGGCAAAGTTGCCTTTGTGACAACAGGCTGTGGCGTTCTCAATGTCGCGATAGATGCTAATGGTGTTGCCTGTGCCGCCGCTGGTTGATTGTTTTGTGCCTGTCCCGTATAGCCATAGGTGGAGCGTACAGCAGTATCGTTACGCCTTACATTCTCATTTGTAGTAGAACCGTTAGACATGCGCTCACGTGGCAAGTCTTCAATTGGTGATGCTCGCAGCGATTGTACATCAATATTCTCGGTAACGTGCGGCGTCTGAACATAATCTACCGTAGTTTGTTCAACTGGTAGCACGGGTGTAGCCGGTACGTAAAGGTTTTCAGGTGCTTCGCGCGTCTCACGATACGCTGAACTTGTATTATTTGTGCCCTCATTCGTATCTCTTGTCGGTGTTCTACGTTCCTGCAAGAGTCGTGATAACTGGTCAAGCCCAGATTCCTGCCTAGTTCCCCTTGAGCCATAAGCAAGCTGTTGTAGTGCAGTTGCATCCGAGCTATAGGATTGAGATGCCATGCTTTCTTGCACATTTTGCATATCTTGCTGCCTGTTTTGCGGTACACGTTGCTGTATTTCATAATTATAGGTGACTGGTTGTTCCACTTCTTGAGGGGACGAAAATGTGCGTGTATTCGTTGAAGCCTCTTGTGAGTTGGTAGCACGTTGCTGCGTAGGCGCAGGATACAGCACGGCTCGTATTTTCTCAGAGTAGGATTGCGGATTAAGCGTTGTAGCAGGTGCTATTGTTTGTGTTGGTGCAACCGTTTGTTGTGTACGAGGCGTTTGATAGCTTTGTGCATCAGGAAGAGGACCGGTACGATACATTGTTCCATTCGCAGTATCTGCCTGACGCGAGCGCGTTGAAGAGGTAGCAAAATCAGGTGGGGGTGCCTGTGTCACTTTTGGCAAGCGTGGTTGTGTATTAATTGAACTCACTGAACCAGGACCAGGGATACGCTCGCGTACTGCATCGACGAGATTCATCACACCAAGCATACCGTCGATTTCTACATCGACCGCCTGTGTCTGTTGACGATCATCGGTGTCGCGTGGGCCATAGGCCGCGAGATTTGAGCAGAGATAGGTGAGAACCTGTACACCACGCCCTCTGCGCTGGGTATCCAATGCCACCCAAAACTCGCGACGACCTGCGGCTGCCTGTGCTAGATTGACAAGCAGCATACGCACCGGGAAGCGGGCAATCGTGTCGAACACCTCTACTGCGGTACGAGCGGCATGGCATTCATAGCCCGCAAGCTGAAATTCGCTCGTCAATAACGCGGTCAATTGTTGATCGCGCTCAAAGAAAAGAATGTGTGGTCCGCCAGTACTGATATTCATGCCCTCTTCCCCCCTCTTGCTCCATACACTTCTACCTGTATGGAATGCAATACATCTCTCTCTAATCGTGCATTATATATTGTCAGAATTGGTCCTGCTAAAAATTTCATGAGTTCAATACTACCTTTTTTTCCCAGGTATATCCGGTTGCTTCACGATGTCCCTAATGGGACGAGTATAGCATATCTTTTTGTGAAAGGCATAGAAACCATGACTAATGACGCATAGGCCCTAAAAAGCAAGGCACAAACACACGCTATCTCACAAAGAGGAACGTATGATGCTCCCATTTTCTCACTCTATAAAAGGCTTTGAAACGCAACAACAACAATAAAACAGCTATTACTTTCGTCATAGTGCTTTGATGCACACATAGGTCGTTCAGCACTCGCGGCTAAAGGGGAAGGGTGTTATGCTTGGCACATATCCCCTTGCGGCAGAGCAGCTAAACGGATATGATTTTGATACATGTATTGAGTGAGAACCCACCATCTCTCTAAAAGAGAAATAGGAGACAGAGGTATGCAACCCATCAAATTTGACATAACAAGAGATGTACCAGAAGATGATGATGCATTCCCGCGCGGCTTTAGCTGGTGGGTTCAGGGATGGCTGGCAATTGCAACTGTTTCCGTTGTCTCAATTGACTACAGCGTTCTTCGCTCCAGACCATATCTGCTGCATGAGTGGCGTGGTATCGTCATTATCATACTCTCGCTTATCATGCTCATAGCCTATGGCTTAGCACTAAGAAAGCAACGAACTGCAACAACCTGGCCTCCTCCTTTACTTCCCTCGCTAGCCTTCTTTGCGGGTATGTATGGCTCAGTAGTCCTGCTTACGTTCATTGATACTACTTTTGCATGGGATTTCTATGTCGTTCTCGGCATAATTTTCTCTCGCTTTGCAGGTCACCGTATGCTAATTTTGGTCACTATCCTTGTTATATCTCTTTGTATCTTTGGCAAAACTGTGACGTGGCCTTTCGATATTGGGCAGTTGAGTGCAGTTATTGGCATCAGCATAAGCTTTTTTGCGCCAGCAATATCCTCTCTATTCATACAAAAATTGATAGGAGAGCGCTCTATGCGTAATCGCCTGTTAGCCGAACTGACACAAGCACATAACCAGCTAGCCGAAGCGCATCAGAGATTGGCAGATACAGCGGCACAAGAGCAAGAACTTGCGGTGTTACGAGAACGGAACCGTCTGGCACGCGAGATGCACGATACACTCGGTCACGCCCTTGTACTGGTAACAGTTAAACTAGAGGTAGCTCAAAAGCTGCGCGAGCGTGACCCTGCACGGAGCAATCGTGAGCTAGCGGTGACACAAACGATTGTACGCGAGAGCATGAACGAGCTACGCGCCTCTATCGCCAATCTGCGCTCCCCTGCCCTTGAGCAGGAGCAAGCATGTCGCGCCCTCAGTCGGTTCGCACGCGAAATGGCACAACGTACAGGAGTCCACGTCACCTACGATCTGCAACCCGGCATCGAGGGACTACCAGAACGGATCGAGGAGACGCTGTGGAAAGTTGGACAAGAAGCTATCGCGAATATCGAGAAGCATGCGAACGCGAGTAACGTTTTGCTCCATGTAAGTCGTTGTGATAGCTATATACTGCTACGTTTAGAAGATGATGGTATTGGCTTACCTCACGATTTTTGTCAGCACAAAGCCAACGGGCAAACGGCCTACACTAGCCCCGAAGGTCATTATGGATTAAGCGGAATGACCGAACGTGTCGAGCGTGTCGGGGGTGTGCTCCATGTGAAAGCAGGTGCCGAGCGCGGAACAATCGTCGAAGTCGAGTTACCTCTGGTCGAGGCACCACTGCATAGCATAGGGGCATGATTTGTAGGTGTCATAATGTATTACGCCTGTCAAAAAACTTTGCCTATGCGCTCCATAAACATGTCGATAAAGCGTCTACTATCAACTCCCGTCGAGACCTGCATATTTGGTGTCGGCGCATGTGGACGCTGGAAGTAAGCGACGGTCTCACCGAGCGTCAATGTTCCAGCAAGCTCGACATCGACAAAGGCAGGCTCCCATGTGATAAGGTCCGGCTGGAAGGCGGCGGCGAGACAGAGTGGGTCGTGCATCTGGAACGTCGTGTAGCCATAAGCAGGGCCAAACACATCGAAGTAGTAATTCAGCATATTCTTGATGACGGTTGCGACTTTGCCGCCGCGCTCCGCTAAGGTTGTGACGTGGTGACGATGCAGAGAGACACGCGTGGTGACATCGAGACTTACAAGGCGTAGCGGCCAACCTGCGTGGAACACGATCTGGGCTGCATGAGGGTCTGCGAAAATATTGAATTCCGCGCTCGGTGTGACATTGCCAGGGACACGGAGCGCACCGCCCATGATAACCACCTCGCGTACCCGTTGCGCGATACGCGGTTCGCGGCGTACTGCGAGGGCGATGTTCGTTAATGGGCCAATGGGAACCAGCGTAATCTCGCCGGGGTTGCTCATGATCTTCTCGATAATCAGGTCTACGGCCTGCTGTTCGACAGGGGCTATCGTGGGTTCAGGGAGTAGAACATCGCCCAACCCATTTTGTCCGTGAACGTGAGCGGCATCAATACGCTCGCGTACAAGAGGTTGCGAACTCCCATAGGCAACAGGTATATCGGTGTGGCCTGTGAGCGTGAGCAGGCTCAGGGCGTTGTACGTCGTCTGCTCGACGGACACGTTGCCACTCACTGTTGTCACTGCTTCGAGTGTGACTTCGGGTGATGCAAGAGCCAGAAATAGTGCCAAGGCATCATCTATGCCAGGGTCAGTATCAAGAATAATACGCTGCATTGACTTCCTTTCGTGTCGGGAGGCCGGATTGCGCCCCAAATTTTGTGGTTTTCAAGGCACTGGCATGCACAGCAAAACGCAACGCCTCCTCTGGTGTCTGGCCTTCAGTGAGCGCAACGGTGAGCGCACCTGCGAAACAGTCGCCAGCAGCCGTTGTATCAACTACCTGCACTTTTGGCGGTAATTGATGAATACTACGTGCGCGTCCTTGCGCGTCATCGGTGACAAGAACGGCTCCACGCGGCCCCAGCGTTACCGCAACAGTAGAGATACCATAACTATGTAGGACGTTGCCCACGATCTGCGCGTCTTCCAGGCTTTCTACGCGCTGTCCACTCAACAAGCTCGCCTCATTCTCATTGACGATAAGCACAGAAACCTGTGCTAACAGTTCTTTAGGAAGTGGCTGTGCAGGTGCGACATTCAGCACAACGAGAATGCCTGCCTTGTGTCCAGCCTCTATCAGTCTACTCACAGTTGGCAAAGGAATCTCTAGCTGTAACACAAGTGCCTGTGTATCATGCAACGTTTCGTCTATGTGCTGCATCTGTATGGTATCATGCCCAACACGCATATTCGCGCCGGAGGCCACCACAATCGCATTATCGCCATCGGGTGAGAGAAAGATGAAGGCGACGCCACTGGCTTCCTGTGAATCGACTGCGATGAGGTGTGTATCAACGCCATCATGCTGTAGTGCCTCTATGAGTTGGCTACCAAAGGCATCGATTCCCACGCGGCCCGCCATCGTCACCGAAGCACCAAGACGTGCCATCGCCACTGCTTGATTCGCACCTTTACCGCCCGCAACCAGCTTGAGCGATCCCGCTCCGAGCAGCGTTTCGCCAAATGCAGGCAGACGGGGGACACGAACGACTTGATCCATGTTCAGGCTACCAACGACAAGGATGCTGCTTTGCGTCATATGTCTTCTCCATAAACAATAAAGGGCGAGTGAGCGTCTACGGTAAAGGATATGACATTCATTGACCGGTTGCAACATGTCGCTCTATGACGAAGCATCAATAACCGTTTTCATACTACGACAATAAGTGATCAGGCGGTCGAAGATGGGCAGGCGTTCAAGGGCCGAGACACGCCCAACCAGGATCAGTTTGTGTTGGGCGCGTGTCAATGCCACGTTGAGACGATTGCCGTTCGTGAGAAATTCGCGGCGCAGGCTGTTGATTTCTGGCTCGCTCGTCGTCGCAAAGGACATGATGATGACGGAGCGTTCGCCACCCTGGAAACGGTCAACCGTGTCAACGCTCAGTGCTGTATCAAGGTTCAGGCCATTCCAACCACTTGCCGTGTCACTGTCGAAAAGGGTGCGGCGTATCGTTGCCACCTGTGCGCGATAGGGAGCGATGATACCAATTTCCACTTCTTTGATGCCGTGCTGTAATAGTCCTCTGACAACGTTCCGTACCACTAGAGCTTCAGCACTACTGGCTTTCAAGGCTCCATTGTTGTGTGCGTCGCGTACATCCAGGAAGACAAGTGGAAATTCAGGTGTGATGGCACGCGCAATCCCTGTTGGCTCCTGCCATTGCACTTTTTCAGGTTGAGCTTCTGTAAAGCTCAACCGTCGATTGGCTGCTGACTCGTGGGCTTCAAGTTGTTTTTCGTAAAAGAGAGTCGAGGAGAAGTTCGATATCCACCTGTTCATGCGATACTGCGTTTTGAGTGAGACGCAGGCTCCGATCTCCTGAGGGTGCTTCTCCGTGTATTCGTTATTATATCTTTTGAGTGAGCTGAAGAGCGAGTCAGCAAGTCCCTGTTCTGCCGCCTCTTTGCTCAATACCAGCGGTGGCAATTGCTTATCATCGCCGACGAGGATAAAGCGTTTGACGAAGCGCAGCGCCCCCAGGATAGCAGGAACGGTAAGCTGGCTCGCCTCGTCAATAATCGCAACGTCGAACTCCATCGGACTGGTCTCTTGCGTCTCTAACAGATGTGGGGTGTATTTGTCGGACGACCATGTGGCCGTGGTCGATGCGACCACAGAGGCGTTGTTAAGAACATCAAGTACAATGTTCTCCTGTGGAGTGTCTGCTGACTTCTCTACATGTTGTTTTGCAAGCCCTTTTAAGAGGTGCCCCTGCACCTCCTGATGAACGCTGCGTTCATGTCCGAGGCGTACATAGTTGTGAAAATCTTCTTTAGTGAGCCGCCTGAGCATATTATCGACAGCCTGATTTGTGAAGGCGGCCAGCAATACGCGCTGCCCCTGCTGCGTCAGGCGTTTGACGATTTCGGCAATGACGCTCGTCTTACCCGTCCCCGGTGGTCCCTGGATAAGCAAGTAGTCTTGCATCTGCACCGCTCGCTCCACCGCCAGATTTTGTTCGCGGTTAAAATCCTTGCGTGGTGCTACTGAGACCCCGACGAAGCGTGGACGTACCCTCCTCGCGACAAGGTCGCGCATATGTTGCGGTTCGACCTCTAGCCAGCGCAACAAGTTTTGCAGAGTGCGTACATGCACAAGATCGTTGCCGTAACTGTCAATCACGATCTTATCGCTAGCGGTCAGTGGACTTTCCAACAATTCGCGCGTCCAGACAGTAACACTATCGGTACTAATCTTCATAATCGTACCCGTTACCACCTCACCCTGAATAGGGTCGTTGTGGCTCAACAGGATTTCGTCGCTCTCGCGTAGCTCTGATGAATTGTTACAGCGAAAGGTTTGCTCCCAGCCATCGTTCACACGTTTCTGTAGATGTCGTTCACCGCAGACAATGGTTTTTCCTGTAGCTACACGCTCGTCTAAAGAGGTCTTCCAGAGCAGAGACAGGGATTCTTCTCCGGCCTTGCCCTCTCGTTGTAGTAAATCGTAGTAGTGTGCGAAGAAGGCACGATCCTCTGAATTATCTCCTCTTGGACGTTGCACGATTGCTGCTTGCTCTACCTCTGCTAGGAGCATATCATCCTGTTCTACCGCTGTATCGAGTATAGGTTGTGGTGGCAGCCAATCGAGCAGGGAAGATACGCGTTGGCAGGTGTTGAGCAGCGAACACTTTGTACAACGTCTCGGTGCTGGTGGGGCCGGTGGTGTGCCCGTGGCATGGCTCAAAATAAGTGTGTTACGTATAGCATTGATACGCTGCAACGTTCTGACATCCAACTTGAGAACAAAGCCACTTGCCTGTCCCGGTGTGCCACTATAGAGAATCTGTGCCTGCGCCCTGTTCATTTTTGAGTCCTGGCGTACCGCGAGCAATGCCTGATAACCATATACCTGCTGTCTGTGTTCGCTCTTAGGGCTTGTACCAGATAAACTCCCTGTCTTCAATTCGAGCAACGATTGATTCATTTCCTGTTCCCAATAGACATCGAGGCGTCCGCGCAGACCAATTTCTGGCACTAACAGAAAGGTTTCGGCCCGTACCATGTGGCTATCGTTATTGCCCCACAGGTTTATACGGTTGCTATCGTACCAGACCGCGAGGCTTTCAAGATGGGGTTGTACCTCGATACGCATAGCATCAGCAGAGATGCTCACGAGAGCCATCTCCATGCTATTGAGTGCCAGTGCCTCCTCGCACGTCGCCTGTAGGATTTCTAACGATGTCTTATCGCTGCTCTCTTCTGTAGTATCATGCTTGAGCAGCTTTGTAAAACAGGTATGAATGATGTTACCGCGAATGGATGCCGACGAAGGCGGCGAAGAGACGAGCCGATTGAGTAAATATTTGCGGTTGCAATAGTCGGCCTGGCTCAGGTCAGTAATGTTGAGGAGCGTGTCGGGTTCCAGTACGGCAAGCGTGTTACGATAGGCAATATAACGATAGCAAGGTTTGCCTTTATACTCGGTTACATCAGTGGGCGCGGGCAGATGATAAAGCGTGATAGGTATGCGTTTTATGGTTTTACCACGCGCTATGATATCGCGCATCAAGTCGCGGTAGTAGTCGGCTTCAAGCGCAATCACCGCGATTTTTGTGCCCAGATCGACGGTGATACAGGGAGTAGGCTTGTCGTTGACCATGCGCTCCTGTGCGGAAAGAAGATGCCCTTGCAGTTTTTTTTCGGCACACGGCCACTGCATCTCCGCGTGCGGTCGTACCTTTGCAAAGAGGCATAAGAAGCATTCTTGCTCGCTTTGTATATGGGATGCTGTATACGGCTCGTGTGTGTATTGCGTAGCCGCTTCATGGAACTGCACCGCCTGCGTTCTTTGCTCATGTGCCGGGTAAGCTACCTGTGCGAGAGCATCGGCAAAGGCCGTGACGCTCTCGAAGCGTTGGTGTGGGTCTTTTGCAAGTGCCTTGAAGACGACACGCTCTAAGGTGGGCGTGATGGCAGGTTGTTGTGTGCTGAGTGATGGTGGCGGTGTATGTACATGCTGATAGCCCAGTGCCGTCGCGTCGCCATCAAAGGGACGCTTACCGCAAAGCCATTCATAGACGGTAACGGCGAGGGCATACTGGTCGCTGGCAGGACGTGGCTTGCCCTGAAACTGTTCCGGTGCCATGTATGCGGGTGTACCCGTTGTATCCTGTGTGCGTTGAGCATCGGTCGCGTGTGCAGCGATGGCGATGCCAAAGTCGCTCAGCAACACCTCGTTGTTCTCACCGAGCAGCATATTATCCGGCTTGATATCGCGATGCACAATTTTCTGTTGATGGGCATAGTCAAGGGCCGAGGCAATCGCTTTGACGGTCGGTAGTATCGTCGTCAGTGGTACACTGCCTTTATAGTGAGAGCGGAGTGAGCCATTGGGTGCATAGTCCATCACGAGAAAAGGTGTGTTGCCTTGAAAGTTAAATTCGAGGACGCGCACGATATGGGGATGGCGCAGGTGAGCAATAGTTAACGCTTCTGCAACAAAGCTTTCCTGCTCTTCGACCGTCATACGTGTATGCAGTATCTTGATTGCAGCCAGCGTATACAGATGAATGTGTTCGCCCAGATAGACCTCCGCGAAGCCGCCGACGCCGATTGGACGAATAAGCCGATAGGACCCGAACATCTGCCCAATCTTGTCTGTACTGGAATCCGTTGTGTCTATCATGAAATAAATCTCCCGCTCTCTCAGAGTTTGCACACAGATTGTAGGACAGTATACGTGGCATGTCAATCATCGGTCCCTACGAATTGTTTCTCACGCAATAGAGGAAAAAAGGAAATACACTATGCAAACAAATCCACCAATACGCACCATCACGCTTGGCCTTGCGGAAACCCATCCTATTGCAGCAGCAACTATTGCACAGGCTAGTGTCATGTTACATGCTGCCAATGCACGTTTTGTCGATGCTGGCTACGAAGTGCAAACGCTACGCCTCTCGACACGTCCGTTATTTGATGATCTTGGAGATTGGTCTACCGCTCGTCGCCTTGTATATACGCAATCGTTGCAGAAGATGCTTGATGATGTTGAGATCAGCTTTTGCTCGTTGGGAACGGTTCAGGCTGCGCGTCCTACAGAGCCGCTAGAGGATATCGAGCAGGTGGTTGGTATCCTGGCACATGCTCCAGCACTCAATATGACGGTGCAACTTGCGAGTGTAGAGTATGGCCTACGCGAAGAGGCGGCGTTGCCCATTGCACGCGCAATGCAACGCTTGGCACAGGAGACGGCGGAGGGGTTTGGCAATTTTCGTTTTGCCATGCTCGCGTGTGTCGAGGCTGGGTGTCCGTTTTTCCCCACCGCGTATCATACTGGACCGACAAGCCTCTCACTTGGTCTACAGGGAGCAAGTATTGTAAAGAATGCACTGCCAGAACTGCCAGAGACTCTTTTCCAGATGACCGAACGTGTGAGATCGGCTCTCCTGGCACAGGCAACACCTATTGTCGCACTTGGGCAAGCAGAGGCAACCGCACAACGTATCGCCTTTGGTGGCATCGATCTCTCGCCCGCGCCGCTTGCGAGTGATAGTATTGGTGCTGCTATCGAGCAGCATAGTAAAACTCCTCTTGGCTCATCAGGCACGCTTGCGGTCATTGCGGCCCTGACTGCTGCCCTGAAAAGCACAGGATTGCCAACATGTGGGTATAACGGAATCATGTTACCTGTGTTGGAGGATACCGTGTTGGGCCAACGTTGGGAAGAGGAGTTGCTTCATGTACAGCAGTTGCTGCTCTACTCGGCGGTGTGTGGAACTGGCCTGGATACCATACCACTCGCGGGCGATACTCCCACCGAGTCCATTGCTCGGCTTTTATTAGATGTCGCTACACTTGCATTGCGTCTACACAAGCCACTCTCGGCACGTCTCTTTCCCGTCCCAGGTAAGCACGCGGGCGAAAAAACGACGTTTGGCTCACCGTATTTGACTAATACGCTGACACGAGCTATATCCTAATGTGATTTGCGATGAATAGCGAAATGTTTGTATGAACTAGCCTAAGTGCCGTGTGGCGCGTAGGCTTCCTTTTTTCGTAATTATTATTCCATAATATCTTCTGGACAAGGGTCCTGAACAAGTAAGACACGGCAGCAAGCATGGGTTAGCACATAGGGAATGGTTTTACCCAGGTCGTTCTGCGTATTTTTCCCGTTGCGTACAATGCCAATAAAAATGGCTGAACAGTGATGATCGCGTGCCTCTTCGACGATGGCTGGTCCTGCGTCGCGTGCCTGCACCACCTCTGCCACAGCTTCACAGCCTACTTTACTGGCAACGGTCATCGCACTATTGAGCAGTTTGTCGGCCCGTTCGGATTGCTTTGGCAGAACGGCGTTGAGCGGTTGTGCGCGTGGAACTTCGATGATGTAGACGAGGTGGACCTTACGTCTGGCTCCTTTTGCCAACTGACAGCCGAGGTAAATCAGATTCATGTCAACCTTTTCGCCACCGACGACGACGACGATATCTCCAGCAGCATTTTCTCCCAGAGCCGATTTACTTAAATCTACATCTTCCTTGGTTTTGGAACCCCATAAGTGAACCATGAATTTCTCCCCTCCTGACGGAGTATGATCAACAGTATCAACAAGCATCTTTAGTCATACGGCGTACAATAGTAGCTCTTTTGTGGCACCACGAAAAGCATTACGCTTGCATGAATTGTAACCCGTGGTTATATGAACGTCAATGGCAAAAATGTCTGGTAACGCTGTAAATTGTTAGATAATGTTTTATAGCATGAAGTCGCCTCCCTTTTTTACAGGAGGCGTACACTATATAATACGTATAAGTTTATTTTCGGTTACATTTTCGATAATCGTAGGGCTATTCTGGCTCTATTGTTGCCGTCAGCCCATAGCTGAGCAGGCGTTCCTGGTAATACTCGGCTGCCTCTTTGGGGCAGACCACGACAATCGCATTGCCATGCAGATGCGCGGTCAGCATGATATCCTCGGCCTCTTGCGGTGTCAAATTGGTGACAGCGTGAGTGAGGGCGAACACCACGTAATTCATCTCGTTATAATCATCGTCGAAGAGTATCACCTTATATGGTGGAAGAAGCCTCGTGAGGTTCTTTGTGACCTCTTCGGGTTTCACTCCAACGTCTGGTGAGGTAGAACTATACTTGGACATAGCGAACAAATCTCCACATAAGATAGGACATATCTCAATACAAACAATAGTGCCTAATCTATTGTACAAAAATGTTCCCTATTTTTCTAGTCTTTCACTCTTTCGTCTCATTCCCCTGCTCGTCCCACGTTTCTATCTATCTTGCCGCCATTTTGTATCAGGATGGCACGCGCACGCGACTTGCGGCTAATGTTTTCGGAGTCAGGGAGGCGCACGGCAACGGCATTCCTTGAACCAGTCGGTGCTTCGGGTACAATGCGAGTAGGTGCGTTCACCTTTGACATATCCTGCCCAATATTGCCTATTGTACGTCCACCACGTCTGGCACCAGTCACAGCACCCACGATAATACCAACCACCGCGCCGATACCAGCGATCAGGAAATCTGTTGGCAAGGTGAAGAATAGGATATGAATGGCAACAAGAATCAGGGCAATAACGAAGACACCGCCGCCAAAAACAATACCCAGCGCGATTGCTAGGAAGAGAATGAGCAACGGGTTTGGCCCTCTACGCTGTGTTTGCAGAAACACATCCCGACGATTGACGTTCGGTCCATGTTCGCGGAACTCACCGCCACGGCCAGGAGTCACTCGGAATATCTCTTCATCGTTGAAGCCAGCACTACGCAGCTTTGTCGTAGCTGCCTCGGCGGTTGTTTCATCAGAAAAAACTGCCAGCAAGTCATACTCGGCAGGTTGTTGTTGCATGGACATAAAAGAAGCTCCTCAATTGGGTTACACAATCAATAGGGAAACCATAATAGTTTCCCTATTGATTGTACGATATGAGTATAATGATGGTTGCTCTTGTAAGATATTACTGTTGCTGGATTGATTCCAACACGGCGGCTATTTCGTGGCGAATACGGTCGTCTTTGGCGGCCTCGGCCTGAACCTTTTCCCAACCATGCATGATGGTGGTGTGGTCGCGCTTGCCTAGCTCTGCTCCGATTTGGGAGAGCGAGGCCGTCGTCTCTTCGCGCATCAAGTACATCGCGACCTGTCGCGGCCATGCGATTTCGCGGTCTCGCTGTTTGCCTACGACCCGTTCACGAGGGACGTTATAGTAGCGGCACACGCCATCTAGGACTTCGGCAATGGATAACTTAGAGGCGTTGGGAGAAGATTTTGGCTCATGGTAAAGGTGTTCAAGTGCCTTCGCTGCCACACTCACCGAGAGTGGTACATCGTGCAATGTCGCAAAGGCAATCACACGATTCAGTGCCCCTTCAAGCTCGCGTACACTGCTATAGGAAGGTCGCGCGACGTATTCGACAACGGAGGATGGTACGACAAAGTGCAACGAGTCACTCTTTGAACGGAGAATAGCCATACGATGCTCATATTCAGGTGGCTGCACATCCACCAGTAGTCCCCACTCGAAGCGTGAGCGTAGGCGATCCTGTAAGCTACGGATAGCTTTGGGCGGTCGGTCGCTAGTGACGACGATCTGTTTGTTCGCGCTATGCAGAAAGTTGAAGGTATGGAAAAACTCTTCCTCCGTCGATTCCTTGCCTGCGATAAACTGAATATCGTCAACCAGAAGAATGTCGATCTGACGGTACTTTGCCCGAAACTCTTCTGTTTTCTGGTAGCGAATGGCGTTGATAATCTCGTTAGTAAATCTTTCTGAGGTGACATACAGCACATTCAAATTGGCTGACTCGCCCGCATGCCCAACTGCGTGTAGCATATGTGTCTTGCCCAATCCCACACCTCCATATAGAAAGAGCGGATTATAGACGCTGCCAGGACTTTCCGAAACGGCTTTTGAGGTGGCGTAGGCGAGTTGGTTTGATTTTCCCACGATGAATGCATCAAAGGTGTAACGTGGGTTGAGCAGTCCTTCCGGTAGTGGCAGTGCGACCATAGGTTTGTCATTGGGTCTACCAATATAGACACTTGGCTCCGGTTGTTCGCGTGCGACCTCATAGGCGTCACGATATGTCTCTTGTGTCGGTCGTTGTGCCATCTGGGGAGTGGATGTCACATTCTCGCCACTACGCCGTACACTTGTATAGGGTGTAGGAGCGGTTCCTAATGAGTTCATCGCGGCAGCGGCAGCGACATCCGCAATGCGTTTTTCGCGTTGTTCAGCGGAAGGACGCCCCTTGCCAGGTTTATAAGGGCGTCTACCGCGCATTGGCGTGTCGCTCTGTTGGTCAGGTTGGTGGGAATGGGTTGTATCTTTGGCAACGACAAATTGGATATCCACCTTGTCGCCAGTAATCTCTGTAAGAATAGAGCGAATCGACTCAATGAAGCGGTTTTCTAAGTGCGCTTTGGCAAAGGTTGTGGGGACGTGTACGATGAAGACACCATCTTGAAAAGAGTGTGCCGAGGTGCCTTGAAACCATGTTGTAAACGCGGCGGGTGTTACCTTGCTCTGCAAGTGCTCGATTGCTGTTTGCCAAATCTGCTTTGCATTCACACGCGCACCTCCCCTTGACGATAGTTATTGCTGCTCTACTACTTTGAAAATACACAAAGAAGTACCCTGTGTGAAGACAACGGTTTCAACCATTATTGCTGACCATGGGCATCTTTCAAGCCGAAAAATATAAAATAGCTTCCCAATGTATACTTGCTGGTGGATTGTAATAGTAACATTAAATCAAAACGCTGTAAAGAGTTACTTTTGGTTGCTCGATTGCGAAAACGTTGTGTATAGTCGTATATAGTTGCGTATATGAGTTATGAACAACGATGCACCACGTTAGCACAGCCATACAAAATTCCTACTACGATGGAGTTTGTGGGACCATTTTCAGATGAAATACTTTGACCGAAACATATGGCACTTCTATACGTTTGTAATACTAATACTTATCGATTATATAGTTTATGTTGGTGTCGCTGAAGGAGTTCTCAATGTTTTGGGGTTTCACTTTTTTATGGAATAAGCAACGATATTCTTTCCAATATCATCGCTATGTGACTGGTTCTCCTATACAAATGTCTTTTCTTTGCTCTATGCTTCTCTTTGCGTGTCTTTGTTTTGTCGGATGTTCTGGTATCAATACCGGAACAAATCCGGCAGCAACGACAACCACAACCGGTATCACGGCAACCGCATCTGTGCCATTAGTTGTGCTGGCGAAACTACACTGGTGTGGTAAGCAGATACTCATTTTTCGTGATGAAGGATCAACTAAATCGGGCACACCTACGGCATCTGGCACTCCTGCTACAATAGGTACGGGTACGCCAATGGCAACTCCTGTGACGATTACTGATTGGCAACAAGTTGAGCCTCAATTGGGCTTTAGTGTGTATCTACCACAAAGCTTACCACAAGGTTCGTGCCTTATCAGTGCATCAGGAACAATTCATGACCCCACCGTTGGCAGTATCTTCACAATAGGCTATGTCTTGCCCAACCATGACGCGATCAGCCTGTCTGAGGCACCTCTTGCATCACAAAACTCAACATTCCAGTGTAGCCCATCTAGTAGCACGACAGGTGCTAAAGAGGGCACGCCTACTCCTGGACCAACGGCTATTCCGGTGCAACTTTGCACGGGTGCGCGTGGAACAACAAATATTGTGCTATCGGCACGCGGAACAAACGCATCGTTACAAAAATTATTCGACGGACTTCAGCCACACGTCGTCTGGGAACCAGCGTCATAAGTAATCTCCCTATCTAGCCTGACTATGGTACTATGATGAAGGTGTATTCGTTGTATTTTCAGGAGATTGGTTATGCTGCATAGTTCTTTTGAGATAGTATATGCGTGCTTCTCACCGTTTATGGTTGATTCTGATATAATGAACTGAAGTTTTGCGCTTGCACGTCCATTGCCTGGTACGTGCGTCGAATTGGAGGAAATCTCACATGGATAAGTGTCCCTATTGTGGAGCGGAGACACGAGACGGCGATAATTTTTGCCTGAATTGTGGCAACCGTCTCGTCTCAACACCTGTCTCAGGACAAGCCCAGGAGGTGGGCGATAACACCCAGGCATCCCCTGATGAGTGGAATGCGGTGCAAGATCACGGAGCGGCGACGGCGGCGAATGAGACCGCCGATGCATGGCCTGCTGGTCAGAGTGTAAATGAGGCGACCATTGCAGAGCCTGCTGCCGTAGAACTGCCAACACAGCGTTCTGCCCAAGCGTTGACGATGGATCGCATCGAGCAGGCTGCACGCTTTGTCTTACGTGCCGATGATGGCTCAGTCGTACAAGAATATCCGCTCGACAAGATGGAGATAGCCATTGGGCGGGCACCGAATAGCGATATTCTTCTCTCGAAGGATAAGTTGACATCGCGCCGTCATGCAACGGTGCGTTATGAAAATGGGAACTACGTACTGCGCGATGAGCGTAGTGCCAATGGTACCTTTGTCAATGGTCAACAGATAGAAGAATTGGTACCGCGGGTACTACAAGAAGGCGATCATATTGGTATCGGTGAGCATGAACTGCTTTTCCGTACCTTCAACTCGCCATCATCTGTGGATGTAGAAGACCTGCCAACCATTTCCGTAAACCCACCAGCAGAAATGACCTATCGCACACGCGAAGATCCAATGGCAACCGCGGCAACGAGCAACGATTTTAGTACGCACTCGATGGAAAATGGCACAAGTGCAGATGCCCAACCCGCTCAACCTGTGCAACAGCAGCAAGAGATGCAACCTGTAGAAAACGCACAGCCAACACAAGTCGAAGAGAAGCAGCCAGAACAGATTGCGACACCATCGCTGAACGGTTCTGTAATGCCAGAGACACCAGCAGCCATGCCAGGCGTTGCAGTTGCCAACTCATATTCTGCTCCTGAGACAACAAATGGCGAAAAAGAGCAAACACCAATTGCTAGTACGCAACCTCCTTTTGTAGATATGCCAGTCGTATCGAGTGCAGCCCGAACGTCAAACGCACCTCTATCGACTGCTGCTCCGTCGAGTTCGTCTACTTCACAAACGCCGTCTACTATGACGAGCGCAGACTCAAACGTAACATTTAGTCGTCTTACCAGCATCGAGCAGCCTTCTCTTCCTGATATGACTGCGCTGATGGCGGCTATGTCCACACTTGATGGGCAGGTCATGGCTCTGCAAGAGCAGATTCATAGTACGCAGGATGCGATGCATAATCACGACGCCGAAATTGCTCAGACGACAAATCAGCTTCGAGGCGGAGTGCGACGTGTTATGGAGCGTATGGACAATACTATTGCCGACGTTGCGCGTAGCCGCGAAGCTCTCGCGTGGGCCGACCTGTCGCAACTGATGGAAGATGTTATGAATAATCCACGCGACATCGAGTATGTGACCAAGCTTGCTCGTAAGGCGCGTGAACTCAACAAGATTTTCCAAATCCATCAAAACGTTCTCAACACCATGTACGAATGTAACAGCCTGTTACGCGGTCTCATTGGCGAGGAACGATAGAGGGTATGATGAAAGTTCCAGCATCGGTATGACAGAGCTAGCCCTGTCATACCGATGCTGGAACTTTCATCATACTTAATACTAGAATTAGCATACTGGACAATTTCATGTACAATCAGGTAGAGGCTCAACTCATTGCGGCAAACGATACAAATACAGTTCAACCAACACAATTCTTCGATGCAATTATCATTGGAGCGGGACTCGGTGGCTTACTTAGCGCAGCACAACTGCTCGCACGTGGAAAGCGTGTCCTTGTGGTAGAACGTCTTCCACATTGCGGTGGACGCTTCACAGCAAAGACATTTCATGGGGTGCAGGTGAGTACCGGAGCGGTACACATGGTCCCCTTCGGCAGTAGCGGTGTTCTCTCACATATGTTGCAACGCCTGCGCGTACCACATCACTTTTTCGATGCCGATGTCTTTGGCTCATTTCATGTGCATGGCAGACAATATACGGCACACGGCATTTTAGGCGTCTTCAAATTTCTTGGTCCGCGCCAGTTTGCCTTGTTGGTCTCACTTGGCTACCAGATGTTTCTGTGCAAACTTCCTCGCAACACACTTAATCAACCCTATAGCGTCTGGCTCGACCAGCATATCGACGTAGCCCGTAACCCACAGCTTGTCGCTTTTTTCGAGCGTGTATCACGTTTTGCCCTGAGTCTCGAACTGTATCAAGTGAGTACAGCAGAGGTTGTCGAGATTACGAAAAATATGTTCCGCTATGGTGCGCCCGCAATTGTGCGTGGAGGCTGCGGCGATTTGACGCGCGAACTAGAGGAACATGTGGTTACACATGGCGGCATCATTCGGCTTTCATATGAGGTACTACAGATTTTACGTGAGGATGAACACGTGACAGGAGTGCGTGTACGCGAGAAAGCTAGTAACCATGAGTTCATCTCTATGGCACCTGTCATCGTGAGCGATATTGGGCCACGCGCCACTCATGGCTTGCTCCATAACCATAGAGTGACGCAGGCACAGGTATTGAAGCCGCAATCCGTTCAGAACGCAGTAACAGATGAGAACGATGAACCTGCATTGCATGAAGCGGTGGGACTGAAAATACATATTTTGAGTGATGTTTCGCTCATTCCACATAAGGGCATTATGTACTGCCTGGATACGCAACGGATCGCGGGCATGGTGCAACCGACAAATAGTGATCCCCGTCTCGCCCCACCAGGAAAACATTTGCTCATCAGTCATCAAGTTATTCAAAGCAATAATGTCGAAGAGGAGCGTGCATTGGCACTTGCCGATCTACGCATGATGTTTGGCGAGGCATTCGACAAGCATTGTCGCATTCTCACAATGGGCACCTATCGTGGCGAGTGGCCTGTGAATCGTATCGCACAGGGCGAAGACGCACAATCGCAAACGGAGACGCACGGTCTCTATCTTGTAGGTGACGCGGTAAAGCCATCTGGCTATCTCATGGTCGAAGGTGTCGCACAAAGCGTCAATCGTTTCCTGGATGTACTCGATGAGCAGGATACTGAACAACGCTCCATGCCACAACGCTCTGTATTGCCACCGCCACCACGCCGTCATGCACTACGCTGGTTGTTCAAAGCACCAGGGAATGCCATAAAAAATACGAAGATAAGGAAAATTTGATGGATACACATGCCCCGTACTATCTTATCACGGGTCAAGTACCGCTACATGGAGAAGTTGCAATTAGTGGCGCGAAGAACGCCGTCACCAAGATGATTATTGCGTCCCTGCTCACTACAGACCAATGTGTGCTACGCAATGTGCCCCTGCTCGGTGACTTCTATCTCACAGTCAAAATGTGTGAGGCTCTAGGTGCCCAGGCGCACCTGGACGATCATACATTGACAATCAGTACGCCACATATTCATGATTCCTCTATTTCGGCAGAGGTTGGTGGTCTCAATCGTATCGCGGTGATGGCGATTGGCCCATTGCTGCATCGTTGTGGCGAGGTGACGATTCCACGACCAGGTGGTGACCGCATTGGACCACGACCAATCGACTTCCATATCCAAGGCTTGCAGCAGATGGGGGCCGAAGTCGAAGAGCAAGATAACTTTTATCGCTGCACCGCTTCGCAACGCTTACATGGTGCAACCATCAAACTTCCATTTCCAAGCGTGATGGCAACAGAGAATTTTATCATTACCGCATCGCTGGCAAAAGGCGTGACAATCATCGAGAACGCGGCAACGGAACCGGAGATTATTGACCTGATTAAACTGCTCCAAAAGATGGGAGCGATCATCGAAATTCGGGTTGACCGTCGTATCGTCGTTGAGGGTGTGCAAAAGCTTCATGGTGCAAGTCATACGCTCCTGAGTGATCGTAATGAAGCTGTTTCCCTGGCAATCGCTGCATATCTTACAAAAGGCGATGTCTACCTGCGCCATGCACAACAGGATACGCTGATCACGTTTCTCAATACACTCTCGAAGATGGGATTACGCTTCATAATAGACGACGAAGGTATCCGCTTTACTGGTAGCGAAAAGGCTCCTCCTGCTATTGCGTTGGAAACAGATGTACACCCAGGCTTTATGACCGATTGGCAACAACCGTTCACTATTCTGCTAACACAAGCCGACGGTATATCGGTTGTGCATGAGACCATCTATGAAGACCGTTTTGGCTATACCAGCGCACTACAAGGCATGGGGGGGCACATCGGCCTTTACACGAAGTGTCTCGGCGAGGTACCGTGTCGCTTCCGTGAGAAAGAATATCTGCATAGTTGCGTGGTGCGTGGTCCCACACCTCTGCATGGCACACGCCTCGTCATCCCCGACATTCGTGCAGGCTTCTCATATATTCTTGCCGCTCTATGCGCTGAGGGCACCTCACAGGTCTACGGCATTGAGCATATCGAGCGCGGCTACGAATGTCTCGATACCAAACTAAGTAGCCTCGGCGCGAAGATAGAACGTGTTGTGGGCGCATAGTCATATGATTAAATTGGTACAGGGGACACAACGTGGCAAGGCATGCCTTGCCACGTTGTGTCCCCTGTACCAATGAAAGGAAATACTCCATGCTACTCGCCACACAAGCACTACAACAAGCCGCCCTACCGCGAATACCATTATTAGGCACGATTATCAACACGGCGACTGTACTCATCGGCTCTGTAATTGGCCTGTTGATTGGCAACCGTTTGCCAGAACGCATCAAGGCAATTGTGATTGCCTCGATTGGCCTGTTGACGCTGGTAATTGGTATGTCCTCAGCTCTCAAAACAGCGAACGCCCTGATTCCTCTGCTGGCACTAGTGATTGGTGGCATCATCGGTGAACTCATCAATATAGATGGTGGCTTGATACACCTCGGCGACTGGCTGAAGAAACGCGTCGAGCGACCTAATGCCGAGCAAGACTTTACCACCGCCTTCGTTATTGCTAGCCTGCAATTTTGCGTTGGTCCGCTCACTATTTTAGGATCGATCAACGACGGTCTCACAGGCAACTTCAGCTTGCTGGCTATCAAGGCTATTCTCGATGGCTTTTCCGCCATTGTATTTGCCAGTAGTCTAGGGCGAGGCGTGATATTTTCAGCGGCTACCGTGCTACTTGTACAGAGCACGATATCGCTGCTTGCAGGACTTATCAAACCTCTGCTTATTTCTGATCCTCATCTCGCGCTTGCGATGCAACCACGCCTTATCGAGCTTTCAGCGGCAGGGGGCATCATTCTGCTTGGGTTGGGATTGAACATTCTCAACCTGCAACACATCAAAGTGGCAAATCTACTGCCTGCGCTGTTGTTCGCTCCAGCACTGGTAGCACTGCTCAATGTGTTGAATATCCCTCTCAACTTTGGTTTGTGAATGAATTGCGGCTATCACAACCTTTCCATAGGGACCAGATTTATTGCGTCCGAGGTGCGAGTTTCGGCTTACAAGGCAATTATATAGCCAATAAATTGGCCTCGGACGCCGTAAATGTGGTCCTTACTAGTCTGTCAAGCTTCATTTGTCAGATAGATGTCTAGGTGAAACAGCCTGAGAAGCGGTTTCATCAGTGACAAATGAAGCTTGACAAACTACTACGACAAACTAACGAAAGAATTATAAGATGCAAGAATTCAAACTGCCCGACCTCGGCGAAGGAATGCAGGAAGCCGAGATACGACGCTGGCTCGTCAAGTCTGGCGAGACCGTCAGGCTCGACCAACCGATGGTAGAAGTCGAGACCGATAAAGCCGTCGTCGAGATATCTTCGCCCGTCGCTGCTACCATCGCCGCTATTCGTGTGCCAGAAGGCACCGTAGCAAAGCTTGGCGAAGTGCTTGTTACCTTCAAAACAGCAACACAAGATAACAATACGAGCGGTAGTGGTACATCCGCAGTTACAGAGAAGCCTGTTCGCGTCGAGCCAGCATTCCCCCAAACTGAGTCAATGACTACGAACACACAAGCAGCCACTCCAAAACGCCGCGTCCAAGCCGCACCAGCAGTACGCAAACGCGCCTTCGAGCTAGCGATTGACCTTGAGCAAATAATGCCCTCGCAACCTCATGGTCGTATTACGCTAGAGGATGTAGAAAAGTATGAGGCAAACACCAACAGTAGTGCTGCGGTAAAGAGTAGCACACTCCTACAGCCTGATACTCCTACCAGACACACAACAACAATACACAGCCTGACACAGGTTGAGCCACAGGAAGCATTGCTCGAAGCAACAGAGAATAATCCGAGAACTGCTACCATAGTACAGGCACCTTCTGCTACAGAAGAGCGCAAACCCCTCGTTGGTCTACGACGCCGTATTGCCGAACGTATGGAGCGTTCGTGGCGTACAATTCCACATGCAACCTCGTTCGACGAAATCGACGCAACCGAACTGGTCGCGTTGCGTTCTATGCTAAAGCCAATCGCAGAGCAACGGAGCATACGACTTACCTACATGCCACTACTCGTCAAGTTATTGTTACCAGCCCTCAAAGAATTTCCTATCTTCAATGCAAACTTCGACGAAGAGACGCGCGAAATTGTCTACAAACATGTCTATCATATCGGTATCGCCACTGACTCACCTGAAGGTCTGCTCGTTCCCATTCTCCGTAACGCCGACAAACTGACCGTCATGCAGATTGCGAACCAGTTGGAGCATCTCATTACAGGCGCACAAAAACGCTCGCTCAGCATGCAAGAGGTTGCAGGTAGCACATTCACACTGAACAACATCGGCAGCTTCGGTGGCAATACAGGTACTCCCATCATCAACGCGCCAGAGGTAGCAATCCTTGCCGTTGGACGTATCCAAGACAAGGCGATAGTTCATAATGGAAACGTGCTTGTACGTACCATGATGCCGCTTGCCATGTCCTTCGACCATCGCGTTATCGACGGGGCAATGGCTGGTCGTTTCCTGAGCCGTTTCAAAGAACTGGTCGAGCAACCGCAGCAACTGATGTTGGATATGCTGTAAAGATAGGACATAAAAATGAGCGAAACAATCAACATCTGGTCTGGCGACGCAGAGTCATATGATGCCTATCGCCCTCAATCCCCTCCTGTTCTGATAGATATTTTGACGCAACTGGCCCATACACAACGCCCTCAACTTATTGTAGACCTCGGCTGCGGTACAGGTCTCTCAACGTTGATGTGGGCTGAACGTGCAGAACACATTATTGGCATCGAGCCGAATGCTGATATGCGCCATCAAGCGGAGGCAAGTACCGCAAAGCTGCCTCATGTTAAGAATATTACATACCAAGAGGGTCTCTCTACGCAAACTCACTTGCCAGCGGACAGTGCCGATATCGTCACCTGTTCACAATGCTTACATTGGATGGAGCCAGAACCCACGTTCGCAGAAATCGCACGCATCCTACGTCCTGGTGGTATATTCGCAGCTTATGATTATGATTGGCCGCCCACAATACGCTGGGATGCTGAGCAGAGCGAGAATATCGTTGCGACTCGTTTTCGCGCCTTGAGAAAAGCACGAGGACTTGACCACGATGTAACGTCATGGTCGAAAGAAAAGCACTTTGAACGGATGCGAGAAAGTAATCGTTTCCGTTTCACAAAGGAGATTACTCTGCACAATATAGAACACGGCAATGCAGACCGCTTCATAGGATTGGTACTTAGTTGGGGATCCTTTCGCTATCTCAAGCAAGGCGTGACGGAGCAAGAGCTTGGCATTGACCAGCTAAAAGAGGTTGCACACCGAGTCATAGGCAATGAGCCTATCCCGTGGTATCTGAGTTATCGTGTGCGAATCGGTGTTAAGTGATATATGGTTCGTGCGAGTAGGGGACGGGCGACCACAAGGGTCGCACCCTACTATACAGAACGCGCTCATGATGTGGTAGGTGTATAATAGGGTGCGACCCTTGTGGTCGCCCGTCCCCCAAATATTGTAGGAAAGGCAAACACTCATGGTTGTTGGAGACGTTACAACAGCGGTTGATGTCCTCATATTAGGTGCAGGCCCCGGTGGTTATGCCGCCGCCATTCGTGCCGCGCAGCTAGGAAGGCATGTCACCATTGTTGAGCCTGGACCTATTGGTGGCATGTGTCTCAATCGCGGCTGTATTCCCCTGAAAGCTCTGCTCTCCGCAAGCGAACGCTATCAGCAGATGCGCTCCGATGATCTCACAACAATGGGTCTTCATGCCGAGGCTGTTTCCTTCGATTGGGCGACGATGCAGACCTGGAAACAGAGCGTCGTTGAACGCCTCTCCAATGGTGTACGTCGCCTGCTCGCTGGCAACCATGTTGAAGTAGTGACAGGCATCGGCTGGTTCATCAACGCGCAAGAGGTACGGGTCGAGGGCGAATACGGCACACACCGTTTCAAGTTTGAAGATTGTATTGTCGCTACTGGTGCCGAAACGGTACCCCATAATGACAAAAACGTGTCAACCCCAGAACAGATACTACAACTCCCTCAATTACCCCAACGTCTCGGTATCGTTGGCAATGACTATATCGCCTTAGAACTCGCAACGCTCTTCGCCCGCCTCGGCGTCAATGTCAAGCTCTATTCCCCAACAGAACACATCATTGCTGGTGTCGAACCCGCCGCCCTCCGTCTGGTACAGGCTGGTCTACGCAAACTAGGTATAGAACCGATGACGCTGAAGCATACCACTCTGGCTAGCGACGATATGCCTGGCGTCACCACTAAAAAAGTAGTGCCAAACACAAATGGGCTACACCTGGGCGGTATCAGCATGAAATTGACGGAAAATTGTGGCATCGCTGTCAATACGATGCAGCAAAGTAGTGTACCACACATTTATGCTGTCGGTGATTGCACTGGAGGACAAGCCTTAGCAAGTATTGCAATCAAACAGGGCAAGGTAGCAGCAGAGGTGCTAGCAGGTCAAAGAGTGCAGTTCGCACCCCTGGTTACGCCGCTCGTGGTACACACAACGCCCGAACTTGCAGCGGTTGGTTTAACAGTGGAAGAGGCAACACAGGCAGGCTATAGCGTCACCATCGGACGCTTCCCATTAGCCGCAAACGGGCGAGCGTCAACATTGGGAGCCGATAACGGTGTAGCAATGGTTGTCGCTGAAAAAGATAATGGTGCAATAGTAGGCGTAACCCTTGTTGGACCGCATGCAGGCACTTTAATTGGTCAAGCCACACTCGGCATCGAGATGGGTGCAACCCTGACCGACTTCACCGAAATCCTCTACGCCCACCCTGGTCTAGGCGAAACCATACTTGAGAGCAGCGAAGACGCCCTCGGCAAAGCAATACACCTTCTCACGAAACATTGAAACGTTAATCCAATAAACGCATTACTGCTTATCTTTGTTGTTTACCTCATTGAGATAGTGGTGTATCTCTTCCACATTTTGTGCGAGTCCGACTCTAAGTGTTAACTGATTGAGTATTTCAACGTCGTTAATTTTCTCAGCTTGTTTAGTAGCAAAAGGAACGAGATCATCAGCACGAGCTTGTACAAAGGTTATAAGCATCTGACGTAAGCGTTGTAATTCCTTCTGTTTTTCTTGCTCAACACCTTGTTCGATACCTTGTTCGATACCTTGTTCGATACCTTGTTCGATACCTTGTTCGATACCTAGCTCACGTCCTTCTTGCATAATGTACTGATATATTTCTGTATCACGAATAATATCTTGTAACATTCTGAACCTCCTGAATAGCCATTCTTTGTCTTCCTGTACGTCAAGTGCCAAAGACGATAATGTAAACGTGATTGCAAGCAAGTTTTTCTGCAATAATTTATCTTCTGTTTGTAGTAGTTTTGTAACTACCTCCTCAACAACCTCGCGTTTGCCACCATCTCTTGTTAATGGCAAAAGAGGCAAGAGACCGAGTGGACCAATCTTTAGCAATTCTTCGGTTGAAAGTTCCCACAACTTGACATTGAAGAAATTGAAACGATGAATCTCTTGACCATTTGGTAGCACTCGTATAAGAGGCGGTTCTACAATCCTACCGTCCTTTTTTAAGTAAATCACAAAAGAGATAACTGTGCATGAGAACTTGCTGCTTGCAAAGACATTATACTCCCAAACACGCTCCGCCATATTCGTATCACGGCGTCGTTGAAATTCAATATGGAGCAGCACTCGCTTTCCATCGAGAATAACCTCATACAGAATGTCGATATCTATCGCTCTATTGAGATGCCCTGACATCTCTCGCGTAACTTGTGCATCTCCTAAAAGCCACGTCGCAAAAGCCTGTGGATCACTACCCACCAGTCGCTTCATATTGCTATCCCAGACGCCTGCCATACCAATATGTCCTCGCTTTTCTATTCTGCTCACAGTATACCATTACATAATCGTATTGTAGTGCTAACATTTTCCCCCTCTATCAAGACTTTCCTCACATTCCATACCCGCCTAAAGTCTCCCCTACAACACGCCTTCAGACGCATCTCAAAAAGAGCGTTTCCGTTTATCCTTAGCACATAAGGTTACTACAAAACTTGATTGATACATGAACACAAAGAAAGAAGGCAAAATACATGAACACTCAATTGACGCTTCCAACGACACAGGAAAACACGACTACTGTAAAAAATGTCGTAATGGATGTACGCGACATCACCAAAACGCTGCCACTCGGCAAAGAGCGTATCAATATTCTCAAAGGTATCAGCTTCCAGATTATGAGCGGTGAATTTGTCTCTATCGTTGGCCCGTCTGGTTCCGGCAAAAGTACGCTGCTTGGTATTATCGCTGGCCTGGATAATCCAACAACGGGACAGGTGCTTATTGACGGTGTTGATATCACGCGTATGAGCGAGAGTAAACTGGCAGTCGTCCGCAATAGCAAGATCGGTATGGTCTTCCAGGCATTCAACCTGATCCCGACGTTGACCGCGCAAGAAAATGTCGAAGTTCCGCTTTACGTGGGTAAGCACAAAGGCTCACCATCAGCGCGAGCGCAAGAATTACTTGCCTTAGTTGGTCTTTCGCATCGGCTGGATCATCGCCCTAACCAGCTATCAGGCGGCGAGCAGCAACGTGTCGCAATTGCGCGTTCACTGGCAACCAATCCCGCCTTTGTGATTGCCGATGAGCCAACGGGCAACCTCGACGCTCGCAACGGCGAAAACGTCCTCAAGCTTATCGCGGAACTCCGTGAGCAGACTGGCAAAACCTTTATCATCGCCACCCATGACCCCGTTGTGGCCTCACACGCGGACCACGCTCTTCGTATCGTAGACGGTAATATCGCTGAAATCGACAACTCAAATGGCAGAATAACGCAGTAGCAGGATTTTATAAAGGGAAGGAATACAACATCATGAAAACTTCAATGTACTTCAACTATACTTCTCGTTCGTTGCTCCGAGGCGGGCAGCGCACAGTCCTAGCAGTGTTCTGTGTCGCCGTTGGTGTGATGGCGATTGTCGCATTGCAACTCGTCGGCTTTATGCTGCAAAGCTCGCTTACATCGAACACTCGTGATGCCAACGGCGGTGATATAGCTGTTACCGCACAAAACACACCGTTCAAGGAAAGCGACCTCTCGTACTTCGCGAAGCTCAAAAGTGATGGCACCATCAGTAACTATACGGCGATTACGAGTGCGAACGGCTCCCTGAGCGCAACGGGTTCATCTTTCCAATCGTTTACAGTAGATGCCGTCAATCCGAACAGCTATCCCGTTGTCTCGCAGCCTACGTTTACGACTCCAAGCAATGGCAGCGTTTCGAGCTTGCTCACGAACAATCAGGTGATCGTCACACAGAATTTTCTCGACAAGTATCAGAAGAAGGCAGGTGATAGCTTTGATGTGTATATCAAATCCAATGCTGGCTCAGGTCAGACGCTACATGTAAAAATCGCAGGCGTCGCCCCAAATACTGGCGTATTCGCTCAGTCCGGCAATCTCGTTCTCATCTCCACACATGACTATCAAGCGAAGAATACAACCGCTTCGTACAACACGGTTGACGTGATAACAACGAGTCAGGCACATACTGATGCAACGGTCAAAGCAATTAACAAGCAGTTTCCGCTTGTAGCAACGCAGACCGTGGCCGATGCGCTCAAGGCACAGCAAGGTTCAATCGACAATATCAGTAAGTTCTTAGAGATCGCTGGTCTGCTCGCACTCTTGATTGGTGGCGTCGGTATCGTCAATACGATGCAAGTCCTGCTCTCGCGCCGTAAGACCGAGATTGCCATGCTCAAAACCTCTGGCTATCGCCGCATGGACCTGTACGTGCTCTTTGGCCTGGAAGCAAGTCTGCTCGGTCTCGTAGGTGGTGTTATTGGAGCCGCAGCCGCAACAGGTGTAAGTTACATCGTGCGTGGCTTGATGCAGAACATTGGCCTGACCGTTCCCTTTATACTCAATCCCTGGACTCTCGCTGGTGGCGTTGCTATTGGCTTAGTAACCGCGCTCATCTTTGGTCTGATGCCAATTGTGCAGGCAGCGAATATCCGTCCGTTGAACGTTATTCGTGACCAAGCAGAGAATAAAGGTGCGAGCAGTGTCTTCCTGACAATTGCCTTGTTGATGATCCTCTCAGTCCTGTTCTGTGCCCTTGCGATTGTAATACTCAACAACGATGTCTTGCTAGGAATTGAGGCGGTCTATGGCACCTTCGCCTTCCTACTATTGCTCAGCGTCTTCTTTGGTCTAGTTGTGTACACTGTAAGTAAATTGCCGGTACCAGAACGCTTCGATCTCAAGTACATCGCGCTTATCCTTGTCGGCATCGCGGCCTCGGTTCTCGTATACCTTGTACTGCCTGTATTCGGTATGCTGCTGTTCGCGATCTCGCTGCTAGGCATTGTCATCGTTCTCTTGCCGCGTACCTGGAAAGTCAGCACAAAGATGGCTTTGCGTAACATCGGACGCCAACGTACACGTACCACGACGACGCTACTAGCTCTGTTCATCGGTGTCTTTACAGTTGGTGTGGTTCTGGCTCTGGGGCAAGACTTGCAGACGCAGATTAGTACCTCGTTCGCGCAAAATCTGAACTACAACATCGTCACAACTACGACAGGTGCCGATACAACAGCACTTAGTGGAAAGCTAAATACTATTCCAGGCATTACGAAGAGTAGTCAAGACATCTTTACACAGGTGATGCCAACCGCTCTTAATGGAAAACCTTTGCAACAACAACTGCCTACAGCGGCGGATGATCGTCAAAATGCTATCGAGTTTTTGAGTACGGTTGAGGGCTACAACCTGCCACAAACAACGACTTCAGCGACAATCACAGTGGGTCGTAATCTAAATGCGAGTGATGTGAGTACAAACAATGTCCTGATTAGTGATTTGATCGCAAACGGTGGTCCGTTCCAGATGCACCTGAAACCTGGCGATACCATCACGCTTGCAAGCTCTGATGGTAAGACCTTCAAAACCGTTACGGTTATCGGAGTGTACGCCCGTACCTCTGGCGGTAGCCATGTAGGAAATGTGCTGGCACCCGCTAATACCGTTCAGTCATTAACTTCTGTCAAGGTCGGTACGACGACGGTTACGTATATGAAGATCGATCAGGCTCAGGTCAACAATGCTTTGAGCAAACTGGGCAAGATTGTTCCCAACGCCAATGTACAAAACCTGGCCGATCTCGGAGCTTACATCTCGCAACTGCTCAATAGCATCCTGAGTATGCTGGTCGCTATCGCCTCGCTCTCGGTGATTGCTGGCGTAATCATCATCGCAAACGCTGTAGCACTGGCGATGCTCGAACGCAGACGAGAACTGGGTATCCTAAAATCTGTCGGCTATACCAGCGGCACCGTCTTGAGTGAAGTCATGATTGAAAACGGTATCGTTGGCGCGATTGGTGCATTGATGGCAATGCTACTGACAACGGGAGCGATCATCCTACTAGGCAATTTGCTCTTCAACATCGCCTTCAGCGTCTCAGCCTTGATCATATTGAGCTTGATAGGTGGCTCGGCATTGCTGGCAATGCTCACCTCCGCCCTCGTCGCCTGGGGTTCGGTCCGTGTCCGTCCGTTAGAAGTGCTACGCTACGAATAAAAAATAACCGAATTGGTTGTGCGTTGCCAATGTGCCTGACACATTGGCAACGCACAACTCATTCTTGTAGGCCGTTGATATGTTATACTAGCAACATATGTAGCCACCAGGAATCGAGGAAAAATTATGGCTATACAACGCATCGTTTCTCCATTTCGTCGTTTGCAATGGAAACTCACTTTTTCCTATACCCTGATTACAGTGGCAACAATCTTCGTAATCGAGATTCTCTTTCTCTCAATTGCGTTCATTTATGTCGGCTCGAATGAGACACAGCTTTTCGCAAGCAATGTCTATAATCAGGCTCAAGAGGCGGCTCCGTACTTTTCGCAAGACAAACCGAATGCCACGTCCCTGACAGCGTTTTTGCATGGGTTAGAGACAGCGAATAGTAATCCGATTTTTAGTTCACCTCCAGTGTTCCTTACTATTGTCGATGCACAGGGCCATGTGATTACATCTATTGGTACACATGCAACAACTTCTGATGCTGCACTACAAGCACAACTTTCGGCGCAAGATGCGGCAAATCTTCAGTCCGCGCTTTCTCATAAGACAGGTTCAAATGGTCTCTCTCATCGCACTCCCGATATGACAGGAACAGCAGTTGCATCTATTGTCGGTGATGACTCACGAATACACGGTGCATTATTAGAGCGCCGTATTCTTCCCAATGTATGGCAGATATACCTGTCGATCTTGCCATTTTTGCCCAGAAGTGTCATTCCTCTGACGCTGTTTGCCGCTATTCCTGGTGCGATCTTTGGCTTCATAACTGCCCGTAGTTTAACAAAGCGCCTCAAGAAATTATCAAGTGTGGCAGATACGTGGAGTCAGGGCGATTTCTCTGTAGCAGCGAACGATACATCTGGCGATGAGTTAGGACAACTTACGCGCCGTTTCAATGCAATGGCCGAACAATTGCAACATCTCCTGGAAACACGCCAAAAGCTTGCCACTTTGGAAGAACGTAACCGTCTTGCACGTGACCTGCACGATAGCGTCAAGCAACAGATTTTCGCCATCTCTATGCAGGTGGGCGCGGTAAAAGTGTTGCTTGGACGTGACCTCGATGCTGCTAAAAAGCGTTTAGATGAGACCGATGTTCTAGTACGACAGGTGCAGCAAGAGCTAACCACGCTCATCAAAGAACTACGCCCCGCCGCGCTGGAAGGCAAGGGACTGGTTGAGGCTGTGCGCGAACTTCTGGCACAATGGATGCAGCAGACAGGTATCATCGCTAAACTACAGGTGGAAGGCCAGCAAACATTGCCAATTACCGTAGAGGAGGCATTGTTCCGCGTCGTACAGGAAGCTCTGTCGAATGTTGCGCGTCATAGCAAAGCCACTCTGGTACACATCGAACTCTCTATGAGCGACAATACCATTACCTTGACTATTGACGATAACGGACAAGGTTTCGATAGCACACAACGTCAAAGTGATGGCGTCGGTCTACTCTCGATGCAAGAGCGCATGAAGGCACTTGGTGGAGATGTGCGCGTAGAAAGTAACCCTGGCAAAGGTACACACGTAGTAGCATATTGTGAAAAGCTGGGTGTGCCTGCCGTTCATGACGTAAGTGCGGCAAGCGTGTAAAGAAAAGTAACGGGCGACCACAAGGGTCGCCCGTCGGTAAGATTGGCGCATTGCCCGTTCATAGATTTGTAAAAAGGGTTGTGTTTATGACAGATAAAATTACCATTCTTATCACCGATGACCATGCACTTGTCAGGAATGGTGTGCGTATGTTCCTGGAACTACAACCTGATTTGCTGGTGTTAGGTGAGGCAGATTCGGGTGAGGCTGCCGTGCGTATGGCGGCTGAACTGGTACCCGATGTGGTGCTGATGGACCTCGTGATGGGGGGAATGGGTGGCGTCGAGGCGACACGGCTGGTCAAGCAGGTCAGCCCACATTCTCAGGTGATCGTCCTTACCTCGTATCACGAAGATGAATATATCTTCCCAGCCTTGCGTGCCGGTGCCCTCTCCTACGTCCTGAAAGATGTTGGACCCGAAGAGCTTGCGGAGACGGTTCGTAAGGCGGCACAAGGCGAGTCTGTGTTACATCCGCGGGTGGCCGCGCGTGTTGTACAGGAAATTCGAGGGGCGCGACGCGATACGCCCAATCTCTTCACCGATTTAAGTGACCGTGAGCTTGATGTCCTACGTCTTATAGCTGATGGCCTCTCAAATGCCATGATTGCTGAGAAGCTGATTATCAGCGAAAAAACAGTGAAGGGCCATGTCAGCAATATACTAAGCAAACTGCATATGCTAGACCGCACACAGGCGGCGGTCTATGCATGGCAGCAAGGCTTGAAGGCAAGGCGTGACCCTTGAAATTACTTTTCCATTGCTAAGGAGCATTGTATTTCATGCAACAAACCCAACATACAGGTCCTCTTCGTGTAGGTGTTATTGGTCTAGGGTATGGTGGTGAGATGGCCCTCAAGGGCTATAGTCTGCTACCCGATGTCGAGATTGTCGCGTTAGCGGGTCTTGAAGAAGATAAATTGCAGACACTTGGCGCAACCTACAACGTGCCAAACTTATATCGTTATCATCATGAATTGCTCTCGCGCGACGACCTCGATGCCGTAAGCGTCTGCGTCCCGAACTATCTTCACGCCCCTATCGCCATTGAAGCTCTCAAGCGCGGGCTACACGTTCTATGTGAGAAACCGCTTGCCCGTACCTCAAAAGAGGCTCAGTCGATGGTGGATGCGGCAACGGAGGCGGATCGCGTACTACAGGTGGTCTTCAATCATCGTGTGCGCGGCGATGTACAGGTTCTCAAACGCTACATCGACGAGGGCAAACTGGGCAAAATCTACTACGCGAAGGCATATTGGATGCGAAGGCGCGGCATCCCTGGTGCGGGTACGTGGTTTGTGAGCAAGGAAAAAGCTGGTGGTGGACCATTGATCGACCTCGGTGTTCATGCCCTCGATATGGCTCTCTACCTCCTCGGCGAACCAGAAGTCCTCACGGTAAGTGCCTCGACCTACGATGAACTTGCCAAGAGCGGTAAGGGTATCGACCCAATGGCACGGAAATCCGGTTCTGGTAATGTCTACGAGGTGGAAGACTTGGCGACAGCCTTTATGCGGCTTGCAGGAGGGTCTACGCTCTCGCTCGAAGCGAGCTGGGCGACAAATAGTAGTGCAGGTGACGACTTCGGTATCATTCTCTATGGTAGCGATGGTGGTGCCGAAATTCAGGTAAAGAACTACAACTGGCTAGATACACTCGATGTCTATACCGATGTTGCAAATGTACCTGCAACCATTCATCCGCAATTATATAAAGGCGATGGTCATATTACCGTAGTACGCGAGTTTGTAGACATCATCAAGGGCGGCAGCTGGCTGCGATACAATGGTAATGAGGGTCTGCGACGTGTACGAGCAATTGACGCTTGCTATGCCTCAGCCGCGCAGGGACGCGAAGTTTCGCTGTATGGTACATCACAGTTGGATAATGAAGACGAACTCCAAGGGGACGAGTAGATGACAACACAGGCCAAACTTGCACTTGTTACTGGTGGTTCGCGTGGCATAGGTGCAGCTACTGCATTAGCTTTAGCAGATCGCGGTTATGATGTGGCAATCACATACCGCAATAAAGCGGCACGTGCAAACGAAGTTGCCTCACAAATAGCAGCACGGGGTCAACAAGCACTTTCCCTTGCATGCGATATCACCCACCTGGAAGATATACAACGCCTCTTCTTTGCTTTGAAAGAATCTTATAGGACACTTGATGTGCTTGTACTTAACGCCTCTGGTGGACTCGAACGCGACCTCCTTGCCGTTGACCCCGATTACCCTATGCATATCAACCATGACGCACAACTCATGCTTGTAGAGCACGCTTTGCCTCTGCTAGCAAAAGAGAGTACGATTGTTTTTGTCACCAGCCATTGGGCGCATCTCTACGGGCAGATGCAACAGATACCAGCCTATGCCCCTATCGCCGAGTCGAAATATGCTGGTGAACAGGCTCTACGCGCTCAACAGGACGCACTTGCTAAACGAGGTGTCCGTTTGCTTGTAGTGACGGGCGACCTTATCGAAGGCACAATCACGCCGAAGCTTCTGGAACGTACTGCTCCGGGGCTAACTGAGCATAGACGCTCCACAATCGGTCCATTGCCTACCGCAACCGAGATGGGTGAGGCCATCGCCCAAGCCGCAACTGATGCATCTCTGCCTACAGGACATACCGTTGTTATCGGTGGAACATTAGAGTCACAATTAGAAGACACGAAGCAGATGTAATGTTGAAGAGTTGCATTTGTCATTCGGCAAATGCAACTCTTCAACATTACATCTGCTCAAACTTTCTCAGCCTCGGCTAATTCCTTCAATTCATGACCTCGTGCATCGAGCGGTAATACCTGGCAAACGTCTGGGGCGAACGAAAGGAACACTTGCTGACCCACTGCAAAACTTCGCGCATGTTGACTGGGGATATCGGCGGTCAATGTCGTATTCTCATTGATCTGCACATGAAAGCGCGTAAATGGTCCTAGAAAAGTGCGTAACTCGATAATACCCGCGATACGATTATCGCCACGACTGACCCCGTTTGTGCCAGGGTCTGTCTCTGCACTGGTAGGCAGCAGCGAAACCTCTTCTGGACGTACAACGAGCAGTACACGATCCCCATTATGTAAGTGTGTGAGATGCGAGGTAGCAAGCGCATAACCTTCTACCTTGCATAGTCCTTCCGCGACAGATTCAACAACGCCGTTGAACTGATTGCTGGTACCGACAAAGGTTGCGGCAAAGACGGTATTGGGATTGCTGTAAATCTCCTCTGGCTGGTCGAGCTGCTCGATCTTGCCTTTCGCCATGACCGCGATACGATCAGAGACCGCGAGTGCCTCTTCCTGATCGTGTGTAACGTAGATGGCAGTCATCTTGAGTTGCTGCTGAATACGGCGAATCTCGTTGCGTAAAGAGACGCGTACTTTGGCATCAAGTGCCGAGAGCGGCTCATCAAGCAGCAGCACCTTTGGCTCAACAGCTAAAGCGCGTGCAAGAGCGATACGTTGCTGTTGCCCACCTGAGAGTTGATGGGGATAGCGATTTCCCATCTCGCCGAGTCCGACAAGTTCGAGTAATTCAGCGCAACGCTGTTTCATGCGCTCTTTCGATACCTTCTTAATCCGCATGCCGAACGCGATATTCTGTTCAGAAGTCATATGCGGAAAAAGCGCATACGACTGGAATACCATTCCCATCGGGCGTTTGCTGGCCTGACGGTTCGTAATATTCTCACCGTCAAGCGTAATCGTTCCTTCGGTTGGTATCTCAAAGCCTGCAACCATACGCAAAATCGTTGTCTTGCCACAGCCGCTCGGTCCAAGGAGCGTCAGGAACTCGCCCTGATTGATTGAAAGATTGATAGTATCGACGGCTGCCACAGGCCCAAAGTATTTGGCGATGCCTTCTAATTCAAGAAAAGCCATGTGTATTCTCTTCTTCCTTGCCTATTTCGCGGCTGCGATTTGGACATTTTGTTTGGTACCACCGACTCTGCGTCCCACAAAAAGGAGAATAGCAAGGACACAAACCAGCGTAAAGATAAAGCTCAAGATGGCGAGTGAGGCAGCTTTATGAGCATCGTTCTGGCCTACTCCATCCAGATAAATGGGAAAAGTGTAGATGCCGAAGAGCGACGCTAGCGTAAATTCACCCATTGCGGTTGAAAAAGTGAGCAGTGCTGCGCTCACGACACCAGGAAGAATATTTGGCAACACAACCGTCAGGAACGTGCGCCACCAGCCACCACCAAGACTATATGAAGCCTCGGTCAGTACCCGTGTGTTGACGGCACGTAAGCTATTGTCGATGGGACGATAGACGAAGGGCAGCGAAACGATAACATAAGCACATACCAGCAATGGTGGCGTATTGACAATGTTGAACGGCTCACTGCTCAACAATGGCACAAGGCCAAGTGAGAGTATATTCACCAGAATGTTTGAACTACCATAAACTTCAACCAGTCCTAGCGAAAGCAGAATTGCGGGTACTGCGAAAGGAACAAGCGAGAGAAAATCCATCAATGGGCGAACTTGTGGCAAACGCAACTGCACCCAGTACACCGTCGGAGTGACTAATACAACGGCTAGTATCGTTGATGCTAACGCGAGTTCTAACGAAATCAGCAGTGTCTGCGAGAAATCTTTGTCCCTAAATATTTGCTGATACGAATGAAAGTCGATACCGTTGTTTCCTGAGAGACCAAAGACAAGTGTTGCCCCTAATGGTATGAGAAGATACAGCACGAACAAGGCAAGAAAGAGCGTATCCCATCGAAATGTTGCACCCGACGTTTGTTTTGTATATGTACTCATCTGTTACCTCTTCTCATTTTCCTTGCCAGACACTCACGCGACGAAGCATCGCGGTATATAACGTAACGGCAATCAGTAGCACAACGACCATGCCAACGGCGAGCGCGTTACCCAGCCCTGTATCAATATTAACATTGCCATTGACAACGAAGGATATCTGGATTGTTACAAGGTTAATGTTTCCTTGCGCTAACGCGTATGCCGTTGCAAAAGCTCCAAAAGAGTTAGCGAACAGGAGCATGGTAGCCGCGATCAGTGAAGGCATAAGGACTGGCAGTGCAACACGCCGCCAGTATGTCGCATTCGATGCACCGAGATTAGTTGCCGCCTCACGCCATTCAGGTTTCAGGGCACTGAGGGCAGGAACAGTAAGGAGAACCATGAGTGGCAATTGAAAATAGACGTAGGCCAGTACCAGTCCCCAGAAGGTATAAAGGCTAAAGCCTGCATCATAGAGGTTAAAATGGAACACATTGTGTAAAAACACGGTGATAAAGCCCGTGACGCCAAGTGTAGAAACAAACGCGAATGCCAGTGGTACACCTGCGAAGTTTGCGGCGATACTCGAAAAGCCAATCAACAGGTTTCGTAGCCAGTTCGCCTGCGTGTTGTAGACACCATAAGCAGCTAAGAAACCGAAAACAGCACCAATGAGTGCCGTGACCAGCGACAGAGAGATACTATTTTGAAATGCATGGATATAGCTACTACCAGCGAAGAGGCGGCGATAATTGTCGAGCGTAAATGCGCCTGTATTTGTGTTGATGAAACTACCCTGTACAATGACAAGGGCAGGCAGTAGCTCGAAGAGAAGACAAAAAAGTAAGAATGGAACTAGCCCTAACCAACTGGTGAGAGCATAACTCAGGCGAAAACCTCGTCCAGCTTTTGTTATAACTTGTGCGGGACTATCTCCCATCGAAGTTTCAGCCGATGCCGGTATTTGCATCCTTCACTCCCTCCTACGAAAAACGTGCGTAACCATTGTAGTATTACAGGTCGAAAAACATGCATGTTTCTCGACCTGTAATACTACAACACCTTCTAAAAATTATTGGCCGATAACAGAAGGCCAATTCTGCGTTAGCGTATCCGAAGCCTTTGAGAGCTTGGCAAGGTCGGTAACAAACTTGACATTCTTATATTGCTCTGCCGCAGGCAACTTCGCCGCTACGTCTGCTGGCACCTTGCCAGCATCTACCAGCTTCTGATAACGTGCTGGATGTGCATAGCCCTTCAGGAAGAAGAGTTGACCTTCGTCTGAGAAGAGATATTCAATCCATAGGCGAGCTGCGAAGGGATTTGGTGCGGTCTTGTTCACAATAGAGACGTAAGGGCCAGCGATTGAGCCATCGGAAGGAATGACGACCTTGAGATTAGGCTTGCCGTTGAGCGAGTCACGGAAACCGAGTCCGAGGTAGTCCCACATGATACCGATAGCAACTTCGCCTTTGGTCATATTCGCGATGTTGGAGCGTGCCGAGGTAAAGTTGCCCTTCTGCTTCAACTGTTTGAAAAAGTCAATGCCGGGTTGAATATCGTCGATGCTACCACTCTGCGCGAGGGCGGCGGAGTAGACCGCGATGAAGGCATCGTTGGCCTGACGTGGATCACCGTCGATACCGACCTGGTTCTTGTAACTGCCACTGAGCAAGTCTTTGAATGAGGTCGGCGGATTTTTCACAATGTCGGTGTTGATGACAAACGCCTGTGTACCATAATATTCGGTACACCAGTTGCCATTCGGGTCTTTCAGATTGTCGGGAACGTCAGCCCAGTGTGCATGCTTGTAAGGAGTGATAAGCCCCTGTTGTATCGCTTGTGGTCCGAATTTAAAGCCCACGTCACCAATATCACCATGTGCGTGCGATTTTGACTTCGCGAACACTTCGAGTTCCTGTGCCGATGAAAACTCTGCCTCGGCCTGATACTCAACAGGCACGTATTTGGCGGCATAGCCAGCAAGAATGTCCTTATAATCGGCCCACTCTGGCGGAATACCGACAGCCTCTAGCTTGCCTTCTTTTTTCGCATTGGTGATGAGCGTCTGCATGTCAATAGGACCAGCAAGGTTCACGCTGGTACCGCTGCTAGTTGTGGTTGTGGTGGAAGAACTACCACACGCCTCTAAAAATGATGCAAGTGCGAGCGAAGAGACGCCAAGCGCACCAGCTTGTTCAAGGAAACGACGACGACTACGAGGGGCGAACATGTCACGGAATAGTTCTTGGTTACTCATGAGAAGAAAATACCTCCGGCTGCATAACTGACTCATTAGTGTTCCAACGTATGCAAGCTGAATGCCTGAGAGGGCAGCATGACAGAATACGTTGTATTACAACTATGGGCGCATATGTTGTATGATAAGCACAACATTAGCTGATTATTGGGCCGGACCGAGAGTGCAGAGAGTGGATAACGTCAATAGAACGCTACCTATATAGAGTGTACAGAAGAGAACGTCCCCTCTACAATAGAAAATACATCCAGCGATTTTACTTTAGTATAGATAGTATATCCATAAAAATATGTACACTTTTATTTTAACACGTTTTAGCTCATCACTTAACTGTGGTTTAACAAAGCAACGTTACAGTAATAGATGCAGAGTAGAAAAACTAGGGGTCGGACAGAGACATTATGGCAGGTAACTCTTTCAAAGAAGAGTTACCTGCTTGTTGTGTTTATTGGAGTAGCGTATGAATCATTATTCCATACTGGCGAATTGCTCGGAAGAACAAGCCTGTGACATTGCGTCCCTTGTATTGCGTCATCACACAAATAGTCAAATAGCGTTGTTGAGCGGACCACGACAGGGGTTGGTGATGCTGCGTGTGCGCGAGACCGTCGCTAATAGCCTGTTCAATGCAGGTGAGGTACTGGTGACGGAGGTCAAATTAGAGCTTGATGGACAGTTTGGTTTTGGTATGGTGATCGGCGACAGTCCACGCCGCGCAATGGCGGTTGCACTCGTCGATGCCGCTTTACACAACGATAGCAGCAGTTATCATGAGCAACTTGTACAGCAGCTCACTGACCTTGATAGCCAGATTACACGCAACAACCAGCGTATGCAAGCATTGATTGCTACAACAAAGGTTGATTTCGATAGGATGGAGGCGTAGTAGCATGCAGAGTATAACACGAACCGAACAGGAAAATCGCTATAGTGCTGTGACCTTTCGCCATCTGCTAGATAGCCTTGCACGTCCTGGCAAGATCAACACACTTGAGTATCCTCGCTTTCTTGGTGAACCACCTTCTTATACTTCACCGGTAACATCAACACCAATGCCATTCAATGTATACGCATTAGCTGCAATGATGACGCTACTTGATAAAGAGGTCACATTTGCTATAGCCGCGAATGGAGTATGGTTAGCACAACAAGATGCGGTGGTGCAATGGATCACAGTTAGAAGTGGTGCTAGCACTGCGCCGCCTGAGACTGCCGCCTTCGTCCTTTTTTGTGATGGCACAAGCAATGGTTCACTATCACAATTGCATGTTGGTACGCTTGCTGAGCCAGAGATGAGTGCCACCGCCTTCTATAGCGTTGAACAGATCAACTCTACTTCAGGAACATTGAGCAGCGAAGAACGTAGGAATGGTTGGATAAGACTGGAACTGGTGGGGCCTGGCATTAAGGACGTGCGTACTCTACAGGTTGCAGGACTCGAACGCGCGGAACTGCAACACATTGTCAACGCGCGTCAGGGCTATCCGCTTGGCGTTGATGTGTATTTGATTGATGCGCTTGGACATTGTATTGGACTGCCACGCACGACAAGCATAAAAGGATACTAGTCATGGGATATGTCGCGGTCAAAGGTGGCACCCAAGCGGTGCTGAATGCCGAACAATTGGTAGAATACTTTCGCATGAAGGGTGGGAGTGAACCGATTAGTGTTGAACAGATACAGGATCAGATGCGTCTCGCGGTTGATCGTGCGATGGGCGAAGGTGCCCTCTATGCGCCCGAACTCGCTGCTCTAGCACTCAAACAGAGCGAAGGCGATTCACTAGAGGCCAGCTTTTTGCTGCGTGCCTATCGTTCGACCGTGCCACGCATCGACTATAGTTTGCCCGTCGAGAGTGTACGTATGCGACCCTTACGGCGTATCTCAGCTACCTTCAAAGATATCCCCGGTGGTCAACTGCTCGGCCCTTCGCGTGACTATCAACTGCGCTTGCTCAATACTTTGTTGACGCACGAGTCGAGTGAGTCTACACGCCAGTACCTTGCACAAATCGAAGCAAAAGTCACAGATGAGGCTGCGGAGCAAGAACTGGTCATATTTCCTAAGGTGATTGGAAGTATGCGGGAGCAGGGTATTCTTGCTGAACCGCCGGAAGAAGAAAGAGCCGAGGTCGACGTTGAGCCTTACGATATTACACGTAAAGCGTTAGTTTTCCCAGCACCGCGTAGTGCGCGTCTACAGGTCCTTGCACAGGGTGATGTTGGAAGTATGCTCATGTTTGCCTATAGTAGTGTGCGTGGCTATGGTGATGCACACCCGACGCTTGGCGAACTGCGCTTTGGCAACGTGCCAGTCGAGGTGACTCACCCATTGACTGGCGAGGTTGTTGAGATCGGCGAAATTCTGGCGACCGAGTGTGAGATGGTGTCCCGTGTCCAAACTTCTGACGCGAATGAGAGCCATGCCCAGAGAAGCGCACACGAGCCAGAAGACCCCAAATTTGGGCTAGGTTACGGTTTTTGCTTCGGGCATAGCGAGGTCAAGGCTATGAGTATGGCGATGATCGACCGCGTATTGAGTGCCGCTAAAGAAAGCGGCGTACATGGCGAAAGTGGACCGGCTGCCAATGAAGAGTTTGCGCTGTTGCACATCGACGGCATCGAGGCTAGCGGCTTTACCGCGCACTATAAGCTGCCGCATTATGTCTCATTCCAATCCGATATCAGCGTTTTAGAGCGTACCCGTGACTATCGCGCCGCCAAATTCGCGGAAGCTATCGAGAAACGGGAGTCTATGACAGGGCACGATAATACAGGAGCAGAGCAGGTATGAGTCAGGACCAGATAGGAAATCTTATACAACAACTAACGGTTCCTACTGAAGAAGTCGAGCAGGACGCCACGCTCATACAAGAGATACAAGATGGGCGTGAAATGCTGTACAATTTCGCCTTTATTGATGAGGACTCAAAGCGTGAGGTACGACGAAAATTGCTCAAGGGGGCGGCATTGCCAGGACATCTTGTGCCCTTTGCTAGTCGTGATCTGCCGATTGCTAGAGGCTGGGGGACTGGTGGCTTGCAGGTGACGATGGCATTGGTTGAAACGCGCGATGTAATTAAGGTGATCGATCAGGGCGATGATGATAGCGTCAACGCAGTCAACCTGCGACGACTCATTCAAAAAACAACAGGTATCGCGTTTACAACGGATACGACACAGGCAACGCTGGTACAAACGCGACATCGCATACCAGAAGAGAAGATGCGCGAAGACCAGATACTGGTATTGCAGGTGCCGATGGCGGACCCGTTGCGCTGGGTCGAACCTGCTCTTGAACGCGCTACCGAAATGCATGCCGAAGCCGACTACGGGCATATGTGGGTCTATATGTACGAAAGCGTGGTGCGGTCGGGTGATATGAACATTGCCGCGCAATATCCGGTCATCGTCGAGAACCGCTATATGATGGATACGACGCCCATTCCGCGCTACGACGTGCCGCGCTTACACATGGCGGAGACGCTGTTCCTCTTTGGCGCGGGCCGCGAAAAGCGCGTGTATGTGGTGCCGCCTTATACACATGTCGCGCCGCTTGAGTTTGAAGATTATCCCTTCACCACAGAGCATGATCCCAACAAAAATTGTGACAAGTGCGGAGCCAACGATACGTACTTGACCAGTCATTTTGTAGAGTCACAAACGCCAGAAGTAGCAGGACGCTGGGCGTATCTCTGCTCTGACACCAGTTATTGCGAGAAACGCGTCCGCATACGAGAGCAACGTGTTGCAACGGAGGCACCGTAACAGAATATGGAAATGCAACCTACACATATGGCAGACAACAAAGAATGGGTCATCGAGGGGCGCGGCCTCACCAAACGTTACGGCCCAGGCTGTTCTTATTGTGACACATTGACGGGACCAGAGAAGGGCAATCGCTGTCCCGTTTGTAGTAGTATAACGGCGTGTTCACATATCAATTTCGCACTGGCAAAGGGTGAGATACTGGGCATTGTCGGCGAGAGCGGTAGTGGCAAAAGTACGCTGATGCAACTGGTCAACCTCGCTGTACCCACTGATAAAGGCGAGCTATGGTATCGCGAATTGAGCATCCCAGGACAGGACAGCTCGCCCGTGAATCTGTTTACGCTCGACAAATATGCGCGTAGAACATTTCGTAATCAGCGGCTCGGCATCGTGTATCAGCGACCCGAACTGGGTTTGAACATGAACTTTAGCGTCGGTGGCAATGTCGCCGAGAAGCTACTGCTCGCCGATTGGCGACACGTCGGACGCATTCGCCAGCGCACGAGCGAATTGATGCAGCTTACAGAGCTACCAATAGAGCGCATCGACGATGAGCCGCGCATGTTTAGCGGCGGCATGCTGCAACGTGTGCAAATCTCGAAGGCTCTTTCAAGCAATCCGGCTGTGCTACTTCTGGACGAGGTGACAAGCGGCCTCGACTTATCAGTGCAGGCCAAAGTGCTTGACCTGCTTCGACGTATTCAGTGGGAGCTAAAAATCACCATGCTGCTCGTCTCGCACGATCTCGGCGTCATTAAGCAACTTGCAGGCCGCACTATCGTCATGAAAAACGGCTATATCGTCGAGCAAGGACTGACCGATCAAATCCTGGAAGACCCACAGCATCCCTACACGCAACTGCTGGTCTCGTCCGCTTTATAACGAAAGAAACTTTGTGTTATGCAAGAACAGACAATCCCGATGCTTGAAGTGCAGGGACTCAAAAAAGACTTCCACATGCATCTTGTCGATGGACGTGTGATCGAGCCACTCAAGAGCATTTCGTTTCGCGTTCAGCGCGGGCAGACCTTCATTATTAGCGGTAAGAGTGGTGCTGGCAAGACATCCATTCTCAAGTGCATTTATCGCACCTATCTGACGAAAAGTGGTGATATCTGGTACGACTCGCAGCTATTCGGTAAAGTGAATATCGCAACAGCAAGTGAAGAGACGGTGGTACGTTTGCGTGAGCGAGAGTTGGGTTTCTGTTCGCAATTCCTGAAGGTGCTACCGCGTGTCCCAGCCCTCGACGTAACGGCGGAGCCACTGGTGCGGCTCGGTGTTGAGCGCGAGGAGGCGTTGGACGAGGCGGCACACTGGTTGCGGCGTCTAGGCATCGAGGAGAGTCGGTGGCAGGCCAGCCCCGTCACATTCAGTGGTGGTGAGCAACAACGCCTCAACCTTGCACGCGCCTTTATCGCGGCTCCCAGACTGTTGCTGCTCGATGAACCCACGGCGAGCCTCGATGGGGTCTCGAAATCCATTGTGCTAGAGATGATCGCCGAGGCAAAGGCGGTGGGTGTGACAATTCTCACCGTATCGCACGATACCGAGGCGTTGAAGACGTTGGCCGATGAAATGTATTCGTTGTAATTGAAAGGATACATAGATATGCAAACCCTGATACACAACGCTACTCTTGTGTTGCCGGAGCGTGTTGTGGAGCATGGCTGGCTGTTGATAGAAGACGAGCGTATCCTCGATCTTGGCGAAGCCGCCACTTGTCCAACGGCTGACATCCAATCAATAGACGCTCACGCACAAATGCTTATGGCAGGATTTATTGATTTACATTGTGATGCGATTGAACGCCTCGTGATGCCACGTCCCAATATTTATTTTCCATTGACGGTTGCGCTGGAGGAGGCCGATTGGCGACTGGCCGGTTGCGGTATCACAACGGAGTTTCACGCAGTCTCGCTTGACGACGGAGAGTTCGGTGTACGCTCGTATTCGTTTGTGCGTGAACTGAGCAATGCTATCGCCGATGAGCAGAGCGAATGGCTAGTACGCCATAAAATCCATGCACGCCTGGAATTGACGAGTCAGAGAGGGAGTGAGGCAATTGTCGAGATGATTGCCAACCGCGAAGTTGGGTTGGTATCACTAATGGATCATAGCCCTGGACAGGGGCAGTATCGTACCGAGCAAGCCTTTCGTGACTATGTATCGAAGATGGCTGGTGCAAGTCATACGGAGATCGACGAACTCATTGCATTCAAACGCACACAGGCCGCACATATTCCAGGACGCATCGAGCAGGTGACGCGCCTTGCACGCGAGGCGGAACTGGGCATAGCGACGCACGACGATGATAGTGCCGAGAAAGTGTCACAATGGCCTGACTTTGGCGTGACGGTAAGCGAGTTCCCAACCACGATGGAGGCGGCGCGACAGGCACACGAACTTGGCCTCGCGGTCTGTATGGGTGCCCCCAATGTTCTGCGCGGCATGTCAAGCGGTGGCAACCTGAGCGCAACAGAAGCGGTACGAACGGGTGTTGCTAATGTACTGTGTGCAGACTACTATCCCTCGGCGATGCTCAGTGCTGCCTACAAATTGTTCAAAGAGAACGTGCTGACCTTGCCACAGGCGCTAAACTTGATAACGCTCAATCCTGCAAAAGCGGTCAATATGGGACATGACTTCGGCTCGTTAGAGCGCGGCAAGATTGCAGATATGTTGCTCGTAGATGTGAGCAAGCACGGAACGCCATATGTGCGGTACATGTTTGTGGATGGAAGAGAGAAGGTGGTACGGGGATAGAGATTGTGCTACAATCAGTAGAAATTTCTTTCATATAAAAAGTTGTAAGCACAAGAAAAAGAGAAATAGTTATGTCCTCGTTTATAGAGTTCAATTTCCCAGACCAGGTTGAGGCTGTGTCTAAATGGGCCACGATTGCAGAGGCAGTAACGGGCAAGGGACGCTATATCATACAAACGAGATGTCCAGGCGACTTTGGCGTTGTGGAACTGCGTCTCGAACCGTATGTAGGGCCAACACAATTTCTGCTGGAATGGCAAGTCGCAAATGAGCAAATTCCAGAGGAATTTCTTCCAGGGGTCATCAAGGGAGTTCAACAGGCTGCCCAGCAAGAGCGTGATGGATTTAATGCTGTTATAGATATCAGAGTAATTGTCAACGGTGGTAACTATCATCCAGTTGACTCTCGATCCTCCTCATACACGAAAGCATCTGCACTAGCGTTTGCAGACGCACTCTCAAAGACGCATATTGTTCCCTTGGATAGATAGAAACGCAGTCAATCTTTGCGGTCTTCTAGCACATCTTCTAGTAGCTCTGTTGTGGGAACACCGAGAGCTTTAGCAATTTTATCCAGCGTATTCAAAGACGCATCGTGGTATGGGTTATGCCAGATGGCTTGAATAGTTTTCAGGTTGATGTCAGCAACTCTTTGTAGGCGCGCCATAGTCCATTTTTTTGATTGTGCTACCTCTTTGACTCTTAGTCGTCGCATTGCTCTAAATCCTTACGAAAGAATTTCTTCCAGGAAGGATAGTAGTATGTGAAGCGTGAAATGTAACGTGTATGGAAGCGAAGACCTCAAAGTCTTCGCTTCCATACACGTTACATATGTGGAGAGAAACTACGAGTTCACGAAATTGAACACGTCAGGCGTGCCAATGCCCGTTGCCATGTCGTAGGCAGGGGTGGCTGGATAGTAGCCATTGTTATAACCCGTAATATCGTGGAACTGACTGGCATAGCCTGCCGCCGAGTCGAATGGGAACACGATGTAGTTGAACAAGCCCTGTCGTCCATGATGATGTGCGTCATAGAGGGCGGCAATACCAGCCCAGATGGGCGAGGCACAGGACGTGCCGCCAAACTGAACCCATGCTGTCTTAGGTCCAGGTGTACCGCACGATGAGTCGCCGGGGTCGGTACAGTAGACCGCGTACCCTGTTGTGGGGTCTGCATTCAGCGAGACATCAGGATTTTCACGGCACAACACTCCTGGCTGTTGACCGCAATAGGCACCAGATTGGCTGTATCTTGGCTCGTTAACGCCAGGGTAAGGATTGCCATTGCTATCGAAGGCATAGTCGCCCTCGGCCCATATCCTGCTCACCCCACCACTGCTACCACCACCATCACAGGCTTGTGATGAGCAAGGATAGGTGATCCATACCTTCTCTTTATTCACACCGGGGTAGGTTGGATGAGCATTGTTGCCTGGATCAAACAGTATAGTTCCGCTTGAGGTCTCGAATGAGGTCCCACCAACTGCTGTGATGTATGGTGTATTATTAGGGTCGCCAATCTGCAATGCCTGATTGGGTGGTAAATTCAAACTTGGGCAGGCACCAAATGCACCATAATCGCCAGTGGCGGAAAAGATACTTTGTCCTTGCGTCGCCATCTGGAAGAATATCTGGTTTTCCGCTTGCGTCACCTGCGACTTGAGGAAGTATTCGCCACAGCCACCCCAACTGGTGCTAATGGTATCGGCAAGGTTATCGTTAGCAATTTTCTGGTATTGTGCCACCGTCTCAAGATCGGTCTGACCGGACTCATAGACCAACACTTTATCGACTTTTGGCGCGGCGGCAACAGCTAGCTCGATGTCCAACTCCGTCTCAGAGGCACCACTATGATCGGTTGTGCCACCAAGTACGGGAATGTTTACGAGATGTGTATATGGCAGATCGAAGGTTTTGGTATAGTTGTGAATGTCGCTGGGAAGGTAGTTCGACTGCTCGAAGAGCGCAATCGTCTCGCCTTTGCCCTGGTCCTCGAACTGCTTATACACTGGATTCATGTCATAGATGCCACTAATCTGTGACGCGCTCAAACCAGTACCGTTGGGACCAGCACCGTAGCGATCTCCGAGCTTACGAGCAGGTTGCTTATGGGGCGCGGTAATGCCTATATTTGAGAGACCAAGCACGGCAACTACTTTGCTTGCGAGACTTGTTGGTACCGCTACCTCTGAACTATTGGCATAAATTGCTGTGCCATCAGGTAGTGCATAATCAACAACACTGGTATGAAAGGTGGTTTCTACCTGCGTCGTTGTGCCCTGTGCTAGTAGCAGCGTTGGCGAGTCAGAGGCGACAAGGCGCAAGCCCGCGCTAGTAAGAAAACTTTCCGCGGCTGCACTATCGGCTGCTGAAGGCACAAAACGGTTCGCGAACTGCTGCGACGTTAACCATGCATGGTACGAAGGGCTGTTCTTCGCGTACAACGCTTTCAACAAACTGTGTTGTCCAGCCGGGTCGCTTAGTTGTAGCACCACGCCAACGGTCAACGTATCGTTCGCAGTATGATGCCTGATTGTTTTCGCTGCTGTGTTTTTGATGGGCGCACTATTCGGCAAAAATACAAATGGTGGACCTGCTGCTCTTGCAGCACTCACGAAATACACCGAGCTGAACAGCATGCTCAGCATCGCGACCACTCCCAATATCGGAAGTACAAGCCGACGAGACGAGATAAGACGACTCATGGGGGGAAATCTCCTCACTATATTTGCACAAAATAGATAAAAGTCTTCCCTTCAATTATTAGGGTAAATAGCAGATATAGAAAGAGGAAGAAGGTTGAGATATGGTTAAGGATTGGTTGAAATATGCTACGTGGGTGCATAGTATGATACAGGAGTAGAGGCATGACAGGAGCAAGCCCTGTCACTACTATAGACGCGCAAGCGGCATGAAGGGTGTATAGTAGTGACAGGGCTTGCCCCTGTCATGCGAACAGCAACTTCAACAACCTTTAAATCACTCTGCAGGCTTGTCCCTGTCATGCCGTCATTTTCTATTTAGTGATAAAATACGTATATGCATCTCTCAGCAGACACTATTCAACGCTTGCAACGTATACAGATGGTACTCGATCAACTGAATCCTGATACCGAGCCGCAAGTATTGCTCGTGCCGGGTTCACCACGACCGAGTGCAACTATTATCGTGTTTCCTGGCTCGTTCAATCCGCCGACGAACGCGCATATTGCGTTGTTGCAACAGGCTCGCCTCTTCGCGCAGATGCACAAATCAACATCGCTCTACGCTGCCATCAGTAAACGCATCGTCGATAAAGAAAAGGTCGAGCGACCAACTCTGCTTGATCGTATTAACCTACTTGATACCGTGTTACACAGGCATTTGCGCGATACAGGGATCATGCTCTTCAATCGTGGTCTGTATGTGGAACAGGCGCAGGCTGTACGGGCTTCGTTTCCGCAGGTTCAACCTCTCTTCTTTTTGTTGGGATTCGACAAGATTGTGCAGATATTCGACCCACACTACTATAAAGACCGTGATACTTCGCTGATAGCCCTCTTTAATATTGCTGAACTACTGGTTGCACCACGCGGCAAAGATGGTGAGAAAGAACTGAACGAACTATTGCATCGTCCCGAAAACGAACGTTTCGCGCACTTTGTGCATCCGCTCACCCTCGACATGCAGTATCGCGATGTATCGTCTACGCAAATACGCCAGGGTAATGCTGCATCGCCGCACGAGGTGCCACAGGAGGTACGTCAGTTCATACACGAAACACACGCTTATCAACCACCATTGCATAAACCTGATGGCACTGTCGTTGATTATTATGCAGAACGTGTGCAAGCGATGCATAAATTTGTGAACGAACCAACGTAATACAAGTTCAGAAGAACTTGTATTACGTTGGTTCGCTTGATGATAATTCCTCTTTATTCAAGCCAACTATAGGGATAGGACGCGTCGTCAATGCTCTGGGCATTAGTAGTGAGATGCAAGGGATAGAAGGTATCTACCATGACGGCGAGTTCTTCGGTTCGCTCGACACCGAGGCTCTTTTCGACGGCACCCGGATGAGGACCGTGTGGAATACCGCGTGGATGCAATGTGATAGAGGCACGTTCAATACCGCGCCTACTACCGAAGTTGCCGTTGACGTAGTAGATCATCTCTTCGCTATCAATGTTGCTGTGATTGTAGGGCACAGGTATTGATAGGGGGTGATAGTCCAGTTTGCGCGGCACGAACGAGCAGATGACGAAGTTCGGTCCCTGGAACGTTTGGTGTACTGGCGGTGGCTGATGCACGCGACCCGTAATTGGCTCGAAATCGGCGATATTCAGGGCGTAGGGATATTCATAGCCATCCCAGCCAACAGCGTTGAAGGGGTGGTAGTCGTACCAGTAGCTGGTGAGAGTGTCACCGACTTTGAGGCGTACCTCGAAATCGCCACTCTCGGTATGCGTCACGAGTTCTTGAGGACGCCGTATGTCGCGATCACAATAGGGTGAATGCTCAAGAAACTGTCCATTGTTGTTGAGGTAGCGATGCGGCGGCGCAATGGTGCCACGTGCCTCGATCACCAGGAACGTATTTTCTGTATTGTTCGGATTGTGCGTAAAGCGAAATGTGGTACCACGCGGGATGACGATGTAGTCGCCCTCGTGATAGGGCAAAAGGCCAAAGGTGCTTTCGAGAACGCCCTGCCCATCATGCACGAAGTAGACAAGATCGGAGTCACCGTCGCGATAAAAGTAATTCATCTCCCTGGTGGGTTTCACCACCGCCAGCACCACATCTTTGTTGTACATCAGCGTCTGGCGTCCTGACACAGCATCGCCCTGCTGTGTAAGTTGTGCGGTCTTCATGTGATGATGCCGCTGTAGCCGCTCGTCCCACTCTTCATGAGCATACTGCTCGCCGGGGAAACGCTCGACCTTCTTAACACGCGTTGGTGGATAGGTATAGTAGATGATAGAGTAGTTACCCGAAAAGCCCTCAGTGCCAAAGAGTTCCTCGGAATACAATCCACCATCGGGTTTGCGAAATTGTGTATGTCTCTTGGGTGGTATTTCCCCTAAATGATGGTAGCTTGGCATGACAATTGTCTCCTTTGACAATAGAAACAACATTACATATTGATAACATAAAACCAACGGGCAACCATTTTCATTATGCGACGGGCGACCACAAGGGTCGCGCCCTACCGTATATAGTAGGGTGCGACCCTTGTGGTCGCCCTTAACATCTACTTGTCCTCACATATGCTAGCAATAAGTCATTCTATATAATCCTGTTCCGTAAGACGCCGATGCCGTCGATCTCTAGTTCAACTTCGTCGTCACGTTCCAGCCAGCGATGTACGTCTGTCCCAAGTTCGAGGATGCAGCCCGTGCCGACGGTGCCAGAGCCGATCACATCGCCCACACGGATACGAGCATTACGCGAGGCATAGGCGATCATCTGTGCAAAGCTATAGTGTATCGAGTTGAAGTTGCCACGCGAGACCTCACGCCCATTGATGCGTGCCACCATCGGCATATCATAGCGTTCAGTTGCATCCTGTCCAGTACGAAGTGAGGCTAGCTCATCGGGTGTAACAAGTATGGGGCCAAGTGATGTGGCAAAGTCTTTTCCCTTGCCGGGACCGAGGCCAATACTCATATCCTTCTGCTGGAAATCACGGGCACTCCAATCGTTCATGATGGTGTAGCCCGCGATATAGTTGGCCGCCTGCTCGACGGGAATATCCTTGCCATCGCGCCCGATGATGCAGGCTATCTCTAGCTCGAAATCAAGGGCCTGGCTACCGACAGGATATGGGACAGGATTATCATGTCCATACAGTTCGCTGTTGTTTGTGAAGTAAAAGGTCGGCACCTCGTACCATTCGGGCATCATAGCAAGACCACGATGAGCGCGAGCGGTTTTCACATGCTGCTCAAAGGCATAGAAGTCTCGTACCGTCGGTGGATCAGGTACAGGCGGCAATAACACAACCTCGTTCAATGTGTATTCTTCGCGTATTACTCCTTGTGAATGCATAACAGAAGTTGTCAATTCGGGCAAAGCTATAGGAAGTCCCGATGAAAGCGACGAATAGGTAGGTACAATTTTTGGTTTTGGTTGTAGGGCCACCTGTGCCTTGAGCAAACCGTCGGGATCACGCAGCAATTCAAGCAGCGTGGAGTATTCCAACGCAATAATCGTATTGTCGTGTAGAACACCCGCACGCGTTTTACGTTCACCCGTAAGGAACGTTACCAGCTTCATAATTATAGATTCCCTCGTAAATCCTGCTCGCGCTCTATTGCCTCAAAGAGTGCCTTGAAGTTGCCTTCGCCAAAGCTGCGTGCGCCCTTGCGCTCGATAATCTCGAAAAACACGGTTGGACGATTGACAACGGGCTTAGAGAAGACTTGGAGCAAGTAGCCTTCCTCATCATGGTCAATCAAGATGCCGAGTTCGGCCAGTTGATGAATGTCTTCATCAATCTTGCCTACACGGTCCAGTACAGTATCATAGTAGACACCAGGAGTCTTGAGAAATTCGACACCACGCTCTTCCAGGTTCCGCACGGTACTGATGATATCGGCGGTGTTTAAGGCAAGGTGCTGCACACCAGGGCCACGGTAGAAGTCAAGGTACTCCTCGATCTGGGATTTACGTCGTCCTTGCGCTGGTTCGTTGATGGGAAGTTTAATACGTCCACTCCCGTTCTGCATCACTTTCGACATAAGGGCAGAGTATTCGGTGCTAATGGCGCGATCATCGAAGTGAAGCAACTGTGCGAAGCCCATTACACGTTCGTAGAAGCCGACCCACTCGTTCATCTTGCCGAGTTCGACATTGCCAACCACATGGTCGATAGCAGCGATTCCAGCAGGGCGTGAGCGCGGCGGAACACTGGTTGCCAATGAACGATAGCCAGGAAGAAATGCACCCTTGTATGCATGACGCTCGACAAAGGTATGCACCGTATCACCGTAGATTGCAATGGTGGCAAGCTTGACACTACCATGATCGTCTTTGAACGCTTGCGGCTCACTAACGCCACGCGCACCGCGACTGGTAGCCTCGGAATAGGCACGTTCGGCATCCTCCACGCGCAGGGCCACTACTTTGACGCCATCACCATGCAGCTTGATATGCTCCGCCATCTCGCCCTCTGGTCCAAGCGGCGAGGTCAACACAAAGCGAATATTGCCTTGTTCCAGTACATAACTAGTATGATCGCGGATACCAGTTTCCAGGCCAGCATAAGCAATAGGGGTAAAGCCCCACGCATGATGATAGTAATAGGCTGCTTGTTTGGCATCACCTACATAAAATTCGAGATAATCAAAGTTTTGGATTGGCATAAAATCGGATTCGGACATCGAGAAACTCCTTTGTTTCGTCTCATGGTCAACATAAAGATGGCATAAATACACTTGACGCTTCATTCTCATTATACGCAACGTGGTTATGTAACCGCAAGTTGAGATAGCACAAAAAATAATGACAATGCTCTCCTCTCATGTTATGATAGGCGTAGTTTTTTATGACCGATGTAACTATGTGAGGGAGACTTTTATGGCTCAAGACCCGGAGCAACAACCTGATATAGATGATGCACCTGATCCTCAATATCCCTATGGAGCAACACCACAGGCACCACAAGAGGTACTTGGTTCCCAACCTTCGTATCTTTCGCCAGAGTTTTACGAGCAGCAAGTGACGCCTGTACAACAACCGGAGGCGCAATCAGGTTACACGGTCCCAACTCCGGATCCATACATACCGCCACCACCACCTTCCTACAACCCTCAAGGTGGATACGCCCCACAACAGATGTCTTATGGAGCAGGCTCGAATTATGGGCATGGAGGTTCAGCACCGGGATATGAGTATAAATACGGTATGCCAGAAACTCTTCTGCCCTTCCAGGCAACACCACTTCCGCTTAGTGAGGCTATTCGTCAGCTTCCAGGGCAATATTGGCGAGCGATTACACGCCCATCGAGCGTGACGTTCGCATCTGAAATGGGGAAAGCGGGTTGGGGCATTGTGTGGGTGCAAATTGTATTTTACACAGTTTTCATAACCGTTCTGGGCTTTCTCTCAAATCTTCTCACCCAACCGCGTTCGCTTGCAGCAACTGACACAAGCTCACTAACGCCAGCAACAATAGCGATGTTGCAAAAGTTCCTGGGCTTTCTCACGCTTTCAAGTACTTATGGGCAAGTGTTGCTGATTCCAATTTCACTATTCCTGGGAACGGGTGTACTTTTTCTGCTTGCAAAAGCTTTTGGTGGTGTGGGAAAATTTCTGCCACAACTGTACAGTACGCTACTGTTTATTGTGCCACTCGGTATTATCGTCAACGTTGTAGTGCTGCTTCTGAATCTTCTGCCAGCCGCTGGTTCCCTGCTCGCAATACTGATTGTATTTGCTAATCTCGGTTACGAGGGCACACTGCTAAGCTTCATGCTCATGCCTGTCCATCGTCTAAGCGGGGGGCGTGCCGCTGGCGCAGTTCTCATACTCTTTGGCGTTGGTTTACTGCTCGTCTGTATATTGGGCTTTATCATAGCAATTATTTTGACAGCACTGGCACAGCCGCAATAACAGGACAGTATAGTACTTATGCGTGATGTATTGAGTTCTACGAATAGAAAGCAGTATACTAGCACCTGGAAAGCAGGACAGCGATTCTTCTTAAAGAAGGATTATGCGCTTCGCTGCTACATAAGATGTGGTTATACACATCTTATCCGTTTCTGTAGAATCAAAACATAGAAGAGGTTAGTAAATAACTCATGGAAATTAAAGGTAATCGTAAAATTGCCGCACCACGTCAGCAAGTATTTCAAGCATTGCTCAATCCAGAAGTTCTCAAAAATAGCATCCCCGGTTGCGAGAGTGCCGAGGTTATCAATACGCCAACGGGCCAGCAACTCAAGCTCGTTGTGACGACGGGTATCCCAGGCTTCAAAGGCCCCTACACTATTAACTTACAGACGGGCGAGGTTGTTGCACCTTCACACGTCACATTGATTGCCGAGCCAAACAGTTCGGTTGGTTCCGTGAAAGCCACCTGCGGCATCGACCTTGCGGATGATGCGGCTGCTACGCTCTTGAACTACAACGCCAACGCAGTCATCTCAGGAAAGATTGCATCCGTTCCTGAAATGATTCTCAAGCCAGCCATCAAGTCTTCTCTCGACCAGTTCTTCAAGAATTTCGAGAAGCAGATTAACGCGGTTAACGCATAAATATCATAGAAGAGAGTCAGCAGTAACGACGCGGTGACATGCGTCGTTACTGCTGACTCTCTTCTATTTTTTAAGGTGTACAGGAAAAGGCCCAAACGCCATCATGCATGCTGGAATATCACGCACAATTGGTATCTTCGTCAAAAGGCGGAAGGGTAGCGGAACAGTAATCAGTTCCTCAGTATTCAGAACATTGACGAGAACATTTTCTTGCAGGAATGTCTGTAGTCTCTGAATGATGCGCGTCGGCAGTTCGCGTCGGCGTTGGATTTTCGCAAGGTCTTTCGTCTGTACCGTGCCATTTTTCAGTTTGTCTGTAATGAGATTGGCGGTAACGACTGCATCCTGAATGGCATAGTTGATACCTACTCCACCCACAGGCGACATAACGTGAGCGGCATCTCCAATTAAGAGGAGACCAGGACGATACCAGCGTGGTAAGCGATCCGACTCAACTGAGAGGACCGAAATTTGTTTCCAGTCTTGTAGCTCTCCCACGCGATCCGCGAATTCTGGTGCGGCCTCGGTGATAGATTCACGTAGCGTTTCTAAACCAGCGGAGCGTACCTTTTGATAACCTCCCTTTGAAATTACATAGCCAATTTGCCAGTAATCGAAGCGGTTGATAAGCACAAGCCTGGCTTTACGCCCAAAACGACCGAGCAATCCTTCCTCTTGGTCGCTGTCCTTCCGGCTCAAACGAAACCACAGTACATCCATCGGAGGAGAAGTTGTGATTGGCTTGAAGTTGCATAGTCTCCGTAAACGCGAGAAACGACCATCGGCACCTACAACAAGTGCAGCGTAGATATCATACCAACCGTCCTGCCCACGATAGCGCACACCCTGTACGAGGCCATCCTTCTCGATCAATTCGTCCACCTGCGCCCCCATAATAAGCTGAAAATTGGGGTATTGCTTCGCTTCACCTGTGATGAACTCCAGAAATTGCGATTGCGCCATCACCGTGATATAGGGATACCTCGTTTTCAAACGCGACAAATTGACAAACTGCAAAGGACCCTGTGCGGTTTGTAGCGTTGCTGTTCGTAGCTCTGCATGGCGAATTTGTAGTAAACGGTCCGCAAGTCCTAGTTCATCCATAATATTCATGATCGATGGATGAATGGTGTCACCACGAAAATTCCGGTCAAAATCCATATGGGCTTCGAGCAACACAACGGGAACACCTTTTCGCGCCAGGAGTAGCGCAAGTACCGCCCCTGCTGGGCCACCACCCACAACACAACACGTCGTCTGTGCTACCGATTTCACCTCGTGAACATCGGCACGAACCTCTTGAATGCTATCGGCCATGATACATCTCCTTTGATGAAACCAAGGATTTGATTGACTAGATAATTAATAAAAGGGACAAAAAAAAATTAGGATAAACCGTGCAGAAAGGTTTCTGTAATCGTATTCGCTATCTGCCCTTGCGAATATCCCAACGCAATTGGGTCGTGCAACACCTGACGACGTAGCACAACACCGACAATACTTCCGAAGAGAATTTGCGTATTCAGTACAGTATCAGCGCGTCGCAGTGTTCCTGCTTGCATTTGTGCCTCAAGATATTTGCCGATAAAGCCGAACACTTGCTGTATAGCGATAGGGGCGAATCGTGCAAAAAACGGATTTTCGCTATTGAGTATCTCTGGAATAACAACCTTGAGCAGAGCTACAAAGTTTTCGGCCTCAACAACGGTCAAGACTTGCTGAATCACGAACGGGAAGAACTGCTCTGGTGGCAGAGTGAGCATTTCTGATGGTATAGACGCGATTACTTTCAAAGGTGTACGGCTCTCGACAACAGCCATCAGCAGGGCTTCTTTACTTTCAAAGTAGTGGTAGATCAGCCCTGGGGTAATACCAGCTTCGTGTGCGACATCTTTATTTGTCGCACGCACAAATCCTTTTTGCGCGAAAACACGCATTGCGGCATCAATAATCTGCTCGCGCCGATCCTCCACGACTTTGGGTGTACGCGCCATCGAACGTTATCCATTTCTCGCTCTATTTTATTGACTGATTAGTTAACTAAATTATATACGAGGAAGATGAAAATGTCAAGAGAGCAAAGGGGGAAAGAAAAGCTTCGCCAGTGCCGCTACAAAAATGTAGCGGCACTGGCGAAGCTTTTCAACTTCACACATATATATTACGATACGAGATCTAGTGTTGGAACTTCGAGTATTCGAGCTAAAAGGCGCAGATGATAAGGTTGTGGGTCTTCGCGTCCGTTTTCAAGATGGGTAATGGTATCACGACGCATACCTGTAAGTGTCGCGAGTTGACCAAGACTCAAACCTCTACGTTGACGAAGAATACGTAGTTTAGGGATACCGCGTACTTTAACTGGTGTTTTCATTTATGTCCTCTCCTTTGAGGCACCTTTCTAAACTTGTCCAGCGACACTGCTGGATAAGTGCCTGCTCGCATGCAAGCATGGAACAGACAAGACTTGTACAGAAATCATACCAGATAACAGCATATATTGTCCAGTGGAAAAACGGAACACAGCAATTACCATAAGAGGTAATTGCTGTGTTCCGTTTTGATATCACTAATATCACGAAGTTCACTTAGGCGGTGCTTGATTTGAAGGCACGGAGATATTCGATGATGTGATGTCTGTACTCACAATCTCCAACGAAGAGCCAGTAAGTTCGTTAGTGTAGACGATATCATCAGAGAAAGGCCATGTTGAGTCATCAAGCGACACTGTAATGTTGTCAACATGCCCAACCATATGAATAGCATGCATATTGAAAGGCCGGAGCGAATTAGCAATCGAAAGCAGAGCATTTTGCTCGATACCATCGCGTTGATCGCCCACAATCCAAAATATAATGCCATCATGTTCAAAAATGATCTCACTGCGCCCACCATAAATCCACTCATGTGAGAATTTATTAATGTGTACCCATTGACCATCAACATAAATCGCCTTTTGACCATCGCGGTCAAGCGGACGCGCCGCCCCTGATTGAACGACCTGGAGAACCTGGCCTTTTGGTTTGAACTCGCACACTGAAATCTGACCTATGCCATGTGCAACCGCTCCCTGATGCATATATGAGTAATCTAACTCTAGCGCAGGTCCATCAGCCCAACTCTGATCAATCCCCTGGTATAAGGACATAGAATTTAAGGTATAGTGATCTGGTACATTAAAAGGACTCTCCATGGGAAACGTCAGTTGTTGTCGAGCTTCTAATAAACTAACTTTCTTAGGAGGTGTGGCCGCATCAACATCTGCAAGAGATGCTTGTTGTACTTTTTTATGAAACAGTTTGGGATAGCCATTTACCTGTAGTACACCACCATGCTGCCCTGAGAGTAACACTTCGAGGCCCGATGCAAAGGATGGACCCGTAGCAACCAGGGTAAAAAAGATAAAAAGTAAACACGCAGCAAGTAAAGCAATGATAGAGCGTTGCGGCTTTACGCGCTGCATCACAGAAGTTTGAAGAACAGATCTTGAACGAAACAGATGACGGCGCAGTTTTAGTCGTCGGAAAACACGAGCTTGCGTTTTGTACTCAAGCCCATGTTCAACAGGCTGAAACTTAGAATTTTCCGCATCTAACAGTGTTTGCACATAGTAGGGAGGCATCTCCTCTTTGTCAGGAGAAAACAATGTCTTCATTTCTTGTGCAAACGTCACGTCTTCATCGGTAAAATCTTCAGGTAGCCCTAATTCCTGTCTGAGCAACAGGGAAGAATCGCTGTGTTGGTCTTCCCATTCATTCTCAAATTCGCTCGTACTCATGTGCATGCTCCTTGAGAGCCTCGCGTAAGCTTTTCCGCGCCCGCCAGAGTCGAGTATCGACAGCGTGGCGGGTTAAACCAGTCTTTGCTGCAAGTTCTTCCGTGCTAGCAAACTTAAAATAACGTTGATAGATCAGGTAGCGGTCAAGCTCAGGCAACGTCGCCAAGGCGAGACACAGTTCTTCGCGTCTCTCGCTCTGTTCTAACAAATTCTCCATATTCGACTCTGGATGCGGCGGAAGCATGACACGATTTGCGCTCTCGTATCCACCCCAACCAAAACTTTTTCGACTTCCCATACCATCTGATGAAGACCATTGGCGGTTTTCATCAGCCGATTGTGTGTTATGTACCTGACGACGACACAACTGGCGACGGCGATCCAATGCGATATATTTAGCACGCATGGTGAGCCATGTACGTAACGTGCCTCGCCCAGAATCAAATGAGTTGATTTCTTGCCAGACCGCCACAAAGAGGTCGTTCACACACTCTTCGGCGTCTTGAGCAACACCAATACCGTCTAAAACGACACGTATAAAATAAAACAGTTCTCGTGAATAACGGGAGATAAGCGTCTCCAGCGCATCTGGCTCGTGCTCATGCAACCGTTGGGCGAGATCCTCATCGGACCAGTCTTGTCGCACCATCATCGCTCCTTACAAGCATCGAATATCTCTCTTCGCAAATAGTGAGTCGTCTGGTAGCACCAGGTTGCAACAACCTTACATGGCGACTCGTGCAGTAGGAAGAGATATACCTAGCTAGTTGGTGGTACACTCGCCTAGTTCTATAAGATATACGTCTCACGCGATAAGTATCTCTCACAACATAGGCTTTTCGTAATCTTGCGTTAAATGGAGAAAAATGTCAAGGCTTTAAGAGCCTTTTTTTTACATATTTTTAACCTCACGACCATATTGGCATAATGTCAATCATGAATTGGCACGAATACGGTCTCACGCGCAACGTCGGGACGATAGAGCAGGCGCAATGTGGTATCCGCTCCAAGTGGTACTTGAAAAGCAATAGTGCCGCTACGCGAACCGTTCGCCGCAATCGCACCAAAAAAACTCCCATTGGTGTTCGGTGGTAAGCCAAACACATCACCTTCGCTACCAAAGAGTGAGTAGTATGTGGCGACATTCGTGATCGTTTTTGCGCTTGTATTTTTGAGCGTCATCGTCAGACGTATGGTGACAGAGCTTGCATCCATTCCAGCACCTCGACTGACATTGTTGATAAGCAATACTCGATCTGCTAACAGCACTTGTTGACTATGCGGTCCTCCACCAGGGATTGGTGTTGGTGAGAGAATCATGGTAGGAGCAATGCCAGGAGTGCTGGGAATCGCGGTAACGCCTATAGTAGGCACGTTCGTAATAGCAGTCGTACCTGTTGCTGTTGCTGTTGCGATGGGAGCTGTTGTGGTACCTGTAGAGATGGGTGTTGAAGCACACGCGGTGAGTGCTGTGAACAGGCAGAGACAAAAAGCGATGATAGAGATAGCTGTATAGCAATGAGTACGGAATGCTGTAGACATTGTAGTAAATCCTTTTTAGAAAATTGTATCGTACTGGACATAATGGGCATAAGCAGCCGTCATAAGTATCTCTATCGGATATATTGAGTGCATTGTGCAAGAGATATAACGAATGTGCGTATGCACAAGGCTAATGGCCTTGTGCATACGCACTCAAGAGGTTACGGTAAATGTGAGAAATGTGCTTATGCAGCAGCGATAAGGTCTGGTACCAGTTTGTTTGCAACAGGACTACCAAGACCAGTTACATAATCATAGCCAGCATGAGCATTACAGACAGCACCACATGCTCCATTACTACCAGAGACGATATCATGGAAATCAGTTGCATAGTGTGCCTTTGCAGTTGCATAAATCTCGCTATCTGCGTTTTTGAGAGTGTGGGCACGACCCTGATCGACAAGAGCTAGAACACCAGCAAACATAGGAGCTGCAACACTTGTACCACCAAGAACAATGAAGCCCTTCTGACCATTGTAACCAAAGCTATCGTAGACAGTAACACCCGTTGCAGGATCAGCAACCATTGCAACATCAGGAATACCACGCTTGACATTGTTATTGAAACCAGCCTGATAGCCAGGTGCATTCTCATAGGCACTGATTCCACCACCACTTCCACTCCAGGCGGTCTCGCTTACATATGTGCCATTCGCCTGTGTGCTCAGTGATGTACCACCGACGGAGGTCACGTATGGTGATGCGGCTGGATATTGTGCGCCAGTACCACTATCACCAGAAGAGGCGGTGAAACTTACGCCAGTGGCATTGCCAGCAGCGAAAATGCCATCAGCATTGGCACTCGTCTCGGTAGGAGATTCGTTACCACCAAAGCTCATTGAAATAATTTTTGCGCCATGCTTCGTATATGCATCCTTCACAGCATTAAATAGATTGGCGTTTGTGGGACTTTTTGCAGCTTCAAGGATAATTTTTGCTTGTGGAGCAATAGCATGCACCATTTGTACATCGAGATCAGTTTCTAATGCCCAGCCCTGATTGACGGTTGCAGGCTTGCCCTGTGGATAAATAGTTGTAACAGCACCAGCAGGCAAACCAAATGCCTTATCATAAGCATTAAGGTCGATTTGTGCATTGGGATTGCCGTATGCATCGACGATGGCAACGGTGATACCAGCACCATTATTTGCTAACTGATCGATACCATAGGCTTTGCGGAACTGGGCGGGAGAAAGACCACCACCACTACTATTATGGGAAAAATGGTGGATGTGCAGAGGATTCTTTGCGGTATGACCCGCAAAATCGTCTGTTAATGCAGCTTTTGTACGTCCTCCCGCGCTAAGGAAAGTAAACGCAGTAGCGCACACGGCCAGTAATGTAACGACGACAAGCATTGATGCGGTCAATTTACGCATGAAAATGATACGCCCCTATTCTGATTGTAGTATGTAGATTGGCATCTACGCCGCTACTATACCTGAGTGTGCCATCTTTAATCAACAAAATCGAGAATGGTACTAGAAAAAACAAGAGACAGGGAATATTCGTGTTAACACAAATATTCCCTGTCTCTTGTGTTCTAAGTATACACCGCTTTAGCGAACGTTGAGCATTGGAATTTTCGAGACGGTCCAGCGGTCGTTAGGGCTTGAAACCTCAAACTGAACCATCGAGATAGCATCAGTAGGACAGCGCACAACACACAAGCCACAACGAATGCACTTCTCTTCGTCGATAATCATATCAGCACCACCCTGCCAGTTCTCAGTGCTTTGATGCATCGCATCGCCTTTCACAACGCGTGAGAGACCTTCCATGCTGATACAGTCATAAGGGCAGATATCGACGCAACCAGAGCAGAGAATACAGATTGAAGGGTCAATCATAATATTCAACTGGCATTGCAAGCAACGTCGCGCCTGCATAACGGCCTGTTCTGGCGTGTAACCAGTCTCAGCTTCGCGCGTATTGCTATAGCGCTCCTTGAGCGGCAGTGATGGAATCAAATTGTGACCGATAGACTCGTAGTTATCGACCATGCCACGACGATAGTCGGGCAGTTCAACCTCTTCGGCGGCCTCGGCGGGCTTGTCGATACCACCAAGATAGCGGTTGATCGCACCTGCTGCATCGCGCCCATCGCCGATAGCGGAGATAAGGTTACGTGAACCTTGTGTATAGTCACCACCAGCAAACAAACCGGGGACATTCGTCATCCAGCTATCGAAGTCCACTAGAGGAATACCATATTTGTTGACCTCAAGCCCTAGCTCCTCCGCCTGTAACCAGGAGGCGTCACTATACTGGCCGAAAGCTGGAACAACGGTGTCTACTTCGATATCAAACTCGCTACCCTTGATCGGCACAGGACGACGGCGGCCACTAGCATCGGGATCACCCAGTTTGTTACGAACGAAGCGCACACCGCTGGCATGCACACCATCTTTACTAAGAACTGCGGTCTGAGTGGCGAGGTACGAGAACTCGACGTGTTCAAGCACTGCCTCATCAACCTCATATTCGTCGGAGGGCTGCTCTTCTTTTGAACGGCGGTAGACGACATATACCTTTTCAGCACCAAAGCGAATGGAGGTACGACAACAGTCAAGAGCCGTGAAACCTGCACCCAGAATGGCAACGCGTTTACCAATAAAGGCTGGCTCACCATAATTGGTTTTTTCGAGGAGGCGAATACCTTCTACAACGCCTTTGAGGTCTGCACCAGGAATAATTTTGTTATCAGGTCCAGCAAGGGGATTTGAGATATAGCAGCCTGCACCGATGTACACAGCATCGTATTGTGAAAGCATATCTTTGAGTTGTATGTCACGGCCAACACGGACGTTGTACTTGACTTCGACGCCAATATCTTCCATGTACTCGTCGCACTCTTCGCGTGTAACATCGCGTGGCAGACGCCATACAGGGATGCCGTTGACCATCACACCGCCAGCAGTCGGATACTGCTCATACACGGTTACAGGATAACCCATTTCGCGCAGGTCACGGGCACAGGCAAGACCAGCCGAGCCAGCACCAATAACTGCGATTGTTTTATCTTTGGTGATTGGTGTTTTTTCAGCATGGTGACGATACTCGCGATGATCTGCGGCGGCACGCTTCAGCCAGCAAATCGCAATCGGCTTGCCATCGACCTTGTTGCGGCGGCACACAGGCTCACAGGGACGCGCACAGGTACGCCCTAGCACTCCTGGCACAATATTTGCTTTACGATTCAAAAGATAGGCTTCGTCAAAACGAGCCTGCGAAATTAAACCAATATAGGTGGACACGTCCGTATGTGCAGGACAGCCTACCTGACAGGGAATATTCGTCTGGTACCAGTCGGGGGTCACACCAACCGATTGGTAACGCGCTTCCAAGTCGCTATCGGGATCAAACATGTTCGGGTCCTTTCCTGAGCATCCAGCACATGCCAGCAATTGAAAGTATACGCTAGTATGTGTGGAGCAGGGGAGATAGCATTTGTACGATGACCTACCATATAAATACCCTCTCGACACTAGGCCGATGCCGCGAGGAATGTATAAGAGCTTTTTTAGATACATTGTGTGTGCATGCAGCACGATAGGCTTAGTTTTCCTTTTCAGATTATAGCATAACTAGGGAATAGGGGAAAATTGCCTCTCGCAGGAAAATTGCAAATAGGAAGGGAATAGAAGTGTAAAATCACTGACCTTACACTTCTATTCCCTCCGTTTATGCGTCTAATTTCTTATCAAGGCCGAGTATGTATGTTCGCGCTTCATCTACCGTTTTGACAGATAAGATTTTAGAGGCTAGCTCTTGAAGAACTTCTAAATCTTTAATAGTCGCTATTTGCTTTTGCAGCAAATCTACTAGTGATGGGAAATGAGCTTGCGTTAGCATAAGTAGAATACCGATGGAAGTTTCGCGTCCCTTCTCCAACCCTTGCTCCAACCCTTGCTCCAACCCTTGCTCCAACCCTTGCTCTAGTCCTTCCTTTAGTCCTCTCTCTATCCCCTCTTCTCTTCCTTCACGTAATATCTCTTGATAGATAGGTGCTTCTCGTATGATATCGTGCATCTCTCGAAACCTCCTGATAAGCCATTCTAAGTCTATGTTATTCTTACGTAAAACAAGTGAAGCTAAGGTATAGGCAATCAACTCTAATTCTGTCGCCTGCATTTCAGTTTCGTTCGGTTCTCTTTGCTTTTTGAGTTCTGCAAACATCCTCAGCAATTCGATACGACTCGTGCCACCTTTTGTCAAAGGCAAAAGTGGAAGCAGAGCAACGATACCCAAATTTAAAATATCTTCTGGCAAAAGCTGCCCTATTTCAACACTCTCAAAATGAAATTCCAGTAATTTTTTCCCATTAGGAAGCGTTACGAGTAACGGTGACTGCCGGACTGAACCATCTTGAAGCAAATAAATAACACACGATATCACGGGAAGATTGTATACACTTCTTGCTAATACATTATACAACAGAAGGCGTTCCGCCATTGTAGTGTCATTATATGTTTGAAACTCAATGTGAAGCAGCACCACCTGTCCAGCAGTGAAAATCTCGAGGAGCGCGTCAACCTCTCGTTTCTGATTTTCTAGCTCATGTGGTCGCTCTTTAATAAAAACAGCACCTGGAACAAGCCATTTTACAAAGGCTATTGGGTTGATTTGTATCAACCGCTTCAGGGTCGAATCCCAAGGTTTGCTTTCTGCCACAATATTCTAAGCCCTCCCATGTTTCTTAATACACAATTATAGCATGAAAGAACTATATTGTCGAGCTATATACTATATAGCGATATGTGCAATCAAACCAGCTAACAAAGCCGCACGGGGTGCAATGCTATCAAGCAAAAGGTATTCATAGGGACTGTGGTCACGGCCACCAATGGGACCGAGACCATCGAGGGTGGGGACACCATAATCAGTTACAAAGCTGCCATCGGATGCACCACCTGTGGTCGTGTCGTTAAGTGGAAAGCCTAAGATAGCGGCGAGATTTTTCGTGACATCGACCATCTTCTGGCTTGCAGGTGTCAGAGCCATTGGGTTTCTTGAATTCGGTTCTAGCAGAAGGGTTGTCTCGACCTCTGGCACAAAGTGTGTTTTGAGCAGCTCATGCCAACGAGCCTCTGTTGCCAGTCGATCCTCCGTATGCAAAAAACGCAAGTCGAAACGAGCCATAGCTGATTCTGGCACGACGTTGGGTGCCGTGCCACCAGAGATACTGCCGGAGTTGATAGAAATACCGTCACGCCAACCGTTGAGGCTGGTGAATTGCAACGTTTGATACGCAATTTCCAGGATGGCGTTACGGCCTTTTTCCGGTTCGACCCCGGCATGCGCCGAGCGGCCTTGCGCGGTAAGCGTGTACCATGCGTCCCCTTTACGCACACTCACAATATCACCATTGGCCCGTGCCGCTTCTAACACTAACGCTCCATCACAACCTCTACATGCATGGCTCAGCAGTCCAAGCGAGTGCCGCACACTAATCTCTTCGTCTGATACACATAAGAAGCGAATTTCGCCGAAAGCTCGATAAGAAAGGGCGAGCAGTGCCTCAATCGCGTAACACCCTATGAGAATACCACCTTTCATATCAATGACGCCTGGACCATAGACGATCTCGTTTTCGACACGTACAGGACGACGCGCCGCCGTTCCTCTGGGATAGACCGTATCCATATGACCTAGCAGCAACACACATCCCTTGCCGTTCCCATGTAGTGTGGCATAGAGGTCATTCCCCCATTGTTCATTTTCGATAATGCTAGCCTCCATGCCAAGACCGCGCATACGGGCCGCAAGGTAGGTCGCCATACCGTCCAAACCAGCTTTGTTATAGCTATCAGAGTCGATTGCACAGATAGTCCGCAATTCTTCGAGGTAGTGCGTGCGATGCTGTTGGAGATACTCTTCCACCCCAACCACAAGCGATTGTATATCCATGTGTGTTCAAAGCCTCTATGCTGTTGATGTTATGATAGGTGCGCGATGATGCAAAGGGATAGAGATTATGGTTCGCTCAAGCAGCGCCTCTATAGAAGCGATGCGGGAGTACCCGTCACCGTTTATGGGACGGGATGAAAGCATCGCCACGTAGCATTTGACATTCTACATAGTACATGATAGCATGTAGAACATGAACCGTCAACGCTCGTACAAGTATCGGTTGTATCCAACCGACGAACAGAAACTGCAACTCGCCCGTCAATTTGGGTGTTGCCGCTTCGTGTACAATTGGGCGTTGCGACAACGGACTGATGCATTCTTCAAACGTGGGGAACGTCTTTCCTACGAAGGGACAGCCCACCAGCTAACCGACCTCAAGAAGCAAGAAGCTTATGCGTGGCTCAATAACGTTGCGAGCGTTCCCTTGCAACAATCGCTCAGGCATCTTGACAAAGGGTTCAAACACTTCTTTGAAGGACGCACTGCCTACCCCACCTTCAAGAAAAAGAGTCATCAGCAATCCGCGACGTATGTAGGAACGGCCTTGACCCTGAAAGGCACCTTGCTGACACCTGCGAAGATGTCTACCCCATTAGACATTCATTGGTCAAGGTCGTTGCCAGAAGAATGCACGCCTTCGAGTATAACCATCACCAAAGATGAAGCGAACCGGTACTTTGTGTCCATTCTTGTTGAAGAAGACATCAAGCCTTTACCAATTCGTAACAAGCAGATTGGCCTTGACTTAGGACTCACAAGTATGGTGATCACCAGCGATGGACACAGCTATGGCAATCCCAGGTTCTTTGCGCGTGATGAAAAGAAACTGGCACAGGCACAACGCAAACACGCGAAAAAGAAAAAAGGGTCCAAGAATAGAGACAAAGCCCGTTTGAAGGTCGCACGTCTCCACAAAAAGATTGCAGACCGACGACGGGATTATCAACACAAGCTTTCAACACAGATCATACGCGAGAACCAAGTCGTATGCGTTGAAAGTTTGCAGGTCAAGAACATGGTCAAGAACCACACTCTTGCAAAGGCCATTCACGATGTTGGGTGGTCTGAGTTTGTGAGACAGTTGGACTACAAAGCTGAGTGGTACGGGCGGACCCTGGTCAAAATCGACAAGTGGTATCCCTCGTCTAAACGCTGCAATGACTGTGGGCATATTCTCGACTCACTCACGCTTGATGTTCGCTCATGGACGTGTCCCGAATGTAAAGTTCACCATGACCGTGATATCAATGCGGCAAAAAATATTTTGGCTGCGGGGCTCGCAGTTTCAGCTTGTGGAGAGATGGTAAGACCTGGACGGGCGAAAGCTCATCCTGGCACATCTCGTCGAAGCAAGAAAGCCTAGTAGTGATGCTAGGAATCCCGTCCCATTCGATGGGACGAGCGGAGGTCAATTCATATTCATAGATACGATGAAAGTATAGTGAAAGGAACATGTCCTATGACACAAAACGAAAGAAGCACCCATTCGGGTCCACGTCCCGTTCGCGCTCCACGAGGCACAACGCTCTCATGTAAAGGCTGGCAGCAAGAGGCGGCCCTTCGTATGTTAATGAATAACCTGGACCCTGATGTTGCTGAGCGTCCTGATGACCTTGTTGTGTATGGCGGCTCTGGTCGTGCGGCTCGTTCATGGGCGGCGTTCGACGCGATAGTGCGCTCACTGCAAGACCTGGAGGGGAATGAGACATTGTTAGTGCAATCGGGCAAGCCAGTAGGTATTTTTAGCACACATGCCGATGCACCACGCGTTCTCATTGCAAACTCCAACCTTGTACCACACTGGGGCAACTGGGATGAGTTTCGTCACCTTGAGGCTCTCGGTCTTACGATGTATGGACAGATGACCGCCGGTTCCTGGATTTATATAGGGTCACAGGGCATTGTACAGGGCACGTATGAAACGTTTGCGGAAGCCGCACGCAAGCATTATGGCGGCACCCTCAAAGGCAAGTTTGTGCTAACCGCTGGACTCGGTGGCATGGGTGGGGCACAGCCGCTCGCGGTTACAATGAATGAGGGCGTGTGTCTCGCCGTTGAGGTCGATCCAAGTCATATTCAGCGTCGCATAGCCTCCGGGTATTGCGACGAGATAGCAAGTACACTTGATGAGGCACTGCATCAGGTACGTGAGGCGTGTGAGCAGGGACAACCTTTGTCGATTGGCCTGATTGGAAACGCGGCTGAGGTCTATCCAGAACTGATACGACGCGGCATTATCCCTGATATAGTAACGGACCAAACATCTGCACATGATGCGCTCAATGGCTATACGCCTGCCGGGTTGTCGCCAATGGAGGCGGATGTGTTACGAAAAAGCGATTCACAGAGTTATGTACAACGTTCGATGGCTTCTATGGTGACGCATGTACGCGCGATGATCGAGATGCAAGAACGCGGAGCCATCGTCTTTGATTACGGCAACAATCTTCGCGGTCAGGCATTAGCGGCTGGTGAGACGCATGCATTCGACTTCCCCGGCTTTGTTCCGGCCTACATTCGCCCACTCTTCTGTCGTGGCAAAGGTCCGTTCCGTTGGGTTGCGCTCTCTGGCGACCCCGAAGATATTTATCGTACCGATGAAGCAATACTCGAACTTTTTCCAGAGGACATTGCCCTCAAGCGTTGGATTACACTGGCACGACAAAAAATTCAATTTCAGGGGCTACCTGCACGTATCTGCTGGCTTGGCTATGGTGAACGCGATAAAGCTGGTCTGGTATTCAACGAACTGGTGGCAAAGGGCATCGTCAAAGCACCGATTGTTATAGGACGTGACCATCTCGATAGCGGCTCGGTAGCCTCGCCCTATCGTGAGACCGAGGCAATGAAAGATGGTAGCGATGCCATCGCTGACTGGCCGCTTCTGAATGCGCTGCTCAACACAGCATCGGGTGCGACCTGGGTCTCGTTGCATCATGGTGGAGGTGTGGGCATTGGCTACTCGATACACGCCGGGCAGGTTATTGTCGCAGATGGCACAGCAGAGGCGGCTGAAAGGCTGAAACGTGTACTCACAAACGACCCTGGCACAGGAGTCATGCGCCACGTCGATGCGGGCTACGAAGAGGCGATAGAGTGTGCGAAAGAACTAGGCGTACAGATACCTATGTTGTAGAGACCAGATGTAGCACGTCCGCCTACGCGATACATCTGGTTCCTACGAAACATTCTTTTATGAAGACTGCGGAGTACCATACTTTTCGGGTGTTTCTCTACTAATTTTCCACACGCCGTCTTCTTGAATAAGCTGATAGTCGAATATGCCATTCACGTTGGCATTTGTTGTGTACGACATTTTACCTTGTCCCAATGTACCATCATCACTTGTATTGCTGACACTACATCCCGTAAAGGTGACATGAGTACTAGCGAATGCCGCAGCAAATTGTGCCTCGGACTCCTGGCTTCGATTAGCACTGGAGAACTGATCGTAGGCAGTTTGATAGTCCTGGCTCTTGAGCGCATTGCAGTATGTTGTCAGCGTCTTCTCCGGTGTTGAGCGAATAGCATAGCCCACAAGACTAATAATTACACAAAGCAGCACGACACCACCAATGACTGAGCCAAGAATAATAAAGAGTGTACGGTTGCTTTTCTTAGGTGCAACTGCTGATGGATATGCTGCGTATGGCTGTGCCACGGGTGGCTGCCCATAAGATGGCACAGGCGGCACATATTGTGGTGCAGGTGGAGCATAATTTGGTACGGGTGGTGGCGGATTTTGCGCGTATGGTGAATTTCCGCCATAGATGGTGCCTGCTAAAGGTGCAGGAGGTGGCACTGCAATTGTCGGATCATACGTAGGGGAATTATTACTCTCTTTCTCGGCAATGACCGTTGAGTCTATCAGTGGTAGACTACTCACTTCATAGGTGATGCGTGTATCACCTATGCGGATAGTATCATTTGCGTTAAGTTGACGTGGCTCATTTTTGCTGAGCTGTTGTTCGTTGACAAACGTTCCATTGGTACTACCAAGATCAGTAATTGTGTAACCATTGCCCATGGGACGAAGCTCAGCATGGTGTGACGATGCCTTCACATCGCTTATAACCAGCTTATTGTCAGGAATACGTCCAATTGTCAGGACATCTGAAGAGAGGGCGACACGTCCAAAAGGACCATTGAGTGACGCATCCATAAGAGAAAACACCTCCAAATTAATGTACTTCAGCTTGTGAGAGTGTACCATGAGAGACAAGTCATTGTCTATTAGCTTATAGGACTTGTGGTTTGTAAACTATCAATCTTCCACTGACCTTGAGCATCCTTTATCAGCGTCACGCTATCGTTATTTGTCTCCCCCGACACATGATGCACAAGTTGTAGACTTGTCGTTGTGCTTGTACTCATCTCGCCCACCGCTCCATATCGACAATTTGCCACCTTATCACTTGCGAATAGACTTGCAAACTGGCTCTCGGTAAAATTCTGTTGCATATTCGGAGAAAATTGAATGTAGGCAGTCTTATAATCTTGCTTTTGTAAAGAGGAGCAAAAGAGATCAAGCGTTTTTTGAGGTGTAGAACGGTTGATATAAGAGGAGATCGCGAAGGTTGAAAATGCTACAATAATTAGGAGCAGCAATAAGGAACCAGAGAGTAGCAAGGGCAACCTTTTTTTCTGGCTAAGGGCAGAAGCCGAGATAGGAACAATAGAGATAGTAGGAGGAGGCAGAGTTGTGAGGGTTAATGAGCCTGCTGAGTCTTCTACACCTTCTTGCACCATTTCAGTATGTTCGGACTGCTGACTATTGGATTGTGCATCCTCTTGTACGTTAGAAGAGTGAGACGTATTTTTAGTGTATGGAATGTATGGTGAAGTGGACGATTCATAACGTTGAGTGTCATCGGTATTGCTGTTATAAGGGTTTTGCGGCATTATTTATGCTCCTCACTACAGATTGGTTAGCGAAAAAGGCTTGCCAGCATCGTCAAAATCATGCATACTGAACGAGCCTCGTAACTCCTTTATACGTAGAACGTATATCGCGTAGGAACGAACGCGCAGAGAATATACCAAGGTAAAGAAGGAGACCGTAGTGGACGATAATTCTCCCCAGTATGATAGTAACACTATCATTAGTACAAGTCGGTTGACAAAGGTTTTTGGCAATCTTGTGGCAGTGAACGATCTACATCTACAAGTGATGCGCGGCGATGTATTTGGCTTTCTTGGGCCAAACGGTTCCGGCAAAACAACGACCATTCGTATGTTGCTCGGTTTAATCCGCCCGACGGCGGGGCGAGCAATTCTCTTTGGCATGGACAACGCTTATCAACTTCCTGCTATTCTACAACGTATCGGGGCAATTGTGGAAATGCCCATCTTCTATCCCTATCTCTCCGGTCTGGACAATTTGCGTGTGATAGCCGCTGCCTCTGGCATGGTCTCTGGACCCGCAAATGACAATCGTCTCGCCGAGGTACTTGAGATCGTCGAGCTGCGTACTTATGAGAAGCTCGCCTATCGCAAATATTCACTTGGCATGAAACAACGGTTAGGCATTGCTGCCGCACTTTTGACTGATCCAGAACTTGTGCTACTCGACGAACCAACCAATGGCCTTGATCCAGCAGGTGTTTTTGAAATTCGCCAGCTTATCCAGCGGCTCTCATCACTCGGCAAAACCATCTTTATTTCAAGCCATATTCTCTACGAAATACAACAAGTTTGTAATCGTGTGGCAATTTTACAAAAGGGCAATCTTGTCAAACAAGGAAATGTCAACGAATTGATGCGAAAGAGCGAGATGATTGAGATACGCTTAAATAGGGAGGATGAAACACTCTATGCCCAGAATATTCTTCAACAGGCACAAACACAAGGAGCCGAGTGGATTACGCAGGTACGCATAGAACGTAATCGCCAAAATCAATCGTTATTGCTGATCGACGCACCTATCGCACACTCATCTGAGGTGAATGCGCTACTTGCACGACAAAATCTGTTTGCCGCAGAACTTCATCCGCGCGAAGGCAGTCTGGAAGAGGTCTTCCTACAACTTACAGGGCAGCAACCTGGACAGGGACCGCGTGTAGGTATGGCAGCGTTAGCTGATGTGCCACCACCACCACAACTCCCAGTGCCCGGTACTGAAATTTCTGGTGGAAAGCGAGGAGCTTAATGAGTACATTCCCAACAACGCCAGAGCAACCAACACCAACACCAATGCCTGCACAGGCACGCACAAATACAGTGGTGATGGGGCGACAAGATTTCATGAGTGTATTGTTGCGCTTAATTGGTGTCGAGCTATACAAATTCCGCCGTCGTGTGATGTCAAAGGTGTTGAGCATCATTGGCATCGTATTGATGGTACTCGTCTTTTTGGTCATCTCAATTGGCACAATTTTCGTGGTGAATACAACCTCTGCAACCTATCTACCACCGCAATGTTCAGCGGTACGCGACCCGCAGGGACCGCAAAATCCTAATGGGCAACCATGTCTCGATCATACGCCAACACAGGCGGAACTGGCACAGGCGCAACAGAGCAGACAAGAGCAGTTAAATGCTGTATCATCACCGCTGCGCCTCCCACTATCGCTGTATATCGCAGTCCAAATCATGCAAGTTGTTGGGTTGGTACTTGTGATTATTATCGCAGGCACGATTGTTGGCGGAGAGTATAGCGTAGGAACAGTACGCTTGATGTCAACGCGCGGTCCAACACGCACACAATATTTGCTGAGTAAAATCGGGGCACTGCTTGTGTGTATCGTGGTTGGTTTTGTCTTCATTGTGCTGATAGGGCTGGTTATCGGAGCATTGCTGAACCTGGTTTCGGGGATAGCGACGAACACTGACTTCTTGAGCAATGGTGGCATCGGACACATGATCCTGTACGCCTTGTTCGGTATGTTGGGTCTGTTCGTATATAGTATGCTTGCGCTTTTCCTGGCAACGCTGGGACGGGCGACGGCGGCTGGTGTCGCGGGTGCCCTCGTCTGGTGGGTGCTTGAAAATGTGTTGAGCGGCATCCTAGCGGTTGTCGCAATCCTCGTAAAAGGTCCCTCCGGTGATTTCTTGAAAGCTGTACCGGATTACTTCATTGGCAACAACATCGGTGCGTTACTGCAAAATCAGCAGCAATACTTTATAGGGTCCCCCCCTAGTTCGCTGTCCAATTTGCACGCGGCTCTCGTACTCCTGGTTTACCTTGTATTGTTTATTGGATTATCAGTTTTTGTGACCCTACGACGAGATATAACAAACTAAGTATGCTAAACACCCTTACCATTAAAAAGTACGCTTACTCGCTCGGCTTCGACATTGTACGCGTGACTACCGCGAACGACTTCCCAGAAGCCGAGCGTATCATTAAAGAGCGCGTTGCTCAGGGGCTGATGGATGGCCTTCCCTGGTTTACAGCAGAACGCGCTGATGTCTCGTGCCATCCTGATGCACTCTTGCCGGAAGCTCAATCTATCATCTCGCTGGCGATGACCTATCTTGTACCCGACGAACAAGATACAAAGGAACAAGATACCCTACAGGGGCGCATTTCACGCTATGCATGGGGCGAGGATTATCATGAGATTATCAAACCCAAGTTGCAGCAGTTCGCTGAGTGGTTGCGTGCGTATGCGCGTGAGGAGATGGGTAACGAAGGTGTCGAAACACGTCTCTTCGTCGATACTGGTCGTATGGTTGATCGGGCCGTCGCACAACGTGCAGGACTGGGTTGGTATGGCAAGAATACGAATATCTTGACGAAGGGCTGGGGGTCATGGGTCTTTCTGGCAGAAATAGTCACGAACCTTCCCCTCGATACCGACGCACCGCTCAAAGCAAATTGTGGCACTTGTGAGATATGCCTGCATGCCTGTCCGACCAAAGCACTACCTAACGCTTACGAGCTAGACACGCCACGCTGTATCTCGTTTCTGACTATCGAGTTGCGCGGCAGCATTCCGCTAGAGTTGCGTCCCTTAATGGGCAATCTCATCTTCGGCTGCGATATCTGTCAAGAGGTGTGTCCGGTCAACAAAGTGGCAGAAAAGCGGTTAGGCCTACACAACAAAACGCAGTTTCAGCATCATGTAGCATTTCGCCCACGTTCAGTCGTGGGCGGAAATCCCGAATTGATTCCTTTACTCTCTTTGACCGAAGAGCAGTTTCGTGAACGCTTTCGTCGCAGTCCGATTAAGCGCACGAAGCGGCGCGGTTTGTTACGCAATGTTTGTGTTGCTCTTGGCAATAGCGGCGACCAACGGGCAGTGCCAGCACTTATCGGTGTACTACACGACGACGAACCACTCATTCGTGGTCATGCGGCATGGGCGTTGGGACGCTTAGGCGGTCACGAGGTGGTACAGGCCCTCTCCACGGCTGCCACAATGGAAGAAGACACAGAGGTACGCAAAGAGATTGCTTATGCGCTTGAGTGTGTGCAAAAAAGTGAGCAATAGAAGGATAACATGACCGAGAGCAGAGAAACAAAAGCAAAAAGTGAACGACGGACAGAACTACTCGAAGTCGGGCGTCGCATACTTGCAGAGAAAGGCTTTGAAGCCACCACCATATCAGAGATTGTTGCTAGCGCGGGTGTTGCTCAGGGCACGTTTTATCTGTATTTTTCCTCGAAAATCGCCCTCGTTGCGGCTCTGAATCAAGAGATGAACGAACAGATTGTGAGTGCTGTACAGGATGCAACCGCACAGGAACACACGGCAGCCGAGATTGTCGGGGCAGGCGTGACAGCCTCGTTTCGACAAATTGAACGTTACCGCGATATTCTCAGCATTCTACACTCACAGGTAGCAATGACCCAAATACATATACAACGAGAACAGCAATTTGGCATCTATCATCATCTTATTGCAAAACTGATTCGGCAAAGGCAACAAGCTGGCGATGTTGATAAGAGCATCAATGCCGATGTATCCGCACGCTTGATTGCGGGCCTGATAGACCATGCAGCCGACGAGTGCTTTCTCTATGATAAAGAGACGCAGCCAGAGGTGTATATAAAAGAGGTTATTCGTTTTGTAAGGCGTGCATTAGAAATTTCATAAACATTGACAAAGAAAAAATTGTCATGTATGCTTATTTCATATGACTGACAGTCAGTCAGTCATAAATCGTAAAAGGATTGTAGTGTTAGCGAGTATCTTCTTCATTGGACTGCTGACAGCATTTTGTCAGAGAAAGACAGATTGTGATGACATCTACACGCGATACACGTTCAACGGCACCTGTAGTACATACCTCGTTCGTGACCACCGGCAAAACAGGGTTGCGCCACGATATTCTCCCCATGCGTCTCTATCACAAGGCCAAACGTCTCGGTGTATGGGACCCACGCAGCATTGATTTCACACAGGACATGCTCGACTGGCAACGCTGTACACAGGTTGAGAAAGAGTCGTTACTCGGCACAACTGCTCTGTTCGCGTCCGGTGAAGAGAGCGTAACACTCGACCTGCTCCCGTTGATGATGGCGGTTGCGAGAGAAGGCAGGATTGAAGAGGAAATGTTCCTCACGACATTTTTATGGGAAGAGGCGAAGCATACGGAGTTCTTCCGCCGTTTCCTTGATGATGTCGCGCACGATACAAGCGACTTGAGTCGCTATCATGGGCCAAGCTATCGCAAACTCTTTTACGAAGAATTGCCCAGAACTATGTATGCGCTACTCGAAGACTTCTCGCCAGAGGCACAGATTATCGCCTCGGTGACATACAACATGATCGTCGAGGGTGTGCTAGCGGAAACGGGCTATCATGGCTACTTCAACATGCTTGATCGGGGCAACATCATGCCGGGTCTCAAGCAGGGCATTGGCTATTTGAAGCGCGACGAGTCACGTCACATTGCCTACGGTGTGTTCTTGATTTCACGTCTGGTAGCACAGGACCCCTCGTTATGGGATGTGGTAGAGGAGCGCATGAACGAACTGCTGCCGCTGGCACTTGGTGTAGTGCAAGATTCATACACACCACCCGAAGGAGCGGCACTGCCGGAAGAAGGCGAAGAGCCTGCGTTCGGCTTGAACGTCGAAGAGGACATGGCCTACGCCATGACGCAATTCAGCAAGCGTGTAGAGCGCATTCAGCGTGCGCGTACTCAGACGTTGGAACAACTTTATCAAATAGACGAAGCGGAAGAAGTTCTGGTATAAAAATAGGTAGACAGGAGAGTAGACTATAAGAAGTATGAGTAAACCTCTTATTAGCGAGCAGGCGGCGCAGATTGTCAAGCCGTTGCTGCGTGGGTATCTTCACGCGTTCGCGGCGGTTTTCGCAATCGTTGGCACAGTGATTTTGCTTATACTGACGATAGGTGATGTTCCCAAGCAAGTCTCGCTGCTCATTTATGGGGTGAGTTCTATCCTACTCTTCGGATGGAGTGCTTTTTATCATATCGGAAACTGGTCGGTGCCACGTAAAGCCTTCATGCGGCGCATTGACCATGCCAACATCTTCATGCTGATCGCAGGCACCTACACGCCTATCGTGTTCAATGTCATGACGGGCGCATGGCGTATCGGTATTCTCATATTGATATGGGTGCTTGCAATACTAGGTGTCACAACGGCGGCACCAGCAGTACATCTACCACGCTGGATTACCGCAATGCTCTACGTCGTGATGGGCTGGGTTGTTGTCGCAGCACTACCACAAATTGTTACGCTAGTGAGTGTAAAAGGAGTGTTGCTACTATTGCTTGCGGGTATCCTCTATACACTTGGGGCTATTGCGTATGCTTTGCGTAAACCCAGGCTGTGGTCGCGCGTCTTCAGCTTCCACGAAGTCTTCCACCTCGCCACCATCCTCGCCAACGGTGCCTTCTTTACGTTCATGGTGATATACGTAGTGCCGTTTGTACGTAAATAACTACCTCATATCCCTCATCATGATATGCTACAATATCCCTAGCACATAACATACAATTTTTAGGGGTCAATCCAAATAGAAGTTCCACACTTCTTGCCTTGTACTATCAATGAGGAGAACTCAACTATCATGATTGAGCAAAAACCTATACAGTCAACGCAGCCTGTAGTCGAACAAGGCACGCTTTTTGATACAGCCGAACTCGCACGGCTCGCGACAGAACGCACACAGTGGGAAGAGACGATGGTTAGGAAGGCTCAGGAGCGTATGCCTGAGCGTGATAACCTGATGACTACTTCGAGCGTACCTATTGAACGGCTCTACACGCCGCAGGACAACGCAACACTCGACTACGCAAGCGATCTTGGACTACCTGGGGAATATCCGTATACGCGCGGCGTACAACCAACGATGTATCGCGCCAAACCCTGGACGATGCGTATGTTCGCAGGCTTCGGCACAGCTGAGGATACCAACACGCGCTTCAAATACCTGTTGAAACAGGGACAGACGGGCCTTTCGACCGCCTTCGATATGGCGACGCTCTACGGCTATGATACCGATCACCCGATGGCGGTTGGTGAGTTCGGCAAGTGCGGTGTAGCAGTTTCTTCATTAGCTGATATGGAGATTTTATTCGCCGACCTACCACTGGACAAGATTACTACGTCGATGACGATTAACAGTCCCGCCGCCGTCATCTGGGCTATGTATATCGTCAATGCCGAGAAGCGCGGTTTTCCAATGGCATCGCTGGGTGGTACGCTGCAAAACGATATTCTCAAGGAATATAGCGCACAAAAAGAGTTTCTCTTTCCACCTGAGCCATCGCTGCGTCTTGTGACCGATACCATTGAGTTCGGTACGCGCCACATGCCGCGCTGGAACACGATCAGTATTAGCGGCTATCATATTCGTGAAGCAGGTGCAACGGCGATGCAAGAATTGGCGTTTACCATCGCCGACGGACTTGCCTATGTGGATGCAGCGTTAGAACGTGGACTCAAGATCGACGAGTTCGCGCCACGCCTCTCATTTTTCTTCGATGTCCACAACGACTTCTTCGAGGAGATCGCGAAGTTTCGCGCGGGTCGCCGTATATGGGCAAAACTAATGCGCGAACGCTATAGCGCAAAAGACCCACGTTCATGGATGATGCGTTGCCACGCACAGACGGCGGGCGTCTCGCTCACAGCACAACAGGCCGAAAACAACATCGTGCGTACTGCTATTCAAGCACTCGCATCGGTACTTGGCGGCACAAACTCGCTACACACGAACTCGCTCGACGAGGCACTGGCACTGCCAACAGAACGCGCGGTCCTGATTGCGTTACGTACACAACAAATTATCGCAAGTGAAAGTGGCGTCACCAACACAGTTGACCCACTGGGCGGCTCGTACTTTGTCGAAGCTCTGACCGATGAAACAGAGCGTGTCACGATGGATTATCTTCATCGCATCGACGCCCTCGGTGGCGTGTTAGCGTGTATTCAAAACGGCTTCTTCCAGCGTGAAATCGCGGAATCAGCGTATCGCTATCAGCAGGAGATCGACACACAGAAGCGCACAATTGTTGGCGTCAACAACTATATCACGGAAGAAGATATCAAAGTGCCAACGCTCTATGTTGACCGCGAGGGCGAACGCGCCCAGATCGAGCGGCTCCAGCGTGTGCGTCGTGAACGCAACCAGTTGGAGGTCAAGCGCACTCTGGACAACCTGCGCCGCGCCTGCGATGGCACAGAGAACACGATGCCCGCTATCATCGAGGCGGTCAAAGCATATGCCACCCTCGGTGAGATCATGGATGTGTTCCGCGCCGCGTTCGGGGACTATATGGAGCCTGCGGTGTTCTAACGGCATTGAACATTGTATGCGTAAATAATTATCGTATAGAAAGATTCCAACGGACGGTGGTGTTCCAACGGACGGTGGTGTTCCAACGGACGGTGGTGTTCCAACGGGCGACCACAAGGGTCGCCCCTACTATACACGCTATGGTGGTGGTAATCTCCGTCGTATGGTAGGGGCGACCCTTGTGGTCGCCCGTTGCCAAATTAAAAGTTACGTCTATACGAGGAAACTATTATGACACAATCACTCTCACATGGCATCTACGCGAAACAAACACTTACCGAGGATGAAATAGCGGCTGTTCAACAGCTTATGGCGTTATGTAGCACATTTGAAGATTTGCATATGCCCTTGTTTCGTACTGATATGTGCAAGCAGCGTTTGGGCAACGAGACGTTTGATTTTTTGTACTACGAGCAAGGTCTACTGGTTGGATATTTGGGAATTGAGAACCACGGCACAAAGCAAAAAGAATTTGAGGGCATGGTACATCCCGAATACCGGCATAGAGGTATTGCCACTCGCCTCCTGCAAGCCGCAAAAGAGGAGGGCCGACATAGTGGGATAGAGCAACTTGTGCTGACCTGTAAACGTGCTTCAGCTTCTGGTACAGCGTTTGCAAAAGCCATAGATGCCAAGTTGGACTACTCTGAGCATCAGATGGTATTGGGAACGTTCAAAGAGCGTCTTGTATTCGATGAGCGTGTCACCTTTCGTCAGGCTATAAGTGCAGAGGATTTGGAGAAGGTTGCCTCGGTTCTAGCCACCGATAGGGACAACAACATCGAATGGGCACGAGAACATATCGTAGACCATATGAAAAAGCCAGATCAACGCTTCTATATACTCACGTTTGGGGGGACAGACCTCGGTTGCGACGAACCAATCGGCAGTTTGCGCTTGGATGAGATGGAACAGCAGATAGGTATCTACGGCTTTGTAGTACGCCCAGAGTATCGTGGACGTGGCTACGGGCGGCAATTGTTGCAAGAGGTGATACGTGTCATTCACAGTGAAGGCTCAAAAGGCGTCATGCTCGAAGTAGATGTGGACAATACAAACGCACTGGGCTTGTATCTCTCCTGCGGCTTCGAGATTGTGACAACATATGATTATTATACTATTGAGGTAATATAAATTTATGCGTTGGTTAGAGTTGACGGTGCAGGCGCATCCTGAGGCGATTGAGTCGGTGAGCGAGCTTTTAAGTCAGTACACTACGGGCGGTGTGGCGATTGAAGAGCCGATTGAGCTATACGATGAAGGCCAGGAGTATCGTGTGCAGATGGGAAAACCTGTGCTTGTGCATGCATATGTGCCTATTGATGGTCAGGAAGAGGCGGCACAACAGAAGATCGCCGAGGGATTGTGGCATTTCTCCAGTCTTGGCTCGCACTTCGTAGGCGAGTTGACGACGCGCACAGTCAACGAGGAAGATTGGGCCAACGCATGGAAAGATTATTTTCATGTGACGCATATCGGGCAACGCCTCGTTATTCGTCCATCGTGGCGCGAGTATATGCCAAAGGATAACGAGGTCGTGTTGACGCTTGACCCTGGTATGGCCTTTGGTACTGGCCTGCATCCCACGACGCGTATGTGCTTAGAACAGGTGGAGCAACGCGTACAACCAGGAATGAAGGTGCTTGACGTTGGTACAGGGTCGGGCATTCTAGCAATCGCAGCGGCAAAGCTGGGTGCGGAGAGCATCTATGCCATCGACAATAGCAGCGTCGCGGTTGAGAGTACGCTGGCAAACGCGGAGATGAACGGACTGAGCGAACGTATTCAAGTTGTGTTGGGCATGCTAGATGATGCCAAGGCAGCAAAAATGGCTGGACAGTACGATTTCGTCATCGCGAATATCATTGCCCATATCATTGGCTCCATTGCGCCACAACTTGCACAGGCAGTTTCACCAACAGGCTTACTCGTTGTGAGCGGCATTATCGAGGCACGACGTTCCGATGCCGAAGACCCGTTATTAGCGACAGGTCTTGAGCTGGTCGAACAGGTGATGATCGACGATTGGCTGGCACTTGTGTATCGGAGGCGGAGTTAAGCACCATGCATCGTTTCTTCGTTCATGACACAGGTCTCTCGCTTCAACAAACGGTAGAGGGAAGCGAAATTGCATTACCAGAAAGAGTAGCGCATCAGGTACGCGACGTATTACGCTTGCATATAGATGAACAACTGGTACTACTCGATAATAGCGGCGAAGAGTTTGTGGCCGAGGTCACACGAGTCGAACGCAAGATTGTTGAGGTACGTATTATAGAACGTAGCACTAGCTCGATTGAGTCGTCGGTACGGATTGTGCTATGTCAGGGGCTACTCAAATCAGCCCGCTTCGAGTGGATGCTAGAAAAGGGCACAGAGTTAGGTGTAGCAGCCTTCTCACCTGTACTGTGCCATCGCTCAACATCAGGCTTAGAGGATGCAGGACCGTCGAAGATACAGCGCTGGCAACGCATCATGCAAGAGGCAACGGAGTTGTGTGGACGTTCGCGCATCCCTGATTTGTTGCCAATACGCCCATTTGCACAAGCTCTAGAAAGTGTGCCCTCAACCGCGCTCGCTCTTATTCCGTGGGAAGAGGAGCAAAAGCGGAGCCTGCGTACTGCTCTACGTGTAGCGAAACCGCAAGAGAAAACGGTCTATCTTTTCATCGGACCAGAGGGTGGTTTCACAGTGGACGAGATACAGCTAGCGCAACGGCACTGCGTGCAATCGGTGACGTTAGGAAAACGCATCATGCGAGCCGAAACCGCTGCGCTGGCAACGGTTGCGAACGTTTTATATGAGTTGGAGTGATTAGTTTCGCGGAGCGTGAGGGAACCTTGTCTTCCGTTACAGTACAAAGGGGATGAGCCGTTTTGTGCGCCGCATGTACTCTTGATACCGCTGGCCCAGATGCTCCTGCAAGACATGCTCTTCCACATGGATACGGTAGCTCAGGCCAATCAGCGCACATCCCATAAGGACCAACAGACTTAACCAGTTCGTACAGCTGAGTCCAAGCCCAAACAGCGTGATGAGCAAGCCGGTATAGGAGGGATGACGAATGAGTCGGTAGGGACCCGTTTCGATCACGGTCTGCTCGGAAGCGACAGCCACTGTCGTCGTGAAGAAGGCACCGAGTACGTGGATGGCGTAGAGACGGAACACGATCCCCACGTTGATGAGCAGAATACCCAGCCAGAAGAGAAATGTGCGAGTACTCGTGATGGCGGTAGCAGGAACCGTAAACGCCAGCCACACACCGAGGAGGCTGCCGAACGTGACCAAGCAAATGAGGACCACATGCGATCCTTTATCCTGGCGATGGGCGCCAGCACGGAGGCGTTTGCGCGTCCTGATATCCACACCCGCTTCCATCACTCTCCAGATGAGAAGGCTGACTACCAAGGCACTCAGCAGCACAGGCTGGTGAGTGAAAAGCGGCTGCATGCTCTACGACCTTTTCGTTACGAGCGGCAAATGAAGTGTTCCAACGCTCAGTCCGTCTGAGACGCGCGTACACCATTTCCAACGCTCAGGAACGGTATACCAGATGTGGAGCGGCTTTCCCAGGAAACTTGTACCGATACTCATGGTTGAGTCAAGTACTCACGTTTCAGGGCAAAAGCTGCTCAGTTGTAAGGTTATTTACTAGATCGCACCCTACTACGGAGATTACACTATCGTATCGTGTATAGTAGGGTGCGACCCTTGTGGTCGCCCGTTGTGTGGGTTAGTCGCTCGTTCGTTAACTTGATATAGTTAATTCTCGGAGCCTTCGCCGTTGAGAACGGCATGAACGTAGTCTTCGACGTAGTGCCGCTCGTCTACACCGTCGATAATCATACATTCGGCGACAGAGACAATTTGTGGCGCGACCTCATGCAATACGCTTACAATGGCTCGCTCGTTACGATTGTCGGCGTTCGGGTCGGTGACAAATGCAAACAGTTCATCAGTAAATTTCTCTTGATCGGCAAGTAGTTTGAATATGTTGGACATGGGAATATAGCCTTTCAATAGGACATGATCTTAATAAAGCATTCTTCGCTATACATGGAGGCACTACTACTTAATCGTCTATATTATACAACACGTACCACTATGCAGTCATGTTAAGGTCAAGGGAGAAGCTTGGAAGAAGTATGGGGACGAGGCGCAAATCCTTCCAAGATTGCAGGCGAGGACGAGGGCGTCATAGAATGAGGCCCTATGAGCAATAAACACGCTTAGACAGGATTGACGAAACATGGATCAATGCCTACCCTCGTTCTTTGGTGCCCTGTGAACCTGAATTGCCATCTCGCCAAGATTGACCCTTCTTCTCGTTCATGATATCATAGCCTGACTGAATTCTTTCAGGCGAACACTCTACTTACTTACTGTACACTGGTTTTATAAGCGATGATGTCTATGGAGAATGTTGTACCCAGCGTTTTACAACGTTTACGCGCGACCGATATTATTCATATGGCTGGTCTGACGGCGGCTTCGTTGGGACAAGAATATTATCGTATAGGAGCTGTACGAAGTACGCAACGTCGGGGTATGCGTATCGCTGGCGTTGTTGATGTCCCACACGTATCACACAAAGCGGCACAAGCGACAAATGCAGCATCATCAGAGGCATCGCAAAATTCTGTAACTCCAAATAGTATAGTCTATCCAGTCGATCTTGAGATACAAAGCGTGACACAGTGGGAAAACCGTTGTCCCTGTGGTCAGCATCCTCCAACTGTACCGACGCTCTGTCCACACGCCGCTGCCTTGCTTTATCAATGGTTGGCGCGTCCAATGGTCTTTATTACCGATGCTCCACCACTGGAGATACCGCTCCGTCAACTGGCCGAAGGTACGCCACAAACTGATAAACGCTCAACACAATTTGTAGGCGCACTTGGCACACCGAAACTTGAGCGACTACATCGTGGTCCTTCTCCACTCGTTAATCTGGTGGATATGCTTGGACAAATTGGTTTAAGTGAACTACGTGGCATTGCACGCGAATATGAGATTGTCACCAATGGTATGAGTAAACCACAACTTGCGGACGCGATACTGGAAGAACTACGGCGTCCTGAAGTGGTGCGTAGAGTTGCTACAACACTTGCAAAGCCACAACGTCAGTTGTTGGCAGCACTCGTGCTTGCTGGTGGCTCGATGACTGATGAAGATTTGCGCGGTCTCTTCGAGCGTTTCAACCTGGGACAACCCAATCAACTGCAAAATGTGTTGCTCGCACTACAGGGGAAGGGATTGCTGTTTCGCGCCAGTTTGAATAGTTCTTCACAGCAGCGTATTGGTTTGAATGGAGCACTACTCGATGTGGGCTGGTATGTGCCAGTAGAAGTGCGGACAGCACTGCATATTGCGACACCTGTGACAGTCTTCAATGTAGACGATGCAGAAAGTGGAGTTGCTATCATTCAAGAGGCAGAACCATATACATTGCTCGCTACATTACTCCTTGTAGCACGCGCATTAGATGGATCGCAGATAAGCAATGAACAACGGACGAAAGAAGAGCGTTATACACAGCTTCGACCTGCAGGCACCTACACGCCCCGCACCACAGGTCCCATGACAGGCGATGGCTCGATAGCATTGGCACCGCCCAACGATCAAATCGCACCGTCGCTCATCACAACAGCGCAAGCATCGCTCTCTTTTTCCCCGGCATTACTACGTTTTGCCATTCGTCTCCTACGTCTCTCGGACATTTTGCATCGAGATGATAAAGGTACACCTCAGCTACGCGTTCTTGCAAACGCGGCACAATTGCTGCTTGGTCCAACACACAATGAAGTATTACGCGATCTCTTTGAACTCTGGCTAACGAACGCTTCTTACGAGGAATTGTTTGCCTTAGAAGAAGAAGGATTGAGACTGCGCTGTCGTGCCATTTCACTGAATCATCCTATTTTGCGAACGGGCGAGTTAGAGGCAGAAAACAGCGAAGCTCGCCAATCGCTTATTGCTCTGTTAGCACAGGCACCCATTGGTCAGTGGATCAATTTCACGGCGTTCGCGCGTTTCGTCTACCGCATCAATCCGCTCTTCCTGCAAAAACGGCAGAATCTCTTTGCCTCGCCGCATTGGTGGATCGAGCAAGAAGAGGGACATCCGTTGCAACCAACGAAATGGAACGAGTGGTCGCATGCTGAGCTACGTTACTTTACTCACCTCCTTGCTAGCTCGCTGCATTGGTGGGGCGCATGTGATGTGGCATACGCTCATGATGGTCGTCTCTTAGCATTTCGCCTTACACCCTTCGCCGACTGGCTACTCAACGGGGTTGCAAACGAGAGGGAAGAGGAAACTAAAGAACAGGCAACTCCCACACTCTCTGATGGAATAGAAATTACAACAATGCAGGATGTACTCGTTACATGTTCTGTAGATAGATGGTCAATTATCAAAGTAATGGAGTCATTTACAGAACCGGCACAAACACAGCAGGGACGACTTCATTATCGTATTACCCCGAAAGGACTCAGTCGCGCACTTGGTGAGGGACGCCAGCCGACTGCATTATTGGACCTTTTGCAGTCACTTGCACAACGGAACCAGACAACAACAAACACAGTGCTTTTCAAGCTGCTCGCACAACTTGAACATTGGGTAGCTGGATATGGACGAGTTCGCATCTATACCGGGGTAGATATGCTGGAGACGGCGGATACGATGGTAATGCGCGAACTATCTGCAACCACTGCGATAGATGAACAGACTATACAAAAAATTCATCCAACGCTCCGCATTCTCAAAAAGTCTGGTGCTGAACAGATTATTGACGACCTCAAACGGCGTGGGCAGTTGCCCCTTCTGCATAGCGAGGATTGAGAAACATGGAACAAAGTGATGTTGAATTAGTGCAGACGGCACCGGCCTATCATCTGCAAGCGGTAATCAAAGGACGACATGCTCAAGATCAACACGACTCATCAATAACAGAACCAACAAAGATTGCCCATTCATTGCTGAATCGCACCGCTCTTGAGCATGTCGTTCGTGAGCTTGAACCACTAGCCGCTGCTATTCTATGCGAGTTAGTCGCGTGTGGAGGACGTGCAAACAGCCGTGACCTCGCACTTTACCTCGCCAGTGGGGATATGCTTACCGCGAGGCCAGAAGCGGTGTCGGCAACGGTAGATGGTTCTCATAGAGAAACTTTCAAGAGCATAAATAGTTTAGGCAGTCCTCCACAATATCCTGTCGCACATCCGCATGGTGTCTTTGAGCAGGCCATTCGCTATCTTTTGCTGCAAGGTCTGCTCTATTGGGGCAAACAAACAAACTTTGCATCTCGTGACTATGCAAGTGGTATTCATGACGGTGTACTCATCGTTCCTGAAGTGGTAAAAGCGGTGGTGCGCGATATGTGGGGGAATGACGAGCCATTCAGCACAATCCTTGTTCGTCACGACGAAACAGTAGAGACTACTGATGTTGGCGAGGGGATACGAACGCTACAACGTTCGTTATATCTCTACTGGTCATTGGTCTCATCGCTACGCGAGGGATTAGCTCTTGTCAGTAGTGGTACGCTTGCTCGCGCCACATTGAGACAGGTTATGGAGCAAATGGGGCAAGTAGGACAAAGAACACCTGGGGAACTGGTACGTCAGGAGAGCGACGTGCCATATCTTTTATTCTTGCGGTTGCTCCTCATGAAGCTTGGTCTTTTACAAGAACGTCAGGGAAATCTCCATGCTGTGAATGCTGAAACTTTTTTCTCGTTACCACTCGTTGAACGAGCACATCGTTGCTATACAATATGGCAAGACACACCTTTCTGGAACGAGATGCTCTATTTGTCGGACATTAGCGTGCGCCCAGGACCTTCACCGTTTGACCCACCACATGAAGAGACCATCCATGCGCGTCATATTGTGTTAGAGCGAGTCAAGCATGAAAATCCTGGCGAGTGGCACGATCTCGTAACCTTTCTCGCCCGCACGAAATTGTATGCGCCCTACCTGCTCTTTCCGCTCAAGTATGGATCACGAACAGAACGCTATATGAGTGGTAGTAATCCATATGGGTGGGATTTTCGGCTCAAGCGCGGTTGGCTGACGCATCGCGAGGGCTGGCATATGGTCGAGGGAGGGTTTATTCGTGCAGTAGTTACAGGTCCGTTACACTGGTTTGGTCTTGTAGAGGTCAATAATGAGGAGTCACCAACTGCGTTTCGTCTGTTTCCCGGCGCACTATTTCTCCTGAGTAACGTTTTTCCTAAAAGTGCAGAGCTACCATCCGGTAGACTTATTGTGCAGCCAAATTTTGAACTTGTAGCACTGGCACCCGTCGCAGAAGCGTTGCTTGTTAAGCTGGATCGTTTTGCCGAGCGCATCAGTCTGGAACATATTGCACAGTATCGTATCACGAAGGCAAGTGTGACACGTGCAATTCAAACGGGATTGCATGCTGAAAACATCAAAACAATATTGGAGCAAGCGTCTGGCGGCAATGTACCCCAAAATGTGCGGTACTCACTTGTAGAGTGGGAACGACAGGCACGGCGTATAGAAATGTGGAACGGCGCGACGTTGCTTGAGGTAGCTGAGTCGTCTTTGCTTGATGAACTTTTTACGAATGAGCAAACACGCCCCCTGCTAGGGCGGCGTCTCGCGCCGCACCTTGTTGAAGTTACGCCGCAACAGCTTGTCGCACTCGAAACATTTCTATGGCAACGGAATTATCTGCCATCGGTCTTCGCTGCTCCAACACAAGATACTGTATCGAATAATGGTCAATTTGTGCGGCGAGAACCACAATGGCGGCTGCACGATGATGGTCTGCTACAGCCGTTCTATGCTGTTGTCGATCTTTATTTAATGGCTGAAGTTGAGCGTTTTAGCGATTACGACGAGGCAACAGGATGGCGCAGAATTACCCCAACGGCCTTACAACGTGTACGCGATGTGGGCATCACGCTCGACTACATCACGCACTTCCTGCATCAGTATTGTGAGAGTGGTATTCCGCCATCGTTTCTAATTCGTCTCAAGTTGTGGGGTGGTGGCTACCCTGACCAGCATGCTATAGCGATTGAACACTCCCCCATGGTACGGCTCTCTACACAGGTCTTGCAAGACTTACGAGCTGATACAGAACTCACTGCGCTACTCGGCAGCGAGATTGAGCAAGAGAGCCGACTTGTGCGTATTCAAGCCGATGATGTAGCGCGAGTCGTGGAGCTATTGAGAGAGCGCGGCTTCGAGGTAGAATAAGCCCGATAAAACGTATAGCACTCAGCAATGCTGAGTGCTATACGTTTTATCGGGCTTCAAGAATGCTTATGCAGCAACCTCAAACACACGGTTTGACCAGTTGGCAAACTGATCACCTGTGCCAGCGATATACTGAGTAGCAAGCCAGATACCATTGCCCGAAGGATCAAGTTCTCCAGCTGAGTAGTCGCCCCAACGACCCACACCACCAAAAGCAGCAGTACCAGTGAAGCCGTTGTCAGTAGTGGCACCGCTAGCAGCAGTGCGAACACCACTGAAGTTCTTCGCACCCGAAGAGCGTACCACATAACCAGCACTCAGGTAAGTATTGACACCACCATAGGTGAAGACGATAGCGGCAGTACCATTGGCAGCTACGTTAATATGCGGATACATCAGGGATATACCAGCCTGGCTGATGTAGCCCTGGTTAGCAACCTTAGTTGAACCACCTACAACACCGCCAGAGAGAGAAGGCGTAACATCGAACCATGCAACGCCATCAAGTGCAACACTTGAACCAGGGACGTTAACCGAGGTGTTCAATGCACCATACAGATGACCGTTGATGTATTCAACCTCTTGCATTGCGTCGAAGTCAGCGGTTACAATGCCAGTGGTTGGCATACCTAGACCAGGATCAAAACCTGCAGGAGTTTGAACATTGAGAGGCATCGCGTAAGCTTCGCTGTTAACGACTCTTGCAGAAAGGGTAGGCACAACACCCTGGTTGATCTTGTCGCGATTGGTCAAAGCCCAGACACCAAGACGATTGTCATAGGTGTTGTTAGGATCAAGCGAGTTCATGAAGTACTCGGCTTTAGCATTCGAGTATGAGATAGCTGGCTGCAAATGGTATGCAATAACACCAGCGAGGCTCAAGTTACCATAATGTACAAACGATGCGGCTACTCCACCGATGAGGTTAGCTTTGGGGAGTGCGTAGACCTGTGCGCCGTTGAAACTTGCTCCATTGGCAGAAAATTCGTTCGTGCTGATATAGACATTGTACTGGTCAATGCCGAAGATGGGATAATCGGCTAAACAAGGGCATCCAGCATCGGTAATACCGTAAGAACCGTTGTTTGTCGTATCGAGTCTGTAGACCGTCCACGTGGTCGTTGGATTGCCCGAAGCGTTGACAGCAATGTCAACATGAGACTCCGTAAACAAACCAGTTGTTGCATCAATTGTGTATCCCAGTTCGGTAGCAAACCAGGTATTCGTTGACTTATCATAAAACGTGCGTGGATCGCTAAGATTTGCAGTTGAAAGCTCTTTAAAGAGAGCGTAGTTTGCGAATGGTCCAAGAACAATACTTCCGTTGCTCCTGTAGATAATACCCGTGTTGTTCACAATGTTAAACACGTATCCATTGCCAGTACCAAGACCTTCGTCAGGTGGCTCCAGGTCACTACCAGTGGCAAAGTTGTTGTCTTGTGCGCTCACGCCCATGAAGTTGTGGAGCAATGAACCATAAGACGCTTTTGAACTCACGGAGCTAGGGCGATTGATAGCACTAGCACGAAAGCCCTGAGCATTAGGACGTGCATGGACCTTGAGAGGAGTGGTCTTGCCAGTAACAGGAGCTTTACTGACAGGTACCGTAGTAAGGTTAACGGTGCCTGCAGAACTTGTCTTACCAAGTACTCCTGCATAGGAACTGCTACCATCAGATGCGTGTGCAGCCTTGCCTTTAGAAGAGAACTGCATTGCAGTAATGCCACCAACAAGGGCGACTAGAGCAAGCAGCGAGAAGATAATGCTCACCTTTGAGCGTTTCAAGAGTCGCATAGGGCTTTGACCTCGCTTTCAAAAAAAGACATACATCGGAATGTTCTTTCTAAGGCCTCAGGCACACATGTCCCCCAATATAGACACCCCCTAATGCCAGAAAGATATAGTTACATATTTCTCTTTAAAGAGCAAAATATGTGTATTGAGTATACAGTATGCAAAGTTGATTGTGCAAGTAGCACTTTCTTAACCGATTCAGATGTTTACAATCTAAATTTAACCATTTGTCAACCTCTATAGCACAGGCTCAACACGTTCCATTTTGTCAATAATAGAGCGCGGCACTTATCTACTTCCATACTTTAAAAAGCAGTTCGATAATGTTCATAATCACACCCCTACAGAGGGCGCACTAACGGGATAAAGGCCAGGGATACTTACAGGCAAATGTCCCTGAGCTTGCACATCGCCGAAGAGGACACGGACAACTGCGACAAATGCTGGTCGCGTGTATTCGTAGGTGACGAGGTAGGTGCTTAGTTCTGGAAATGCGAGCAGATCGTAAGGATTGTAAGCGGCGATACCGATAATCGGTTTACCTGTAGCGAGTAGCTGCTGTACGATATGACCTTGATACTGGTCCTGATTCGCGTTCGCCGTGACAACAAGCACAAGATCAGCACTATCAACCGCAAGTTGAAGTTTTGCGCCATCAGCCTGCATTGTCTGCGCCGTAATCGTCAACGTCTCTACATACTGATGGCGTTGCTGGATATGCTCTGTAAGCACATCACCGGGGAACTCCGTATCGACCGCTCCGCTGAAGATCGCGGGTTGTAGGAAGAGAAGCAGAAGCCGTTGCTCTGGTTGTAAACGCAAAGGCAGAAGTTCATTCGTATCTCGCACGAGCGTTGTAGAACGTGCGTATGCATCGTCGCGCACATGTTGATGAGCCTCGCTGCCAATGATAGCAAGGCTGCTTGATGGAGTATCCCAGGTGAGAGTACGTGCCTTGAGTTGCATGACACGTTCAGCAGCATCCCGTATTCTCTCGGCTGAAAGTGTGCCATTATGAAGGGCTGCGTGTATCGCGTCGATACTCCCCTGCTGTTGAGCATGGTGATGAGAAATCAATACAAGGTCAACACCTGCCTGCAAAGCTCTGACTGTGCCCTGCTCTGTACCCACGATAGCAGAGACTGCACGCATCTCCATACAGTCTGATACAATTACACCTGCAAAGCCTAATCGCTCACGTAGTAGCTGTGTCACAATTGCATAAGAAATAGTAGCGGGGAGCATCTCGCCTTGCATCAAGAAAGGAAAATACATGTGCGCGGTCATTATAGCATCAGCTCCGGCCATGATTGCTTGCTTAAACGGTACAAGTTCTAACATATCGAGCCGATCTAGTGTGTAGGGAATGGTTGGTAGCGCGTGATGAGAGTCAACAGCGGTATCGCCGTGTCCCGGAAAATGCTTGAGCGTCGTGATAATGCCTGCATCGCAATAGCCTTTGACCATTGCGGAACCGAGCCGCGCCACTAGTTGAGGGTCTTCACCAAAAGAACGCACACCAATAACTGGATTAGCCGGATTGTTATTGACATCAACATCGGGTGCCAGATTCATGTTGATGCCAAGGGCCTTGAGTTCGCGACCCGTTGCCAGGGCAACCTCGTAAGCAATCCTTTCTGACCCAATCGCACCGAGAGCCATGTTCCCTGGAAAAATAGTGCTGTTTTGTCCAAAACGGCGCACCATGCCGTTTTCCTGATCGATCATAATCAACAGAGGCTGGCGATGGCCGGCTTCGCGAGCGAGACCCTGTAAATACTGCGTGAGTTCATACACCTGCTGTGCATTCTGGATGTTTCGTTTGAAGAGAATGATACCACCAACATGATATTTTTGAATCAAGTCAATAGTCTCTTGCGTGGGCATCGGTTGGAAAAAGCCGATGGTCAGCACCTGCCCGATTTGTTCTTCAAGTGTCATGTCTGCGGTAGAACTTTGCATCGCTCTTTCTCCTCAACTGACTAAAGCGTTATCGCCGCGCAAGCAGCACTGAACGCAGGATGTTCGACGCGAATAATAGAACCAATATTTTGCTTTTGCCGAATACGATGAAGGACCTGTTCGCGCAAGAAATCATCGTGGAGCAATAAGCCACCACCGAGCGCGATAGGTAACTGTGACATGGGAGGCTTGACGGTTTGCACAAGTAGAGCGAGTTCATCTGCCGCTTGCTCGATAATCGAGAGTGCCACCTGATCGCCTTGTCGCGCCGCTTGTGTAATACAGGGAGCAACCCGAGCAATTCCAGCCTTATCATTAACGGCATAAACAGTATCAATGATGTCTTCTGCTGTGCTTAAATGCCAATGGTGTAAGATGAGAGCGAGCAAAAGCGTTGGTTTGCCACGACCATCCGCCGCTCGTACTGCCGCTTGCAATCCTCGCCGTCCAATATCATAGCCGCTCCCTTCGTCGCCCAGGATATGGCCCCAACCACCTACTCGTGTGATGGTACCGTACTGGTCGCGTGCTAACGCTATCGAACCTGTCCCTACAATCAAAACAACTCCAGCCTCTCTGCCCAGCGCACTTAACAGAAGCTCCGCGTCATTCGTGACCAATACGGAGGAGGATAGTTCGCGTAAGTGGGATGTAAATAGCATGCTATCGGAGGGACGATCAATACCAGCGAGTCCCAGCCATGCTTTCGCTAGAGGTAAGGAACAAGGAACAGCGATGCTCGCCTGCTGCACAGCACTATAGATGTTCCGTAGAGCCTGCTCAAGTCCTACAGCGGCATAATTCTGCGCTACCTGCACGGCCTCGTCCGCGTTCACGTCCCTGAGCATCAACGATGACCGCAAGCGTTTTGCTGCCACCACCATCTACACCAAGGTAATATGTTTCCGATAACATGCATCATTGCTCCTTAGATAGGTTCTTATAAGAGCAACTGCTCACGTTTCATACTCGTGTAAAAGGTATATTTACTCCCACAGTAAGTAGCTTTGGCGTATTCAATCGGTGTATCGCGGTCGGTATAAGTTGTGCGGCGCGTTAATAACACAGGACTGGCAACAGCCACATTCAGCAAACGAGCCTCATCTTCTCCAACGAGGCTCGCCTCTAATTCTTGTTCAGCCTCTACCAGCGAGATACCATATTTCGTCTCAAGAGTGCGGTATAGCGAAAACTGTGCAAAGTCCTCTTCCAACAATTTTTCACAGTTTGGAAAGTTGAGTTGAGAGAGTTCAATAGCAAGTGGCTCTCCATCAGCCAAACGTAGTCGTTGTAAACAGTAAATCATATGTCCTGGCTCGATACGCAATCGTTCAGCCGTTTTTTCATCGGCGGGACACATAGCAGCAGAAAGAACCTTCGTGCCTGGACGCTGCCCACGTGCCTTGATATCTTCAGTGAAGCCGGTGAGGTGAATCAATTGTTGCGTGATTTTGTGCTGACTCACAAAGGTACCTTTACCTTGCTCACGATAAAACAGCCCTTCGTTGACCAATTCGGTGATAGCCTGACGAGCCGTCATACGGCTAATACCGTATAGTTCACCTAACTCACGTTCAGATGGAATGAGTTCGCCCGGTTTCCACTCACCGACGCGAATCTTCTCACGCATAATCTCTTTCAGTTGATAATAGCGTGGTAAGGGACTTTTTCTGAAAATAGTACTCATGCTGTCCTGCCCAACTTCAAGCTTTTCATAAGACGCACTATAACGAGAGTGCCGCATACCTACAAGTCGATTGGTTTATTGTATAGACCAGTACTATCATGCTATAATTTACGCCATACGTCAAGTCTATTACAAAACTCAAGCAAATTTCATGCATGGAAGTGTTTACTATAGCGGTTTTATCTTCTTAATGGTATACTTGGCATGTTGTATAGACCGCTGAGTTGTGTATAGGAGTTTTTCAAAGAAGGGGTAGGTACTGGATGCAGTTTACTTTGCGTGGCGCTCGTCTAGTTGATGCCACGATGGATCAAGCCGATGGCACTATTGCGCTTGACGGGGCTTATATCCGGGCAGTTGGACAAAGTGATGCGAGAGAACAAGAGGTGATCGCGGCTCATGACGCAATCATCATGCCCGGCTTTATCGAGGTGCATACACATGGCGGCGGCGGTTTTAATCTGCATACGAGCAACGTGGAGGAAATCGTTTCCTACGCACATTGGATACCCACAACGGGTGTTACCTCTTTCTTGATAGCGGTTGTCGGCACACCCTATACATTACCAGAGCTACAGCTACGTACCGCTGTAGCTGCAATCGAGCAGCACGGCTATAAAGCGGCAGCCGAACCTCTTGGTATTCATTTGGAAGGACCATATATCAGTGAGAAACGGCGTGGTGCTCACCCACCAGAATGGTTACGGCTGCCCGACGACGGCGAGACAAAACGTATACTGGAACTCACAAAAGACTCATTGCGACTGGTTACGCTCGCCCCAGAATTGCCAGGAGCTGAGCAGATGATTCGCCAGCTTACTGACTCCAAAGTGACGGTCAGCATTGGACACACAGACGCAGACTATGAGCAAACACAAACGGCAATACGACTTGGCATCACTCACGCCACGCACTGCTTCAATGCTATGCGACCTCTGTTACATCGTGAGCCAGGACCTCTCGCAGCGATTGCACAAGCCTCACAGGTATTTGGAGAGATTATCGCTGATGGCGTACATGTGCATCCAGCAGTTATCCAGATGCTCGTAAGAATGTTAGGACCAGAACGCGTTATAGTAATAACAGACGCGCAGGCCATCGCAGGTACGCACGAAGGAGGCACGTTCGAGTTCGCAGGACAAGAGGCGCAAGTGGTTCAAGGAGCAGCGTGTCTTGCTGATGGTACGCTAGCTGGTAGCGTTCTCACGATGGATCAGGCGTTACGTAATATGCTCACTATGGCGCATGTATCACTACAAGAAGCTGTCAGGATGTTGACGCTCAATCCTGCCCAATCTGCACGAATCGCAACGAGCAAGGGCAAATTGCAGGCAGGCTATGATGCAGATATACTCATCTTTGACCAATCACTTACTCTACAGGCAACCCTGTGTCGTGGTCAAGTCGCATTTGCAACTGAGGCATGGCAAAAGCGTTTAGGAAAAGTTCTCCTCCAATAACTCATTAGTGGTATAGATGTCTTGACAAATAGACCAGAACAATGTACTATTCCTTACATCAACTCATTAAAATATGAGAATGCAAAAAAATGGCGCATAGCTCGTAAGAAAGGAGACAAATTTTTTCATAGCCCTGTAGAGGTTTTGCGCTCTTATCCACGTCTTTTAGTCGATTACATATTTTTAGCGGCGTAACAAATACTTTCGTTACGACAGTTAGGAGATCCCCCCTATGACTCCCGACGCGTTCCCTTCGACAGGAACTAAAAGCAACAGTAAGACTATCATATGTAGTCTTATTATTCTCTTCTCAATATTGCTTACTGCCTGTGGTGGTGGTGGTAGCAGTAGCAACAAAAATTCGAGCGGTCAAACAGTTCTTAAAATCGCCACACAGTCTTATGACTTTGCACAAACAGGTTTTAATCCATACAATGGGCACCCGAATGCAGGTGTACTGGGCCTTGTGTATGAGACGCTCGACTTTGTGAATATCAATGATGGTTCATTCACTCCAATGCTCGCTACCGATTACAAATGGAACAGCGACAATACACAAGTCACGTTTACTACTCGGCAGAACGTGAAGTGGAGCGATGGTAAACCTTTTACGGCGGATGATGTCGCGTTCACGTTCAACATGATGAAGCAATATCCGGTCGCCGATAGTAATGGCGTGTGGAGCTACCTCAAAGACGTGACGGCACCCGATGCAAACACGGTTGTCATGACATTCCAAAAAGCCTACCCACCCGTGCTGGTTACGATTGCAGGACATGTGTATATTATTCCCAAGCACGTCTTTGAGTCGGTCGGCGATCCAACCAAGTATCTAACCGACAAGCCTATAGGCACCGGACCATTTACCTTGAGCAAGTACGAAACAGACCTTGCGGTATACGCGAAAAATCCGAACTACTGGCAGGCTGATAAGGTAAGAATTGACCAGATTCGCTATCCAGAATACAAAGACAACTCGACACTGCAATTGGCATTGCCAAAGGGCGAGGTTGATTGGGCAGGCTACTTCTCGCCAACCCTGCAACAAGACTTTGTAGCAAAGGACCCAGCGCACAATCACCTCTTCATGGATGCCATCAACCTGTATTCCATCTGTACAAATCAAAAAGACCCGATAATTGGCGGCACTGCGGGTTTACCAGTACGCCTCGCTTTGAGTACGGCAATTGACCGCAACTCTATCGCGGCTCAGGCAACGGCTGGCCTTGAACCTCCGGGAAGTATGACTGGCCTCGTTCTCCCCACCGCAAAAAATTGGTTGGACACCCAATACACCAACCTGTCATCAACCGCCGACACCACTAAAGCAGAAAAGTACCTGACCGATGCAGGCTATACGAAGGGCAGCGACGGTATCTATCAGAAGAATGGCAAACGTTTATCCCTCACGTTGAGAAGCGTTGACTCCTACTCTGACTGGAACGCCGCAGCCAAATTGATCGCCGATCAAGCCAAAGCGGTCGGTATTGAGATCAAGAACGTCACAGTCGGTGAGGATAATTACTATACCCTACGTACTAATGGCAAGTACGACTATCAGTTGCAGTTCTGTGGCATGGTTGGTGGCCCAACGCCCTACTACCTGTACAATCAATACCTGAATAGCAACCAGATTGGACAGGGCAAGTTCAACTTTGTTGCTTGGAACGACTCCACAACGGACCAGTACCTGAACCAGTATGCCTCCACCTCCGATGTGACGGTACAGAAACAGGCTATACAGGGTATCGAGAAGGTTTTCGTTGACAACCAACCTTTCATTCCTCTGTGGACTGGCGCAGACTACGACGAGTACTCAACCAAGAACTTCACAGGCTGGCCCGATCAAAGCAACCCATATTCGAGCGGTAGCCCGAATACCGGCCCTGACTATGAACAGGTTATCCTGCATCTACAGCCCGTGTAGGATTGTTCAATTACAATGTGTAGATAGACAATACAGCAACCGGACGACCACAAGGGTTGATAACAAAGCCAACGGGCGACCACAAGGTTGATAACAAAGCCAACGGGCGACCACAAGGTTGATAACAAAGCCAACGGGCGACCACAAGGGATCGCCCCTACTATACCCGTTGGTGCGAAACCATATCACGTATAGTAGGGGCGATCCCTTGTGGTCGCCCTTCTTTCATTCTCTTGTGGTCGCTTTGATAAGTGTTGCTTTGACAAGTATTGGGTGCAAGTATTTTTCTATTCTGACAGAAGGAGACATGGTATGCGTCATATGCTGCGCCGCATCTCGTTTTATGTATTCGCTATCTGGATAGCCGTTACGATAGATTTTTTCATTCCACGCCTCGCACCTGGCGATCCCGTTGCGGCAATCGTTGGCAAAATGTCAACAAAGGGCTATGTTACGCCCGCTATGAAACAGACGCTTTCAGCAATGTTTGGTCTGGATACATCTGATCCCTTATGGCTACAATACTTCAAATATCTCGGCAACCTGCTTCATGGCGACCTGGGAAACTCCATGCAGTATTTCCCCACACCCGTTCTCAAGATTATTGGGCAGGATATCGGTTGGTCGGTGATGTTGGGCGGCGTCGCTGTTGTTCTCAGTTTCGCTCTGGGTTGTTTGCTTGGGGTACTCGCGGCGTGGAAGCGAGGCACCCTGCTCGACACAATACTTTCACCAGTAATGAATTTTTTGTCGGCTATTCCCTATTTTTGGCTTGCTTTGATTTCGCTCTATATATTCTCCTATCTGTTAAGTTGGTTTCCTCTATCAGGTGGGTACGACGCCGCGAACATTGACCCAGGTTGGACGCTGGACTATATCAGTAGTGTTGTTCAACATGCCTTTTTACCAGCTTTGACACTGATTATCTCTTCACTAGCGGGCTGGATGCTCACAATGCGTAACTCGATGATAACAACTTTATCGGAAGATTATGTCTTGATGGCGAAGGCAAAGGGGCTGTCCGAGAGTCGCGTCATGTTGCGCTATGCGGCCCGTAATGCGGTGTTGCCAAACATCACAGGTTTTGCGATTGCCATTGGTGCCATTGTCGGTGGTCAACTCCTCACCGAGATGGTGTTTTCTTATCCTGGCATCGGCTATGCACTTCTGCAAGCCGTCAATCAGCAAGACTACGCGATGGTGCAAAGCATCTTCCTTATTATCACACTAGCCGTGCTAGGAGCGAACTTTCTGGCCGATATGTTGTATGTCTTTCTCGATCCGCGAGTACGCCTGGAAAGGAGCTTCTAAACCATGAACTTTCAAGAAGGACCACGCACTATGAGCATTACTCCTATCGCAATTGCTCCTGGCGAGCCACTGTATGCCCGGATTCTGGACGTTTTGCATACCGCATGGAAGTCTATGACGATAAATCGTAAGATGGCGATAGGAAGTGCAATTCTAGGCTTCTTTATCGTTGTGGGTCTCATCGGACCATTCTTTATGACGATTAATCCGACTGCTACATCCCACCTATTTATTGCTTCACCTTCTGCTGCACACCTTTTAGGGACAACAGTGGTCGGTGAGGACATTTTCAGTCAGCTCGTCTATGGCACACGCACAAGCGTTTTCTGGGGACTTGGCACAGGTCTACTGGTGACACTACTTTCGATTGTAGTCGGCCTGATAAGCGGCTACTTCGGTGGTTTGATAGATGATCTGCTCACATTAGTCACTAATGTTTCTCTTGTGCTACCTGCACTTCCACTTGCTATCGTACTCGCGGCCTACTTTCCACGCGGCCCATTGACGATCTCGCTGGTAATTGTATTCACGAACTGGGCATGGCAGGCGCGTGTGTTGCGTTCACAAACGCTATCAATGCGAAGTCGTGAGTTCGTTGCAGCGGCGCGTGCAAGTGGAGAATATACGTGGCGTATCATCTTCTTCGAGATTTTTCCTAACGAGATTGGTCTGGTTGTTGCTGGCTTTGTCAGTACCACGATTTACGTTGTACTCACATGGGCAGCCCTGGAATTTCTCGGCCTCGGTGACGGCACTATTCCTAGTTGGGGTAGTATTCTGTATTGGGCGCAGCAGGCAGGCGCGTTAGGCGGCGGCCTATGGTGGTGGTTTGTTCCTCCTGGTGCTTGTATCGCGGTGCTAGGCGCGGGCCTATCGCTCATCAACTTCGGCATCGACGAGATCGCAGACCCTCGCTTGCGCGTGGAACGCCCTGCAAACGTTGGAAAAGCAAAAAAATAAAATGTGGAAAGCAACTGCTTTCCACACTCTTTTTAGTCTACATCGCAAACTAGTCTGCAAATCATTGACAAATCCTTCACCATAATGTATATTTCTTTTATAGTCTGCAATACAAACCTGTCTGTAGATATTAGATTAGCTATACAGAGGTGGCATTTTATGATACAGCGCATCCAGTTTCTCGCTAAGAACTACAAAGCCTTACAAGGACTTGCCTTAATACCATATGGAGTTCTAGGTCTCTTTAGCACAGTATGGAGTGTATGGCTTCGTCCACTATTCTTTCCTCAAGGCATGAGTGTAGCAGGCGTTTTTCTTTATATGCTCATCGAGGGAGGTATAGTGATAGGACTTGTTCGCTTGATTACGCAGTATTATCGCCGAACATTTGGGCAGATAAACATTCCTTCACTCTCTGGGCCACACCCCGACAGTTATATATCCGCTTGGGCATTGATATGCATTGTGTTACTCATTTGTGGCACGGTGTTAGATTTGCATCTTCACCTTTACGTGTGTCTCTTTGGAGTTGCAGTTGCAGCGACACTCTTCTTACGCTGGTATTATATGGGAAAAATATTACACTACTACCTTGTGCTGGCTGCAATCGTCCTGGCACTTAGCTTCTTGCCAATGCTAAACGGCACTATCTACAATTTGCTCTTCCTGCATGGTCCCGATCAATATGGATACTTCATCAATCCGGGTATTGGAATACTACTCACCACCGTTGGATTACTTGACCATTTGGCTCTCTTACGCAACATCTCATTGGTGCGAGGGATCGCCAGACAGAATTATGGGCAAATTGAGTAAGGTGATAAGAACATTATGACGAAGCCATATGAAGAGTTAGTGGGGCTAGATAAGCTGATACATGAACCAGCCCGTCTTGCGATTATGACGGCACTCTCCGCCTGTGATAATGCCGACTTCACCTTCCTGCAACAATTGACGGGCTTAACAAAAGGCAACCTTTCCAGTCACCTCGCTAAATTAGAGCTAGGTGGACTGGTCACAATTGAGAAGAGATTTGTGAAAAAGATGCCAAACACGTTAATCAGCCTTACAGATAAGGGAAGCCTCGCGATTGAGCATCATTGGCAGCTATTAGAAAAGCTACGTAACGGCACCAAATTGTAAACCTTGAACAACAAGCGAAGTAGTATGTATCTACCTTACGCGTCCTGCATAATGTTTGAGCAGTTGCTCGCCACGCTCTATGCCACCTGGAACGTTGTACGATACAAAAACAGGTGGCTCTATGCCGCGCTCGATGAGACGCTGGATGGTTTCGGCGGTCAGCATTTGGACGACGAGGACAGACGCAAGTGAGGAGACAGAACAGGCTTTGCCGCCCTGTGGTAGATCGAGTAAGGCATCGCCGAAGGGTCCGCAGTTGTCTATTACAACGTCAGCAAGTTCATAAAGCTTCTTGCCCGATGGATGACGGGATGGAGCGTGCTGTGTGTGTTCGAGCGCGGTGAGCGCGATGAGCTGATGACCGTGTGCCTTCACACGTTGCGCGACCTCGACAATGGCAACATTTGTTCCTGAGTTCGAGGCAATCAGGAATATGTCTTGCGGTTCGATATGATAGCAATCCAGTATCGCTTTACCAGCCTCAAGGTCGCGCTCTATGTCAGGTCTCCGCACACGTTCGAGAGACCAGTTCGCATAGAGTGCAAGGTCTTCCAGGTCTAGCTTATTTACTGGCACAAGCCCACCGGCGCGGCCAGCTAGCTCCATCGCGATAGCACGCGAATGGCCTGTACCATATACTTGAAGCACACCATTTTTCTCGATACAGTCGGCGCAGAGTAGAGATGCTCGCCGAACTGCTTCAACTTGCGTATAATGAATACGCTCAAGTACCTTGAAAGACTCCTGCCAGAAAAGTTCTAAACCGATGGCTTGCTTGTCGGACATTATGTGCCTCCTCGTTCATTATTACAAAGTGCGAGTGATTTTTGACAAACTGCGTGGTGAATCGGGATTTAAGCCTTTTTGCAATGCAAGGTGCTGTGCAAAGAGTTGACCCGAAACGATGTATGCAAAAGGCGCAAGTAGTTCTGTGATGCTGGTCGCGATAGCTTTTGTCATGCCTTTTCCGCTTGCTACATCACCTATCCTGTGTACAATGCCATTCATCACGGTAGGCAAGGTAAGTTGAATCGGCACTGTCGCAAGTGCTAATATCTGTTCCTCCTCCGCAATTACGAGACTATCCGCGCCACGTTCTCGTAGCCACTGCAATAATGCGAGTGAGTCAGCACTGGTGCGTCCTGGTGGGGCGAAAACAATAACAGGCAAACCGCGCTCGATCAGGGCGGCTGGTCCGTGGCGAAAGTCGGCGGTGGAGAAAGGCGTCGCAACAATGTAACACGTCTCCTCTAGCTTGAGGGCCATTTCACGAGCAGTGCTGTACTGAAATGCGCGTCCCAGGACTACACAGTCACGAGCATAGACATAACGTGCTGCTATCTGTGCAATATGTGCTTCACTTTCCAGAGCAGCTGTAACAATGTCCGGGATGCGCTCAATACCATCCTGTAGTGCCTCGCCACCCGACATGAACGCGGAGAGCATCGCCAGTACAAGGCATGTCGTAGTATATGTCTTCGTAGCAGCAACACTTCGTTCAGGACCCGCATGGCAGAGCAACGTATATTCGGCGGTATTCGCTAAAAGTGACACCTCATAGTTGGTAACACCGACTGTAAGTGCGCCTGCCGCACGCGCCTGAGCCACCACTTCCACAATGTCGGGCGACTCCCCCGATTGGGAGATGCCAATAACAAGTGTTTGCTCCAGGCGGAGTGATGCGCCATACAGCGTATACAGCGAAGGAGTGGCGAGCGCAACCGGAATACCATTCAAATACTGAAACAGGTACTGTGCATATAATGCCGCATGATCGGATGTGCCACGAGCGGCAAGCAGCACCATGCTTACGCCTCGCCCCTGTGCCTCCAATGCAACCCGTCGTGCCATATCTTTTGTATTGTCGAGTGTGCGCCGTAGTGCTACTGGTTGCTCTTGAATTTCTTGTAACATGAGTGTTTGCGGTGTCGAGAGAGCAGTTTCTGTCACGAGTTGGCTCCTTCAATACTAAAAATATTGATCGTAGTTCACTCTTCACTATATGCCGTGCTTTGCATATTTGTCAATATGTCTATACCACTAGACCAGTTTTAGGTAAGCGATCTCAAGGCATTCATAAGGAGGCTTATATCGCAAGCCACACTTTGTCAAGGGCAGATGCATTATGAGTCTCCATCCATTATGTGATTTGCCATTGTCCCTGTCCTCATTGGACAAGATAAGATTCAAAAAGTGTGTGGACTACGATACATTCTACTCAGGCCCTCATCTGAGCACTCCAAATGCTCAGGCATATTCATCGGGCAACGACGGCCAGCGCGAAGCCGCCCAGGCAGACCAGGACGCATATCCTTGAGGGGCGTCTTCCAGGACGGTGCCATGTAGCTCAGCTTCATCCGGCTCATGAAAGAACGCACGCCATTTCGTCAGTTCTTCTTCGCTCATTGCCCATGTCTGGTCCGGTGTCTCTGCAAAGCGGTTTTGGACGCGCTTTCGCTGCGTTTCTGAGTTAATGGGCAAGTAGATGACCTGGCTTTTCGCTCCTATCTTCCTAGCGAACCATCTCAGAGAGGACCGTTCGTCTTTGCTCCAAAATCCGAAATCCAGGATGACATTGGTATGAAGCTGAAGAGCACGCAGAGCTATCCAGATCAGACGACCTTCCAGGGCATCTCGTTCTGCCTGATCGTTTCTTCCAAATAACGGAATCATCCACTCATCAAGGGTCAACCGCAAGGCCGAGGCTTCCACTTCTAATTGCTTGGCTTTTGTGGTCTTGCCAGACCCTGGAAGTCCCACCAAGAGATACAAGAGTGCAGGTTCTTTCATACCTTCAATTATGGCACATTTTGACAGGTTTTTAACCAATTCGTGTCCGGTTTGAACCAATTCCTGTCCTCGTAGTCTATGCAGAGACAAACAAAATAGCTTAATTTTGCAAGCATGGACCAATGGACAAGAACTCTGTCAAAAATTGTGCTACAGTTATGCTTATGGCTCTGCCCACGGGATGCGCAACGAGATGGAAGGAAGCGAGCAATAAAGAAGTGGAAGAGTTGCTGGAAGCAGACACGAGTTCTTAGCCCTCATGATCGGTTCAGAGAGAAAATAACACTGTA
>JAABUX010000169.1_pt1 | contig 115146 bp, 122 predicted proteins | sample 5561851 | NCBI WGS metagenome assembly JAABUX01 (sample SAMN10711883, study PRJNA513361) | rock metagenome | isolation source: Antarctica rocks | place: Antarctica: Victoria Land, Richard Nunatak red sandstone | collected 2016-01-03
GGCGCAGCACAGCCGTGATCGCCGTCCCGGCGCTGGCGGGCGGCGCGGGCGCCGCCGCTTGCGCGGAGCCGAGTGCTTCCTCCAGCCTGCGCAGCGGGTCGCGCAGCTCGAACTCCCGGAAGACGTCGCGCAGGCGCGAGCGGTCGGGCGCCGCCGCGGCGAACAGCGTCACGTCGAGCTCGAGCGGGATGTCGCGCTTGGCGGTCGCGAGCTCCTTGGAGAGGCGGGCGTCGCCGGCGTGGTCGATCAGGTTCTGCTTGCGCTTGGCACCGCTGATCTCCTCGACGCTCTGGAGCACGGCCTCCAAGGACCCGAAGCGCCGCAGCAGCTCGGCGGCCGTCTTGTCGCCGATCCCGGGGACGCCGGGAATGTTGTCGCTCGTGTCGCCTTTCAGGCCGATGAAGTCCGGGACCAGCTCCGGCGCGATGCCGTAGCGGTCGATCACTCCGTCGCGGTCGTACACGCGCGTGTCGGTTATCCCGCGCGAGGTGGTCATGATGCGGACGCCGTCGTCCACGAGCTGGTAGGCGTCGCGATCGCCGGTGACGACCATCACGGGCACCGGCGGCTGCGCGGACTTGGCACGCTGTGCGATCGACGCGATCACGTCATCGGCTTCGTAACCCTCGACCGACAGGTTGCGATATCCGAAGGCGTCGACCAGCGGCTCCAGGTGCGGCCACTGCTCCCTCAGCAGGTCGGGCCGCGTGCTCCGCTGCGCCTTGTACTCGCTGTAAAGCTGCTTGCGCCCCGAGGAGCCCGCGTCCCATACGACGACGGTCGCCTTCGGGCCATAGTCGGTGAGGATCTTTACGAGCATCGACGCAAACCCGAAGATCGCGTTGGTGGGCACTCCTGTGGAGGTCGCGATCGACTCGGGCAGAGCGAAGAATGCTCGGTAGGCGAGGCTATTGCCGTCGATCAGGAAAAGCTCGTCGGGCACCGCTTGTGAGGCTATCCGGCCGGGTCGCTGGCGCGAGGCTTCCCGCCGCCGAGGGACCTTTCGCCGGCGAGGTCTGTGCCTAGCGTCGCGCGGTGGGACGGGTCTCGTGGTGGGACGGGTCTCGTGGCGGGCGTCGCTAGCCGCGTGCGATGGCTTACGCGCGGCGTGTCACGGCTTCGCCAAATCACCGTAAAGCGACTGCGAAGAAACGGCTACTCGGAGCTGCGAGGGCAGTTAGTGGTGCAGGATGCCAGCGTGAGCGAGCGAACCGACCCGGAAGCAGGAGCCGCTGGGGCGAGAGCTGGCGCCCAAGCGAGGATGGGAGCACACACCCCCCTGGCCGGCGAGGGGCTCGGGCTCTGCACCCCGCGGACCGAGGCCGACAGCACACACCTCGTGAAAGTCCTGGGGGTTTGTGCTCCTATCTCCGTTTCGGGGTCGCGCGACCAGAAGCTAGCGGCGATCGCAGCCACTCAGCGCGGCAGAGTTTCGCGCCGGCAGTTACGAGCCGCCAGCTTTTCCGACGGAGCTACAGACCGCCTGGTCTCCAAGGGACGGTTGCACCGCCTGCACACCGGCGTGTACGCCGTGGGGCATTTGGCGCCGATCCCCCTCGGCGCTGAGACTGCCGCACTACTTGCGTGCCGGGAGGGCAGCGCGCTCAGTCACCTCACAGCCGCCACGCTCTGGAAGCTTCTACGCCCGGCAAGCACACCAGGCGCAGACGCCACAGTCGATGTGATGATCGTCGGCGCTCAGACGGCCCGGCCAACCGGAGTCCGCGTCCACCGCACCCGCCGGCTCTTGCCCCACGAGGTACGCGTGCTCGAGCGCCTCCCCGTCACCTCCCCTGCCCGCACCCTGCTCGACAGCGCCGACCTCCTGAGCGAGTACGAGCTCGAGTGGGCCGTCAACGAGGCCCAGGTCAGCCGCATCGTGCGCGTAGCGGAGCTGAGGGATGTCCTCAGTCGCGCCGCCGGCCGGCGTGGTTCACCGCTCCTTGCCAAACTACTCGAAGGACGCCGGGAGCCCGCGCTCACCCGGTCGGAGGCCGAGCGGCGCCTGATCGCGCTGATCCGATCTGCCCGGCTCCCGACCCCAAGTACCAACGTCCGGCTGCACGGCTATTCGGTCGATGCGCTCTGGCGAGAGCAGCGACTGGTGGTTGAGGTCGACGGCTTCAGGTATCACGGAGGGCGAAATGCGTTCGAACGCGACCGCGCGAAGGGAGCCACGCCCACGGCGGCCGGATTCGACGTGATGCGCGTCACCTGGCGCCAGATGGAGGATGAGGCCTACGCCGTGATCGCGCGCCTGGCGCAGGCCCTCGCGTGGGCGCAGGCCCGTCGGGCGGGGTAAGGCGCCCTCACGCCAGTCGCGGGCCCTCGCGTGGGCGCAGGCCCGTCGGGCGGGGTAAGCTGTATCTGACCAGGACGGGGTGCGCGTGGCGGATGCTGCCCAAGGACCTGCCGCCGTGGCAGACGGTCTACGGCTACTTTCGCGACTGGCGCACCGACGGCGCGCTTGACCGCGTCCACGACGCGCTGCGCGAGCAGGTGCGCACCAAGCACGAGGGCCGCAACCCCGAGCCCTCGGCGGGGATCGTGAACTCCCAGTCGGTCAAGGGTGCCGACACCGTCTCGGCCGAGACGCGCGGGTATGACGCGGGCAAGAAGATCAACGGCCGCAAGCGGCACATCGTGGTGGACACGATCGGGCTGCTGCTGGTCGTGATGCTCAGCGCCGCCTCTGTCCAGGACCGCGACGGCGCCCGCGGGATCCTCAAGCGCCTGCACGCGGCGGTCGACTCAGTCATCCACATCTTCGCCGACGGCGGCTACAGCGGCCAGCTGCTCGCGGTCGCCAAGAGCCCTTGGCAGATCGTGGTTGAGATCGTCAAAAAGCCCGTCGGGCAGGTCGGCTTCGCGGTCCTCCCCTGCCGCTGGGTGGTCAAGCGCACCTTCTCCTGGCTGCTGCGTTGGCGGCGCCTGGCGCGCGACTACGAACGACTGCCCGAGACCCACGAAGCGATCGTCAAGTGGGCGATGGTCGGGCTCATGCTCAACCGGCTCGCGCCGCCACCCGGCCCCAGGCCCCAGGCCCCAGGCCCTGGGCGAACAAGAGCAAGCGCGAATTGACCATTTCAAAACACCTTCTTAGGCGTCGATCGCCTTCCAGAACGTGAGCCGGCCTGCGATCATCCTGTAGACGCCGTAGCGGCGCAGCGTCGTGTCGCCATCGCGGTCGATGCTGTAGGTGCCCAGCACGCTGCGGCGGTCTCGCGTGCTGAAGATCGCCGCTACGACCTTCGATCGCTTCACCGCGGCCCGGCCGTGGTCAGTGGCCCGGTCGATCGCGTTCAGCATCAGGCTCATCGCCTCGTAGCCGAAGATCGCGTACGGCGGCGGAGGACCGTAGCGGCGGGCGTAGGCGGTATAGAACGCCCGCCCAGACGCCGGGTAAGCCGAAGGACCGAGGGTCGCGACAGTAAGCAGGACGCGTGAATCGAGCGCGTAGGGGACCCCGCCCAGATCGGGATCGGTGAACGCGCGATCGGAGACGCCGGCCGTGCCGAAGATCTTCGCGCGCGGAAGCGCGGCCGCGATCTGCTCGGTCACCAGCGCCGCGTTGCTCGCTGTAAGGGCACTGATCAGCACGCAGCCGGCGCCGCTCTGAGCCACGCCCACCGCCAGCGGGGTGTAGTTGGTCGCTCCGGGCTGGAAGGTCTGCGTGCCCACCACCTGCAGATGAGCAAAGCGTGCCGCCACCTCAAAGCTCGTCGCGGCGTCCTGTCCGTCGACCTCGGCGTCGTCGACTACGTAGGTCTTGCTACAGCCGGCACCCAGCTGCAACTTCACCTGGACGGCGGCCTGAACCGCGTCGTCCGGGAGCACCCGGGCGAACGTGCGCAGCCCAGTCGGGTAGTACTTCTCAGGCTCGCCTGGCGACGCCCCTGCCGCGTCCGATGTCAATCCGACGGCGGTGGCCGTGGGGCTGACCTGCGCGATCCCGGCCCGGTTCAGGAGCGGGATCGAGATCGCGCTGGCGCCGGAGTCCAGGTCGCCGAGGTAACCGATAGTGGTCCTGTCGGTGAGCGCCCTGCGAGCGTTGACGGTGGTCTGGCCCGGGTCCCATCTGCCTCGCTGGACTGTCGAGTCATCGAGCGTCTCCAGCGCGATGTGGTACTTGCCGATCGTTCCGTGAACCTCGTCGAGCGCGAGCCTGGCTCCCCTGAGCACTGACACGGCATCGACTTGTGATGCACCTTGCAGCGGCACGCTCGAGTAGATCCTCAGCGTCCGGCCGGGAATCCGCTCGCTGACCTGCACGTTGGCGACACATCCCGCAAGCCCCACGAGCGCCGCGAACAGCGCCGCCAACCACGCCACCCCGCGAACCGGCGAACGCGCCGCCCGGCGAGCACCCAGCCGCACCACCCCGCGAACCGGCGAGCATCCGGCCGGTGTCCGGGTCATCGCGTCCTCCTCGCAGTGGCGCCACTCACCCCTGCGCCACGAACCTGAACGGAACGAGCTTGCCCTGCTTGAAGTGGCTGAAGGTAAACGGGGCGCCGGCGGCAAACCCGATGTCCCCGTCAGGGTTCATCGAGTACGTGCCGAGCACCGAAGGCTGGCTCTTCAGCTTGAAGAAGTCCTGTGCGACGTTCTTGCGGTTGGCCGCCGACTTGCCCGCCTGCTTGAGCGCATCGAGCACGACCGCCATCGCCTCGTAGCCGAAGATCGCCTGCGGCCCGGGGGCGTGGTGGTACGCGGCCAGGAAGTCCGCAACGAACTTCCGTCCCGCTGCCGTCAGGTCATTCGCATTGAGAAAGCCGGGCGCGGAGATGTACACGTCGCGCTGCGCTGCGGCCGAGCTCAAGCCTGAAGCGAACGCTTGGCCGTCGAGCGCAGACGGCCCGAACAGCTTAATCCTCGGGTCGATCGCGGCGACCTCGTCGAAGGTGCGCACGGCGGTACTCGGGGAGCTGGCACCAAGAAACAGCGCGTCGGCTCGCGCGGCCTTGATGCCCTTCGAACTGGCCGGTCCCTGCACCACCTTGATCGCGGGCGCGACGGAGGCGGCGGCAGCTCGTACTGCGAGCGCGATCGCGGCTCCGTACGTATCGCCGCTCCCGTCGTCTGTGACATAGAGCTTCCTGACGCGGAGCGCCTTCATCTCCTGCATCTGGGCCTTTGCCTCCAGCGCGGCGCTCGGCACGACGCGACCGAACGTGTGCCCGTACGTCTTCAGGGACGGGAAGGCGTGATCGGGGGCGCCCGGGACCGCTGCGGTCGACTGGGTCAGCTCGATCGCCGTGTCGCCGGGACTTACCTGCAAGATGTCCTCCTGGTTGGTGATCGGCACCGACGATGCATACGACGTGCCCGGCACGAGCTCACCGAGGTAGGCGATCGTGCTCGAGTCCGCCTCCGCCGTGCGCGCGTTGTCGGTGATGTTGGCGATCTGGTTGCTCGTGGTCACCTGAACGGGCTTCAGCACAACCTTGAAGTCGCCCACCTGTCCCCCGGCCTGCCGGAGCGCGAGCTGCTCGGCGCTGAGGACGTCGTTTGCCTGCTGCCCGCCGGCAGCAGGCGTGCTCGAGTAGATCGTGAGCGTCATGCCGGTCACGCTGACCGCGGGGCTCGCGGCCGTCGTGCAGCCGCCGAGACCTGCGATCAGGAAGACACAGGCGCAAATCGTCGGCGCCCAGCGACGCGCGAGCAGCCCAGGCCTCATCAAGCGCGCACTTATTCCCGCCGGCCCGGCAGGAACGGGAGCACGTTCCTGACGCCGAGTGCCACCACCACCATCAAGATCGCTATGAAGATCGCGTCGAGACCCGAGACGTTGAGCGTCCAGAGGATGATCCAGAGGCAGAGACCGGCTGTGGCGGTGAGAATCACGCCCATCGTCGCGGCATCCTAACTCAGTGCTGGCGACGGGGCGCCGCAGGCAGTCGTGCACTCGCTCACCATCCCCGGTGGGCTACCTCATGGCCTTAGAGAAATCGTGCACGAGATCTCTTACCGCCGCGGCCGGATCGGTTTCTTCGCCGGCGGCCCGTACAAGCCGGCTGCCGACGATCACGCCGTCTGCTCCGGCCGCCGCTGCGGCGGCGGCCTGATTAGGTGTCGCGATCCCAAACCCAACCGCGACCGGCACGTCAGTGTGAGACCGTGCGCGCGCGATGACAGCGGCCAGTCCTCCCGCGAGGCTCGCCCGTTCGCCGGTAGTCCCCGTAAGCGAAACGGTGTAGAGGAAGCCGCGTGCCTGGGCGCCGATGCGGGCGAGCCGATCGCCTGGCGTCGTCGGAGCCACGAGTGGAACGAGCGCCAGTCCGCGCTCGTCGCACGCCTCCAAGGCGGTGGACGTCTCCTCGAGCGGAAGATCGGGGACGATCAGGCCGCTGATCGAAGCCGCGCTCAACATGCCGGCAAAGCGCTCCATGCCGCGCGTGAGGATCGGGTTGCAGTAGCACATCACGATCACCGGGACCTGCTCGGCGATCGCCCTGCCGACCTCCAGCACGCGGTCGAGCGTCGCGCCGGCGCGAAGCGCCGTGACTCCCGCCGCATGGACCACCGGCCCATCGGCGAGTGGATCGGAGAACGGAACACCCAGCTCGACCAGATCCGCTCCCCCGTCGGCGTACGCGAGCCCGATCTCGAGCGTCGTCTCGAGGTCCGGAAAGCCTCCCATCAGGTAAGGCATCAACGCTGCCCGCTGGCCGTCCGCGCGCGCGGCGGCGAATGCTTCGGCGATGCGCTCGGTCCCGATCCTCCCGCCGTCCCATCCGGTCATGCGGCGTTCGCGCCTGTCGCTCCTCGGTCTCGCCCGGTCATAGCGCGTTACAAGCCTCTCAACGCGTGCCACGGCCGAGGTGCTCGAGTGCCTCGGCGAGATCCTTGTCTCCGCGCCCCGAGAGACAGACGAGGTCGACCGCGTCTGTCCGGGGGCTGTTCTCGATCGCCCAGGCGAGCGCGTGCGCGCTCTCCAGTGCGGGAATGATCCCCTCTAGTCGCGCCGTGCAGGCAAACGCCTCCAAGGCCTGCTCGTCGGTGACTGCCACGTAGCGCGCGCGCCCGGAGTCGCGCAGCCAGGCGTGCTCGGGACCGCTGCCGGGGTAGTCGAGCCCGGCCGAGATCGAGTGTGCTTCGAGGATCTGCCCGTCCTCGTCCTGCATGATCGCCGAGAACGCGCCGTGCAAGACGCCGGGAATCCCCGCCGCGGTGAGCGGCGCACCGTGGCGGCCGCTGTCAAGCCCCTCGCCCGCCGCCTCGACCCCCACCAGCTCGACCTCGCGATCGGCGACGAACGCCGTGAACAGCCCGATCGAGTTCGAGCCCCCGCCGACGCACGCGATCACCCGCGCCGGCAGCCGTCCCGCACGCTGGCGCATCTGCTCCCGAGCCTCGTCGCCGATCACGCGCTGCAGGTCGCGTACGAGCGCGGGGTAGGGCGCCGGCCCTACGCACGAGCCGATCGCGTAATGGGTGCGCTCGACGTTCGACACCCAGTCGCGGATCGCGGCCGAAACCGCCTCCTTGAGCGTACGAGCTCCGGCGTCCACCGGCTCCACGCGCGCCCCGAGAAGGCCCATCCGATCCACGTTGGGCTGCTGGCGGCGCATGTCCTCGGTACCCATGTAGACGACGCACTCCAGGCCGAGTAGCGCGCACGCGGTAGCCGTAGCGACGCCGTGCTGTCCGGCCCCGGTCTCGGCGATGATCCGCCGCTTGCCCATCCGGATCGCCAGCAGCGCTTGCCCGATCGCGTTGTTGATCTTGTGCGCACCGGTGTGGTTGAGGTCCTCGCGCTTGAGGTAGATCTCGTGGCCGGCCACGTCGCTGAGGCGCGAGGCGAGGTACAGCGGCGTTGGGCGTCCGACGTAATCGCGCGCCAACGCGTCGAGCTGGGCGTTGAACGAGGGATCGTCCCGGGCGGCGATCCACGCCACCTCGAGCTCAGAGAGCGCGGGCATCAGCGTCTCCGGGACGTACTGGCCACCGTAAGGGCCGAAGCGATGCTCGACGGCGCTCATCGGGTGGCGAACGCCTCGGATGACGCGTCATGCGCCTCGGCGGTCGTCTCATTCGCCGCGGATGATGAGCCCTGCGCCTCCGAGCGCACCGCCGCCGCGAATGCCTCCAGCTTGCGGGCGTCCTTGCGCCCCGGGCTGCTCTCGACGCCGCTGGCGACGTCGACGGCGTACGGGTGCACAGCGGCGATCGCCTCAACCACGTTCGCCGGGGTCAGGCCACCGCCGAGCACGAGCGGAACCCTGCGCCGGGCGCCCTCGGCGAGCTCCCAGGCGAACGTCTCCCCGGTCCCACCTGGAATACCGGGGGTGTGGCTGTCCAGCAGGTGGTAGTCGGTGTGGAACGCGGCCAGCGCCTGAATGTCGGCGCGGCCGCGCACGCGTGCTGCCTTGATCACCCTGCAGCCCGTGCGGCGAGCAGCCTCGGCGCAGAACACCGGGCCCTCGTCGCCGTGGAGCTGAATCATCGTCAGCCCGGCCGCGTCGGCGGTGCTCGCGAGCCGATCGAGCGCAGGGTTGACGAATACTCCCACCACCTCCGCGCGCCGCTTGACCGCGGCCGCGATCTCGGCCGCGACCGCCAGCTCACAGCGACGCTGCGAGCGCGGCCAGAAGATCAGCCCGATCGCCCACGCGCCCGCAGCGACCGCGGCTTGCGCGTCGTCAACCGAGGTGATGCCGCAGAACTTGATCTTCGGGACGTGCGTGGTCATGCTCACATCTTGACATCGAGCTCGCCGTGAACGGAACGCGCTGTGTCGATGCGCTCAGGCACAGCATGGCCGAGCAGTTCGATTGGTTGCGTTTGGAAGACGTGCACTGCATCCCCGACTTGCGCCGCGACCGATTGTGCCTCGGGCGACGCCGGGTCGGCCACGCCGACCTCGACGGCGTTGCGAGCAACATCAGGCACGACCGACAGAAGCTGTCCTGAGCCGTCGTTAGCCATCGCATCGGTCACCTCGTGGCGAATCTTCTGGACCTCGTCCCATGTGTGGCGGACCAAGAAGCCTTCAAGCTGGACCTTCGGGAATGCGGTGCCGAGCCTGGCGATATTCTGGTCGACGTCTCGAGTGAAGCCGACGTAGTAGAGGTCGTCCTCATGGTAGAAGCCCCCCCACGCGCCCGGTGCAATCACCCGGGCGGCGGCTTCAATGGCCGTGGCCGCCGGGTTGGTATCTACACCTTGCGGGAACGGTACAGAAATATGTTCAGGCGACATGGATGGACACCTGCTCCGTGATTGGGACCGTTGATGTAGCGAGGTAGATTACGCTCGACGGCTCGTGTACAGCGGCGGGCGAAGACCGGCGACCGTCAGGACGCGCTGTCCGAGCGCGTGCAGCAAAGCGAATCGTAGAGACAGAGCGCTTAGTCCACGTGGGACGGCTTGACGCCGACGAGCAGCGCCATCTCGAGCCACTTCCAGTAGCAGTCGACGTCCTTGAAACCGGCTCCGCGTAGCCACCCGAGCTGCGTTTCGACGTCGAGCAGGCGGTCAGACGGATCTTCGTGCGCGATCGGCTCGCCGATCGCCGTGAAGAACGCCAGGTGCAGACGCCGAGTTGGCGAGGCCACATGCTCAAAGTTCGCAAACATACCGCCCGGTTCGAGCAGGTCGAACACCTCGCCATACAGCGAACGCTTGCGCTCGTGCTCCAGATGATGGATGGCCATCGACGAGACGACAGCGTCAAAGCGCCCTCCGACAATCAGCGGCTCGGCGAGGTCGTGCTTGACCAGCTCGATGCGCTCATCGTCGGCGAAGCGCTCACGTGCCGCCTCGAGCATGAGCTCAGAGAAGTCAAGACCCACACCAAGCATCTCGTCGCGATCGACCCGCAGAAGGGCGAGCAGGCGGCCGTCGCCCGTCCCGAGGTCGAGGATGCAACGAGCGTCGCTCGGCACGTGCTCGAGCAGGACGCTCTGTCCCTCTGCGCGGCGCGGATACTCCTCCGCGCGGCGGAGATAGCGAAGAACATGCTCGGTGTTCGTCCACTCCTCGCCGGCCACGCCGACCATCACTGCGGACCAACCAACCGCCGGCAAGCCTCCTCGATATCCGCTGAGCGCATCAGCGCCTCCCCCACGAGCACGGCATCCACCCCCGCCTGCGCCAGCTCCTCGAGCTCCTCGGGCTCGCTGAACCCCGACTCGGCCACGGTGATCACGCCCGGCGGGACGTGCGGGAGCAGCTCGAACGTGCGCCTGACGTCGACCTCGAGCGTGCCCAGGTCACGGTTGTTGATGCCGATCAGCCCCGCCCCGGCGTCGAGCGCGAGGTACAGCTCTCGCTCGTCGCGGACCTCGACGAGCGCGCTCAGCCCCGCCGCGCGTGCCCCGAGGTGCAGCGCCACGAGCTCCTGCGTGTTCAGTGCGGCGGCGATCAGCAGGATCGCGTCGGCACCGGCGGCGAGCGACTCCACCACCTGCCGGGGGTCGAGGATGAAGTCCTTGCGCAGGATTGGAAGACCCGCGGCGGCTCGCGCCGTCCCCAGGTGCTCCAGCGAGCCGCCGAAGCCCGGCCCTTCGGTGAGGATCGACAGCGCGGCGGCACCCCCGCGCTCGTACGCGCCGACGACCTCGGGCAGGCCCAAGTCGTCGCGGATCAAACCCGCCGAGGGCGAGCGGCGCTTGTGCTCGGCGATCAACGAGATGCCCGGGTGCGAGATCGCCTGGGCGAAGGGGCGGATCTCCCCGCGCCGCGCGCCCGCGCGCTCGAGCTCTTCGCTCGATATAGCGTCAGGTCGGCTCGCGAGCTCGGTCCGCGTCCTCGCGACGATCCGCTCGAGCTCGTTCATACCGATACCACTCCCAGCTCGCTCATAGGTCATCCCTCACACCGCAACGCTCCAGCTCGTTCATGCGGGCGCCAGCTCCTGCGTCGCAGTCACGAAGCGCGCCAGCGCCTGCGCGGCGGCGCCCGTGTCGACCGCGCGCTCGGCCGCTCGCACGCCACCATCAACCGACTCCGCGCCGCCGCCCACGTAGATCGCGGCGCCCGCGTTCAGCACCGCCAGGTCGCGCAGAGCACCGCGCTCACCGGCGAGAATCCGCTGAGTCGCGGCGGCGTTCTGCTGCGGGGCCCCCCCAGGTACGCAATCAGCCGGTGAGCGCCCGAGGCCGAGCTCCTCAGGGGTCAGCGTGTAACGCATGATCGCCTCGCCCCGCACCTCGACCACGATCGTCGGCGCCGAGATGCTCAGCTCGTCGACACCGTCCTCGCCGCAGACCAGCATCGCGTGCTCGGTTCCCAGCAGCGCGAGCGCACCCGCCATCGTCTCCAGGTATGCGGGGTCCGAGACGCCGATGAGCTGGCGCATGGCCCCGGCGGGGTTGGTCAGCGGTCCGAGGAAGTTGAAGATCGTGCGCACCGCGAGCTCCTTGCGGACTCTAGCCACGTAGCGTGTCGCCTGGTGGTGGGCCGGCGCGAACATGAACCCGAATCCGGCCTGCTCGATGCACCGCGCGACCGACTCGGGGGACAAATCGATCCTCGCGCCCAGCGCCTCGACCAGGTCCGCAGAGCCCGATAGCCCGGTGGCCGAGCGGTTACCGTGCTTGGCGACGGTGCAGCCAGCGCCGGCGGCGATCAGGGCGGCCGTCGTCGAGACGTTGAAGGTCTGTCGCCCGCCACCGGTGCCGGCGGTGTCGAGCAGGCCGTCGCCATCGACGCGGACCGGCGTGGCCAGCGCCCGCATGGTTCGCGCGAGGCCCGCCAGCTCCCCGACCGTCTCGCCCTTGGTCCGCAAGGCGATCAAGAATCCCGCGATCTGGACCTCCGAGGCGTTCCCAGCCATGATCTCCGACAGGACGGCCGCGGTCTGCTCGAGGCTCAGGTCCTGACCGCAGGCCAGCGCGTCGATCGCGTGCGTCAGCAAACCCGCCGCGCCGCCGCTCATCGCACACCACCGCTCAGCCCACCACCGCTCAGCACACCCCAACCGCCGGTCATCGCGTACGCGCCAGGAAGTTGCCAAGCAGCTCGCGGCCCTGCTGTGTGAGAACCGACTCGGGATGGAATTGCACCCCTTCGGCGGGCAGCTCGCGGTGGCGCACCGCCATCACGACTTCATCAGCGAACGCGCTGCGCTCCAACACGTCCGGCAGCGAGTCCTCGACCACCAGCGAGTGATAGCGACCAACCTCCAGCGGCTCGCGCAGGCCGCGGAAGATGGTCCTGCCATCGTGCTCGATCTCAGTCGTCTTGCCGTGTACCGGCTGGTGGCGGATGACCTGCCCGCCCCATGCCTGCACCAGCGCCTGGTGACCGAGGCAAACGCCGAGCGTCGGGATCTTCGCCTCTGGGAAGCGGCGCACCGCCTGCAGCGAGATCCCCGCGTCTGCCGGCCTGCCCGGCCCCGGCGAGATGACGACCCGGTCATAGCCGCGGATCAGTAGCTCCTCGACGGTCGCGTGGTCGTTGCGAACCACCTCCATCTCCGCGCCTAACTCCCCGAGATACTGGACGAGGTTGTAGGTGAAGCTGTCGTAGTTGTCGAGGACGAGAACCCTCAAGGCCACTCCGGTTGCAGGACTGCCAGCTCGATCGCCTGCATCACCGCTCTGGCCTTGGCCTCGGACTCGCGGAGCTCATTGACGGGCTTGGCGTCGGCGACCGTGCCGCCGCCGGCCTGGACGTGCGCGACGCCGTCCTTGACGACCACCGTCCGGATGTGGATGCACGTGTCGAGGTCCCCGGTGTAGCTGGCATAGCCGATTGCGCCGCCGTAGCCGCCGCGCTTGACCGGCTCGAGCTCGTCGATGATCTGCATCGCGCGCACCTTGGGAGCCCCCGAGAGCGTGCCGACCGGGAGCACCAAGCGCACCGCATCCAGTGCGCCGACGCCGTCTCGCAGCGTACCGGTGACCCTCGACACGATGTGCATCACGTGGCTGTAGTACTCAACCGCCATGAGCTCATCGACCTCGACGCTTCCGTACTCGCACACCCGCCCCAGGTCATTGCGCCCGAGGTCGACCAGCATCACGTGCTCGGCTCGCTCCTTGGGGTCAGCCAGGAGCTCGTCCGCCATGCGCTGGTCCGCCTCCGCGGTGTCCCCCCGCGGGCGGGTGCCGGCCACCGGACGCATCGAGATCTGGCTGCCGGCAACGGTGATCATCGGCTCGGGGCTCGCGCCCGCGACCTCGAAGTCGCCGAAGTCCAGGAAGTACATGTACGGGCTCGGATTGACCGTACGCAGGCCGCGATAGATCGAGAACGCCTCCAGATCCACGAGTGGTGCGGACCAGCGCTGGGAGGGCACCACCTGGTAGGCGTCGCCCGCGTAGATGTACTCAATGATCCGCGCCACCACTGCCTCGAAGTCCTGCGCTGACATATTTGATGTAAATGACGGGGCCTGCCGGCCCGGTTTTGGGGGGCCAGTGGGGTGCGGCACCGGCCCCGCCAGACACCGGCGCACCTCGGCGATCGTCTCGGTGGCGCGCCGGTAGGACACTTCCAGGTCCCCTTCCTCGGTATAGACGTTGGCGAGCACCGTGACGGTGTGCTTTAGATGGTCGAATGCGACCATCGCGTCGGTGAGCATCAAGGCGAGGTCGGGGACGCCGATCGGGTCCGGGTTAGGCTCGCCGAGGCACTCCACCGAGCGCACCAGGTCATAGGCGAAGACCCCCACCGCACCACCGGCGAACGGCGGCAGCCCGGGCAGCGGCGCGGCGCGGAAGCGGTGCAGCTCGGCGCCCGCCAGCACGTAAGGGTCTCCGGGGTCCCCCAACGACCAGCGGAGCACCTTGCGGGGGCGCAAGCCGATGAACGAATAGCGGCCCACGCGCCCCTGCTCGGCGGACTCGAGCAGGAAGGACGGCTCGCGCATGCCCTCGCGCATGCCGCCCGCTAGGCTTCCGGCCTCGCCTGATCGGGCGGCGCGCGAGTCATCCGGCTGGGCTGCGCGCGAGTCATCCGGCTGGGCGCCGCGCGAGTCATCCGGCTGGGCGGCCCGCGAGTCATCCGGCTGCATGCCATTCGGCTGCCCGCGCAGCTTCAGGAACGCCGACACCGGCGTCTGGCAGTCGTCGATGAACGTCTGGCACACCGGGATCAGGTTGTAGTCGCGGGCGAGGGCGCGGACGTCCTCCAACGAGGGGCTCGCCCCTACGGGGGCGGCGGCCCCTCGAGTATCAGTGACGGTGTCACTGTCAGCGCCGGCGGTCATCGAGCACCCGTCCCGCGTCGGCGAGCGACAGACCGCGGCCCCGGAGCAGGACCGCCAGGTGGTAGATCACGTCGGCGGCCTCCTCGGCGACGCGCGCCTCGGACTCCTCCCGGGCGGCCCTGACCACCTCTTCGGCCTCCTCCTGCACCTTGGCGCCCGCGTAGGCGGGATCTGCCAGCAGCGCGCCCGTGTAGGAACCCTCCGGACGGTGCAATGCGCGCGCGGCGATCGTCCGCTCCAGCACTGGAATTGCCTGGAACGGCGCGCCCGGCTCGAGCTGCCCGCGGTAAAAGCACGTGCGCCGCCCGGTGTGACACGCGGGCCCCGCCGACTCGACTAGCGCCAGCAGCGCGTCGGCATCGCAGTCATAGCGCATCGCCTTGACCGCCTGCGTATTTCCCGACGTGGCGCCCTTGTGCCACAGCTCCCCGCGCGAGCGGCTGAAGAAGTGCATCTCGCCCGTCTCACGCGTGAGCGCCAGCGCCTGCGCGTTCATGTAGGCCAGCGTCAAGACCTCGCCCGTCCGCCAATCCTGCACCACGCAGGCAACCAGCCCGCGCTCGTCGAAGGCGATCTCGGAATCCTGCACGGCCGCGATTCTAGGTGCTGCTGCGCCGCCGGGTTGACAGGCTCGGACTCGGAGAAGTATGTCAAGGAGCTACGCGACCGTGTCGATGCCGCGGCATGACGGCTGGCGCTGGACCGGATCGTGGATGCGCTGCTGTCGCTCGACGCGCCCCGCCCGCTCCCGCTCGACGAGCTCGTTGGCGGTGACTGGTGGGGGCCTCCCTGCCTGTGGGAGGCCTCAGCGGGGGAGCGGGCGCCGCTGGCCGTCGACGTGGGGCCGTCGAGCGCGACGATTCGCGCGATGCACCGCACCCAGCAGACATGCAAGCTGGCGCAGGCCGCGGGCATCGAGCTCCCGACGGACCCCGCGGAGGTGCGCGCCGCGCTTCGGGCGCTCGTCGCGCCCCGGCGCTCAGACCTCGATTAGTGGATCGTCTGGCCTACGAGCTGCGCCGGCGATCACCGCGGGGGCAGCTACGCGACCCAGCAAGCCAGGTGGACCACGCTGCGCCAAGCCGCCGAGCAGCTGCGCGAGGCCGGCCACCGAAACGTGACGCTCGGCGGCCTGAAGCCTAAGCACGTCGACGCGCTCGTCGAGCGCTGGCAGCGTGAGGACTGTCCATCGGGACAGTCAAGAATCGCGTCGCGCACCTGCTGGGCCGCGGAGAAAAGCGGCCGGGCGGGGATCATCCCGCGCTCCAACGGACGCCCTCGGCCTCGCCCGCCGAAGCTACGTCAGCAACGGCTCCGAGGCACGCGAGCTCGGCGACTCGCTCGCCAAGCTCAGCGATCCCCGGATGCGCACCAGCCTGGAGCTCCAACGCCACTTCGGGCTGCGACTCGTCGCGGATCACGTTGATCGCCGTCCCACCCCGGGCTAGTTCGGCGGCGTAGGTGTGTCTGAGCCCGTGAGCGTGCACGCGCCGCTCCACGCCGGCCTTGGCCGCTAGGCGCGGCAGCAGATGGCGGACGTAGGAGGTGTCGATCCGGCTGCCGTCCAGGGTGCAGAAGACCGGGGCTCGCGCGCCGGCGCCGATCTTCTTGCGGCGCTCAAGCCAGCGGGCTAACAGCGCGGCGGTCTGCTCGTCGACGCCGACCGTCCGGGACTTGTCGCCCTTGCCATGCCTGACCCGCAGGGTTCCCACGTCGAGGTCGATGTCGCGCAACTCGAGCGCGAGGGCTTCGGAGATCCGCAGGCCCGAGCGCCACAGCACCGCGATCAGTGCTCGGTTGCGAACCCGGTCGGCGCGCGGGCAGAGCACGCGCGGATCAACGCGATCACCTCCGCCTCGGGTCAGCACCTCCGGTGGCCGACGCCGCGACGTCGACGAGCTCGACGCCGGGGTCTTGAGACGGGTGGCAGCGCTGCCGCGGCGGCGAGTTGGTGCACGTTGGCGTTACCGGCCTGCTCCTCAGTCCAGCCGGCGGCGATCAGCTCTGAGACGAGGCCGGCGATCAGCTCACCGATCTCCGCCGCCAAGTGCCGACGGTCTTCGCTGGCGGCCTGGTAGTCACAGAAGGCACGGTGGATCGGCCAGTGGGCCTCCTGCAAGCCGGGGAGCACCGCCGCCTCGACCTCGGCCGCCGGCAGACCAGCCCGCAGCGCGTCGATCATGGCTGCGGTGATCACGCTTCCGCCCTCATACACCCCGACCGCCGCGGTGTCGTCATACAGCAGGCCGAGCGCGTCGGGGATGAAGCCCCGACCACAACCGGCCGTTGCCCGCCCGCAACCGATCCTGGCAGTCGTTGAGCTGCTCGGCAAGCGTCCGGTCGTGCTCAAAGGCCTCAGCGAGACGGGCGGCGAGCTGCCGGGCAGCCTCAGGCAGTTGGTCGGTCATCTCGTCCCCTCCTGCTCGTTTGAGTCACGTTCTGCATCCATTTCGTGACTAGCAGTCCGCCCGAGCGTAACCTGGGCCGCGTCTCCTACGTGAACACCTTCATCCGCGTCGCTGACGACTGCCCGACAAGCACAGCCGAGGTGCCCGCGCCTCGTGTGCGGCCGAGCGTCGCGGAGCTGCAGCACCGGTTGCTGTCTGAGCGCCCGTACGAGCTCACCGAGGAAGAGCTCTACGTGCGGGTTCAGGGGGCGCGCCAGGGCTTGGGCGACCGCGAAACCAACGAGCGTTACGAGGCGCTACACGCCGAAGTGTTCGCCAAGCCGCAGGCGTGTCTGCGCGCCCTCCACTCACGAAGCGCTACGGCTACCGGTGCGCACTACGACGCCGAAGGGCGAATCGCGCTGCACCCCCGCGACAGCGATACCTACGCGCGCCTGTCCCGCGATCGGGCGCTCAAGCAGCTCCCGGCCATGCGCTCTACGCGCCCCTGAAACTCGACGACCGCTCTTTGGGTCACGTTTAGGTCCATTTTCGTGACTCTATGAGCGGCTTCGGACAGTGGTCAGAAGTGTTCCGTATAGCCCCGCGGAACGGGGTTCTTTACCGGGCGGGTCTTGTGGGAACTCGCGTCGGCCAGCGACGTCAACGGGGCCAGCCCCGGGGGGTTTGCCGGCTTGGGTTCGGTCTGCGGGACACCGCCTGCTCTCTTTGCGGCCAGGCGGCGAACTCGTTGCTTGCCGATGTGCGATCATCGGGTTATACTGCTCAACCATGTGGCGTTGACCGTCAGCGATCGAGAGCGATCGGCCGTTTTCTACGGCGCGCACTTCGGCCTGACCGAGCGCATCCATGACGACGATCATCTGCTGATCCTCGGGTCGGACGACGGGTCAGAGCTGGCGCTCTCGCAAGGGAAGCCGATCGCCGCCCAGCTTCCCAGCACGAACCACTTCGGCTTTCGGCTGATGGACGAGGCGGCCGTCCGCGTCGCGCGCGAGCGTTTCCGGGCTGCCAGCATTGCCGAGACCGAGTGGCAGGACGACGGGCGGTTCGTGCGCGTGCAGGTCGCCGACCCCGACGGCTACCGCGTCGAGTTCTACGCCTACTGAAAGGCCCAGGCCCGTGTACGACCCAGCCCGTGGGTATCCGAGTGTCGTGCCGTACATCCTCTACGCGGATCCGGCGGCCGCGATCGCCTGGCTCGTCGAGGTGCTCGGACTCGAGCAGGCCCTGCGGATGGCCATGCCCGACGGCACGGTCGGGCATGCCGAGCTGACGTTGGGGGATCAGGTGGTGATGATCGGCCTGGCCGGCGGCGAACGGTTCGGCACGGTTTCGAGTATCACCCTCGTCTTCGTTGAAGACGTCGACGCGACGTGCGAGCGGGGGCGTGCGACCGGCGGATCGGTCATCGGGGAACCCGTGGATCAGCCCTGGGGTCTACGCCAAGCCGTCATCGCCGATCCGGAGGGCCAACGCTGGGAGGTCACCAAGCACCTCCGCGATGTCACGCCCGGTGCGTGGGGCGCTGAGATCGTCGGGCCGCTGCCGGGCGCAGACGGATAGAGGAGGCCGGGCTCCCACCGCCGGGTCGCCCGTCAACGGATCCGCTTGCGGTGACTGCCGCGGGTCTGCTCAACAGCCGTGCGTCAGGACTTGGTGAAGTCCCAGGACTGCACCACGCAGGCCGTTTCCTCCTGCCCGCCCGCCCTACGATAGGTAGCGAGTGCGGCCACGTTGTCAGCGTCGACACCTACCCACATGCCGTAGCACCCGCGAGCCTTGGCCAACGCTGCAAGAGCAACGCTCGCGCGGAGGCGCTGAACAACAAGGGCCGTAGCACCCGCGAGCCTTGGCCAACGCTGCAAGGGCTCGGACGAGCTCGGCAGCGCACCCGCCCTTCCGAGCGGTGGCCACGACGCCCAGCTCGTACAAGAACATCTCGGTGCCTTTATCCGGGTGCGTGGTTTCCACGCCGGAGATCATCCCGATCACGGCTCCCGTCTGATCGTCGTACGCGAACAGCAGGTGATGGCAGGGGCTGCTGAGAAACTGCTCGGTCTCGGCGGCCTTGGGCGGCTCGTCGAAGAGCTCCCCCCCTGCCTCGGCCACGGCTGCGTCGATGACGCGCTCGATCCGCATGATTGCACCGTAACCCGATCGGCTCACGGATAGTCGGTCGGTTCGGTGCGGCGTTGACCCGCGTAGTGCTCGTCGAGTCCCCGGCTTGGCGGCCTCACGGCGTGAGCGCTCAACCGAAGGAGCGGTGCGCGGCCTCGAGGTTGGTGCGTCGAGGTCGAGCACGTAGGCCGCGTAGGGGCCGTACGCGCGCGGGCCGGGGGCGCCGTTGTCGGTGCCGCCGGCGGCGATCGCGGCGGCATGAAATGAGTCGACCGTTTCTCGCGAGTCGGCTGAACGCGATGTGGACGCCGGTGCTCGCTGGCTTCTCGGCGCTCAGTGCGAGGTTCGCGAATGCGACGAGCTCCGGTGTGTCGAGCAGCAGGGGGATGCCGAGTGGCTCGAGCGCGGCGGCGTAGAACGCTCGGCTGTGCTGGAGGTCGGTCACCCGCAGGTGGACATGGTCAAAGATCACCCGGGTCCAGTCCCAACTCTGTGTGTTTGTCATGCGGGCAGGCTATCATCATGTCTCATACCCATGACGCGCTCCAATCCGCGCTGGCGCTTCGTCGGCCGTCCGTGCCTCGATTTCGCGATGACCGGCGGCCGCGGCCAGTGGGCACACTTCGAACGCCTCGGGCGTCCGCAGGACCTGCGCGAGTGGTTCGCACAGGGGCCGCTACGGCTCGACGATGTCGGCGTCGACGAGGATGAGCTGCGCGCCGCCGGTGACCTGCGCGAGGCGATCCAGCGCCTCGCGTTCGCACTGCTCGCGCAACAATCGCTCGCCCGCGAGCACGTCGCCGTCCTCAACGGGTTCGCCGCCGCGCCGCCGATCGTCCGCGCGCTCGACGCACAGACGCAGACGCTGTCGATCACCACGCCGGTGTCCGTGGAGGCACTGCTCTCCGAGCTCGCCCGCGACGCCCTCACCCTCGCCGCCGACCCGCAGGCGCGCGGCCGCGTCCGCCAATGCCAAAGCCCGGACTGCCAACTGCTGTTCTTTGACGATTCGCGTCCCGGCAAGCGGCGCTGGTGCTCGGCCGGCCGCTGCGGTGACCGTGCACGAGCCCGCGCCTACCGCGCTCGCAGGGCAGTCCGAGATAACGACCCCGAGGAGGAAGCATGACGTCACGACCTACGGGCCTGACCAAGGACGCCGGCTGGGAGGTCGGCGTCTCGCGGACCCTGCCCACCGACCCCGGCACGATGTGGGAGTACTTGCTCTCAGAACCCGGCTTGTCGCTGTGGCTCGGCGACGGCGTGCCAGGACCGCTCGAGAAAGGCCTGCCCTTCTCGACGACCGACGGCACCACGGGCGAGATTTGCAGCCTGCGCCCCGGCGACCGCGTCCGCCTGACGTGGAAACCACCCGGACGCCAGCAGTACGCCGTCGTGCAACTCGCCCTTCGGCCCGCGCCTACTGGCTGCTCAGTGCGCTTCCACTCCGAGCGCCTAGACAGCGAAAGCGAGCGCGAGACGATGCGCTTCCACTGGCGCAAGGTCCTCGACCAGCTGGCGGTCGCGACCTCGCCCGACAACATCTGAAGCCCGTCGCCTCACCCCGTATCGGTGAAGCGCCCTCCAACGGAGCGTCGCAGCGAGTGATACTCGGGGCTACCGGTCGTGTTGGGTCAGTGCAGCACGAGTGCGGCCTGTGCGGCGCCACGCAGGTCAGCGATGCGCTGGACCTCTGGCTCAAGGTCCGCGCGGGCGAGCCGCCCGAGCTTTTCGACGGTGATCTCGGCCTTCTTGCCCTTGGCCTTAACGCGCCAGAGACCGACGAGCCGGCCGTCCTCGAGCACCGCGCCGGGGCTCGCGACCGGGCGAAAGAGACGCTTACGCAGTTCGACGTCCGGCGCCAGAAGCGATCGATTGGGCTTGCCCAGGAAGGGGTCGCCGGGCGGGATCAGACGGATGCCCTTCGCCTCGGGCGGTGAGTCGAGCACCGGCGCATCGTCGCTAAGCACCCAGCCCTTGTCGCTTCCCCGAATGATGTGGGCTACGACGAGTTCGCCTTGGTCAACAGCCTGCTCGTAGGTTTCACGCGTGAGATCCTCTCGGCGCGCGGCGAGCGCGAACAGGGCCGAATCTCGAGCGAAGTCGGAGACAGGGCATGCCGCCGCTTCGGCAAGGCTTCCGGCATCGCGGTTGACGAGCCCTGACCGCGCGAGCCGGAACGCGATGACCTGCTCAGCGTGCATTGGGGAGTGAGACTACCGAGCGACGGCCCCGCGTCGCCATCACGCGCTTCATCGACCCGCACCCTAGGTGCAAGCCAGTGACCGAATGCCTTCAAACGCGGGTCGACAAAGCCACGAGCCGAAGGGTGAGGGTCGCCGGTGTACCGCCAGGGATCCCTTCAGTGGACGGATGAATACAGTGGTGGATCCTTCACCGGCGGAAGATCGAGCGTTCACGTAGGGGTGGAGATGAAGATGATCTCTGAGGCGACGGTGAAGCCGGCGTGGGCGTAGACGGCTTGCTCGGCCTCATGGGCGTAGGCCCAAGCGATGACCGCCTCCACCCGCTGCCTGATCTGCTGATCGGCGGCTTCACCGAAGCCGACCTGCGCCATCTCGACGGCCGCGCAACGGTCAGGACCTGGCAGGCGCGTGGCTTGGCTGCTCCGGCACGTCGATCGAGATCAGCTCGCGGGCTTCGTGGTCGACCTGCAGCGTTACGTGCTCGATCTGGAAGCGCTCGTGCAGCAGCGTCGTCAGCGAGCGGCGCACGCCGTGGCAGTCTTCGTGGTCGCTCTGCACCAGGACGTGAGCAGACAGCGCGGGAAATCCCGAGGTTACCTCCCAGACGTGGAGGTCGTGAATCTCTACGACGCCGGGGTGGCTGGCCAGCGCGTGCCCGATCCGGTCGGGGTCGAAGCCTTGTGGGGCGGCCTCGAGGAAGATCCGCGCGGAGGCTTTCACCAGTCCGTAGCCCGAATGGATCATCAGGCCGGCGATCAGCAGCGAGACGATCGAGTCCGCGCGGTCAAAGCCGGTGAGCAGGATGACGCCCGCGGCGATCGCGGTACCGATGAACGCGTACAGGTCGGTGAGCAGGTGCTGGAAGGACCCTTCGACGTTGAGGCTCTGCCGGTTGGCCTTGGCAAGCATCCAGGTCGCGCCGATGTTGACCGCGACGCCGGCGAGCGCGACGGCCAGGATCAGTCCCGCCCGCACGACCGGGGGGTCGAACAGGCGGCGGATGCCCTCGTAGGCGATGAAGGCGGCGAGGATCAGCAGGGTGACGCCGTTGGCTTGGGCGGAGAGGATCTCGACGCGCTTCAGGCCGTAGGTCATCGCACCCTTCGCGGGGCGTAGGGCGAGGCGTGCCGCGACCAGTGAGAGGCCGATCGCGGCGGCGTCGGTCAGCATGTGACCGGCGTCTGAGAGCAGCGCGAGCGAGTGAGCGAGGATGCCCACGACGACCTCTATCGCCATGAAACCGAGGATCAGGCCGAGGGCGATGCTGAGCTTCCCGGCGTCGGCGTCCGCGGAGAGACCGTGGGAGTGGCCGGCGTGTCCCCCCCCGCCGCGGGTGTGGCCGCCGTGGGAGTGGCCGCCGTGCCCCGCCCCCCCGTGGGAGTACCCGCCCTGGTCGTGCTCGTGCTCGTGCTCGTGTGTCATCGTCTTTGCACCAGCGTATTGTCAGCCATCCTGTCCCTTCCCTCGTCAGTCGCTGTCGTCGGCCATGTGGAGTGGGTCGAGTTCCTGCGCGTCGCGCGCGTCCCCGCCAGCGGAGAGATCGTCCACGCCCGCGGGGGCTTCGCCGAGCCCGCGGGGGGCGGCGGGGTGGCCGCGGTGGCGCTCGCCCGGCTCGCGGGCCGGGCGACTCTGTACACCGCGCTCGGGGACGACGCGCTCGGCCACCGCTGCGCGGAAGAGCTCGAGCGCCGCGGCGTCCGCGTCGAAGCCGTGTGGCGAGAGAAGCCCCAGCGGCGCGCGGTGACGTTCCTCGACGACGCCGGCGAGCGCACGATAACCGTGATCGGGGAGCGCGTGGCGCCGGCAGCCGCAGACGCGCTGCGCTGGGAGGAGCTCGCAGCTTGTGACGCCGTCTTCGCGACCGCCGGCGATGCGGAGGCGCTGCGCGCTGCGCGCTGCGCGCGAGTGCTCGTCGCGACACCGCGGATCGGCCCGTCGCTGATCGAATCCGCAGTAGAGCTCGACGCCCTCGTGCACAGCACCACCGACGCCGGGGAGCGCTACGCACCGGGGGATCTGCATCCGCCCCCACGGCTCGTCGTCGGCACGGCGGGTGCCGCCGGGGGCACCTACACCAACGCCGAGGGTGTCAGCGGCGCCTGGCAGGCGACAGAGCTCCCCGGCGCGGTCGCAGACGCCTACGGCGCCGGGGACTCCTTCGCCGCCGGGCTCACGTTCGGGTTGGCAGCGGGGCTCTTAGTCGATGACGCCGTGGAGCTCGCAGCGCGCTGCGGCGCCGCCTGCGTGAGCGGTGCGGGGCCCTACGGCGCACAGCTCGACCCAGCGGTCCTCGCTTCACTGCTGCGCGCAAGCGATTAGGAGCGACGTGAGCGCGCTGCCGATCATGGTTCGGAGGACGCTAGCCGCCCAGCTCGGGGCGACCGGGCTGCGCAGCGCCTCGATGCGGGCCGGGCTCGCGCTCGCGGCCTCTCGCGTCGTGGCCTGGACGGCGGCGCTGCTGGGTGGGCACGGGGCCGTGTCGGCTCCGTTTCAGCGCTGGGACGCACTTCATCTGCTCAGCATCGCGACTTACGGCTATCCGCCGCACGACGGCCAGCAGTGGTCGTTCTTCCCCCTTTATCCGCTGCTGGCGCGCTCGGTCTGGATCGGTGCCGCGATCTCGATCGCCGCCTTCTGGGCGGCGCTCGTAGTCATCGAAGTGATCGGAGAGCAGGAGCTCGGCCCCGCGATCGGGCGCCGCGCTGTGTGGATTGCGGCCTTCTTCCCGGCCTCCCTGTTCCTGACCGCGTACTACACCGACGGGCTATTTTTCCTGCTCTCGGCGGCGGCCGTGCTCGCCGCCCGCCGCGATCGCCCCGGCCTCGCTGTCGTGCTCGGCTTCGCCGCGGCCGCTACGCGGAGCGCGGGAGCTGCACTGGCGGTGCCCCTGTTCCTCATGAGCAGCAGATCGATCCGGGCAAGGCTGCTGGCGGGCGCCGGTCCGCTGCTCGGGACGGCAGCCTTTCTTGGCTACGCCTACGCGCGAGCCGGGGATGCGCTCGCCCCGATCCACGCCGAGCGGACGTGGGGACGGATGTTTCACGGGCCGTTCGCCGCGATCCTGCCCGCCGCCCGCGACGCCTTCCGGGCGCTGGTGGGCGCACCGCACCCCGCCTGGACCTTCGAGCCCGGCTGGCTGCGGGTCGTTCAGTTCTCCTCTCTCGTCCTGGCAGTGGTAATCCTCGTATGGACGCTGCGGCGCCTGGCGCTCGGCTACGGCGCCTACCTGCTGGTTGGACTCGCGCTGCCGCTCAGCACGTTCTGGCCCGCCCACCCCCTGATGTCATTCGTACGCTTCCTCGCCGTCCTCTTCCCGATCTTCCTGGCCCTCGGCGCAGTCGCCGGGCGCTGGAGGTTCAGCGCGATCCTGCTCTCCAGCGCCGCCCTGCTCGCGATCTTCTCGTGGCTCTTCGGGGCGGGAATGTGGGCGGGGTGAGGCCAGGTCTCGCCTGCACGACAGGCAGCAGCCTGCGCCCGAGGACCGGAAGCTGAGGGTGCTCGAGTAGACCAGCACCGACCCCCGCGTCCTCGACGAGTCGCTTGTAGCTCTAGCCCTCCGTCGTCGCTCAGCGCCGGCGCGTCTGGCAACCTGCAACCGTCCCGTCGACGATCGGCGGATTCTGGCAGTTTCGCGCCGGGGGCCCAGCTGCTGATGGGCGGCGCGCAGCTGTGCTGCAGGTCGGTGTCGCGCCGCTCGGCACGCTCGGTGATCCACAGCCATGGGAGCTCGCCTGGATCGACCGGGGGAACACGCCGCCTAGCCAACGAACGTCCCGTAAGACTGGTTCGGTGAACCGTCCCGGCGACGGGGGGCGGAACGGTACGCTCTCCGGATGGACGGACTGCTCGACGGCTCCGCGCGCTGCCCCGGCGCGCGCGGTGCGCCAGCCCCCGTTGCTATAACCGGACCTTCGCAAGCTCGCACCCGGATCGGGAGGACAGCGTCGTGAAGATATATGAACCGCCGGCCAACACGGGGCCCGAGACGATCAAGCGTTACGGGGAGCTCGCTGACCGCGGTGGCGATGCCGAGGTCGCTGCGCAGGCATGGACCAAAGCGGGGTTTGACGACGAGACCACCGCCAAATGGCTCGAGTCGCGCTGCTTCGATCCGGGGGCCGCGCGCGCGCTCGCCGAGCTTGGCGTGACGCCCGGGCAGGCGGGCGCACGCACCCGCGACGGCCCCGGTAACTACATCGACACGATCGGCCACAAGGTGGCCAATGGCGATCTGACCGCTCGCCAAGGCGCCGCCCGTTGCCTGTCGAGCCGATGAGTCCAAGCGCGGAAGCGGCCCGCGTCGAGCCCCGTGCGGCCCGCGTCGAGCCCCGTGCGGCCCGCGTCGAGCCCCGCGCGGCCCGCGACTGAGCCCCGGGCGGCCCGCGAGGCGCCTTTTGAGCCCGAGCCGACCGGAGACTGACTCCTCACTCGATCCCCAGCCGGTCGAGCAGGCGCTCGTCGGCTCGCCAGTGCCGGCGCACGCGGACCGACAGCTCTAGATGCACGCGGACGCCGACGCCGAGGTGGCGCTCGATTGACCGCCGGGCGCCAATTCCAATCGCCTTGACCATCTTGCCGCCGGCGCCGATCAGGATCCCCTTCTGGGATTCGGTCTCCACCAGGATCACCGACTCGACCCGGACCAGGTCTCCGCGGCTGCGGTCCACCGACTCCACCTCCACCTCCACGGCGTGGGGAACTTCGTCCCGGGTGCGCGCCAGCACCTGCTCGCGAACCAATTCGGCCAACAGCGCGTACTCGGGCTGATCGGAGTGCTCCTGCGCCGGGAAATAGAACGGGCCGGCCGGCAGCAGCGAGACGAGGTGATCGACCAGCGCCGCGACGCCCGAGCCGGTGCGCGCGGAGAGCGGGAAGATCTGATCGGCAACCGCCAGCTCAGCGGCCCCTTGGAGCGCCTGCGCCACCTTAGCTTCCGGCGCGCGGTCGATCTTGTTGACCGCTATGGCGACCGGGACCGGAGCGCAGCGCAGCAGTGCCGCAATGAAGCGGTCTCCCGGCCCGACCCCCTGCTGCGCGTTGATGACCAGCAGACAGCCGTCGGCGTCGGCCAGCTCGCGCTCGACGCGCCGCTGCATCCGCTCGGTGAGCGCGTCGCGGGGGCGCTGGACCCCGGGTAGATCGACCAGTACGAGCTGCCAATCCGCCTCTGTGGCGACCGCGCGAATCGCCCGCCGCGTGGTCTGGGGCTTGTCGGAGACGATCGCCACCTTGGCACCCACGATCGCGTTGGCCAGCGTCGATTTGCCGACGTTCGGGCGCCCCGCGAGCGCGACGAAGCCCGATCGCGTGGGCTGGACGCCGGAGGGCTCCCACTGGGAGGCCGGGCGCCCCGGCTGGGCGCCCGGCCGCGCCGGGTGGGCGCCGGCCTTCAACGCACCCAGCGCATCAGCTCGGCTCCGAGGGCGAGCATCTCACCCTCGTCGCGCTCGTGATCCATGCCGCTGAGGTGCAGCGCTCCGTGCACCACGGCTTCGCGCAGGTCCTCCGTGTGGGCAGGGCAGACCACGATGTCACCCACCTCCCTAGGACCGGCACAGGGCCCGTCCTCGTCGACGCCGAACGACAGCACATCGGTCGGGGCATCGACGCCTCGATGGTCGCGGTTCAGGTCGCGGATCCGGTCCTCGCCGACGAGCTCGATCGCGACGTGACCGTCCTCGATGCCGCTCGATGACAATGCCAGCGCGCATAGCTGCTCGAGCTCGAAGGCGGTCGGCCCGTCGTCATCGTCAAGCGCGTCCGCCCCCGCCCCCGCCCCCGCGCTCGCCTCGGCCGCGGCCGCGTCGATCCCGATCACCTCGATCTCGAGCACTTGGCAACCGGCCTGAACGAACCCGGGGCTCAGGCCCGCTTGCGCGGACGCAGCTCGGGGGCCATCCGCTGCGCGTTCTCGTTGTAGGCCGCGACGATCCGCCGCACGAGCTTGTGGCGAACGACGTCCTCCTCGCCGAAGCGGACGAACTCGATCCCTTCGACTTCCTCGAGGATCTCCGACACCACCACCAGCCCCGAATCGTTCTCACGCGGGAGGTCGATCTGGGTGATGTCACCGGTCACGACCACCTTCGAGTTGAAGCCCAGGCGCGTCAGGAACATCTTCATCTGCTCGGGGCTGGTGTTCTGCGCCTCGTCGAGGATGATGAAGCTGTCGTTGAGCGTGCGGCCCCGCATGAACGCCAGCGGCGCCACCTCGATCACGCCGCGCTCGAGGTGCGCCGAGACCCGCTCGGGCTCGAGCATGTCGTGCAGCGCGTCGAACAGCGGGCGCAGGTAGGGGTCGACCTTCGCCATCAGGTCGCCGGGTAGGAAGCCCAGGCGCTCGCCAGCCTCGACCGCGGGACGGGTGAGGATGATCCGGTTGACCTCACGACGGCTGAGCGCAGCGGCAGCCAGCGCCACCGCGAGAAACGTCTTTCCGGTCCCGGCGGGACCGATCCCGAACGTGATCGTGTTGTTGCGGATCGAGTCGACGTAGCGCTTCTGGTTGACGGTCTTGGGCGCGACCTTGGTGGCGCGATGGCGCCAGACGACGTCCTCCAGGATCCGCGCCGGCGACTCGTGCTCGTCGAGCGCGCGGGTGACCGCCTCGATCGTCCCCGGCGCGATCTCGTGACCCTGTCCGATCAGGTCCACGAGATTGTGAACCACCTCCACCGCTGCATCGACGGCCGGCGCCTCGCCTTCGAGCGTGAGGACGTTGCCGCGCAGGTAGACCTCGCAATCCAGATGTCCCTCGAGCGTGCGCAGAACCGCGTCCGCCGAGCCCGCGATCTCTGCAGCCACGCTGTTCTCGAGCTCGACCTGCCTACGCACGAAGTGCCTCGCGCACGCGCGCGGACGCCCGCTTGCCGTCGGCGCGACCACCCGAGCGGGCCATGACCGCCTTCATCACCCGCCCCATGTCCTTGGGATCGGCGGCACCGGTCTGAGCGATCGCGGCGGTGACGATCGCGTCGAGCTCGGCATCGCCGAGCTCGGCAGGGAGGTAGTGCTCGATCAACCTCGCTTCGGAATCCTCCTGCTCGGCGAGCGCGGTCCGGCCACCGGCACGAAACTGCTCGGCTGCCTCGAGCCGGCGCTTGCGCTCGCGGCGCAGCACGACGAGCTCGTCGCCTTCGCCCTCCTTGGTGGCCTTCTGCAGCTCTGAAAGGACCAGGCGCAGTGCCCCGACGCGATCCTTCTCACGCGACTTCATCGCGCTGATCATGTCCGCATGAACCTGGTCGGTGACGGTCACGCTCCCAGGATACCCGCGCGCCGTACGAAAGCCCCCAGCTCGCCCTCATACCTCGTCCGCGGTCAGTGCGCCCGTCCGCGGTAGGGCGCGCCCGGAGTAGCGCGCGCCCGGGACCTGCTTCAACGCCATAGTCCACTCGCGACCGGCGGACCGAACCGCTCCACCGGAACCCTCGCCAGCCACGGTGTCCTCGAGACGGTTGACGGCGAGAGGAGAGGAGGCTCGCACGCAAATCCAGCCCGGGGCTTGGGCCTTGGGATGGCAAAGTCCAGCAGCAGTCCACCGACGGTCACGCCGATCGCGAGCGGGTTGGGCAACTTGGTTCACCTCCTTGGCGACTTCCCGGATCGTGTTGTGGAGCATGGGCGACCGCGAGGCTCCCGTCATCGGCCAGATGGCCAAGATTCGCCATCTGGCCGCTGTCCACGAGGGTGGGCTTGGGAACCGCACTCACTTGGCACTCATTTGGCGATGCCGGCCCGCGGGCCGGCATCACTCCGGGCTCCCAGGGGCCCGCGCTCCAGCAAGAGCACCGCCCACTCACCACTCGTGCGGCGCGCGGACTCGGTGAGGCCTTGCGCCGCGAACGCCTCCGCGACCCGATCCGCCTCGTGCGTGAGCAGACCGCTTGCGATCACTCGGGCTGGGAGCGCCCGGGCGAGGAGCCCATCAGCTGGAAGCGCCGCAGCTGGGAGCGCCGCGGCTGAGAGCGCTGAGGCTGGGAGTGCCGGCTGGTCGCCCAGGCGCGCGGCCCACTCGAGCAGGAGCGGCGCGAGCAGGTTCGCCGCCACGGTGCCGGCGCCCAGCCCGTGCTCGATCCGCTCGGTCCGCAGATCGAAGCGACGCACGTCGAGCGCGACGCCGTTGACCTGCGCGTTGGCGCGCGTCGCCTGCACGCTCGCGGGATCGTTGTCGAGCGCGAGCACCGGCGAGAAGCCGAGCCGTGCGGCCGCGATCCCCAGCACCCCCGACCCGCAGCCGAGGTCCAGGAACGCGCCGCCGGCCGGCCGGCTCAGCATCAGCTCCAGGCACAGTCGCGTGGTCGCATGGGCCCCGGTCCCAAATGCCTGTCCGGGGTCGATCACGATCTCGATCGCCGTATCGCCCGGAGGCTCCCACGGCGGGCGGACTGTGAGCGCGTCGCCGAGCACGACCGGCTTGTGGAAGGCGCGCCAGCGCTGCGCCCAGTCCTCGGCGACCTCACGCGTGCTGATCTCCACCAGCGCCCCGCCGGCTGCCGCCTTGCAGTCCGGCAGCGCGGGCAGCTCGCCCGGAGATCCGTACACCGCGTACTCAACGACCGCGCCAAGATCGACCTCCTCGACGCCGCTCGGCGCCAGCTCCAGCAGCTCGGCGAGCACGAGCTCCGCCTGCTCGCGCCGGACGCGGATCGCGAGCCGGAGCATGTTCTCAGTTGCCTCGTGCGGCGTCGCCGGTCCGGTCTGCCCGCCGGGGCCGGCGCGACCCGTCCCGGTCAGCTCGCCCGCGGGAAGCTAGCCGCCGAACGCCCGCCTGAGCTTGCCGAACACGCCCTCTTCGGTACGCAGGTTCTCCGCGGACATCGTCTCGGCCAAGCGCTCCAGCAGCTCACGCTGCTCGCGGCGCAGCCGGCGCGGAACCACGACGTTGACGACCACCCGCAGGTCACCTATGTGCCGGCCCCGCAGGGCCGGCATCCCGCGCCCGCGCACGAGCAGCGTCTCGTGGGGCTGGGTTCCAGCCGGGACTTCGAGCTCCACCGGCCCATCTAGGGTCGGAACTTCCACGGTGACACCGAGGGCCGCCCGGGGGGCGGCCACGTCCACCGCGGTCACGAGATCGTCGCCCTCACGCACGAAGCGGGGATCCTCGCGGACTCCGATCAGAACGTATAGATCGCCAGCAGGAGCGCCGTGCTCGCCCGCATGGCCGCGCCCCGTGATCCGCAGCCGCTGCCCGTCGGCGATCCCCGCGGGGACGTCGACGGCCGCCTTCGCGCGCTCCACCTTGCGTCCCTGCCCCTTGCAGACCCGGCAGGGATCGCGCGCGGCACGGCCCTCCCCGCCACATACATCGCAGACGACGGCCCGCACCATCTGGCCAAACGGTGTTTGCGAGACCGCGCGGAGCTGGCCCGCGCCCTGGCAGCGCTGGCAGGTCTCGATCGGGGTGCCCGGCTCGGCGCCATTGCCCCGGCAGTGCTCGCAGCGGGCGACCGTCTCGTAGGAGACCTCGATGCTCGCGCCGCGCGCGGCCTGCACGAGGTCGATCTCCGCGTTGGCGGCGACATCGCCCCCCTGAGCCGCGCCGCCCGGCCGCCCACCCCCTCCGAAGACGCCGCCGAAGAACGCCTCGAAGATGTCCGAGACCGACCCGAAGCCCTCGAAGTTCGGCGCGTAGCCGCCGCTGCGTAGCCCTTCGTGCCCGTAGCGATCGTAGGTTGCCCGCCGGTCACGGTCCGATAAGACCTCGTATGCCTCCGCGGCCTGCTTGAACTTACCCTCGGCGGCCGGGTCGTGGCTGTTGACGTCCGGGTGCAGCTCGCGCGCCAGGCGCCGGAACGCCTTCTTGATCTCCGCGTCCTGGGCGTCGCGGGAGACGCCGAGCACGTCGTAGTAGTCGCGGGGCATCTGTGAGGCGCTCACCGATGCACGCTCAACGCTCGTCGTAGACGTCGGCGATGAAGCTCGAGAGCTGGGCGGCTGCTTCCTTGACCGTGCGCATCACGCGGTGGTAGTCCATCCGCAGCGGCCCGATCACCGACACGGTGCCGAGGGCGCGCTGGGGCAACCCGTACCCGGCGGCCACGAGCGCGAGCGTACGCAACGCCGGTGCCTCGTTCTCGGCGCCGATCCGCACCAGCACCTCACGCTGTGAGAGCGTCGCGCGCAGGATCCCGAGCAGCGCCACGCGCCGCTCGAGCATGTCCATCAGCGCATTGAGCTCGGAGGCCTCGCCGAAGCGCTCGCCCCGCAAGAGCCGTGCGGTGCCCTCGACGTACAGCGTCACCTGGGCGCCCGCCTCGAGCTCGGTGAAGACTGGTGCGAGCGCGCCCAGGAAGCGCGCCTCGGTGCTCGAGAGCGAGGAGTCGTGAAGGCGCTGATGGAGCATCCGGGCGCCCAGGCCGAGACCGACCAGTCGCTCGTTGAGGTAGCTCGCGGCCCATTGCGCGAGTCCCGGATCCACGGGCCCCGCGAAGGTGAAGAGCCGCTTCGATACCCCGCCGGTGGAGGTGATCACGACGACCATCACCACCTGAGGCTGGAGCCCGAGCACTTCGATGTGGCGAATCGACGAGGTCTCGATCGGAGGTGCGGTGACGATCGTCAGCAGATTGGTGATCTGCGACAGCGTCTCGGTCGTCACCCGCATCGCTTCGTCGAGCTCGCGCGCGACGAGTGACAGCGACAATCGCGGGCCGGTGTCGTGCTCCGGCAGAAGGCGGTCCACGAAGTAGCGGTAGCCGGCCTCGGTTGGAATCCTGCCCGCCGAGGTGTACGGGTGCGCGAGCAGGCCGAGCTCCTCCAAGCTCGCGAGCTCGTGGCGGACAGTGGAGGGACCCCACTCCACCCCGGCAGAGAGCGCCCTCGAGCTCACGGGCGCGCCAGCCTCGAGGTACTCCTCGACGACCTTGCGCAGCACGAGCTCCTGGCGGTCAGACAACACATGGCTGATTGTAGGTCGGAGCTTCGACGTGCCCGAAGGCTCGTCAGGGCCGCCCGGCTCAAAGGCGCCTTGCCTGCTCGGCCGCCTGAAGGTGGGTCGCGACCCGGCCAGCGCCTCCCTCGGCTACCTGCGAATTTCCGCCTCTGCGCTACGGATGATCCGCTTGCCCGACTGCGTCGCTTCGGACTCGACGAGCGCCGTCTCGCCGTTGAGCTCGACCACGGCGCCCTTGACGACAATCGCCTCCCCGAGCTTGCCCATGCCGCGGAACTGCACCGAGAGCCGCGCCAGCTTGTCAGGTCCACCCGCGGCCTCGGTGTGCGCGCGGGCGACCTGGGCCATCGTCCATAGGCCGTGGAGGATCCGCCCCGGCAAGCCCACCTGCCTGGCGAACTCCTCGTCGATGTGGATCGGGTTGAAGTCCCCCGAGGCTCCCGCGTAGCGGATTGTCACGTAGGCGTCGGGCGTGACCTCGAGCTCGATCTCCTCGCCCTGTTCGAGGCTCACCGAAGTCCTCCGCGGAAGCCCACCGCACTGGCCGTGCAGATCATTGGGAGGGGCTCCTGACGATCTGCGTCCAGGTCCCCGTGCAGACCCACTCGCCGCGCTGGTTCTCGGACACCAACTCGAAGACGTAGAAGCCCATTCCACCTCGATCCGAGACATCCTTGACGGTCGCGGTGGTCGCGATCTCGTCGCCCGCGATGACCAGCGGGCCCCAGCGGAGCTCCTGGCTGCCGTGGACCATCATCGCGAGGTCGATCGCGAGCTCGGGATCGAACAACCCGAGGTGCAGCGACGGCACCGAGTAGACGACGGCGAACATCGGGGGCGCGACGAGATCCTCGTAGCCCGCGCCGCGAGCCGCCTCCAGCTCGAAGTGAAGCGGGTTGGTCTCTCCCACGGCGGCTGCATATTCCCGTACCTTCTCGCGCCCGACCGCATACGTCGTGGCCGGGTAGGACTTGCCGACCGATTGGGTGTCCAGAGACATCGGCGCGGTACGATACCCGGACCCGCTGCTCGAAGCCCAGCGTACTGAAATGAGCGAAAGCCTGGACGAGTAGGTTGTAGAGGCGTCCGGTACCGCTACGAGCTCATCTTCGGGGTCCCACCAGGTGGACCCCAGCTCCGGGCTTTCGCCACCAAGCAGCCGAGGTCGGCGTCGACCGGCTCCGGGACGGAATCGCGCAGATCGAGGCAGTTCACGAAAAGTTTAGGGCCGATTCATGTGCATCCCCCAGACTCGTCTCCGCGACGTACCTCATAGCAGCACCTCCTCCCCAGAAGTGCGAAGCTGGCCCGCCTGCGAGCGGGCCGGTTTTGTTTAAGCGGAAAATCATTTCCATCCCCGCTACCGCCGCTCGCACGCTCGCACGCTCGATAGAGCAAAGCTCACGCTCGTCGGCCGCGCCGGCCGCGGGCTCTCACGCTCAGGGGTGCGCCGGACACGCCGGTCCCGGCGAGGGCTTCCAGCGCAATCCTCCGCCCCCAGCTCTATCCTCCCCCCAGAATGGTGAAGCCGACCCGGGGGGCCGGCTTCATCTCTCCTCTCCAAACCGCCGGGCGGACTCTGGGAGCCCGTACTCGGCGCCTGCAGTCAACGAGAGTCAATGTAACGAATGATGCGAGCGCGTGCGCGCTGCCTCCCCGCGGCCGGCCACACGCACGCCGCCCGCAGCCCGCAAATCCGCGTCCCGCAGCAACCCGCCGGCCACGCGCACGCCTTTCGCAGCCCCCCAGCCGTTTACTGGGGCGCGGCCGCCGGGCGCTGCCTGATCCGGACTGCCTCGATCCTGTTCTGGCGCACCGACTCGACGCGGATCGAGTATCCGTCGGCGGCGACCGTATCGCCGGGTCGGGGCAACCTTCCAAGCTCGGCGAACACGAACCCACCCACCGAGTTGAAGGCATCGGTGTCGACAGGCAGCCGCAACCCGTAGTCGTCGAGATCGGTGACCGCGACGTGACCGCGGACGAACCAGTCTCCGTTGGCCAGGCGGCGGACCGCCCCGCCCGTAGGGTCGGTTTCGTCGGTGATCTCGCCAACGACCTCCTCGATGATGTCCTCGGTCGTGACGATGCCGGCGGTGCGTCCGTACTCGTCGATCACAATCGCCAGCTCGGTGCGCTCGCGCTGGAGATCGGCCAGCAGATCGTCGAGAGGCTTGGTCTCGGGGACGAGAGGTGCTGCGCGGACGAGCGCGTCGAACCGAGCCTCGTACCCCTTGGACATCATCAATTTTACGAGCTGATTGACGTGGACGATCCCCTTGACGCGGTCTTGGTTCTCGTCCTCGGTCACGACCATGCGCGAGTGACCCGTGGACACGCACCGCCGCAGGGCATCCTGCACGCTCTCGGCGACATCGACGGTCACCACCGCCGGGATTGGCGTCATCACCTGCCGCGCTTCCTGCTCATGGAGGTGAAAGACGCCGGTGAGCATGCTCGCCTCCCCCGCGTCGAGCTGTCCTCCGGTGTGGGACTCGGCGATGATTCGCTTGAGCTCGTCCGGAGTGCCCCCCTCGGGCTCGGCGTTGGGGTCGGTCCCGAGCATGCGCAGGATCGAGTGCGAGGATCCCTGCAGCGCGACGATGAACGGATGAAAGAGAAGCCGCGAGAACCGCAACGGTCGCGCGAGCCGCCGCGCCAGGCCCTCCGCGTGCTGGATGGCATACAGCTTGGGGACGATCTCGCCGATCGTGCTCTGGGCGCTGGTGATCAGCACGTAGGAGATGATCACGGCGATCGCCACCGCCGACGTGTGTCCCAGTGCCCCCCCGAGCAGGGGCTCGAGCAGGTGTGCGATCGCGGGCTCGCCGAGCGCACCGATGCCGATCGACGCCATCGTGATGCCAACCTGGCACGCGGAGATGTAGTCGCCGATCTCGTCGAGCTGGGTGAGTGCGAGCCGTGCTCCCCGTGCTCCCTCCTCGGCGAGCGCCTGCAGGCGCGCGGGCCGTGAGCGCACGAGCGCGTACTCCGCGATCACGAAGAAGGCGTTCACCAGGACCAGGAGTCCGGTGAGGACTACGAGCAGCGCCTTCACTGGCTCTTTCGCGCGGCGTGGCCCTCCACCCGCGCGCCGCCACCTCTCAATGGTTTGTCGTCGTTCATCAAGCGACGCCAGACACGCTATCAGCAGCGGAGTCCGGGGTCGGCGAGCCGGGGCACGCCGGCCTTCAGCTAGGCCAGCTCGTCCAGTCGCTTGGCCAGCTCAAAGTCGGCGCTGGTCAAACCCCCCGCGGCGTGGTCGGTCATCGATAGCCTCACGTGGTTGTATCCATGAACGAAGATGTCAGGATGATGGTTGGCCTCCTCGGCGGCCTGCGCCACCCGGTTGACGAACGCGATCGCAGCCGCGAAGTCCTCGAGCTTCCAGTGGCGCACGATCTCTTCGCCGTCGCTAGCCCACTCACTGCCCTCGAGGCGCTCGCCGATCTCGTCGTCGGTCAGTCGCTGTGCCATATCGTTCTCCTTTGCTCATGCGAATCGTCAGCCTGATTCCCTCCGCGACCGAGATGCTGTTCGCACTCGGACTCGGACCCGACCTTATCGCCGTGACGCACGAATGCGATTACCCCCCCGCATTACTGGATCTGGGCCTGCCGAAGGTCACGCGCGATACCCTCCCGCCGGGCCTGAGCGCCGCACAGATCGACGCGGCCGTGAAGGAGCGCACGCTGGCGGGCGACTCGATCTACGAGCTCGACGCCGAGCTGTTGCACAACTTGGCACCCGACCTGATCGTAACCCAGGCGCTGTGCTCGGTCTGCGCGGTCTCCTACGACGACGTGCGAGCGCTCGCGCAGGAGCTCGAGAGTCACCCGCGGGTGATCTCCTTGGACCCGCGGACGGTGGGCGAGGTGCTCGGGGACGCGCGCACGCTGGCACAGGCCACCGATCGCAAGGAGGCGGCGGTCAAGCTCGTGCGTGACGCGTCCGCTCGAATCGACAGAGTACGGCTGGCGGTCCGTGGGGCCCGGCGCCCACGGGTCGCGGCGCTCGAGTGGCTCGATCCCCCGTTTGCCGCCGGGCACTGGACCCCGCAGCTCATCGACTACGCCGGCGGGGAGGACGTACTCGGATTCGCCGGCGAGCACTCCGAGCAGCGCACCTGGGAGGAGGTCGCCGCCGCCCAGCCGGACATCGTGATCGTGATGCCGTGCGGCTACGACGCCCAGATCGCCCACCGCGAGGCGGAGATGCACCGCGACGAGCTGGCGGCGCTCGGTGCCGGCGAGGTGGTGGCGGTCGATGCCTCCGCGTACTTCTCGCGCCCGGGACCGCGGATCGTCGACGGCGCCGAGCTGCTGGCGGCGATCCTGCACCCCGGGCTCGTGCCGGACCCTCCGGGCGAGGTGCTGACGGTGGAGCTCTGAGCGCGCGGAGGATCCTCTTCGTCCACTCCTCGAGTGGACGCTACGGCGCCGACCGCCAGCTATATCTGATCGCGACGGGGCTGGAGCGCGGTCGCTACGAGCCACTCGTCGTGCTCCCCGATCGTGGCGAGCTCGGCGCTGATCTGCGAGCAGCCGGGGTCGAGGTGATCGTGGCCCCGGTGAGCGTGATCCGCCGCGGACTCGTCAATCCGCGGGGACTCGCATCGCTCGCCTCGGCGGCCAGTCACGATGCTGTCGAGCTGCGGAGACTGATCCGAACGCGCGGGATCGCACTCGTCCATTCAAACACGTCGGTCGTGCTGGGAGGCGCGATCGCCGCGGCGCTTGCGCGCGTGCCCCACGTGTGGCACGTACGCGAGATCTACTCGCGCTTTGGCCGCACGTGGCCCGTCTATCGGCGCGTGCTAGGCAGCGCCAGCGCGCTGCCGTGCGTCTCCCGCGCCACCGCCGCCCAGTTTCCCGCTTGCGATCGCGTCCGCGTGATCCGCGACGGGCTGGCGGTCGATCGCGCCCCAGTGGCGCGCGCGCAGGCTCGCCGGGTGCTCGGCCTCGATCCGGACGTCCCGGCGATCGCGGTTCTTGGCCGGGTCTCCGATTGGAAGGGCCAGGATGTGCTCGTGCGCGCGCTCGCGCACGAGCTCTTGCATGATCGGGGCACGATCGGGCTGATCGCGGGCGATCCATGGCCGGGGGCGCAAGACAGGCTCGCCAGCGTGCTGGCGCTCGCCGCCGAGCTCGGAGTCGGCGATCGTCTGCGCCTGCTCGGCTTCCGCGCGGACGTGGAGACCGTCTACGGCGCCGCCGACATCGTCGCGGTGCCCTCCAGCGCTCCGGATCCACTACCCAATGCGGCGATCGAAGCGGCCGCGGCCGGGTGCACGGTGCTCGCCAGCGCCCACGGGGGCTTGCCCGAGATCATCCGCGACGGCCACACCGGGCGGCTCGTGACCCCCGGTGACGCCGGCGCCCTGGCGCAGGCCGCCCGCGAGCTGCTCGATGATCCGGGCCAGCGCGCGCGGCTCGGCACGGCTGCCACACTCGATGTCCACGAGCGCTTCTCAGCCACCCGACTCTTGACGTTGATCCAAGCGTTATACGACTCGATCCTCGACGCCGCCTGATCCCGGGACGCACCCGAGCGCTGGTCATCGGCGGCGCTGCTGCCACACCTCCGAACCCGCTGGTCGTCACCGAGGACCGCCAGCACGACGTCAACGGCGGCGGCTCGATCCCCCCTGCGCGCTTGCAAGCACTTATCGGCAGACGACTGCGACGCGCACTGCGCCCGGACGAGCCGCTGCAGGACGACGATCTGGTGCCGGATCCCTGAAAGCGCCGTGCCTGGGCCCACACACCGCTGCGCCGGCGCCATGCACCGCCACGCCTGGGCGGTGCACCACACTCACAAGCCGATCCCGATCCCGTTTGGCGTCAACCCGGTGGCGCCTGCCACCGTGATCGCGCCCGCCACGCTGAGGACGGCGAGCAGCGCGCAGCCGGCAAGCGCCACGCCCCGCAGGCGCCGGCGCTCGGAGAGCTCGACGATCAGCGCGCCGGAGATCAGCCCGGCAACCAGCCCGCCGAGGTGGGCGCCAATCGAGATCCCCGAGTAGGTCAGCGCGAACACGATGTTGATCGCCAGCGTGATCCCGAGCCCGCTCTGCCAGATCGAGATGCCCCGTTTGCGCGCCACCACGATCAGCGCACCGAGCACCCCGAACAGCGCGCCGGAAGCGCCGACCGTGGGCGCATCGGGTTGAAGGAGGAGCGCGCCGAAGGACCCCGCGAGCAGGGATGCGAAGTAGACCGCGGCGTAGTTCAGGCGCCCGATCGCGGGCTCGAGCAGCGGGCCCATGATGTACAGGAAGACCATGTTGAAGAGGATGTGCAGCAGGCTCTCGTGCAGAAAGCCATAGCTCAACAGGCGCCAGTACTCGTGGGTCTGCCCGGTGTATCCGGGGGTGTGCACGATCAAATACCCGGCCAGTGCCCCGTTCTGGTAGAGCGTGCTGTGCTGGGTACTGCCGAGCGTCCCGCCCGTGGCGATCTCCGCGAGGAACGCGATCACGTTGATCGCGATCAACGCGTTCGTGAGGGTCAGTCGCGAGGGTATGGAGGGAAGCGAGCGAGCCGTCTTGACCTTGGTCCGCTCTCGCGAGCACTCCGGGCAACGCATCCCGACCGACGTCGGCGTCATGCAGTCGGGACAGATCGGGCGTCCGCACGAGGAGCACGAGACTCGGGTTTGACGCGAGGGATGCCGGTAGCAAACGTCGGTGTCCATCGATCGAACGCTAGCGGTCAGGAAGGACCCGTCGCGTCTCGGTGGCGACATCCCGGAGCATCTCCTGAGCCAGAGCGAGCAGGTTGGATGACTGCCGGCTGCGCGCGTATTGATGGCGGCGCACCCGGAGCACCACCAGCGCCGTTCCCGCGCTCGCGCCCATCACAACCGCGGCCGCCGTTCGCGCCCAGGTGCGCGGGTCGCCCATCGCCGAGAGCTCCCAGGACTCGAGCTCGTCCTGGGCCAGCTCGTTGAGGTTCACGAGCGTGCGCTCGAGCCGCGCCGCCAAGCCGGCGGGCGGATCGACCGGAATCAGCGCTTCCCTCAGCAGCGCTTCGAAATCGGTTCGAGCGCCACTCATCGCGCCGTCTTTGTCCCAGCAGCGTTAGCGCCCGCACCCACGGCGCTCTCGTCGGCCTCAGCGACGATGCGCTCGAGCTGGCGGACCGCGCGATGAAGCAGGACCTTGGTCGCCCCATCAGTGCGGCCCAGGGCGCGCGCGATCTCCCGGTTGTCCATCCCGAGCGCGAAGCGCATGATCACCGCCTCGCGCCGGTCCTCCGGCAGCTCGCGCACCCCGATCAGGATCGACCTCAGCTCCTCGCGTGCCTCGACAAGCGATTCGGTCGTCTGCGGCGCCGAGATCATGTCAGCGTCCTCCATCGCAGATTCTGGCTTGCGCGCCCGGTCGCGATAGAAGTTGGCCGCCAGGTTGTGGGCGATCCGGATGAGCCACGGGCGCAACGGGCGCCCGCGGGATTCGCGCAGCGCGCGCTCGAAGTGGCGGTAGGCTTGCAGGAAGGTCTGCTCGGTGACGTCTTCGGCATCATGGTGGTTGCCGATCCGGTAGTAGCTGTAGGAGTAGACGTCGCGCAGATGGGTTCGGTAGAGCTCGCTGAACCGGGCATCGAGCTCTGCCTTGGCCTTGGTGCCGCTGCTTGCGTTGGCGTTAGGTATCTCTGCGGCCACAACATGTGGAGCGTACCCGCGGTCAAGCCGCGCGGACAGCGCGCGAGCGCTCGCCACGCGCCGGCTTGGTCACAGCCGTCGTGTAGAGCTCGGGCTCGATCCGTCCCTCGACGAGCGCTGCGAGGGCGTCGAGCGCCGGGGTCTGAAGGCCCGCGTCTCGCGCCACCGCCGCCAGCAGCGCCGCCGAATCTACAGCCTCGGCGACCTGACCGAGGACTGCACCGATCTCCACCGGCGAGGCGCCCCGGGCTAGCAGCTCACCGGCGCGGCGGTTACGCGAGGTAGCCGCGAGCACTGTCGCGACCAGATCCCCGGCACCGGCGAGTCCGGCAAACGTCTCGGGCCGCGCACCACGGTCCCGGGCAAGTGCGTCGACTTCGGCGAACACCTTGCCTGCCGCGGCTCCGGCGACGTTGGGCCCCGCCGACGAAGCCGCGGCGGCAGCCAGTACGGCGGCGTTCTTCGCCGCGCCCGCGAGCTCGACCCCAATCACGTCGCTGGTTATCGACACATCGAGCCGGGCGGCTGCGAACGCATCGGCAAGCTGAGCGGCGAAGGCACGCTCTGAGGAGGCGAGCACGAGCGAAGCGCCGTGATCGAGCACTTCGGCTGCGTGCGCCGGGCCGCCCAGCACGGCCACCGCGCGCGCCGCGCAGCGCTGCGCGGCAAACGTGGACGGCAGCGTCCCGAGCGGAGGCACGAGACCCTTGGAGAGGACGAGCAGACCAGCGCGGCGGGGGATCCGCTCGGCGTGCGCCGCCAGCACACCGGGCAGTGCGCGCGCAGGCACGGCCAGGCAGATGAGATCGTGTCCGCCGAGCTCGAGCTCGGCCGCGCGCACGATGCGGACCGATGCGGGAAGCTCGACCCCCGGCAGGTAGGGCGCGTTCTCTCTGCTCGCGGCCAGCGCCGCGGCCTGTTCCCGCGTACGGCAACCGAGGTCGACCTCGAAGCCGGCCCGCGCCAGGCAGACCGCGAGGCTCGTCCCCCACGTGCCGGCGCCTACGATCGCGGCGCGGCGGATCGGCGGCAAGCCCCCCAGCCACTCCCATTGGAGCATCACGCACGGCCAGATGCGGGCGGTGACGGCACGCGCGAGCGCGGGCGAAGGGCTCTGTACCTGCGGGAAGCGCAGCGCCCGGCCGGCGCGGATGCGCACCTTGGCAGGCCGGATCCTCCACCCACGGCGCACGTACTCGGTGCCGATCACCGACAGCGGCACGACTGGCGCGCCGGTTTCAAGGGCGAGCCGGCCGACGCCCCGCTTGGGCTTGCTCAGCGACCCGGGCCGTATGCGCGTGCCCTCGGGGAAGATCAAGAGGATGTCCCCGCGCGCGAGGACCGCCTTCGCGGTCTTCATCGTCTCCTCGTCACCGGCACCGCGATCGACCGGGAACGCCCCGAGCACGTTGAGGATCCAATTCTGCCAGCCCTTGAACAGCTCGCTCTTGGCGATGTAGTACATCGGCCGGCGCGCCATCGTCCCGATCACGAACGGGTCCAGGAAGCTGCGGTGATTGGACGCGAGGATCACCGCGCCCCGCGCAGGAATGTGCTCGCGCCCGATCCGGCTGTAGCGCAGGTAGAGGTGAAAGAACGGCTGCAGAACGGCGCGCGCCAACCAGTAGACGAGTCGATTGACGCCCTGCTCCCGGATGCGCCTGTGCAGCGCTTCTTGATCCATCGCACATTGGCTACCCGCCTGGCGCCTGCCCGTTACAGTTGCGCCCTTGAGCCTCGGGATCGACCGCACCCGCACGCTGAGAGGAACCGTCTGCGGCTCGATCGCCGCCGGCGTCTGGGCGCTCGGGCAGCCGCTCGACAAGCTCGTCTTCTCCAGCCGCTACGACGACATCGAGCTACTAGGCAAGGCGCTCACGCGCGGGGACGGCTGGTATCAGGCGGGGCTCGCGCTGCACATCCAGAACGGGGCCATCTTCGGCGCCGTCTACTCGAACCTGGCCCCGATCCTCCCCGTCCACCCGGCCCTGCGAGGACCGCTCGTTGCGATGGCCGAGCACCTCGCGCTCTGGCCGCTGGGCGCCGTCTGCGATCGCGTTCACCCCAGACGCGAAGAGCTCTCGCCGCTGGCAGGCAATCGTCGCGCCTTCGCGCAGGCGACTTGGCGTCATCTGGTCTTCGGAGTCGTGCTGGGCGAGCTCGAGCGGCGCCTGAATGCCGAGCCCGAGCCGGCGCCACCCCTATCCGAGGCCGAGCTCTCCGGCAACGGTCACGGGCCGCTCGAGCAGATCGTCTCGTTTGAGCCTGCCCCGTAGGGCCGGCTCATAGGGCCGGGCACCTGATCGTGGGGCGGGAATGGCTTGCGTAGGGGATGAAACGGCGTGCGTGAGAGCGCCTTGCGTGGGAGCGCCTTGCGTGGGAGCGGGAGCGGCTTGCGGGTCCTGATTACCGGCGCGTCCGGATTCGCGGGCCGGCACCTGGCACTGCGGTGCGCGCGCGCAGGCGACGAGGTGATCGGCTTGTCCAGGAGCGGCTGCGTGCCCGCTGGCGCCGGCGAGGGGAGGGCGATCGACCTGCGGGACGCGGCGGCGGTTGCGGCAGCCGTCCGGGAGACAGGACCGGAGGTCGTCTATCACCTCGCCGCGCTCAGCTCGGTGGGCCGATCGTGGGAGGACCCTGCCACGACCGTGAAGGACAACGTGAGCACCGCGGTCAACGTGCTTGAAGCGCTGGCGCTCGGAGCACCTCGAGCCAGGGTCGTCTGGGTCAGCTCATGCGAGGTCTACGGCGTGGCCGCTCGCCTGCCCATCGAGGAGAGCGCTCCGGTTGCGCCGGCCAATCCGTACGCGGTGTCGAAGGCCACCGGCGACCTACTCGCCGGTGTCTACGCCGATGCCCGCGGCCTGGATCTCGTCCGCGCGAGGCCCTTTAACCACGCTGGTCCGGGACAGCTCCCGATCTTCATCGTCTCCTCGCTCGCCCAGCAGGCCGCCAAGGCACGGATCAAGGACGCGCGGAAGATCCGGATCGTCACCGGCAACCCCGACACCCGGCGCGACTTCACCGACGTGCGAGACATAGCTCGTGCCTATCGCCTGCTCGCGCAGGGGCCCGAGCCGGCGGGAGCGCGGGGGGCCGAGCCGGCGGGAACGCGGGGGCCCGAGCCCGCGGGAGCGCGGGCGGCCGAGCCGGCGATCTACAACGTCTGCTCCGGGCGATCGGTCTCGGCCGCCGAGCAGGTCAGGCTGCTGGGCGAGCTGATCGCACCGATCGCAGTCGAGCACGTCGTAGACCCTAAGCGCGTGCGCGCGCGGGAGGTGATGGAGCTGCGGGGAGCACACGATCGCCTGAGCGCTGCCACCGGCTGGGAGCCCGAGATCCCGCTGCGCCAGACGATGGCCGACGCGATCGACTGGTGGGAGGCAGAGCTGGCCGGGCGCCCGGACGACTCTAAAGCGGCCTGAAGACGGTGCTCTGCCCTGAGGCCGATGCTCGGCCGGTCAATGGCCCGGCGCGTGCGCTGCGCCTGAGGCCGATGCTGTGCCGGTTAGATGGGCTGGCGCGTGCGCTGCGCCGGGGGCCGGCCGATACGATCACCGGCTTCGCAGCCCCGCCCGCCTAGCTCAATTGGTAGAGCACTTCATTTGTAATGAAGGGGTTTCCGGTTCGAGTCCGGAGGCGGGCTTGGGAAAGTGATCCCGTCTTACGCAGCCAACTCCTCGAGCGAGCGTCCCGCATCTCGCGCACTGCGGCACTGACGTCGGGGCGGCCAAGAAGCCTGCCCGTGCGAAAAGAAGGTGCGTTGCTGGGCGGGCGCTGTGTGATCGCTTTCACCTCAGTAACAGAGTGCTCGCTCAGTCGGGCGATGGCCGCCACCCTCCCGACGCTCGGGGCGACGGCTGTCGGCCGCCGCCCCGAGCGGGTTAGCCTCCGGCGCCTGGGAGAACCTTCGTGCCTTCGATCCGCACGGCCTTTAGCTTCTTCGGACTGAGTCCGAGAAGGTGCACGATCGTCGGCGCGATCTGGGTCGTCTCGACCCCTTGGCCGAACACTCGGGGCCTGACGGCGCCCGGCGCGTAGACGACGATCGGCACATCGCGGTCGCCCGCGTTGGCCCCACCGTGCTCGGCGATCTTGCCCTTGCCACCGGTGTAGACGACGCCGACCCTCACAACGCCCCACACGTCCGGGTGGTTTGGGTCCGAGACCGGCACCCCGAAGTACCGGGCCGCTGCTTTGCCAGCGTAGATCTTCACGAGCCCTGAGTGGGGCAGCGTGCGCGAGCCGCCGGTCGCCGTGTTGCCAGTCGCTGAGTGGGTCGACAGGTAGTTCGTCACGAACCTTGCCGCCGCGGCTGAGCGATCCGAGAGCCACCACATGATCGCGTCGTCGTCGGTGGCGGCCGCGATCAGCGGTGCCGCTCCCGGATGGGTGGCCGCCCATGCGGCGTTGACCGCGTCCATGATCGGACCGTCGTCGATCCGGGTCAGCTGGTTGGGGTCCTGGGGGGACTGCCCGTGCTTGGCCGACACGATGATGGCCGTCGAGCCGGCCAGGCCGTGCATATGGATCTCGCTGACCATCTTGTGCAGCTGGTCGTCGATGTACCGAAGCGCTCGCCGTAGCAGCGGCCCCGGTGTGTTCGTGCCGGGCAGGTCGCCGCCGGTGAGGCCGTCGGAGGTCGGGAGCTTCTCGGCGGTCGAGACGGTCTGGAAGTTCATCCCGAATATTGCCGGGACGCCGACTTTCCGGGTGCGACTGTGGTTGTACCCGGCGATCCAGTTGAGCACGGCCTGGACCTTGTAGGAGTCGTACTGCATCGTCGCCGCGTTGTCGCTCGTCCAGGAGATGCCACCCGGGTAGGAGGTCCCGTTGGGCTTGAGCGCGTTGCTGTCAATCTCGGGATCGAACGAGTCACTGATGCCGTTCCCGGACGGGCCGTTGAAAGACTCGTAGACCGGGTGCTTGTCCGACCACGCGGTGCGCAGGCCGGCATTGTGGGTGACGTTGAAGACCGTGTTGACCTTCAGGTACGCGTGGGGGTAGATCGGCTTGCACGTCTTCGGACTGACCGGGAATGTCGAGCGGACGAGCAAGTTCTGCGGCGTGCTCGTCATCTTCAGGATGCTCTCGGGCAGGCCGGAGAGCCCCTGGCCGGCGTCGAGCCGGGTGGCGTCTCTGTCGTCCGGCGAGTCGTAGATCACGTTGGCGCCGGTCGGTTGGGCGTGACACGAGTTCGTCCCCGCTGGCAGCAGGGCGTGGTTGTACTCAACGTCGTAGTAGACGCCTGTCGTTCGCGGGTTACCGCCGGTCATCTGTGCCGTCATGCCTGGGTCCGAATCGGAGGGGGCGGGGGTGTGCGCCGACGTATACTCGGCACCGGCACTCGAGACCTTCGCGAGCTCCGAGCGGGGATGATGAGCGACATACCAGTCGAGGTCTGACTGGTGAAGTCCGTCGACCGAGATCAGCAGCACGTGCTTGATCGCGTGCGGATGGTGCCCGCGACCCTGATCGTGCCTTGCCACCGCGGTAACCGGGATACCAACGACGAGGGCGCCGGCTGCCATGGCAGCGAAGGTGCCCTTCTTGTAACGTCCACGCATGGGAATGCAACTCCTTATATTGGGCTGACGTGCCGTTATACGGAGAACCAGAGGCGCGGATGTTGCCGTGATGTGAAGACCGACACGTGGCGGGCGCGCTGGCACGCGTCGTACGCACGGAAGCGGGACTCACGAACAGCGCGGCTGGAGACCCACTTCTCGCCAATGTGGGTTCGCCGGCGCGGGCGACGGCGCTGGTTCTCGTTAGCTCAAGGCCGACAGCGTGCAAGCAAAGCCTTCGATCGTTGGGGGGCGCGCTCGGGCGCGGTAGCGTGCAAACGTTCCAGTCCCAACACTACGCGTTCGCGGTCAGCGACGAGGAGTTCGACGCCATTCTCGTCCGCATCAACGCCGCAGGCCTCATCTTCAGCGCCGACCCACAACACCACCGCCAAGGCGGGCTCAACGACTACAACGGGGGCCGCGGCCTGTACTTCCGGGACCCAACGGCCACAACCCTGAACTGCTCACGCGGCCATAGCGCGGTAGCTCTGCTGCGGCGAAGCCGTAAGCCGCACCCGCTACGGAACGGCTGAGCTTGTCCGTGGCGCGGTTCTCAACGACCGCTTCTCGATCTTCAAGACAGTCGTCTACTGAGACCGCGTTGTGGCTGCAGCGAGGAACTGATCAACTTTCATGGGGTGAGCGCAAGACGTGCACGTCGGCCCCGAGCGCCCATCTGTCGACAGCCGCCAGAACCCTCGGCCTGCTGCGACGCGGCCCGGTAAGGAGCCACCACCAGAAGTCCGCTCGCGGTCGTGACCTGTGCATGGCCCTCCAAGCGCATCGGAGGACACCGAAGTCGAGGATGACCACGGTGTCAGCGCTGGCCAGGCGGGGCTGGAGGGAGTCATAGGGGCCGAGATCTGCCTCGAGGACCCACCTGATGCCCGCCGCCAGCTCTCGTTGCAACTCCTCCCAGCGGTCATGGGGCGTTGGTCGGAGATCGGCTGACCAGAACATCTGGTCAAGCTCGGTGACGGGCAGCCCGGCGAGCTCCCCGAGGCGCAGCGCAACGACGGACTTGCCAGCACCGCCTCGGCCCAGCACGACCACGCGCTGCAAAGCGACCTCTGCTCCCTACAGCGCCTTGAAGTAGCGAGCAATGGGAAGGAGGGTGTACTCGGCCTTCTCGTACACCCGCCGGGCGGGAGCATGTCCCGCGTCGCCGCCGCTGTCGATCATTGCGACTCGCATCCCCGACGTGCGCAGCCAGTCGGTCGCCATCTCGGTCAGCGCGGTGCCGATGCCCTGGTCCTGGGCGGCGGGATCAACGGCCAGCATGTAGATCTCCCCGACGAGGCTGTCACTGTCGAGCTTCGCGGCGGCGAAGCCCGCGGGTCCAGGCGCGTCCTCGGCTACCCACAGGTGCATCGCAGAGTCCGCCAGTACGGCGCGAACGGCCTTGTCCTGGTCGACCCGCCAGTCGGGATGCAAGCGGCGGAAGATCTCGGTGCCGAGCACCTTCTCGAGGGAGACGAACACCGGCGCCCATGCCCGCAACGAGAGCGCCACGACGGGCTCCTCGTCCGAGGACCTGTAGCCCCTGATCTGCGGACTCATGACGTCCAGCTTCCCATAGACGGTGCCGGCGTTGCCCTCGGCCGTCAAAGTTTCGCTCGGCGCGATCGAGATCCGCTTGCGACCGCCAGCAGCTTCGGTGAGCGGCACCCATGCCCCCCAACAGTTCCCCGCAGCGATTCGCTTCAGCGGGAGGGCTCCCAGCCGCTCCGACCCGCGCACAATGACATCTGATGGACGCTTGACTTCGAGCGCTCTAACCCTTGTTGTCGGTGCCGATGCTCGACTCGACCCCCGGGCTGATCGTTACCGAGGTCGCCGGGAGCGCCGGCCTGTCACCCCACACGTTGCACTACTACGAGCGGATCGGTCTGCTTGAACAGTCGCCCGTGGCGGCGACGGCCACCGTCGCGTACGGCGAAAGCGACCTCATGTGGATCGCGTTTTTTGCGCAGGCACTTCGGGCGAGGCGGCCCGGCGGCGCGACAGCTCCAAACGAGAGGCGTAGGCGCCGTGTCGTCCCGCAGGCCGAACGCCGGGGGGTACGGCAAGCCCGGTATTCAGCGGCCAAGAGACCGTAACCACACGGAAACGACCTGCAAATATGCCATTTGTACATTTGTAATAAAGGTCATTCGGTTCGAGTCCGGAGGCGGGCTTGGTCGGAGAAGTGCTGCGAAGCACGAGCTGAGAGCTCACGGTGCCGAGCTCGCCGCCGAGGCCATCAGCGCGCGATCGGCCAGTATTTGCAAGCCAGCTGACAGCTGATCGGGCCTCCCACGAGGCGCCCGCCCCGCTGAACGGCCTTTCTCTGCCTCCCCCACCCATGCGTCGCAGGCGGATCCTATATCGGGTCGGTGCTGTCGAACCAGGTGCCCGTCGAGGTGCGGCAGCCGGCGGCTGCCTGTTCTGCCAGTGCTGACGACGGTGCGTTGGAGCTGGGTCGAACCCGGTCAGCGCCTGGAAGCGAACAGCGTGGCCGCGACGGCGGCGTCAGCGACGGTAAGCGCGGTCATGGCTGTCGCTCCGGCGCCTGCCCTCCGGGGGTTGGGGTTCCCGCGGGCGCGGGCGCGGTAGTGCCTGACGATGACTATGTTTAGGGCTGCCCGAGCGGCCATCCATGGCCAGCGCGGCCGTCCTGCGAGCAGCCCTGGTCCCAGTGCGAGGTCGGCCAGCCCGATCGCGCGAGCCCAGCTTGGTTGGTCGCCCAGCCCGAGCGTTGTGGCAGTGGGTGTTGGCGCGAGCGTGAGGGTGGCGCCGATCCCGATGCTCACGACGCCGGCGGCATCCGTGGCACGCTCGGCGGCCGCAGTCACTGCGGATGCGGTGATCATGTGCTGCTAACGGCGGAGATGGCGCCGACGGCCAACCGGTGGGCGGTCATGACAACCTCCTCCCGGTTCGTGTCGGGATGCTCGAGCCACCACATCGCAATGCCGACGATCGCCGCGCGCAGGAACTCCGCGCTCGGTGGGGCAGCCTCGGCGTCGACGCCCATCTGCTCGGTCAGCAGGGCGGCGAGCACAGCGCGCGCCTGAGCGCGCATCGCTCGATGGCGCTCTTCCAGGGTCGGCAGGCCGGTGCTGTCCTGAAAGAGCAGCCGCCACGCGAACGGATGGCCCTCGACGTAGGAGAACCAGGCATCCAGCCCGGTACGGATCCGGTCGGCTTGGCTCGCGCCGTCAAGCTCCTGGGAGAAGATCAAGGTCTGTAGCAGCTCGTCGCGGTGGCGCTCCAGCAGCGTCTCATACAGCGACTGCTTGGAACCGAAAGCGCGGTAGACGATCACCTTCGTCACCCCAGCCGCTGCGGCTATCGCCGACAAATCAGCACCGCGGTATCCCCGCTCGGCGAACTGCTCGGCTGCTGCTATGAGCAGCAGCTGTCGACGGTCGGCGGACGCCATCCGTTGCGTTGACTTGCGAGGCATGCCAACATGTTACCCATGAGTGACATCGTGGTCGATCCTGTAAGGCGCCAGCGCTACCGCTTCTCACGCGACGGCGGCGACCTGCTCGCCATAGTCGAAACCGACCCCGGCGGAGACGTGCCCGAGCACCTCCATCCAGCCCAGAGCGAGGACTGGGAGGTCATCACCGGCGATGTCACCTTCTTTATCGACGGCCGGCCTCAGGCGGTCCGGCCTGGCGATCGCATCCGCGCGGACGCCGGAGTGCGACACGCCTTCGTCAACGACGGAGCGCAAACCGCGCTGCTGAAGGTTCGCGTCACGCCAGCCAACGACCTTCAGACATTCCTCGTAGAGGCGGCGCGTCTCGCCCGAGCCGGAGCTTTCGACACCAAAGGCAAGCCATCCTCCCTCCGTGCAGCGATCGCGTTGATCGGCCTCGTCGTGCGCCATCGCAAAGACATCCAGATCATGACACCCGCCCCCATGCGGGTCTTCAACATCGCGATGCGCGCGCTGCGCTGACCCTTCTGAGACACGGTCTCGACTGCCTCTCCGTGCTGCCCGGAGTTGCAGCCGCAGCGTCGCCAGGCCCCCCAGCCGGCTCGAACCATAGCCGTACCACTCCATCGCGAACGGGTGCAGCGTTGGCGTGGCGGGAGAGGCCCAGCCGAGGCGGATCGGCAGCGCCCCCGGTCCGCCATGAGCCGAACAAGACAACGATCTTACCGCCGGACTGAAGCGCGAATGCATCCGAGCTGTGGCAACGGGATCTCCGCTCCCCACCGTCAGGCCCACCCCCTCATGTCGGCCTTGTGAAATTTGTTGGTCTGATAGGCGAGGAGGGCACCCAGGACGAAGCCGCCCACGACGCTGCCCGCCGAACCCCTTTCTTCGTCCTGAGCGACTAACTGCACCAATCCCTCCGAGACGACGCATGCCATATATGCGTCGCTGAAGCCGTCGTCGTTCTCGCCCGCAGACCGCCCCGTGAGGAGGACTCCTGCTCACGCGCCTTGATCGGCGAGCACCGCGGCGTCGAGACCGCTATGGAGCGCTCACCACCGGGCTCGTTCTCGAGCGCGAGCGAGCGCCCGTCGGGAGACCACGCAGGAGCGCGTCCGAGCGCCACGCTTCGCGGCCGCCGCCAGCGAATCGTATGGTCTCGTTGAGCGGATTCACTGCCCATGATGGCGCCACTCTATAGCGAGGTGGGGCGGTCCGGGCGCCGTCGGAGAGCTCGGCGACAGCGATTGCCCCGTCCCCCGTGCCGGGCAAAGACGCCCGCGCCCCGGCCACAAAGCCGGCGAAGCCGGCCCTTAAATAGACTCGCTTGTCGTGCCTTCCCACGACGTGCTCATCATCGGCGCTGGCCTGGCGGGCCAGCGCGCCGCGCTGGCTGCCGCTGGCGCCGGTGCGACAGTAGGGATCGTGAGCAAGGTCCATCCGGTGCGCTCGCACTCGGTGGCCGCCGCGGGGGGCATCAACGCGGCGCTGAACCCCGAGGACTCCTGGGAGTCCCACGCGTTCGACACGATCAAGGGCTCGGATTACCTGAGCGACCAGGATGCTGTCGAGATCATGTGCCGCGAGGCGCCCGAGGAGCTCCTCTACCTCGAGCACATCGGGGTCACCTTCCATCGCTCGGAGACCGGCCACCTGGGCACGCGCGCATTCGGCGGAGCCTCCGCGGCCCGGACCTACTACGTCGCTGACATCACCGGCCAGGCGATCCTCCACGTGCTCTACGAGCAACTGATGAAGCACCATGTCCAGCTCAGCCGCTACGAGGAGTGGTTCACGACCGACCTGCTCCAGGACGGCGCCGGCCGCTGCGTGGGCGCGATCTGCCGCAACCTCCGAGACGGGCGCCTCGAGCTGTTCGACGCCAAGACCGTGATCCTCGCCTCCGGGGGAGCGGGGCAGGCCTACGAGCCCACCACCAACGGGCTGATCGTCACCGGCGACGGCATGGCGCAGGCTTACCGGATCGGCGCCAAGTTGATGGACATGGAGATGGTCCAATACCACCCGACGACGCTCGCGGGCAATGGCCTGCTGATCACCGAGGGTGCCCGCGGCGAAGGCGCATGGCTACTCAACGCCAAGGGCGAGCGCTTCATGGAGCGCTACGCTCCCAACAAGCTCGAGCTGGCCTCGCGGGACGTCGTCTCCCAAGCCGAGCAGACCGAGATCAACGACGGCGGCGGCTTTCCCGATGGGACCCTCGCGCTCGACATCACCAAGGTGCCACGGCGGCGTACGCTCGAGGCGCTGCGCGAGATCGTCAACATCGGCCGGGACTTCGCGGGCGTGGACATTACGAAGGAGCCGATCCACATCCGTCCCGGGATGCACTACATGATGGGGGGCGTCAAGGCGGACACCGATGGGCGCACGACGGTCCCGGGGCTATATGCCGCGGGCGAAGTCGCCTGCGTCTCGGTGCACGGCGGCAACCGTCTGGGCGCCAACTCCCTGCTCGACACGCTGGTCTTCGGCCGCCGCGCCGGAGAGCACGCCGCGAGCAGGGCGATGCACATGCCGATGCCGTCCTCCCCCGTTTCACGTATACAGGACGCCGAGGCGAAGATCGGCGCGATCGTCCATCGCGAGCCCGGTGGCCGCCGCGTCGCGTCGATCAAGCGCGAGCTCGGTCAGGCGCTCAACGAGCACGCCGCGGTGTTCCGCGAAGCCGCGGGCTTGGAGAAGGCGTACGAGATCGTCCTGCGCCTGAAGGAGGAGGCGACCAAGGCGACGATCGACGATCGCGGTCAGGTCTTCAATCAAGACGTGATCGGGGCGATCGAGCTCGGCTACATGCTGGACATCGCCGAGACGATCGTGGTCGCGGCGCAGGAGCGCAAGGAGTCACGCGGCGCTCAGTTCCGCACCGATTTCCCGCAGCGCAACGACGAGCAGTGGCTCAAGCACATCGATGTCTCGGCCACCCGGGGTGGCGCCCCGGCAATCAGCTACTCCGCCGTGACGATCACGCGCTGGGAGCCCCAAGAGAGGACTTATTGAGATGCCCGGGTACACGCTGAGGATCCGCCGCTTTGACCCCCAGTCGGGGCAGGCCGCCTACTGGGACGAGCACACAGTCGAGATGCGCGAGAAGAGCTCGGTGCTCGACGCGATCTTGATGCTCAAAGGCGAGCGTGACGGTTCGATCGGCATCCGCTGCTCCTGCCAGCAGGGGATCTGCGGCTCCTGCGGCGTGCGGATGAACGGCAAGCCCGGTCTGGCGTGCAACACGCACCTCGACGAGGCCGCCAATCGGGGTCACGGAAACGGCTGGAACCCACCGCAGGAGAGCGTCGCTGCCAGGACGGGCGAGCTTGCGCAGGACGAGGGGTCCGCCACGCCGGCGGAGGGCGACGCCACGCCAGCGGAGGGTGACGCAGCGCAGGTGGAGGGCGACGCAGCGCCGGACGAGGGCGACGCAGCGCCGGTGGAGGGAGGCGCCGCCGAACCCGCGAAGCCTGGCGCCCGAGAGACGATCATCACCGTCGAGCCGATGGGCAACATGCCGGTGATCCGCGACCTGATCGTCGACATGGACGCCGTGCACTGGAAGAAGATCCAGCGCGTCACCCCCTGGCTGATCAACAAGGAGCCGATTCCCGAGCGGGAGTACATCGTCCCCCACGACAACATGATCGACGTCACGCAGACGATGGCCTGTATCCAGTGCGGCGCCTGCGTATCGGACTGCCTCTCGATGGAGGTCGACCCTTTGTTCATGGGTCCGGCTGCGCTCGCGAAGGCGTACCGGTTCGTCGGAGACCCGCGCGACGCCGAGCAGCACGAGCGCCTGCTCGATCTCAGCGAGGACGAGCACGGCATCTATGACTGCACGCACTGCTTCAACTGCATCGACGCCTGCCCCAAGGGCGTCGCTCCGATGAGCCAGATCATGCGCCTGCGCCGGATGGCCGGCTCCGACCACGAGATCGAGGATCGCAACAACGGCTACCGCCACGAGCACGCGTTCGTCAAGAACATCCGCCGCAACGGCCTCCTGCACGAGGCCGACCTGGTGCCCGACTCATATGGCGGCAAGCTGCACCCGCGCGCAGCTCCAGAGCTGCTGAGCTCGCTGCCAACGGTCGTCACCGCGCTTGCGCGCGGAAAGATGACGCCTGCCACGGCGCTGGGGCATCCGCACAAGGCCCCGCAGGAGCTCAAGCGGATCTTCGACGAGATCGAGGGGCGCGAGCACCGCATCGAGCTGAATCTGTACGTGAGCGGGTACGAGGACGATCCCGAGGCGCAGGCGCCTGCTCATGAGCCAAAGGGGGGCGCAGCTCCGGCGCCGGCGCCGGAGCAGCCGGCGCCGGCTGAGCCGTCGGCGCCAAAGCCTGAGCGGGGCGGGGCGTCGGGGAAGCCCGCACCCCCAGCCGAAAGCGAGACCTCGTGAAGGTCGCCTACTGGCCCGGGTGCGTAAGCCGCGGATTCACGCCGGAGCTGCACGGATCGATGGCCAAGGTCGCGCCGCTGCTCGACATCGAGCTGGTCGAGCTCGACCGCGCCGCGTGCTGCGGAGCGGGCGTGATCGCCGAGCACAACCAGGAACTTGCCGACACCCTGAATGCACGCACGTTCGCGCTCGCGCAACAGACCGATGGCGAGCTGATGATGAACATCTGCTCCACCTGCCAGGGTGCGCAATCTGAGTGCCAGGAGCGCCTGGACGCGAATACCGAATACCGCGAGCAGGTAAACGCCACATTGTCCGAAGAGGGCCTGCGCTACGAGAAGGGCCTCACGAACAAGAACTTCCTCTGGCTGCTGGTCGAGGAGATCGGGCTCGACACGCTTGAGGCAAAGGTCAAGCGCCCGCTCACCGATCTGCGCGTAGGACCGTTCTACGGCTGCTACATCGTGCGCCCAGTCGATCGGCTCGGGGTCGACGCCGACCGTCCCCGCGATCGCTACCTCCAGATCGTGATCGAAGCCCTCGGGGGCACCGTGATCGACTACGCCGGCGTCTACAAGTGCTGCGGCTTTCCGATCGTGACGATGAACAAGCAGGCGTCGCTGACCCAGGCCGGCCGGCACCTCGGGGACGCGATCGACGCCGAGGCCGACTGCCTGGTCGTCCCCTGCCCGCTCTGCCATCTCAACCTCGACCTCCAGCAGCCCGCGGCCGCGAAGATCGTAAATCGCGAGCTCGGGATGCCGGTCCTGCACCTGCCCCAACTGGTCGGGCTCGCGCTCGGCCTGTCCCCCAGCGAGCTGGGCATGAGCAAGCACGTCGTGCGCCCGACGTCGGTGATCGACTGGTCAAGCTCGGTGGTGGCGGGAGCGGGCGGGTAGATCTCGCGTAACTACTCGCGGCGATCGTTCGCCTGCGGACAGCACGTCGAGAAGATCAAGCCCTTCCTCGACGCCGGATTCACTGAGATTGCGCTCGTCCAGATCGGCGCCGATCACCAGGAGCAGTTCACGGCGTGGGCGGAGCGAGAGCTTCTGCCCGCTCTGCGGTCGCTCTGACTAGGAGCGCCGGTCCAAGCTCCACCGAGACCCACTACGCCGCCTACACCAGCAGCTCCGCGATCTGGATCGCGTTCGTCGCCGCTCCCTTACGTAGGTTGTCGCCCACCACCCACATGTTGAGCGTGCGCGGGTTGGACTCGTCGCGCCGGATCCGCCCGGCAAATACCTCGTCGCGACCAGCGGCCTCGGAAGCGATCGGGTAGCGACCCGCGCACGGGTCGTCCACCACCACCACACCGGGCGCGGTGGCGAGCAGCTCGCGGCAGTCCTCGGGGCTCAGATCGATGCCGGTCTCCACGTTGAGTGCCTCCGAGTGGCAGTTCATCACCGGGACGCGCGCGCAGGTGGCGGTGATCCGCAGGTTCGGAAGACCGAGAATCTTGCGGCTCTCGGCGATCACCTTGCGCTCCTCGGTGGTGTATTCGTCGCCGTCCTTGAACGTCTCCACCTGTGGCAGCACGTTGAACGCGATCCGGTGCGGGTAGACGTGGGGGGGCGGCGGCTCGGTGCCGCGCAGGATCGCGCGCGACTGATCCTTCAGCTCCTCCACGGCGCGGGTTCCCGTCCCCGACGCCGCCTGGTAGGAGCTGAACACGATCCGCTCCAGTCCGGCCGCGTCGTGGATCGGCTTCAGCACCACGAGCGCCTGCATCGCGGAGCAGTTCGGATTGGCGATGATCCCATGGTGGCGCGCGATCGCCTCTGGGTTCACCTCGGAGACGACGAGCGGCACGCCCGGGTCCATCCGCCAGCAGGAGGAGTTGTCGATCACCACCGCTCCGCGGTCGACGAACCGGGGCGCCCACTCCCTGGAGACGCCGGAGCCCGCTGAGAAGAGCGCCAGGTCGAAGCCGTCGATCCCGTCCTCGCTCAGGGCTCGCACGGTCAGGCCCCCGATCGCCCGCCCGGCGGAGCGCTCGGACGCGAACGGCACGATCTCGGCTGCCGGGAATGCCCGCTGGGCCAGGAGCTCGAGCATCGTGGTCCCAACCGCGCCCGTGGCGCCCACGACCGCCACCCGCGCCCCGGCGGTCACCGGGGACCCGCGTCGGGCTGGATGTCCCCATCCCCGAGCCCGAACGCATCGTGCAGCGCGCGCACCGCCCGGGGGACGTTGTCAGAGCGAATCACGCACGAGATCTTGATCGGAGAGGTCGAGATCATCTCGATGTTGATCCCCTCCGCGGCGAGCGTACGGAACACGTTCGCGGCGACGCCCGGGTGCGAACGCATTCCCGCGCCGACGATCGCCACCTTCCCGATCTGGCGGTCGGTGTCGATGTGCGCGATCCCAAGCTCGCGCGCGACAGGATCCAGAGCTTGCCCGGCGGCGACGAGGTCCTCGCGCGGGATCGTGAACGAGACCTCGGCGGCGCGCCCGGCCCCCAGCGGCTCGTTCTGGATGATCGTGTCGACGTTGCAGCCGGCATCGGCGAGGGCACCGAAGATCATCGCCGCCGCGCCGGGGCGGTCCGGCACGCCCAGCAGCGTGATCCGCGCCTCGTCGTCGGCGTGCGTGACGGCCGTGATCATTGGATGCTCCATCGTCTCGTGCTCTCCGAGCACAAAGGTACCCGGACCGTGGTCGAAGCTCGATCGGCAATGGATCCTCACACCATGGTTGCGGGCGTACTCGACTGCCCGCAACTGGAGCACCCTGGCGCCGGACGCAGCCATCTCGAGCATCTCCTCGAAGCTGACCATCGGCAGCCGGCGGGCGTCTGGGACGATCCGCGGGTCGGCGCTGAAGACGCCTGCGACGTCGGTGTAGATCTCGCACACCTCGGCACCGATCGCGGCGGCGAGGGCGACCGCGGTCGTGTCTGAGCCCCCGCGGCCCAGCGTGGTCACGTCGCGGCTGGTGGAGACGCCCTGAAAGCCCGCGACGAGCACGATTCGATCATCGTCCAGAGCCTCACGGATGCGGTCCGCCCGGACATCGAGGATCCTTGCCTTCGTGTGGGAGGTATCCGTGACGATCCCGGCCTGGGAGCCAGTGAATGAGATCGCGCGATGGCCGAGATCGTTGATCGCCATCGCGCACAGCGCGCACGAGATCCGCTCGCCCGTTGACAGGAGCATGTCCATCTCACGGCGATCGGGGTGCGGCGAGACCTCCTGCGCCATCGAGATCAGCTCGTCGGTGGTCTTCCCACGGGCGGAAAGGACCGCCACGACGCGCTTGCCTGCCTCGCGCGGGGCGACGATCCTGCGCGCCGCCCGCTTGATCTGCTCCGAATCCGCGACAGAGGTCCCACCGAACTTCATCACCACGGTTCCGGGGCTTGGCACGATTCCCGGGGCCGGCGCGGGTCGAGGACCCAGCACGACGCCAGGGCTAGACGCTGTTCCAGGGCTCGGCGCGACGCCTGCGCTCGGCACGGTTCCAGGGCTAGGCACGACGAGGGAGGTTACGCGGTGAAGCTTTCCTTTCCGCGCCGGCTCGGGCTCGCGCATCGGTCTCCACGCCGAGCAGAGGGTCGCCGGCCTGCGGGCCGGCGTCCGGCGTGGGATCAGCCGAGCTCTGGATCTCCGCGCGCTTGCGCCAATCACCCCGCCGCAATCCGTCGCCGCCGTCTCATCGCGGCCGGCGTCACGCTCGTGCTCGTGGTCGGAGTCGCAATCGCGGTCTTCGAAGAGTCCGGCGGCCGGGGGCCGAGGTACGTCCCCAGCGGCAGCCCGGCGCTGTCGGTGATCGCTCCCGCGGACCTCTCACATGCTGCGCGCGGCGCCGGACGCGCCCCACAGTTCAAGCCGGCGACGGCGGCGGTCTCGCTCGCCGCAACGCTGCCGCTCGCGAGGCAGGTGGCCCAGCTCTTCATGGTCTCCCTCGACGGCAGGTCGCCGAGCGCGGGGCTCGCGATCGGTCCGGATGGCTGGGGAGGCGTGGTGCTCGTCGCCTCGAGCTTCGCCGGTGACTCGCAGGCCGGCGCACTCGTTGCCGGCGTTGACGCAGCGGCACGCGGCGCCGGTGGTGTCCCGCCGCTGATCGCCGCCGCCCAGGCTGGCGGCTCGGACGCGGCGTTGCCGGGCCCTCCACCGCAAGCCGAGCCGCTGGTCCGGGCGTCCGGTCAAGCCGCCCTAGCGCGCGCTCAGGCGCTCGCGACCGGCCAGCGGCTGCGGGCGCTGGGATTCAACATGACGCTGGCGCCGCTAGCGGACGTCGACACCCCCGGCGGCGCGTTTAGCGGGCGGCTGTTCGGCACCGATCCGGGCACCGTGGCGCGCCTCAGCCTGGCAGCGGTCAACGGCTACGCGGCGGGGGGGCTGATCTCGGCTGTTGGTCACTTTCCCGGCAGCGGAGGGGCGTCTGCGGACCCCGACCAGATGACCGCTACGGTCGGCGGTTCGCTGGAAGAGCTCCGCGCGCACGACCTCGTGCCGTTCGTCGCGGTGGCACCGAAGGCGCCCGTGATCCTGATGTCAAACGCGTCATACGCGGCGTTCGACGGTGTCACACCCGCGGGCCTGCTGGCGCCCGCTGTGGCGCTTCTACGCAATGACTATGCCTTTCAGGGAGTGGTGATGAGCGACGATCTCGACGCGGCACTGCTGGCGACCGGGGGCAATTCGGGTTCAGCGGCGGTTCAGGCGATCGAGGCAGGCGATGACCTGCTGTACATCTCCGGCCCCGAGAGCGAGCACCAAGCCGCCTACGCCGCGGTTCTCAGCGCGGCGAGAGCCAGCGCCTCGCTGCGTACCAAGGTCCACGACGCCCTGCTGCGTGTGCTGTCGCTGAAGGCGAAGTACGGGATCTTGCGGTGAGGGCGCATGTCGCGAGTGCGCTCGAGGTCGCCTCTTGCGAGGGCCGGCACCCCGGTGTCAGAGGTGATCGGCGTGAGCTCGATCCACTCCCTGTCGTGTCTCTGGAGACTAGCCAATCAGCGCCGTCCCTCACACAGCCCGGCGCCCCGCCAGCGCCCGCCCCAGCGTCAGCTCGTCGGCGTACTCCAGGTCGGCTCCGACGGGCAATCCGCTGGCGAGCCGCGTCACCGAGACGCCGGGCGCTAGCACACGCAGGGCCTCCGCGATGTGCAGCGCCGTGGCCTCACCGGTGGTTGTCGGATTGGTGGCGATCACTACCTCTCGCACCTCTCGCCGCCCAACGCCGCCTCCCGGCGCAACGCCTTCTCCGGGTGAACCTCCGGCGCCCGCCGCCCCACCCTCCTGCGCATCGCCAAGCCCGTCTCCCGACGCCACCCCATCTCCTGTGGCGCCGTCCCCCGGCGCCACCCGGGCATAGAGCTCCGCGATCTTCAAGTCCTCGGGATCGATGCCGTCGATCGGCGACAGGGCTCCCCCGAGCACGTGATAGCGCCCGCGGAACTCATGCGTGCGCTCGATCGAGATCACGTCCGAGGGCGCCTCGACCACGCAGATCAGGTCCGGATCGCGGCGCTCATCGGAGCAGAAGCGGCATCTGGGCCCATCGGCGAGGTTGAAGCAGACCTCGCACAGCCCGATCCGCGCCTTGACCTCGCGAATCGCGTCAGACAGCGCGAGCGCGTCCTCGTCGCTGGCGCGCAGCAGATGAAACGCGAGCCGCTGGGCGGTACGGCCACCGACCCCGGGCAGCTTCGAGAGCTCGGCGATCAGGCGTGCTACGGGCGGGGCATACACCTCCGGTGCCAGCGATCCTAGAGGCCCGGCAGGCCGAGGCCGCCGAGGCCGCCGGCGAGGCCGCCCATCTTCGAAGACGCCAGCTCCTGAGCGGATCGAAGCCCTTCGTTGACCGCCGCCAGGACCATGTCCTGCAGCAGCTCGACATCCTCCGGGTCCACGGCCTCCGGATCGATGACGATCGACTTGACGTGCAGATCGCCTGTCACCTTCACCGTGACCGTGCCGCCGCCGGCCGCAGCCTCGACGACCTCGTCCTTGAGCGACTCCTGCGCGGCCATCATGTCCTGCTGCATCTTCTGGACCTGCTTGAGCATCTGCTGCATGTTGGGTTGCGGCTGTGGCATGGGTGCCTCCCGGAGGTTCGTCAGTTGGGCGCGTTGCTTTGGTCAAGGTCATCGGCCGGGAGCTCTTGCGCATCGAACTCATCCAGGAAGCGCCGCACGAGCTCCTCGCCGGACAGCACAGGCACTCCCGGTTGCTCGTGCCCACCGTTCTGCTCACCCTCGTCGTGAAGCTGGAAGCGGAGCGCGAGCGCCTGCCCGGTGACCGAACGCAACGCCTGGACGGCCAAGCGCCGATGGTCGTCCTGCTCCGCCTTGCGCTTCAGGAACGCCGCTCCCGCCGGGAATGCGAGCGTCAGCTCACACTCGTCCACAGCCACAGGGCGGGCATCCCCCAGCAGCGCGGCCAGCATCGCATTCCCGTGCCTGACAGTCTCGACCACCGCCGGCCAGAGCGCGACGGCGGTCTGCAGCTCGAACTTGGGTCCGGCCGCGGGCGCATCGGTCTCAGTCTCTCCGGCAGAGGGTGGCGCCGGCAGCTTCGCCGGGGCTTCGCTGCCGGGTTCAGGGGGCTGCCCGGAAACGGCCGGCTGCGACGTCGAAGACGCGCGCGGCTCCGACTCCGGCGACGGGGACGGTGCGGGCGCGGGAGCGAGCGCCTCCCGCGCTGCGGGAAGAGCACCCGGCTCCTTGGACGCCGCGGTCCTGAGTGTCGCCTCGAGCTGTTCTATCCGCGAGACCAATGCCGCCGCCGCCGGGTCGATCTCCGGCGCGGCGGCCTTGACCAGCAGGAGCTCGAGCTGGATCCGTGCCTGGGCCCCGTCCGCGCTGGCCTGCAGCGCGGACGAGACGAGGTCCAGCAGCCGCACCGCATCCGCGCGGGAAAGCGCCTGTGCCTGGTCGGCCAGCCGCCGGTCGCGGTCCGGAGCGATGCGCAGCTCCGGCGGCACCTCGCCGAGCACCTGGACGACCAGCAGCTCGCGGCCGTGCAGCTCCAGATCGCGCAGCACCTGGCCGGGGTCGCGACCAGACGCGGCCAGCTCATCGGCCGCGCGCAGCGCGCGGGCGGGATCGCGCGCGACGATCGCGTCGAGCGCCCCAAAGAGCTGCTCGGCGTCGGCTATGCCGAGCACCGCGAGCACGTCGGCGGGCTCGATCGCCCCCTCACTCGTATACGTGACGAGCTGCTCCAGAGTCCCCAGAGCGTCCCGGAAGCTTCCCGTCGCGTGACGAGCGATCAGCGCCAGTGCGCCCTCGCCGATCTCGATGCCCTCCTGCTCTGCTACGCGACTCAGCACGATCCCGACCTGCGCGACGGATGGGCGCCCGAAGTCGAAGCGGTGGCAGCGATCGACGACCGTTGGCAGGACCTTCTGCGCCTCGGTCGTCGCGAGGACGAAGATCGTACGCGGCGGCGGCTCCTCGAGCGTCTTGAGGAACGCGTTCCACGCCTGCGGAGAGAGCATGTGGGCCTCGTCAAGGATGTACACCTTGTGGCGACCGGAGACCGGTGCGTAGGCGACCTTCTCCCGGAGGTCGCGGATGTCATCCACCGAGTTGTTGGAGGCGGCGTCCATTTCAAGCACGTCGAGCGAGTTGGCGCTTGCGATCGCGGTGCACGACTCGCATTCACCGCAGGGCTCGATCGTCGGCCCACGGTCGCAGTTCAGGCACGCGGCGAGGATCTTCGCCATGCTCGTCTTGCCGGTGCCCCGAGAGCCGACGAACAGGTACGCATGGTGCACTTTCTCACGCTCCACGGCGTTTGAAAGCGTGCGCACGACGTGCTCCTGGCCGACTACATCGGCGAACGTCCGCGGGCGGTGGCGGCGATAGAGCGAGGGGCCGGTGGACACGGAACGCCGAGTCTAGCCGCGCGCCCAGTTGCATGCCGGGGGTGGAGCATGCGGCGGCGCCGGACGTTCACGATCGCGTGGGTGAAGTGGATCGTGCACCCTGCGTCGAAGCTGGTACCGAGGCGCTGTCATCACTTCTTGGCTCCGGCTCGGCGTCCCCGCAACGCCTGGAGGTGACCGCTTAAGGCTGCTTCCTTCCGGACCTGACCTGGTTCACGGGTCTCCATCGCCACGGGACCGAACCATCATCGCCACGAAATGGGACGCTGACCCCGGGGCTCAGCCCCTCGGAAGGGAGTTCAGCCCCGCTAGAGCGGTTTACGGGTACAGGGCACCGCTAGCGCCCCGCTTAGCACGATCCACGCGTGATCCTACCCGGTCTGCCCGCAGACGCATCTTACGGGCCGAGCAGTCTGGTCACGGACGCATCTCACGTGGGCGGGACGGTCTGATCGCAGACGCATCTTGCGGGCTGGCCGGGACGGTCTGGTCACGGACGCATCTTGCGGGCTGGCCGCTATCGTCCCGCACCTTCATGGCGGTCGGAGTCATCGGTCTCGGGTACGTGGGGCTGCCACTGGTGGTGGCCTTCGCGGAGGCGGGGGAGCAGGTCGCCGCCGTCGACCTCGACCAGCGCAAGATCTCGGCGATCACGGCCGGTGACTCTTACGTCGAGGATATCCCCTCCGATCGTCTCCGCGCCGTGCTCCCATCGATCGAGGCGAGCGCCCACTATGCGCCGCTCGCGCGGACCGATGCCGTGCTGATCTGCGTCCCGACGCCGTTGACTGCCAACAGGGAGCCCGACCTCGGGGCGTTGAATGCGGCAGGAGAGGCGCTCGGGCACGTGCTCCAGCGCGGCCAGCTCGTGGTGCTCGAGTCGACCACGTATCCGGGTACCACCCGCGAGCTGCTCGTGCCGCTGCTCGAGCGCCATTCCGGGCTGCGCGCCGGCGACGGCCTGAACGTCGCATTCTCGCCCGAGCGCGTGGACCCCGGGCGAACCGACTACACGATGCGCAACACGCCAAAGGTGATCGGTGGCCTCACTCCCCAGTGCACCGAGCGCGCCGCTGAGCTCTACGGTCGCATCTGCGATGAGATCGTGCGGGTCTCGACCCCGGAGGCGGCGGAACTGACCAAGCTGCTCGAGAACATCTTCCGCTCGGTCAACATCGCGCTGGTCAACGAGCTGGCGATTCTCTCCGGCCGGATGGGGATCGACATCTGGGAGGTCGTCGACGCGGCAGCGACCAAGCCGTACGGGTTCATGCGCTTCGACCCCGGCCCCGGAATGGGCGGTCACTGCCTTCCGGTCGATCCCTTTTATCTAACGTGGCGCGCAAGGGAATTTCGGATGTCGACCGAGTTCATCGAGCTCGCGGGCAAGATGAACCAGCAGATGCCCTACCACTGCGTGCAGCGGATCGAGCTAGCGCTGAACGATGTCTCCAAGCCGGTCAAGGGCTCCCGGATCGCGATCCTCGGCGTCAGCTACAAGGCAGGTGTCGGCGACATCCGCGAATCGCCCGCGCTCCAGATCATGCAGGTGCTCGGCGAACGGGGCGCCGTGCTCTCCTACCACGACCCGTTCGTCCCGGAGCTCGTCAAGCTCGGGCTGAAGAGCTCCGATCTGAAGTCTGCCCTCGCCGGCGCCGATGCGGTGGTGCTCGTGACCGCCCATCCGGGGATCGACCACGCTGCTCTGGCCAAGGACGCGGCGCTGTTCGTCGACCTGCGCGGGGTGACGCGCGGGATGCGCGCGGAGAACGTAGTTCGGCTCTGAGCTCGGGAGCTCCGGGCTCCGGCTCGCGCGCTCGGCAGAAGCTCAATAGGGGCGTTGGGGGGTCGACGGGCGGCCTCTGGGGAGGGGCTCGGCAGGCGATGGGCGTACGCGTAGAATCGAGACCTTCGGGCGCGTAGCTCAGCGGGAGAGCGCTCGCTTCACACGCGAGAGGTCGCTGGTTCGAGCCCAGCCGTGCCCATCATCAGGAAACCGCGCCGCGGCGGCCTGCTAATCATGGCCTCTAGTCGAAACGTCGATCTCGGTAGGCCCTGACTTAAGCCTTTGGCTTGCGTGGTCGGCTATACATGGACCATGGAAGCGCGCATCGCCTTCTCTGGGCGTGCGGGCGTCGGCCGGATGCCGGGGCGGCTGGCTATGGTTGGCGACGAGCGCTTGGCGCGGCTCGTCGGCGGCGGCAGCGAGCGGGCGTTCGACGCGCTGTACGAGCGCTATCACCAGCCGCTATACCGGTACTGTCGCTCGATGCTGCGCACCGACGCCGATGCGCAGGACGCGCTCCAGTCTGCGTTCGCGGGCGCGTTCGCGGCGCTGAGTCGGAATCAGCGCGAGGCGCCCGTGCGGCCGTGGCTGTTTCGGATCGCGCACAACGAGTCGGTGTCCCTAATTCGGCGCCGGCGTCCCGAGAGCGAGTTGTCGGAGTCCTCCGAGCATCCGACGTTGTCGGTGGAGGAGCGGGTGGAGGAGCGCCAGCGCTTCGCACAGCTGGTCGCGGATCTGGGCGAGTTGCCCGAGTCTCAGCGTGGCGCTTTGGTTCTCCGCGAGCTCAGCGGCCTCTCGCACGAGGAGATCGCGCTCGCGCTGGACGTCACCGTTGGGGCAGCGAAGCAGACGATTTTCGAGGCTCGCCGGTCGCTGATGGAGTTCGTGGAGGGGCGCGCGATGGTGTGTGAGGACGTGCGTCGCACGATCTCCGACGCGGACGGGCGCTCGCTGCGCAGCCGCCGGATGCGGGCCCACCTGCGTGACTGCTCGGCGTGCGCTGCGTTTGCCGCAGCAATCCCCGAGCGTCAAGTCGAGCTGCGCGCGCTAGCGCCTCCGCTGCCGGCGCTCGCCGCCGCCGGGCTCTTCGCGCGCGTGGTGGGCGGAGGCTCGGGCCACGGCGGTGCCGGCGTTGTGGCGGCCGGCGCAGGCAAGACCGTCGGTACGGCGCTCACGACAAAGGCCCTCGCAGGCGCGGCGATCGTCGCGACCGCCGCGACCGGCGCCACGATTGCACTGCAGCACCATGCGCACACCGCACACCGCCCCGCGACCGTGCGGACCACGCCGGTCACGCCCGCGACCGCCATTCGGCAGCCGCCTGGGCGACACGCAGCTGCCGGATGGCGGCTGCCTCGACGACACGCGGGCGGGGCCGGCGCAGCCGGCATGGCCGGTATCGCCGGCGGAGCCAGTAAAGCCGGCGCGGCCGCCACACATAAGCGTCACGCCGGCAGCGGATCCGCTGCGGCGACGTCAACAGCGGGCGGCCGTGTGGCCACAGCCGGCGCGCCCGGTTCCGCCCTGCCGTCCCCCTCGAAGGACAAGGCAAACGGCACCGCCCAGCACGGCCACAGCGGGTCGGCGCCCGGTCACACGGGCACGACTCCCGCGCATCATCACACCGGACCCCCATCGTCGGTTCCCGGCCAAGTGAGGCACACATCGGGAGCTGTCGGACGCCACATCGGCACCTCCCCCCCAAGGCCGTAACGCCGACAACACGCGCCGGCAGCGTCACCGGTTAGTACCCGGGCTCAGCACCCCTGCCAGCACGCGCGACTCTGCCCGTAGCGCGTAGAACATAGATCCTGACTCTTGCCACGCCTCCGCGTAGCAATGAGTGTGAAGGCAGATCGCTCAATTCTGGCTAGCCCCTCGAACCATCGCGTTGCTGCAATGGTTGGGTGGACAGTGGGCGTCGTGCTGCTCACTCCCCTGATCTTGATCGCAGGCCTGATCGCAATCCTCGCCGCGCCGGCGGTGATCGTGACGCGGCGCACCGGCATGAGGATGCCCGGCCGCCGCCGGCCAGCACTCGCGCCCGTGCTGCAGCTTGAGCCCTCGTCTGCCGAGCTGGGTGTTGAAATGACTAGCGGCCGCGCGGCATGAGCAGCTTCAGTCACGCGCAGGGGGCGATGGCAGTTCCGCAGCGCGCGTAGCATCGCACCGGCTCGCCTCTTCTCATGCGTCATCTGCCAGCCGATACGCCACTTCCGGACGCCGTCCTAGGTACCGGGCCCGCTGCGACAAGTCTCGCGCTGGCGGCGCGGCGCGCGGTCACGCGTCCCGAGGTCCACGGCAAGTTCTTCCGCGTAGGCGACGAGAAGCTCTACCTGCGTGGTGTGACCTACGGTCCGTTCGCCCCCGGTCCGGGCGGCGAGCACTACGACCCGGGTCGCGCGCGCGATGACTTCGCCCGGATGTCGGAGGCGGGCGTCAACACCGTGCGGCTCTACACGCCGCCACCGGAGTGGCTACTGGACGCCGCCGCCGATCACGGCATGTTCGTGTTAGCCGGCCTCGCATGGGAGCAGCACGTCGCGTTCCTGGACGAGCGGCGCCGGACAGACGCGATCGTCGGCCGCGTGCGCAGCGAGGTCGCCGCTCGCGCGGGTCACCCTGCGCTGCTGGCCTGGGCGGTCGCCAACGAGATCCCCGCGCCGGTCGTGCGCTGGCACGGCGCCGGCGCTGTGCGTAGCTTCGTCAAGCGCCTTCACGACGCGGCGAAGCAGGCCGATCCGGGAGCGGCGGTGACCTACGTCAACTACCCGACCACCGAGTACCTGGAGCTCGAGTTCCTGGACTTCGTCTGCTTCAACGTCTTCCTGGAGGACTCTGGGCCGTTCGAGGCCTACCTGCACCGCCTGCAGAACCTCACCGGCGATCGGCCGCTGGTCTTGACCGAGATCGGCCTTGACAGCGGCACCCACGGCGAGCAAGCCCAGGCGGAGACAATCGATTGGCAGGTTCGCGGCGCTTTCGCCACTGGTTGCGCAGGGGCGTTCGCGTTCGCTTGGACTGATGAATGGCACCGCGGTGGGGTGGAGATCACCGACTGGCAATTCGGCCTGACCGACCGGGAGCGAGCACCAAAGCCGGCGCTGGCGCGGCTCAGCGCGGCGTTTGCGTCCGTGCCCTTGGATCTCGGACCCGTCGCGCCGCGGGTGTCCGTGCTGATCTGCACCTACAACGGCGCGCGCACCCTCGGTGAGACGTGTGCAGCGGTAGCCCAGCTCGATTACCCGGACGTCGAGGTGATTGTCGTCGATGACGGGTCGAACGACGACAGTCCTGAGATCGCGGAGCGCAATGGTTTTCGGGTCATCTCGACGGACAACCGCGGACTGTCCAGCGCGCGCAACACCGCACGGGCCGCGGCGAGCGGCGAAATCGTCGCGTTCATAGACGACGATGCGATGCCCGACCCGCAGTGGCTCACGTACCTGGTGGACACGTTCGCACGCACCGATTTCGTCGCCGTGGGCGGCCCGAACCTGCCGGTACCCGGCGACGGCGCGGTCGCCGACGCCGTGGCGGCGGCGCCTGGCAATCCGATCCATGTGCTCGTGGGCGATCGGGAGGCCGAGCACATTCCGGGCTGCAACTCTGCGTTCCGTACCGAGGTGCTCGAGGAAATCGGCGGCTTCGACCCACGATTCCGCACGGCCGGGGACGACGTGGACGTCTGCTGGCGCTTGCTGGACCGCGGCTGGCGGATCGGCTATTCGCCGGCGGCGGTCGTCTGGCACCATCGGCGCACGACCGTGGGCGGGTATCTGCGCCAGCAGCGCGGCTACGGACGCGCCGAAGCGCTGCTCGAGCGCAAATGGCCTGCGCGCTACAGCGCTGGCGGCCACGTCACGTGGCGCGGGCGCGTATACGGGGAGGGCGCCCCCCGCCGTCCGACGGGGTCGATGCGGTGGCGCATCTACCACGGCGTGTGGGGCACGGCGCCGTTCCAGTCGCTCTACGAGCCGGCTCGGGGCGACATGAACGCTCTGATCCTGATGCCGGAGGCCTATCTTGCCATCGGTCTCGCCGCGCTGCTCGGCGCAGTCGGCGCGCTGTGGACGCCGTTGCTGTTCCTCGCTCCGGCGCTGATCCTCGTCGCCGGAGCCCTGGCTGTGCGCGCAGTCACGACGGCGGCTGCCGCGCGCTTCCCAACCGACGGGCTTTCCGGCCTCGAACGGGCTGCCCGGCGCGTTCTGACCGGACTGCTGCACATCGCCCAGCCAATCGTGCGCCTCGAGGGACGACTGAGCCACGGTCTCACCCCCTGGCGCGGAGTTACGCGCGTGGGTGCGGCGTTGCCGGTGACGCGGCGGCTCGAACGCTGGCGTGAGGAGTGGATCGATCCGAGCGATTGGGTGCGGTCCCTCGAGGGTGGAATTACCGGCGCCGGCGCCGTCGTGCGACGAGGCGGGGACTTCGATAGCTGGGACATCGAGACGCGCGGTGGTGTCCTTGCGGGCGTGCGCGTGAGCACCGTGGTCGAGGAACACGGCGCCGGCCGCCAGCTCGTGCGGATGCGCTGCCGGCCGACATGGTCCAAGCCGGCCCTGGCGATCACCCTGGCGCTGCTGTGTCTGGCCACCGCGGCAGCGATCGACGGCGCCGTGATCGCGGCGATCGTGCTCGCTGCGATGGGAGCGGCCGTAGGCCTACGGACAGTCGGCGAAGCGTCATCGGCGCTCGCGCTGACCGCTCGCGTGGCGCGCGAGGCGAACCGGTGAACAACGGCGTCGACATCACTCCGGCGGTGGGCTCGCTGCGCCGGCAGGTGCGGCTGCTGCGTTATGCGAAGCCGCACTGGCGCGGACTGTCGGTCCTGATCGCGACTATCACTGCCAACGTCGGCCTGGACCTGCTGCGCCCTTGGCCGATCAAGCTGGTCGTCGACAATGTGCTCGGCCACCACGGCCTGCCCTCAGCGCTGACCTCGCTGCCCGGAGTCAACGGCCCCAGGGGCCTGCTGGTGTGGGTTGTGACCGCGACCCTGCTGATCTTCCTGCTGGGAACGGTGACCCACATGGCCTACACGTACACCTCGATGCGGCTGGGCCAGCAGATGACCTACCGGCTTGCGGCCGATGTGTTCGCGCACCTGCAGCGGCTGTCGCTGCTGTTTCACAACCGGCGTCCGGTGGGTGACCTGATCTCTAGGGTCACCGGCGACACGTGGTGTGTCAACACGATCGTTACCGAGGCCGCGGTGCCGGCGTTCCAAGCGGTATTCACCCTGGTGTCGATGTTCGTCGTGATGTGGGCGCTGCAGCCGACCCTCACCCTGCTGGCCCTCGGGGTGACGCCGCTGTTCATCGTCGTGATCAAGATCTTCGGTCGACCGATCAAGAACCGCAGCCGCGACCAGCGCGACCTCGAGGGCAAGATGATGTCGGTCGTCGAACAAACCCTGTCGGCCGTGCCTGCGGTCCAGGCACACACCCGGGAGGAGTATGAGACCAGGCGTTTCGCCCGTTACGCCGATCGCACGATCACCGCCTATATCCGCGCGACGATTGCCGGCCTGTGGTTCGAGCTGGCGGCCGGTCTGGTGACGACGATCGGCACGGCGGCTGTGATCTACGTCGGCGCCCGGCTTGCGCTGGACGGCAAGCTCACCGCCGGCACGATCATCGTCTTCCTGTCCTACCTCGGCTCACTCTACGAGCCGCTGAACTCGATCACCTACACCGCGCAGACGATCCAGGGGGCAGCGGCCGAGGCCGATCGGGTCAGCGAGATCCTGGAGATCGAGCCGGCGATCAAGGACAAGCCGGGCGCGCCGGAGGCGAAGGTGCACGGGACGATCCACTATGAACACGTGACGTTCGGCTACGAGCCGGACCGCCCGGTGCTGCACGACGTGTCGCTGGAGGCCAACCCCGGCGACGTCGTCGCGATCGTCGGCCCGACCGGCGCGGGCAAGACGACGCTGATGAGCCTGCTCGTTCGCTTCTATGACCCAGGGGAAGGACGGGTGACGCTCGACGATGTCGACCTGCGCGATGTGCAGCACCGCTCGCTGCGCGGACAAATCGCGCTCGTGCTCCAGGACCCGTTCATCTTCCCGCTCTCGATCGCGGACAACATCGCCTACGGGCGCCCCGACGCGACGCGCGCCGAGATCGAGACGGCGGCGAAGGCCGCCAGCGCGCACGACTTCATCATGCGCCTGCCGGAAGGCTACGACGCGGTCGTCGGGGAGCGCGGCGCCACGCTGTCGGGCGGAGAGAAGCAACGTCTGTCGATCGCCCGTGCGTTCCTCAAGGACGCGCCGGTCCTGATCCTCGACGAGCCCACCTCCGCATTGGACGCGCGCACGGAAGGCGCGCTGCTCGAGGCGCTCGAGCGGCTGATGGAGGGCCGTATCTCGTTCGTGATCGCCCACCGGCTTTCGACGATCCGCCGCGCCACTCAAATCGTGGTGCTCGACGAAGGCCGGATCATCGAGTCCGGCTCGCATCACGAGCTGCTGGACTCAGGCGGCCTGTACTCGACCCTCTACCGCCGTCAGATGGACCTGGCCGACCACGACGGGCCGGTCGACGAGCTGATGGCTGATCCACTGGGAACCGGTTGAGCAGCCGTAGCGGCGTCCTGCGAATCGCGCAGGTGGCTCCCGTGGCCTTACCCGTGCTACCCGGTGAAGGGGAGTCGGTCGAGCAGCTGGTCGGCCTGCTCACCGAGGGGCTGGTGGCGCGCGGACACGATGTCACGCTCTACGCAACCGGCAACTCGCAGACATCCGCACGGCTGCGCTCCGTCCAGACGCGCGGCTACGACGAGGAAGTCGAGCTGTGGGACTGGTACCGGGCCGAGAGCTTCAACGCTGCGCTGGCGTTCGAGCACGCAACCGACCACGACGTGATCCACGCCCACGACTTTCAGTTCGCGCTGCCGTTCGCCGGGGTCAGCGCCACCCCGGTCGTGGACACGCCCCACACCGAGATCCCCCCGGAGGTGATGGCGGCCTACCGGCAGCACCCCGATGTGCACATCGTCGCGGTGTCCGGCTACCAGCGCCGCTTGCTGGGCGAACGCTCGAACGTGAGTGTGATCCCGCACGGAATCGCGTTCGAGGCCTTCCCCTTCTCCAGGCGGTCAGGCGGCTATCTGCTGTTCCTCGGCCGGATGCTCGCCGACAAGGGCCCGGCGCAGGCGATCTGGATCGCGCAGGCGGCCGGCATGCCACTGATTCTTGCCGGGCCCGCTCAAGACGGATACGACGTGCGCGCCGAGGCCGAGGTCGACGGCGAGCGGATCCGCTGGGTCGGCCGCGTCGACGCCGAGCAGCGCAACCGCCTGCTGGCTGGAGCGGTCGCGCTGCTGTTCCCGCTTGTCTACCCGGAGCCGTTCGGCCTGGTGCTGCTCGAGGCGATGGCGTGCGGAACGCCGGTGCTGGCGACGGAGCTGGGCGCGGCGCCGGAGATCGTCGACCACGGGGTCACCGGCTACACGGCGCCAACGTGGGAAGGCCTGGCAGAGCTGGTTCCCGCGGTGGCGACGCTCGATCGGGCGACGGTGCGACGGATGGCCGCTGAGCGTTTCGACCTCGAGCGGATGATCGATGCGCACGAGCAGCTATACCGGCGGATCGCGGAGCGTGGCGTGTGAACGGTGCGCTCGTGGCGGTCGTTGCGCACCCCGACGACGAGTCGTTGATCGCGGGGGGAACGTTGGCGCTCGCAGCCGGCGCCGGGGCCGCGACCGGCGTCGTGTCCCTGACCCGCGGCGAGCACGGTCCGATCTCCGACGACGCGTTGGCCTCCCGCGAGCAGCTCGCGCAGGTCCGCGAGGCGGAGCTGCAGACGGCGGCTGGCGAGCTGGGGGTTGGTTGGACGGCGTGCCTGCACCACCCCGACGGGGAGCTCCCGTGGGTCGATCACGAGGCTGCCGCCGAGGAGCTTGCCGCACTGCTGGCGCCTCACGCACCGGCCGTGCTGCTCACATTCGGCGAGGACGGGCTCTACTGGCATCCCGACCATGCCGCAGCCCGCGAGATTGCTCTGCTCGCGATCCGCCGGCTCGGCGCGCCGGTCGACGTCTACGAGGCAGTGTGGCCCTGCGGCCTGATCACGCAGCTGGTTGCCGCGGCTGCGGCGCGAGGCCTGCCGGTCGGGCTGTGGGACCTGGAGCCCGAGGCGTTCGGGTCTGATCGCGCTCCCACCATCGAGATCGACGCACGCCCCGCGCTGGCCCGCAAGCTCGCGGCGTTGCGCGCACACCGCACGCAGGTGGGACCTGATCATCTGCTCGCTGCGCTTCCCGACGATCTCGCTGAACGCTTCCTCGCCCGCGAGCCGTGGGTCGGACCCGAGCACGGAGCGCTGGAGGCACTGATACGTGCTGGCTGAGCGACACCGCGTCGTCGTGCTCGGTGCGATGGCCGAGATGCCGGTCGCCGGCGTGGTGTGGCAGGTCCTGCACTACATGGAGGGCTTACGCCGCCTGGGCCACGACGTCGCCTACGTCGAGGACACGGGCAGCTGGCCCTATGACCCCGAGCTCGACACGATCACCGATGACGCGTCGCCCGCCGCGGCGTGGCTCGGAAGGGTGATGGAGAATGCCGGATTCGGTGAGAGCTGGGGATTTGTCAGCGCCGCGCACGAGGACAAGACCTGGGGCGTGACGCAAAAGCAGATGCGTGAGCTGCTCGAACATGCGGACGTGCTGATCAACCTGAGCGGCCACACGATCCTGAAGCCCGCGCACCTGGAGGTGCCGGTGCGGATCTACCTCGAGACCGATCCAGTGACGCCGCAGCTGGAGATCGCGATGGGGCGGCAGTTCACGATCGACCTGCTCGCCGCCCATACGCACCACTTCAGCTTCGGTGAGCGCCTCGGCTTGCCTGGATGCGCGGTCCCCGTCGAACGATTCAACTATCGACCAACCCGGCAGCCCGTCGTACTCGACTGGTGGCGGCCACCGCCGTCGTTCCCGCACCCGCCACCCGACGGCCTGCGCTTCACGACGGTGGCCAACTGGGAGCAGACCTACAAGGACGTCGTCTTTGCCGGCGAGACATACACGTGGAGCAAGAGCGCCGAGTTCCTCAAGCTTCTAGAGGTCCCCGGCCGGGCGGGCGTGACGATCGACCTCGCACTGGCGGTGGACGACGAGGAGACGATTGCGCTGCTTCTGCGCTCGGGCTTCGGTGTGCTGCCGGCGGCGCCGCTGTCGCGCGACCCACATGCCTATCGTGCGTTCATCACCGCGTCGGGCGCCGAGTTCACCGCCGCCAAGGACCAGAACGTGCGGCTGCGCAGCGGCTGGTTCAGCGACCGGACGGCGACTTATCTGGCCACTGGCCGGCCGGCGGTGGTGCAGGACACGGGCTTCGATACGGCGCTGCCGACCGGCGAGGGCCTGCTGCCGTTTCGCACGGCCGACGAAGCGGTGGATTGCCTGCATCGTGTCGCCCGCGACTACGAGCGCCACAGCCGTGCGGCGCACGAGATCGCGATCGAGCACTTTCGCGCCGAGACCGTGCTGGAGCGACTGCTGTCTGGGGCCGAGATCGCTTGAGCTTCGACGTCCGCACCGTCACCGGGGAGTGGGACTACACGACGCTGCCCGCCAACGTGAAGCTGGGGCGCGATTGCTGGATCGAGCGGCCGCAGAGCTTCGAGCGCTTCTGCAGCACGCAGATGCCGGGCGTCGTGCTCGGCGACGGCGTGGTCGTTTACGGGTGGACCGTGTTCACTGTCGAGCCGAGCGGACGTGTGACGGTCGGCGAAGGCACGATCCTCGTCGGCGCCGTCTTCATGTGCCAGCAGGAGATCGCCCTTGGCCGCGACGTGGTGGTCTCGTATCAGGTGACGATCGCCGACTCCGACTTTCACCCTCGCGATCCGACGTTGCGCAGGCGCGACGCCGAAGCGAGCGCCCCGTTCGCCGACCCTGGTAGGCGGCCAGTCCTCGAGAGTCGTCCCGTGCGGATCGGCGACGGTGTGTGGATCGGGATCGGGGCGATCGTACTCAAAGGCGTACAGGTCGGCGACGGCGCACGCATCGGCGCGGGCGCGGTCGTGGCGCGTGACGTGCCCCCGGGAGCCACCGTCGAGGGCAACCCCGCGCGGGTGGTGGGGCGGTGATCCGGCTCGAGCACGACTGGTTCCCGCATCCGCTGCCCGAGCGGACGACGTTGGGCGAGCGCAGCTGGCTGTACAGCTCCTACGCCCTCCACCACAGCCACGGCACGGTCCGCATTGGTCCCGACTCGGGTGTCTACAACGGCACCCACTTCGAGCTTGGGCCTGATGGCGAGGTGGAGATCGGGTGCTTCTGCACGATCGTCGGCGCAATCATCCGCACGAATGGTCCCGTGTCGATCGGTGACCACACGTTCATCGCCCATGAGGTGGTGATCGCCGACGGGCCGTTTACGACGCCGCCGCGGGGAGAGGCGGAGCCGGCGGCACTCGGGGTGCGGATCGGTGCAAGCGCTTGGATCGGCGCGCGCGCGATCATCCTCGGCGGGGCGCGAATCGGCGAAGAGGCGATCGTCGGGGCGGGGGCCGTGGTCGCCTGCGAGGTGCCGAGCGGAGCCACGGTCGCGGGCAACCCCGCGTGCGTGGTGGCCGGATGATGGCCCGCCTGATCGCGATCGAGGACCTCGCCGGACCGTCCGTCGCCAGTCGTGGCGGACACGCGATGCACGTCCTCCAGATCCTCGAGGGCCTGCGCCGCCTCGGCCATCACGTGCTGCTCCTGGAGTTCCTCACCGAGACCCCGACGCCGGAGGCGGCCGCAGCGTTCACCTCGACACTCGGCGAGCGGCCCGGCGCGCTCCTGCACGCGGTCACCGGCGAGAGCTTCGCTGGACTGTCGCGCGCGGCGGTGGAGAGCTTTGCGGAGCGTGCCGACGCCGTGGTGTCGCTGGCCGCCCACTACCGCCGCGAGCCGTGGCCGCTGTTGGAGACGGTGCGGCCGCGGATCCTGATCGAGCAGGATCCTGGCTACACCCACCTGTGGGCGGCCGACAGCGACCCGCTGGCGATCTTCGGCGAGCACGACGTGCATTTCACGGTGGGCGCGAATGTCGGGACGGCGCGCAGTCCGATCCCGACCTGCGGGATTGAATGGCACCCGCTGTGGCCGCCGGTCATCCACGACTGGTGGCTCGCCCCCGCCGAGCCTGAGCGTGATCGCTTCACCACCGTTGGCGCGTGGCGCGACTATGGCTACATCGAGCTGGACGGGCAGACTTTCGGACCGAAGGTGGAAGAGTTCACGAAGTTCATCCACCTGCCGTGTGTCTCGGGCGAGCAGCTCGAGCTGACACTCGCGATCGACTCGGACGACCCCGACCGGGAGCTGCTGCAAACTCACGGCTGGCGCCTAGAACCGCCGTCGCTCGTGAGCACCCCCGGGCGCTACCGCGGGTACGTAGCCGGTTCCCTGGGCGAGTTCTCGTGCGCCAAGGGTGGGTACGTCGGGACCCGCAGCGGCTGGTTCAGCGACCGCTCGGCCTGTTACCTCGCCGCCGGCCGGCCGGTCGTGCTGCAGTCGACCGGGTTCGAAGATGTGATGCCCGTCGGCGAGGGGGTGTTCGCAGTGCGAGACGTCGACGAGGCGGCGGCGGCGATGGCGGAGATCCGCGGTGACTACAGCCGCCACACGCGCGCCGCGCGCGAACTCGCCCGTGAGTTCTTCGACGCCGAGCGCGTGCTGGCGAGCATGCTCGAGCGAAGCGGATTACCGCCCCGAGCGTCGGCATGAGGATCGCCCTCGTCGCCGACGAGGACCCAGGCTGGGGCGGTATCGGCACCTACACTGGGGTGCTGGGCGCCGCACTGCGAGACCTCGGCCACGACGTGCACCTCGTGCTCCGCGGTTGGGAGCAGGAGAGTACGGAGACGGCCGATGGGCTGACGGTGCATCGCGTGACCGTGTCGAAGCCGAGCTGGCGGCGCGGCACGGTGGCGGCCGTCAGCCGGTTCTACGTCGCCCGTGAGTCGGTCATCTTTTCGGCGCGCGTCGCGCGGGTGGTGGCGCGGATCGGACCTGACGTGGTCGAGACGCCGGAGTTCCATGCCGCCGGCTTGATTGCGGGACTGCGGGCTTGTCGGACTCGGCAGGCGCCGCCTGTCGTGGCGCGCCTGCACACACCCTCGTTCGTGACCGCGCGACTTGCCGCCGAGCGCCCTAACTTCGATTCCCGCGTCGGTGAGGGGCTGGAGGCGGCGAGCGTCCTATGCGCGCGGTCGGTCACCTCTCCCAGCCAGGCACTCGCCGACGTGGTTCGCCGACGCTGGCGGGTACCCGCCGCTCGGGTGAGCGTCGTGCCCAACCCGATCGATGAAGACCAGTTCACGCCTGCCGCTCAAGACGCCGAGGTTGCTGGCAGCATTCTCGTTGTGGGACGGGTAGAGCGGGCCAAGGGGCAGGACGTGCTCGTCGAGGCGCTGCCGGCGATCCGCGAGGCGGTGCCGGAGGCACATCTGCGTGTCCTCGGAGCCAACGGCGGCGGCGCCGAGTCGCTGGCGCGGCGGGCGCGCGAGCTCGGAGTTCTTGAGGCGATCGCGATCGACGGCGCTGTGGCGCGAGAGGAGCTGCCGTCGGCTTACCGCGCCGCCTCGGTGTGCGTGGTGCCCTCTCGCTTCGAGAACTTCCCCTACACCTGCGTGGAGGCGATGGCCTGCGGGCGGGCGATCGTGGCGGCTCGGGCAGGCGGCCTGGCCGAGGTAGTGGCCGATGAAGTCGAAGGGCTGGTGGTGGAGCCCGAAGACCCGCGGGCGCTCGCGGCCGCCGTCCGACGCCTGCTGCTCGACGCCGCCGAGCGACGGCGCCTTTGCGGCGCCGCCCGCGCCCGCGTCCTGTCGTCCTTCGCCGCCGGCACAGTGGCGGCACGGATGGCCGAGCACTACGCAAAGCTGACGCAATGAGCGAGGGTGCGTCTGTCCGGACGCGTCCTGAGCGCGTGTTGATCGTCAACGCCGACGATTTCGGCGCGTCGGACGGAGTCAACCGCGGCATCGTGGAGGCGCATGTGCGCGGCATCGTGACGAGCACGAGCCTTATGGTGACCGGCGCCGCCGCCGCCGGTGCCGCGAAGCTCTCCCGCCAGCATCCGACGCTGGGGATCGGGCTGCACTGGGATCTCGATTCAGAAGGCGAGGCGCCGGAGTGGGACTTCGATGATGCGCCCGCAGTCCGCACGGAGCTGAGCCGTCAGCTAGCGGCGTTCTACGAGTTGATCGGCCGCCCGCCGACGCATCTGGACTCACACCATCACGTCCATCGGACGCCCGAGATCGCACCGATCGCGCTCGAGCTGGCCGAGCCGCTCGCGGTGCCGCTGCGCGAGCACGGCCAGGTGGCGTTCGTCGGTGGGTTCTACGGCCAGTGGGAGTGGGGTGTCACCGATCTGGAGCACATCAGCCCGGAATTCCTGATGTGGATCATCCGCAACGAGGTCGCCGAGGGCTGGACGGAGCTGGGCTGCCATCCCGGCTACGCCGGCGGCGACTTCACTTCGAGCTATCTGACCGAGCGTGAGGTGGAGCTCGCGACGCTCACGGACCCACGCGTCCGTGGAGAGATCGACGCGCTGGGGATCCGGCTGGCGAACTACGCCGAGCCAGGCGCCGGACATCGCTGAGTGCCGTCGCGGGGTCCTCAGCCCGTGAGCGTCATCGGACGCGTGTAGCTCCGGTGTCTTCCCGATGCCGTCACGAGTCGTGGTCTCGAGCAGCAGCGACAGGTGGTGCCGGCCGCCACCGGTGGGCGGTAGCGGGCCGAACTGCACCGTGGATGTCGGCTGGCCGGCCGCCAGATTCCCATTGCTTCCATCAGCAGGGAGTACGTGCCTGCCGGGCGAACGTCCAGTCGATCGTCTCTTTGTCGTCTACGGTGGCGACCGTGCCGGCGCTGCTGGCGTCTCCGCCGACCTGGTGCTTGGTCTGATCTATCAGCGTCGCGTACACAGGGCAATAGTCGGCGTCGGGGAGTTAGCAACTCGGCAATGTGTTCGAGACCGTGAAGTGGAGGCCCTCGCCCGCTGACGCCACATTGACGCCAGATAGTCGATGTCGTGGGAGCCCAACGAACGACTTCGAGTCGTTCACCGACTGTGCGAGCGGGCCATATGCCTGCTCGGTGTCTCGTCGGGGCCAGCGCCGACGATGTCCGCCTCCGCCCCCGAAACGCAGATGCCAGCGCCGATGATCGCGACGAGCATCAATGCCGCGATCTACGGGTTCGAACCTCGGAGCGCCCATCCTTGAACCGGACGTCGTTCGCTCAAGTCCTCCCGGTCACCTCCTCGGGGCCGTCAAGCCCCGAGGAAGCGGCGCACCCCTCACGGGCGAGCCGCCACTGGTCCCCGGAATGATTTCCGGGGACCACAAGCGCGACAAATCCCAGCAATCGACGACAGCAAAACCGGTCGCGCAGAGCGGGATGAGGCGCCAAACTACCTGTAAACCGGCACCGGCAGGGAGTAGGCGCGGCGGTGCGCGGCGTGGGAGAACTCGTGCGAGCTCATCGCGCGGGCGATCGAGGGCGTGGCGGAGATCGTCGAGCGCGAGCGTGAGGGGAGCGGCATCGAGGTGGTGCTCGATCCCGCGCTGGCGCTGGCGCTCTCGCCGCCGCCGGGGATGCCCGCGGCGCTGGCGCTGTGGGAGGCCGGTCCCGAGAGCGACAACAGGGAGGCAGCAGATGTTTAGGCGCCACGGCCCGATCGGCACCCTCATCCAGATCGCCGCGGGGCTCGCTATGGGAGCGGGTGTCGGGGCGATCACGCACACGCACTGGCTGCTGGCCGCCGCGATCCTGGCGGCGGGCGCGACGCTGCTGGCGGGACGGACGCTCGATCGTCCCACCGGCGACCTTGCGGCGATCGTGTCCCGGGCGTGCTGGATGCTTGCCGCTGGGACCAGTCTGGTCTCGGTTCTCGCGCCGGTCGCGCTGCCGCCGCTCCCGGCGTTGCTCCTTGGCCCGGGCGTCGCACCGCGCTAGCTCGCCGCGCTGCGCACCCCGGCCGGTCGGCTCGCGCTCCTCACCGGGCCGTACTCGACGATCACCCCCGCATACCATCACGCCGGAATCAACACCCCGCGCGAGCATGTCGGGCGGGCGGCTGCGTCAGCGCACGATCGCGCGACGCGAATCTAAGCAACCTCAGCCCGGGCGAACAAGCGCGCTCCCTTCACGCGACCGGAACACCAGCCACACGCCGCAAGGCGCCGAAATTCGTACGCCAGCCGCCGCCATCACTCTGCTCGATCGCCAACCCCGCTTCCGTCAGGCGCTTCAACGCCGTCACAACAACACCGACCGGCAGCCCCGTTCGGCGCGATACCCCATGCGCCGTGACGTGACGAATGCTGGTCGTGCCTTCGCGGCGCTCTGGCAGGCCGGTACCCGTCACCACCACTACCTCCGCGAACACCCGCAGCGCGTCCTCCTCAGCGAGCGCCGACAACATCGCAACACCATCGCTCTCGACCACCCACGTACTTCTACCGTAGGCACCGGTCGGAGGAGAGCCCTGACAGCGGAGCACGTGCAGGACCCACCACGAGGCGAGCGCTGCTGGCCAGCGTACACCCAGGCGGCGGCGAGCTTACGAGTCTGTACGTCCGCCGGTCGGAATCGCGACTCGCGCCGTGTACAGCCACCGTCCGGTTGCCGGCGATGACCGCAAACGCGCTCGCCGGCACGCCGAACGACTCGTTCGCCGCAGCCCGCGACCGCCGGACGCGACCCGGACCGCGGCGAACGTCCGCATATTCCGTGTCCAAGGCGTCCGGGAATAGTGAATCATTCACTAAACTCGGCCCTATCAGGGGGTATGCACACATAGCCGCCAGATACAAATTGTCCGCAATTGACAGGGTAAACGCTGGCTGATCCCTCGGAGGGTCGCCTTTTGTGACCCTTGCGGGACCCAAGGCTCGCGCTGAGGACCTCGGGTACGGATTCGTCCCGAGCGCCCCGTAAGTCGTTGGCGGACAGCCACGATTCTGGTTAGCCCGCTGGCATGATTGCCAGGGCACGCGCGAGCACTACCGGTCACCCGTCCCACGAACCAGACCCCTCGCAACCCCGCGGCCTCAACCTCCGCTCGCCTTGGTCAACCGGGCGAACCATCGCCCGGACACCAACGTAGTCCACTGATCGGCGACCCGGAAACCACTTGCGCTCGCTACGGCGACGATGTCAGGTGCGGCTACCCATGCCCATGGGAACCATCTGCTCCTTGCGTGCGCGGTCTCGAGGCGCGCCTGGGCCGAGGCGCTGCGCGCCGTGGGTGGGTCGAGCTCGACCAGCACTTGACCCTCGTCGCGCAGCAGCGTCGCGATCCGCGCGAGCAGCCGCGCCGGAGCGCCCCCGATCCCGATGTTGCCATCGAGCAGCAGCGCGCTGCGCCACGTCCCGGCGGCGGGCAGCTCGTCGAAGATCGAGCCCACGATCGCATGCCCTCCCCCACCCCGGGCGAGTTCGACCGCTACCGCTGAGAGGTCGACGCCGAGCGCGAACACCCCGCGGCGGGCGAGCACGTGGAGGTGTCGCCCCGGTCCACAGCCGACGTCGAGCACGGGACCTTCGATCGCACGGAGGATCTGCTCGTCAGTCTCGTCGGCCGGTCCGAGGTACCGGTGCAGCGGGAGCGAGAAGACAGTGCCGTCACTGCGCCGGGCCAGCTTGTGTGTGACGCCCCCATCCCGCGCGCGCGCACCAGCAATGGCCCCGTCCGACGCGGCCCCCCCCCCCCCGACGCCCCCATCCGCCACGCCCCCACGCGCCGGAACGGCCCGGCCGGCGGCAGCGCCCCCGCCCGCCGCGGCCTCATCCACCGCCGTCACGGCCTTACTCGCCCCGAGCAGGCCGTCCGCATACATGCCGAGCGCGCTCGTCATCGCATCAACGCCAAGGCCGCGGCGAATCGCGAGTCCGGCGCCTGCACCGCGACTGCGCGGGCATCCGCGATCGTGTCGATGTCGCGCAGCACCGTCTGCTCGTGGGCGCGCAGCCTCAGCTCGCGCAGTCGCCGGCGCTGCCAGCGCAACGTGCTCGCGACGCTCATCGGAATGCCCTCGAAGACCGCGCGGTTCGGCGCCTTCAAGCCGACGCTCCAGTAGCCGCCGTCGAGCGCCGGCCCGAGCACCGCGTCGCATCCAGGATCGCGCAGCGCCCGCATCCCCTCCAGCAGCAGCGCCGGCGTCAGTTGCGGAGTGTCCATGCCGACGAGCAGCGCCGGGCCCCCCACGTCCTCGAACGCCGCCGCCAGGCGCTCCCCCAGTCCAGCACCGCGCTGTGCGATGACCTCCAGTCCCTCGCGCCGCCATCCTCGGGGGTCTCCTTCGAACACGAGCACCTTGCGATCGGCCGGCGTTCGCGCCACCACGTCCAGCGTGTCGAGCAGCGCCGCCCCGGCCAGGCTCGCCGCCTCGCCGGGTGAGCACGGCGGGCAGAGCCGCGTCTTTGCGCTGCCGGCTAGCGGTTCCTTGGCGATTACGAGCAGCGCGATTGACATGGCCACAGGCAACCTAGGAACCCAGGACCCGATGTGCAAGCGATCGCGGTGAACAGTGAATTAACTGAAGCGTCGGATCGGCGTCGCCTTGGCGTCCGTGTGCAAGGCTGACGCGGTGCCGAGCCTGCGCCTCTTTCCCGAGCGCCCGCCGCCGAGGCCCTTTCGGCTATCCCGCGCGCGTAATCAGTCCGTCCGTCCCGGACGTTCACTGCACCAAGTGGGTGCGCCGGATGACCTTCAAGGCATGGGAGTCCTAGTGCTCGAGCGCTTTCGCCGCCTGTACGGAACCGACCCGCTCCACCTACTCGCGCTGCTGGCGAGCTTCGCCATCGTCGGCGCCGGGCTCGCCGGCTGGCTCCAGCGCTCGTTCGACCTCGACGCAGTGCTCGTCTGGTTCGTAGTCGCGATCCTCGCGCAGATGCCGCTCTACTCGCTGCTCGACCTGATCGCGTTCGGCCGCCGCGGCACGCAGCCACAACGCGCGCCACTCGGCGCGCCAAGCGGCGTTCCGTACATCCGGATTCCCGCGCTGCTCAGTGGCTTGCTCCTGCTCGTGTTCTTCCCGCTGATCCTCGCGCTCGGGTCCGGCACCTTCCACGCCGCCAGCGGCCATTACCAAGGCGGGTACCTGGCACGCTGGCTGCTCGCCACGGGCGTGCTGTTCGCGCTTTCAGGAATTGCGTATGCGCGCGCCCTCGCGCGCATGCGGCGGACTCGTGCCACGTAGCCAACGCCCGTCCGCTCGCGCGCACCCAGCCGGCGATGGCCTCCTGCCGCGTAGGCTGCCGCAAGTGATCGAAGTGATCCTGCCCGTGCTCGACGAAGCGCAGGCGCTCCCCGGCGTGCTCGCCGCGATGCCCAGCGGGTTTCTCCCGCTGGTGGTCGACAACGGCTCGGCCGACGGCTCGGCGCAGGTCGCCGAGCTCTGGGGCGCGCAGGTGATCCGCGAGCCACACCGCGGCTTCGGCGCCGCGTGCTTCGCGGGACTGGCGGCGGCGAAGTCGGAGATCGTCTGCTTCATGGACTGCGACGGCTCGCTTGACCCGCGTCAGCTTCCCCGCGTCGCGGCGCGAGTGCTCGGCGGAGATGCCGATCTCTGCGTCGGGGCGCGCCTGCCCGAGGCTGGCGCATGGCCGTGGCACGCGCGGGCCGCCAACCGCGTGCTGGCGTTCGAGATCCGCCGCAGGTGCGGGGTCCAGGTGTCTGACATCGGCCCGATGCGAGCTGCGCGCCGGGACGCGCTGCTCGGCCTGGGCCTACTCGACCGCGGCTTCGGCTGGCCGCTGGAGATGGTTCTGAAGGCCGCGGCGGCAGGGTGGCGGATGGCAGAGGTACCAGTCACATACCGAGCCCGCGCGGCGGGACGCTCCAAGGTCAGCGGCAGCGCGCTTGGCACCCTCAGAGCCGTGCGCGATATGAGCGCGCTGCTGGCGTGAGCGCATGGGACGTTGAGCAGGTGGGCGCAGCGCGCTCGCTGCGCCCCGCGGACCGGCTGGTGGGGTTGCGATCCCCACCGGCCGCGCTCGTCAGGGCGCTCGGACTGATCGCGCTCGCGGCCAGCGTCTGCGCCTCTGCATGGATCGCCACCGGCGCCGCGGACGGCGTCTACTGGCTCGAGCTGCCGGCGGGTGGACACCCTGCTTGGATCGACGGGCCACTCCGTGGCCTGGCGAGCACCGTCGGCTCGCTGCCGCCCGGCGCCCTGAGCGTCTCGCTGATCGCGCTGAGCGTCGCCTACTTCGTGGCCGTGAGCTGCGCGCACTCGATTCGTCTGCGCTTCGCGCTGGCGGCGATCGTACTCGCGAACGTGGCGTTCACCCTCTGCCCGACCCTCGTCTCAACCGATGTCTTCGGCTACATCGCCTACGCCCGCGAGCTCGTACCGCACGGGCTCAATCCTTACCTCGTCCCACCCAGCAGTGCACTGGGAGCCGGCCACGACAGCATCCTCCCGTTTGTCTACTGGCGTCACGCGACGAGCCCCTACGGGCCGCTTTTTACCGGTCTGAGCGCACCCCTCGGGCTGCTGTCGAAGTCGGCGGCGCTGTGGATCTTCAAGGCGCTCGCCGGGATCGCGAGCATCGCGATCGCGTTCCTGGTAGCCGCGATCGCACGCCGGCGCGGTGGATGCCCGGCGCGCGCCGCGATCCTCGCCGGACTGAACCCGATCGTGCTCTTCTACGCCGTCAGCGGTGCACACAACGACCTGCTCGCGGTCGCGCTGGTCCTCGCAGGGGTGTGGTTGGTAGTCGATGGCCGCTATGGACCCGGAGCGGGGGTAGTGGTTGCCGGCGCGGCGATCAAGCTCACGCTCGGCCTCGCGCTGCCGTTCGTGATGCTCGGCGCACGGCGCCGGGGCACCGCCGCGCTGGGCACCGCCGCGCTGGGGGCCGCGGTCGCAATCGCCGCGCTCGGCGTAGCGACAGTCCTGCTGTTCGGAACCCATTTCGTGGACCAGCTCGCACGGATCTCGACCGATGCACAGTTCGACATCGCGTTCAGCGGCCCCGACTGGCTCGCGACCGCGCTGGGGACGCCCATCGGCTCCTTCGTACGCATCGCCAGCACCGGATTCGCGGCACTGGGCGCGCTCGGCGCGATCCTCTGGGCGTGGCGAGGAGGCGACTGGATCACTGCTGCCGGCTGGGCCTTTCTGGCGCTGATCGCCTCGATCGCCTCGCTGGCGCCGTGGTACCTGGTCTGGCTCCTACCGCTCGCAGCGCTCGGCCGCAGCCGAGCGCTGCTTGGCGCGGCGCTGCTCACGACGTGCTACCTGCTGGCGATCCACCTTCCGGCCCTGGGTCAGATGCCCTTTCTGTCCCCCGCCGGGAGCTGAGGCGTCACGGCGCCGCCGGCGTGACGGGGTCGGATCGGACCGGACCCTGTGCCCGGTAGCGGCGTGACGTTCTCCCGCGCGATTGAACGATTGGCCGCGCGTGGCGTTCTCCCACCCGCCCGAACGGTCGTTATACGACACTCCCAGTGTCGCCCGCGAGGTGTGTCGTCCGGCGTGCGCTATGAGCACCTTTCCCGGCACACCCGCGCCCCAGGACAGGTGAGTGTCGTCCTACGACACCTCGGAGCCGGTCATCACGTTGATCGTCAGCGAGCTGGATCGTGAGCCCCGCGTCGTCACGGGCGCGGATCGACGAGCTCCACGGTGCCTTCCGCGGCGTTGGCCACGAACACGCGTCCATCGCGGGGGTCGACGGTCACCGTGTTTGGATGGCGCCCCGACCGCGCGGATCGCATGCCCGCTCGGCAGCGCCACCTCCAGCACGCTGGCGACCGGCTCCTCGGGAACGAGCACCGGACCTCCCGGTGCGGCGAGCTGGAGGTGGCGTGGCGCGCCCGCGATCGCGAGCCGGGCAGCGGCGTGGAGCTTGTGGGCAATAGGCGCTTGCTACGCCTTGTCTGCTTCGCGTGCCCGCGTGACCGCGTCGGACGGCGCGCCGGTGAACGGATCCCCGTGACCGGGGAGCAGTGTTCCGGCATCGAGGCCCGCCAGGGCGTCCAGCGACGAGCGCGTCAGCGCCGGGTCGGAGTTCAGGGCGTCGGGCATCACGCGCGGGCCGCGCTGGCGCGTCAAGACATCGAGCGTGGCGATCGCGTCGCCGGTGATGAGGATGCCGCGATCCTCCAGGTGCAGCGCGACGTGACCGGCGGTGTGCCCGGGGGTCGGGATCACGCGCGGGTGTCCCGGGACGTCGAGCTTGTCGCCGGAGTCATAGGGCGTCACCTCGCTGACCCAGGTCGGCATCATGAAACCACGTGCTGTCGCGTGGAGAACGAAGCCGAGCGCCGTTGGCCGCCAGAGCGTCGGCAGCAGGCTGGGCACCAGGGTGAATGGAGACGCGCCATTGGCCGTGCCGTGGGCGCGAGCCACCTCCTCGCGGTGGACATGAACCGTGGCTCCCGTGGACTTGCGCGCCGCCTCGGCTGCGCCGAGGTGATCCGGATGGGCATGGGTGAGCACGATCGCCGTCAGGTTGCCCAACGACCGTGCAAGGCCCTTGACGGCGTTCTCGACACGCGGCCAGCTACGCGGCCAGCCAGCATCCACGAGCGTGAGCTCACCGCCATCTTCGATCAGATACCAGTTGACAAGGCCGTCCGGGTAGCGGTAGACGCCCTGAGCGATCTGTGTTAGTGGAGCTTGTGGCACCGAGTTGCACCTCCTGTCGGTTCTGGAATGTAGGCACGCGCTGCCCGCGCGCTGCTGGCGGTCGGCCTTCTCACCCTTTGAGCGCCTGATCAATCATCGGCGAGCGTTCGGTTGCATCGGTGGCCGTCTCTGCGCCGGCCGCGCGAGCGGTGCTCTGGAGGATCAGGCGCGCCGCCTGATCGGGCACGTCCCACTGCGGGAAGTGCCCGCAGGCCTCGAACCAGTGCAGCCGCGCGTCGGGAAACAGCTCCAGCGCCCGCTCAGCTTGGCTGGGCAGGCACACGAGGTCCCGCCGCCCCCACCCGATCACGATCGGGCCACGTGCGGTACCTACCGCCAAGCCAGCCTGAACCGGTCCCTTGACGAGCGCACGCAACGCGGCGTCCAGCGACGGCGAGGCGTCAAAGCTGCGCAGCTCGCGCAGCGCGACGTCGGGGTCAAGGCGCCAGGGACGGGCGGAGAACTGCCCGAGCAGCAGCGTACGACCGACTGGGTTACCGATCAGCGCCGGCAAGATCGGCTGCAGCGCACGGACCAGACGCACCGACGCGCCAATCGATGCCCCAAAGGCAACGCGCTGGCGGTCTGTCCAGAATCCGCCCGGATCAAGCGCCACGACCGCACCAACCAGGCGCCGGCGCGCCAGCTCGAGCGTCAACCGCGCGCCCATCGAGCTGCCCACGACGTCGACGCCGTCGAGGCCGTGCAGCGAGATGAAGTCGCCGATTGCGTCGGCGAGGGTGGCAATCGAGACCTCGCCGCTCAGCGGCGGCGTCTCGCCGAAGCCCGGAAGATCGACGGCGATCACCTCGCGCTCGGCCTCCAGGGCGGGCAGGACCGGGTCCCACGAGCGCCAGGAGCTCCCCAGGCCGTGGATCAGGAGCAAAGGTTGGCCGCTTCCGCGGCGGACATGGTTCATCGTTGGGCTCCGATCGAAGGGGACGGCTGGGAATCGCCGCGGGTGGTGCGCCGCAGGGGAGCGCGAGCTACCGCAATCCCGTTCTCCTACCCGCATCCGTGGGCGGGTATTCGCAGCCGCTGCACGCCGCTCACGCCAGCGGCGGCCCGAAGGCTCGCGGCCACCGCAGCGAGCCAGCCTATCGGCAGGGAGCTCCTCTTGCTCCGCTGCGGCCATCCGGATGGCACCGCTTCGCAATCATTGTCCAGAGGGCCAATGCCCCAAGGCGGGTCATCGCGGAGGATTGCACCATGCCGGCGAGCGTGATCGTCTCCTACGACGGAACCACCCACGACGACGACGCGCTGGCGCTCGGCCAGATGCTCGGCGCCGGCTCGACATCGTTATCGCTCGCATACGTCCGTCACTCGCGCGAGTACGACCCCCGGCGCGAGGAGATCGCCCAGCACGACGCCGCGCGACGCTTGGACCAGGGCGCCGCGTGGCTCGGCGATCCCGAGCTTCCTCGGCACGTTGTCGTGGATCCCTCGACAGGGGCAGGCCTGGCCAAGCTCGGCGCCGCCGAGCAGGCGGCGCTGATCGTGTTTGGCTCGGACTACCGCACCTCGCCCGGCCGCGTGGAGCCCGGGAGCACCGCACAGCAGCTACTTCAGGGGGGATCTGTGGCGGTGGCAGTGGCAACGGCGGGGCTACGAACCTCCGGCCACGGCTCGATCCGGACGATCTCAGTCTCTCCCTCCGAGGACGACGGCGCCCCACTCCAGACAGCCGCGGCGCTCGCGGAGGCGATCGGAGCGTCGATCTCCTCCGCTGATGACCCTGGCGCGGACCTGATCGTGGTGGGGTCCGCGCCGGGCGGCGCCCCGGGCCGGATCACGCTGAGCGGCGCCACCCGGGGGAAGCTAGATTCCGCGCGCAGCTCGGTGCTGGTGCTCGCGCGCGAGACGCCGATCCTGTTCTGAGCCGGCGCCCCGCAGGGCGCCGGGGGAGCTGACGCCGATCCTCGAGCCCCAGGCGCTGCAATCCCTGAGCGCCGGGCCGGTCGCCCCGCAGGGCGCCGACCTTGAGTGCCGTCGCGGACCCTTGCTCATCGCCGAGCCAGAGACTTGCTCATCGCCCAGCTCTGATCCGAGCGTGGTCGGCGACGCTTTGCGCCAGCCAGCCGCGGCGCTCGAGCTCGTCGACGAGACGGACGTAGGGCTCACGGAAGCGCTCGGCGCGGTCCTCGCGCGGCTCGATCACCTCGCGAACGCGCACCATCTCCTCAGCAGTCTTGGCCAGGCCACGGCCCCCGGAGGCAGCCGCGGCGAGCAGCGCCATCCCCAGCGCGGGCTCCCCCTGCTCGGTCAGCCGGACTTCACGGCACAGCACGTCGGCGCGAAGCTGTGTCCAGTAAGTACTTCGCGTCGCCCCGCCGGTCAGCCTCAGCTCGCCGCCGGTGGGTGCGCCGAGGTGGTCGAGGTAGTCGAAGCACAGCCGCTCGAGATAGGCCACGCCTTGCAGCAGGGCCGCGAAGTGGTCGGCCTCGCCGGACGGCTCACCAAGCATGAAGCCCTCGGCGCCGGGCGCGCTGAACGGAAAGCGCTCACCACGGGAAGCAAGTGGATAGGCGAGGACGCTCGCGGGCTCGTGCGCCGCCGCGCGACGGTCAAGCGCCGCCAGATCGCGATCCGGGAAGCGTTCGGAGAGCGCCCCGGCACCGGCGCTGCACGCCCCACCTGGCAGCCAGCGCCCGTCGGGCGAGCGGTGCGAATAGACGGCGCCCCCCGGGTCGCGCACGGGCTCGGCGCTCACGCCCTTGAGCACGAGCGTCGTGCCCAGGACCGAGCTCCAGCTCCCCACGCTCAGCCCACCGGACGCAAGCTGCGCCGCGCAGCCGTCGGTCATGCCGGCAATCACGGCCGTGCCGCGCGGAATGCGCGTCGCCACGGCGCCACGGCGGCCCACCGTCCCGAGCTCGGTACCCGAGCGCACAACGCTCGGCAGCATCCCGCCGGGGACCCCCAGCGCGGCCATCACGTCGTGCGGCCAGCTGTCGTGGACCAGGTCATAACCGGACTTCAGCGCATGGCTCGAGTCGGCGGGCACCTCGCAGCCGACGAGCCGGCTGGTCACGAAATCGGCCTGGTGCGCGAGCCGGACGCCTCGCGCGGTGTCACCGTGCTCGCGCAGGAGCCACAGCAGCTTTGCAAGCCCCCACGTGGGCTGGATCCGATACCCGAGCGACTCCCACACCGAGGCTCCCGCCTCGTTGGCCCTCGCCGCCTCGCCCGGCGCCCGCGCGTCGTCGTACATGAGCCCGGGCGAAAGCGGATCGCCGGCGGCGTCAACGAGCACGATCGTGCCCGAGGTTGCGCAGATCGCCAGCGCGCCGATCGACGTCCGTCCCGGCCGCAGGCCGGCCACAGCCTCGCGGCAGACCGCCGTGAACGCATCCCACCACTGTTCGGGGTCCTGCTCGTGGCGCACGCCATCCCGGCGGCCCCGCAGTGCGTGCGAGGCGCGGGCCAGAACGACGCCGCTTCCGGTCACAGCCAGAGCGCGCACGCTCTGCGTGCCGAGGTCCACGCCCAGCCAGCAGGTGCAGTCGCTCATCAGCGGGTGAGAGACTACGCGCAGCGTGCACCCACTACCGTCATCCGCCGCTGCGAGCAGCGTGCAGCAATCGCCGTCCCCCGGGCCCCAAGATGGCCTGGAGGCGATCGTGTTCGATGTCGACGGCACCCTGGTCGATAGCGAGCGAGACGGGCACCGCGTCGCCTTCAACCGAGCCTTCCAGGAGGCCGGCCTGTCCGACCGCTGGGACGTGGAGCGCTACGGCGAGCTGCTTCAGATCGCCGGAGGCGAGCTTCGCATCACCGCTCACCTCGAGCGCCAGGGGATGCCCGAAGGCGAACGCAAGGAGCTCGCGAGCAAGCTGCACGCCCGCAAGACGGCGATCTTCACCGAGATGGCCAAGCAGGGCGAGATCAAAGCTCGACCGGGTGCCGGCGAGCTGCTTTGCGAGCTGCAAGATGACGGCGTGCGGCTTGCGGTCGCGACGACCGGCAGCGGCGCCTGGGTCCATCCGCTGCTCGAGCGGCTGTTCGGCACAGGACGCTTCGAGGTGATCGTGACCGCCGACGAGGCGCCGGTCAGAAAGCCTGACCCCAGCGCTCACCGGCTGGCGCTCGCGCAACTCCGCCTCGCGGCTTCCGGCGCCGCGGCGGTCGAGGACTCGCGCAACGGGCTGCGAGCCGCCAAGGCCGCGGGCTTGGCCTGTGTGGTGGTCGTCAACGACTACACCCGCCAGGAGGACTTCAGCGATGCCGACCTCGTGCTGGACGGCTACGGGAGCCCACGCGCCTGCGCGAGGGTGCTCAGCGATCCGCACGCACTGGATCCCCCCGGGAGCCTCGCCCCCGCCACCATACGGCGGATGCTGGCAGGCGCGGCGGCGCGGCATGCGGACGTTGTGCAGGGCGATCGGCCCCCGGCGCCCTGACGCGCGATACTGGTGGGGTGCCCGACCGCAACGTCCTCGGAGGAGAGCTCGAGTCCTGTGGCATCGAGCCCCTCACCGGCTTCTACCGTGACGGGTACTGTCGCACCGGCTCCGAGGATCGCGGGAGCCACACGATCTGCGCGGTGGTCACCGAAGCGTTCCTCGAGCACCAGCGCCGCATCGGCAACGACCTGATCATGCCGATGCCGGAGTACCAGTTCCCGGGGCTGGTACCCGGTGACCGCTGGTGCGTGACCGCTCTGAACTGGCTGCAAGCGCACGAGGATGGCGCGGCGGCCTACGTGGTTCTGGCATCGACCCACGAACGCGCACTGCAGTTCGTGCCGCTGGCCGCGCTCCGCGAGCACGCTGTCGATGTTCCGCCCGATCCGGGGTTGCTCGCAGACTGACATGGCCGCGATGAAGTGGTGGGGCTGGGGGCTGGTGGGCGCCGAGTTCACGCACGGGGACAAGCCCGATCTGGGACCGTTCTTCAAGCAGGCGCTTGGCCTCGACATCGAGGCCGCGACCGCGGCGCCGATCCGCGTGGAGGACCTGCAGATCCCCGAGCCGAGGTTGCCCGACGGTCTGCGCGCCGCACTGGAGCAAGCGGTCACCGCTGCGTTCCTCTCCGTCGACCCGCTCGACCGCGTCGTGCACGCGCGGGGTAAGTCGCTGCGCGATCTCATCCGCCAGCGCCGAGGCGAGTTGCCCCGCCTCCCAGACGCCGTCGTGCGCCCCCGCAGCGAGGACGAGGTGACCGCGCTCCTGCGGGCCGCCGTGAGCGCTGATGCCGTCGTCATCCCCTTCGGCGGCGGCTCGTCGATCTCCGGCTCGCTCGAGGCGCACGTCACCGAGACGCGCCCGGTCATCTCGGTGGACCTCGTGCGCCTTGACAAGGTGCTCGCGATCGACGCCAACTCGCGCCTGGCGCGTGTGCAGGCCGGTGTCTTCGGCCCGCACCTGGAGCTCCAGCTAGGTGCGCAGGGCTACACGCTTGGGCACTTCCCCGACTCGTTCGTGCATTCCACGCTGGGCGGTTGGATCGCCACGCGCTCCTCGGGCATGCAGTCCGACCGCTACGGCGACATCGCGGACATGACGAAGGGCCTGCGGGTCGTGACCCCGTCGGGAACGCTCGTCACGCGCCCGGTCCCCACGACCTCGACCGGCCCGAGCGTGCGCGACATGGTGCTCGGCAGCGAGGGGCGCCTGGGGCTCATCACGGAGGCGACGGTCCACGTGCACCAGATCTCGGAGCGCCGCACGATCCTCGGCTACCTCTTCCCGGACTTCGCCGCCGGTCTGGCCGCAATGCGCGACATCGCGGCGAGCGAGTGCTCGGTTTCGGTCACGCGGGTCTCCGATGCGCACGAGACCCGGTTTTCTTTCGCCATGCGCAAGTGCCCCACGCTCGTGGACAAGCTTCAGTCCAGGGCGCTGCGAACCTTCGTGCAGCGCCGTCTCGGTTATGACCTGCGCCAGATGTGTCTCTCGTTCATCGGCTACGAGGGCAGCGAAGGCCACGTCACCGCGCAACGCAGGGCCGTCGGCAAGGTCGTGGGGCGCCACGGTGGGCTTTGCGTCGGCTCGGGCCCAGGCACGCTGTATGACCAGAAGAAGTTCGACACCCCCCATATCCGTGACTTTCTCCTTGACCGCGGGGCGGCCGCCGACGTGTCTGAGACGGCGATGCCGTGGAGCCGGCTCATGCCTGTCTACGACGCGGTCACCGCCGCCGCGCACGGGGCCTTTGCCGAGCTCGGGGTCCAGGGCTACCTCATGTGCCATCTATCGCACAGCTATCACGCCGGCGCCTGCCTCTACTTCACCTTTGGCTTCCAGCCGGCGCCCAGCAGCGACATGATCGTCTCCTACGACGTGGTGAAGTCAGCGATCCAGCAGGCCTTCGTCGACAACGGCGCGACGCTGTCCCATCACCACGCCGTGGGGACAGAGCACGCGCAGTGGCTGGAGCAGGACATCTCCGCGCCCGGAGTCACGATGCTCGAGGCGCTCTTCGAGGGGACCGACCCGGGCAAGCACCTGAACCCCGGGAAGATCGTCTGACGGGTGATGACGTTGCCGCCACCAGCCCTTCAGAGGATCGTCCTAACGTCCTTGCCCACTTCGCGCGCTAGACCCGGTCCGTCGCTAGCGCTCGAGTGTCGGACTTGGCACCTCGGGCGCGAAACTGCTAGGCCTCGAGGTGCTCAGCCTGCAGCCAAGCGAGCGTCGCCTCTAGGCCGGATGCATAGTCGATGCGCGGCTCCCACCCGAGCACCTCGCGCGCCTTGCGATTGCTGAAATCCTGGTTGTGGCCCAGCACGTGCACGGCTTGTCGGGAGAGCAGAGGCGGTGTGCTCAGACGCGTGGTCTTGCGCAAGAACCGGTAGCCGTGCTCGAGCGAGAAACCGATGCCGTTGGCCATCCAATACGGCAAGCTCCATCGGGCTTGCGGACAACCGAGCCCATTGGCCAGGCCATCGGTGAGCTCCTTCCACGTGATGTCGAGGCCGTCGCTGACATTGAACGCCTGGCCGGGCGCCGCTTCGTGGCGCAGCGCGAGGACTGCGGCATCCATGAGGTTCTCGACGTAGCACAGACCGGCAACCGCGCGACCGCCGTCGACCAGGAGCATGTGACCGCCGCAGATCGCCCGCGCGATCCCGCCGATGACATCCGTCGAGCGGGGTCCGTAGACAGTAGCGGGGCGTAAAATGACCGTGTCCAGCCCGTGCGCCTCTTGCACGCGGAGGACTTCAGCCTCGGCAGCGAGCTTCGTCTGCGCGTACCAGTTCCGAAACCGTGTGGCAGCGTAGGTTTCGTCGATCGCCGCGCCACCGGGATAGCCGTAGACATCCGTGGTGCTGAAATGAATGAAGCGCTGCACGGATGCACCGACGGATGCTGCGAGCAGGTTCCGCGTCCCGTCGAGGTTGATGCGCTCGATCTCCTCCGCCGTGGCCCAATCCGATACCAGCGCGCCGCAGTGGAGCACGTATCGGCAGCCCTGCGTGACGCGCGCGAGCGAACGCGCACTCCTGAGGTCGCCAACGGCGAGCTCGAGGTCGAGCTTGTCGAGCAGCGACGTATCGCTGCTCGCGCGTACCAGGCAGCGCACCTGATGGCCCTCCTGCAGCAAGCGTCGCGCCAGGTGCCCGCCGATGAACCCGGTCGCGCCCGTGACCAGGCAAACGTCCTCACGCGACGGATCGACGGGCTTGCCGCGAAATGGGCCGTTGCCGATCATCGGAACCTCGCGGGTGGCTCGGCGACGGAGCGTCGCAGTGGCTCGTTGACGGAGCGTCGCCGTGGCGATGCCGCGCACGACCGCCCAGTTCTTACTCGCAGCACCGTGACAATCGGCGAGCACGGCGTCAAGCGCGGCGAGGAAGCTGCGCGCCTCGGATTCGGAGATCGTCAGCGGCGGCAGCAACTTGATCACGTCGTTCTTACCGGCCGCCATCGTGATCACGCCGTGGTCGCGGTGCAACGGGATCACGATCAACTGCGGAAAGAGGCCCTCGCTCGCCATGTGAATCAAGCGCCAGTTCAGCCGGGCGACCCGGGAGCTGGGCGCGCGCAACTCGATCCCGATCATCAGCCCGCTCCCGCGCACCTCCTTGACCATCTCGTAGCGCCGCCCGAGCTCGGCGAGCCCGTCGAGCAGCACGGTGCTCATGCGCGCGGCGTGCTCGACCAGGCGATCGCGCTCGATGATGCGTAGCGTGGCCAGACCTGCCGCCATGGACAGGCGATTGCGCCCGAACGTCGACTGATGCACGTAGGAGCGCTCGAGCGTTCCTACAGCCTTCTGGTAGACCTCCCGGCTCGTGACCATCGCAGCGACCGGCATGTAGCCTCCGCTGAGCGCCTTTCCGACGAGCACGAAGTCCGGTTGCAGTTCCCAGTGCTCGAGCGCGAACCACTTGCCCGTACGTCCGAGCCCGGTCTGAATCTCGTCGAGGACGAACAGCGTGCCGTAGCGCCGGCATAGCGCCTGTGCGGCTTGCAGATAGCCCGCGGGCGGCAGCGTCACCATGCGGCCTTGGATCGGCTCGACGATGAAGGCGGCCACGTCTTTCGCGCGCAGCTTTGCCTCCAAGCGCGAGAGATCGCCGAACGGAACTCGCTCGCACCCCGGCAGCAGCCGGCCGAAGCCTTGCTTGAAGAACTCGTCGCCGACAAGCGAAAGCGGCCCGAGCGTGACCCCGTGAAAGCTGTGCTCGCAGGAGATCAACCGCGGCCGGCGCGTCGCCGCGCGCGCGAACTTCATCGCGCAGTCCACGGCCTCCGCGCCCGCGCTCGCGAAGAACACGGCGTCGAGCCCGCGCGGCAAGCGCTGCGATAGCGCTTGCGCGAGCATGCCGGCCAGCGCCGAATAGTGAATCTGCACACCATCCACGAGGTCCGCGTCGAGTGCAGCGCACAGAGCATCGCGCACGTCTGGGTGGTTGTGACCCAAGCTGGCGAAGCCCTCACCGGTATGGAAGTCCAGGTAAGCGCGACCCGCGGCGTCATAGAGGTAAGACCCTCGTGCGGACCGGTACTCCTTGTCGAAGCCGAGGATCCGCAGCACCTCGACCAGCGATGAATCCAAATGACCCGCCGCCAATTCCAATGTTTCATCAGCGCGCGCCATGGCATCCGCGACGACACCGAGCGAATCGACAGCACGCCCAGGCTGAGAGTCGGCGTTCATAACGATTGGCGGTGGACAGTACGCGAGTAGCCATCGGCTCGGGCTGCTGCCAAGCCGCCCGAGTCGAGTCTCAGCGCGCGTCAGTGTCGCGGTCAGCCGTGGCCGAGCGTCTGCCTTTCTCCGCGCTGCTCTCCCAAGCGCTCGTCGCGTTCACGATCGAGATCGATAACGAGCCGCTGGCGATGGAGTGGCTCTTTAGGCGCGCGTGTCTTCCTCGGATCAGCGGGAGGACTTGGAGCGCCAGGTCGGGCGGCTGGCGGCGTGGGCGACTGGGCAAGGACTTGCCGTGAGCGCGACGGTGAGCGAGGTGGGCTCTGGCTTGAATGGGTCGCGCGGCAAGCTGAAACGACTGCTGGCGGACCGTTCTATCGCCATGATCGTGGTGGAGCACCGCGAGCGCCTGGCTCGCTTCGGCGTGGAGTACGTGGAGGCGGCGCTGGCTGCCGAGGGTCGTCGGCTGGTGGTAGGCGAGGAGCGCGAGGTCGACGACGACCTGGTGCGAGACTTCACCGATGGTGCTCACGTCGATGTGCGCGCGCCTGTACGGCCGCCGGTCGGCCAGGCGTTGCGCGGAGCGTGCGCTCGAGGCGGCGGCCGAGGCGGCGTAGGCGATGCTCGTGACGCAGGCTTACTCACACAGCACGCGATGAACTTCGGCGTCGGCGTCAAAGCAGCCGTCAGACAGCACCGTCAGCGAGAAGTCGAGGTCGGCCGCCTGGCGCAGCGTCGAGAGCACAACGCCGCTGGTCGCGATGCCGCTCAGTACGAGTGCCTCGGTCCCGCCAGCCCGCAGTACCACGTCGAGGTCGCTGCCCGCAAACGCGCTCACCCGCCGCTTGGTGACGATGACATCGCCTCGGTGGGGGGCGACCGCGGGATGCACCTCGCTTGAGGTGCCCTCGACGAACCCGCCGAGCTCGGCAATCCGCGAGAACGTCCCACTCCTCGGGCTGATCTCCGGATACCCCTCACGGAATCCGAGCTTCACGTAGATCACGCGGACCCCGGCGCCGCGCGCCGCTGCGGCCGCCCCGGCGAGTCGGTCGGTCAGCCCCGAGTCGCCAACGCGCTCGACGATCTCAGGCTGCACATCCATGATCAGCAGCGCGGTCCGCTCAGCATCCATCCGCTGTCATCGTAGTGCGACGCGTCGGCGCCGCGCACGCGGCCTCTGCGCGGCCCCCGGGCGCAGATGGTGCGATCGAGAAGTGGAGGTACGGCCAGCCGGGCCAAGCATTCGAGCGTCCCTGCGGTCTAGAGTCTCGCGGGATGCTGATCGCGACCCACGACGGTTCGTTTCACGCCGACGAGCTCTTTGCCATCGCCGCGCTCGGTCTGCTGCACGATCCGGTGGAGGTGGTGCGCACGCGCGACCGCGACGCGCTCGCGCAGGCCGACCTGCGCGTCGATGTCGGATTCCGCCAAAACCCCTCAACCGGGGACTTCGACCACCATCAGCGAGACTTCGACAGGGCGCGGGAGAACGGTGTGCGCTACGCCTCGTTTGGCCTCGTGTGGCGCGAGCTCGGTGCGCTGGTCTGCGACGGCGACCAGAATGTGGCCGCCGCTGTCGACGAGACGCTCGTGCAGTCCGTGGACGCCAACGATACCGGCCAGCGGCTGACGCAGTCGCTGATCGACGGCGTGCGTCCGATGACCGTCAACGCCATTGTCGGCGCCTTCAACGCTCGCTGGGATGAAGCTCTTACACTCGAAGAAGAGCGCGAGCGCTTTGACGCGGCCCTCGCCCTGGCCCAGGATATCCTCGCCCGCGAGGTGGCAGCCGCCGCCTCCGGCCGACGCTCTGAGCGGATCGTGCGCGAAGCGATCTCAGTCGCGGCGGACCCGCGGGTCGTCGAGCTGCCGGTCAACGCTCCGTGGAAGCAGGTGCTCGTGCCCGAGGCGGCGGACGCCCTGTTCGTGATCTACCCCAAGCGTCAGGGCTTCGGTCTCGAAGCGGTGCCACGCGAGCTCGGCTCGTTCGAGAACCGGCGCGACCTTCCGGCCACGTGGGGTGGCCTCGAGGGCGCCGACCTCGTCGCGGCGACAGGCGTCGAGGAAGCGCTCTTCTGCCACGCCAAGCGATTCCTCGCAGTCGCCCGGTCTCGCACGAGCATCAAGCAGCTAGCCGAGCTCGCTCTCGCCGCGCGCTGACCCACACGCGACTTCGGCGTGCACCGTGCTGAGGCGGACTCCGAGCTGTTATGACACCAGGCGTCATGACGCGCATCAGATCCAGTTCCTCGATGGGCCCAGTTCCGCCGCGCAAGCCTGGTTGGATCTGGCGCAGATGTGTGGGAGGTAATCGCCACGGTCCGCGACAACGACGGATCGGTCGATGAAGTCGCTGCGTATCTGCAGCTCCCGGGTGGGCTCGTGCAAGCCACTGTCGCCTACTCCGACGAGTATCGCGACGAGATCGACGCAGAGATCGATTTCAACGAGGCCGAGTACCAGCGTGGTTTCGAGGCGGCCGCCGCCGGCGAGCGTGCGCTGCGCGGGTGAAGGCTCTCCTCGACGAGCAGCTCTTCCCGCTTGCATCGAACCTCTGAGCAACCCAAATCCCTTGCCCCAAGCCCTCTGTCGGACTCGAACCGACGACCCCGACCCTGCGAGCGCTTTTGGCTGGTGCGCGATGCCGATTTCTCCCATAGGTCCGGGATTTCTAACTCCCGTGCAGCGGGCTGAAGGGGATTCCGTGCGGGCTGAGGTCTCCAAAAAGTTTCCATACCCCAGCCTACGGGTGTGACCTCATGCTCACGTCTGTGCCCGAGCCCGCGGGCGCACGGCAACTTGAGCGTAGCGAGCGGACGCGGTGGATCTCGGTGTATGTGGCACTCCGTGGCACGATGAGCTATGATCGGTGTGTGTCCGACCATTACACGCTTCGTCTTGCTCCGGGGACGCGGGAGCGTCTCGCCGGCTCCGCGCGCCGCGCCGGCGTGCCTGAGCGGGCGCTTGCGCAGCGCTACCTGGAAGAGGGTTTACGCCACGACGCTCACCCGTTGATCCAGTTCCTCGATGGCGCGAGTGGCCGGCGGGCGAGCATGGTCGGGTCAGGCTTGGATGTGTGGGAGGTGATCGCAACGGTTCGTGAAAACGACGGATCGATCGAGCAGGCCGCCGCATACCTGGAGATCCCGGTCGGGCTGGTGCAGGCCGCCGTCGCTTACTACGGCGAGTACCAGGACGAGATCGACGCGGAGATCGAGCTCAATGAGGTCGAGTACCGGCGTGGCTTCGAAGCGGCTGCCGCTGGCGAGCGCGCGCTGCGCGAGTGAAGGCCCTTCTCGAGGAGCAGCTGTCGCCGCGCATCGGCGAACTGCTACGGAGTCGTGGCCACGATGTGCAAGCCGTCGGGGAGCGCTGCGATCTCGCGGGGCGGACCGACTGGTTGATCCTGGAAATCGCAACGGCAGAGGGAAGGGCCGTGATCACCAACAACGTGAAGGACTTCCGTCCGCTCGCCGCCCAGCGTCTTGCCCGCGGAGAGTCTCACGCCGGGCTGATCCTGATTCCGTCGAAACGGGCGCGCACTCGCGGAGCTGTCGAGCGCCTGGTGGATGCAATCGACCGCATCCTCGCGGAGCATCCCGACGGCCTTCGTGCCACCGAACGGTGGATCCCGCCGTCAGACTGACGCCGCGGCCCTATGGCAACGGAAGCTTTGCTTCCCGTGCCTGTAAGCAAAGGAGGAGCCCTCATCCTTTGCTTCCAGGGCCTGCTTGGGTCAGGCCGCGTGGTCCTGGCCGGCGAGCGCGACTCGGAGGGCGCCGCCGACTCCGCCGTCATCCGCGACCGGCGCATCGATCTGCGGCGCACGTCTGCGATCTCCCAGACGTACACCGTCCGCGTGACAGTCCCGTCTCCGTGACCGAGCAGGAAGGCGACTTCGTCGACGCTCTCGCCGGCACGGATCGTCGCCGTCGACGTCAACCCGGTGACCTTGGGCCTACTAGGTGCTCGGCTGGCGTTCGAGACCGATGCCGATCCTGAACTGGCGGACTCGTACAACCGTGTCGAGCTGGTGCTCGCGGACTTCCTCGATCAGCTCGTGGTGCTCAGCGGCCGAACGCCGCGCGCCCGGATTCTGATGCTTGGGAACCCGCCGTACACGCGGGTCCAGGAGCTGCCACGCGTAGATCGCAAGAAGGCCGCGCGTCTCGCCGGCGACCACCGCGATAGCGGACACGCCAACCTGGCGATGCTGTTTCAGGCGGCGACGCTACGTCACCTTGGCCGAGCGACGTGTCGTGCATGGTTCTGCCGGGATCGTTCAGCTACACGAGAGCAAGCCGCGCGCTAAGGCGCGCGCTCTGGGAGTCGCGGCGAATGGTGACAGTCCATCGAACCCCTGCGTGGAATTGCGCGAAACCCATGTGCGTGTTCTCGAGGCCTGGACCCTGAAGCGCACCGAGCGGGCGCCGGACAACTGGTTCTGGTCGAGCGACCGCGAGGATCGTGGCGATCCTTCGTGGCGGCCTCTCGCGGAAGTCGCGACGGTGCGGCGCGGCACCGCCACCGGTGCGCCGTTCTTCTTCAAGCTGAAGCGCCCGCATAACGCGATCGGCGGATTCGGCCTTTTCGCCGGAGCCCAGCGACTTCCGGTGTGGCACGCGTGGGACGTGCAGCGGGTTGCAGCGTGTCTCGTGCGGGCTGAGGCTTCCAAAAAGTTTCCATAGCTGGAGGCGTTTCAGCTGATCCGTTCGCAGCCTGCGCGGTCTGCTTTGAGCCTCGACAGGACGTCGGCGAGCGCCCGGTGCGAAACGTCGGCGTCACCGCGTTCGAGCTCGCCCACTCGCGACGCATCGAGACTCAGGGCCCGGGCGAGCTCCCGCTGCGACCAGCCGCGCCGAGTCCGGTGCTCCAGGAGCCGGATCGCAACTGCTCGCTCGTCCTGAGGTCCGAGAGCTTCATCTCGGACCTCATTCTCGCTCAGCAGCCGGTCGAGCTTCTCAGCGCGCGACAGAGCTCGTCGACCCGCGCCCCGTCCAGCCTGGTGATCGGCTCCGTCAGGAGCGCCTTCGGCACGGTCCGCAGGTTGTCGAGCGTCACCGCGCACTCCACCGGCATGCCGTCAGCGGGCCCAATCTCAACCTCAGTCTCGATCCCGCGGACCATCCGGGTCACGAGTGCGACCACGACGTTGCGGAGGCTGTCCAGCGCCTCGTCCCGCTTGAGGACGACGACCGGTCGCCGCCCCTCCTCCTCCAGCTCGAGCCAGTGGACCTCGCCCCGGGCTACCAAGGCTCCTCGCGGATCGCCTCCCGCGCGTTGGCCAACGCCCAGGCGTCCTCCGTCGCCTCCCGCTGATCCGCCTCCGCCCACTCGCGGAGCAGTTCCCGTTCACGCGTCAGCCGGGTCAGCGCCGCCTCCGCCTCGGCGTCGCTCAACGCGTCGACGAGGGAGTGGAGCTTCTCACGGGTCGTCATGACCTGGAGCGTACCGCCGCAGCAGGCTCGTTACTCGGTGGCCAGCGCGAGGTTGAGGACAGCGCCGAACTCGGCGTTCATCCTCGACCGGCGCATGGCACGGCGGCGAGCGTCCGCTACCTCGCGCACGTAGACCGCCCTCGTGACGTTGCCGTCGCGATGTCCAAGGAGGAACGCGACCTCGTCGACGCTCTCGCCGGCGAGCAGCGCCCGCGAGTGCTGCTGGGGACCGGAGGAGTACTCGCTCGGCGTGATCCCCAGCCACGCGGCCAGCTCGCGAGGATGCGAGAAGCGGGCGAAATCGCCGATCTCGGCGATCAACCCGAGCGCGGTCAACGTCGAGATCCCACGGAACCGGGTGAGGACCTCCACCTGCCCGGACCACCGCTCGCCGCCGGCGATCTCGCCCAGGCGGGCGTCGAGCGTGGCCAGCTGGCGCTCGATCCCGTCGAGGTGAATCAGCAGCTGCTCGAGCGCCTCGTGGGCGAGCGGGTCATCCAGGCGCTGGCGAGCGAGCCAAGCACGATGCACCTTCGTCCACGCGGTCTTCCCCTCACGGAAGATCCGGCCGTGACGCAAAAGCTGCTTCAGCACCCGATTGCGGGCCGCCATCCGCGCCAGGCGCACATCGTCACGCGCCCGCAAGAGATCCCGCAGCCCCTCCAGCTCGGCGGTCGGGGGATGCACGAACCGCAGCAGCCCGGCGCGGTACAAGGAGACGAGCTTCTTGGCGTCCCGCCGATCGGTCTTGACCCGGTCCCCAGCCCTGACCGGGATCAGCGACGGCGCGACAACGTCACACGCCACCCCGATCCTCGTCAACAGGCGCCACAGCGCGAACCCTCCCGGCCCCGCCTCATAGCAGACCGACAGCCCCGCCGGGCCGCCCAGCCTCTCGATGAACCGGTGGATCGCCCGCTCGGTCGTCTCGATCCGACAGACCTCCGGCTTGCCGCCGTCGGGCGGCAGAACCGCGGCCACGATCGAGAACTTGTGCTGATCGATCGCGACCCACCGGCGCACTTGGCCGGGGTGCAGGCAAGGAGTAACGTCAGGCATGGCTGATCCTCCACGGTCGTATGCGTGCTCTGGCCCTGCGGGCCTCAACACCCCGCATTGTCAACCCGCGAAAGATACGACGCACGAGGATCAGCCTCATGCGTCCATACTGACTAAGACACTCCCATGACCGGGGCTGCGAGTCGCAGGGCCGGAGCCGCGAGTGAGAAGTCGAACGTTGGTGAGACCGGCAGCGGGCGAGGCAGCAGGCCCGTCGCCGTGTCGAACCGAGCCCAGGCCGCAAGGACCGTTGGGTCCAGGCGCAGCGGGGGCTGAAGCGCGGGCGCGATGGCGAGGGTCTGAGCCCGGATCAGGCGCGGGTCGCCCGCGGCCGCGGTGGCGATGACCCGGGTGGCTTGCTGCGGGTCGGTGACCGCCTTGCGCGCGCCCACGGCGATCGCAGCCAGCGCCCGGACGATCGCGGCCCGGCGCCGGCGCAGCGTCGCGCGCGTGACCACGAGCACGACCTCGGGGAAGTTCGGCGCTCCGTAGTGGTTGATGCGGAACTCCCGGACCGGGAGCCCACGCTGGCGCAGCGTGACCCCCTCGTCGCTCCAGAACGCCGGCACGGCCGCGATCGTCCCGGCCAGCATCTGGGCCACGGCGTTGAAGCCGATCGTGATCTGGTCCACGCGCCGCAGCGAGGCACCATCGCGCGACAGGATCGCCCGCAGGAAGGCCGGATCGGAGGGCAGGCCCGAGACGCCGACCTTGCGGCCCTGAAGGTCACGCGGCCGCTTGATGTAGGGCTGAACGATCAGCGCCCCGAGCGGCTGCTGAACGAGCGCGGCGATGCCGACGACGTCGGCACCCCGCTCGCGGGCCAGGCCAAGGTCGTTGATGTCCAGCACCCCGATGTCGACGCGGCCGTCGAGCAGGAGCTTGAGCGAGTCGGGGCCGGTGCCCGGCTGGCGGATCTGGAGGTCGACCCCGAGGCGGTGGTCATAGCCGTCGTGGACGGCGAGGAAGATCGAGGCATGGGCCGGGTTCGGGGTGAAGTCAAGCGCGATGCTCACCGGCCGCAGACCCCGGGTGGAGGTCCCGCCGCCACAGGCGGCGAGACCGATGAGCGCCAGGAGCACGCAGGCCCACCGGACGGAGCGTACGCACCGTGGCACGGTGAGGGCCGGATCGGATCCCCGGGCTGGATTGGCGTCGAGCACGACGCCATTTTGAGCGATCGCCTCCGCTCAGCGCTCGCTCACCGTGGCGGAGCCGGGTCAGTAGGCGGTGCAGCGGGTGCGATGGCGGGGGACCGCCCGGTAGCGCGCCGCCTGCCCGCGGTTCCATAAGGTCAGGTCCAGGTCGCAGGCCCGCGTGCCCGGCAGCTCGGCGCAGAGCAGCTCCACGGCGTGCACGGCGCAGGCGCGGATTGCGACCTCGTCCGGCGAGCCGTGCTCGAGCCGGTCCCCACGCTTGATCCGTTCCTGCAGTGCCGGGTCGTAGCTGAGCATCCCGTCGACGCGGAGGACATGGGGGACGAGATTGTCGGCGAACAGCGTCAGCTGTTCGAGGTCGATGAAGGCGGCCACGCCCGAGCGGTGCAGGTCGGCAGCCGTGATCTGGGCCCGCTTGAGAAACGGCACCCACATCTCCTGAAAGCTGGAGGTGTCGGCAAACGCGTCCCAGGCCGCCAGCCGGTCCACTAGCGCAACGGCACGCTGCGCGGCCGTGTCTACCACGGCCGCGAAGCTTCCCTCGTGCTCGCTACCCACGTGGTGGCCCACGTCACGCAGGGCAGCGGCAAACAGGGCCATGAGCGGATGGCTAGGGTCCTGGCCGAGCATCGCGGCCACCCCGGGCGCCTGGATGCCCGACAGCGTCGCCACATCCATTGCGCCGTCACGGACAAAGCGCTCCCGGACCCCGATGGCGACGGCGAAGTACCCCGAGCGGCCGGGCCGCTTGCGCAGGGTCGGAAACCATCCGGAGCCGAAATTGATCGCGTCCAGGCACAGCCAGAAGCTGGCGCGCGCCTCGCGGTCACCGGTCAGCAGCTCAGCCTCGGGATCCGGCGGGGCGGCGAGCTGTGCGGCCACCGCTGGGACGAGCGCCCGGGCATAGGCGGCCAGCCGGGCGTGCTCGATGCGGACGCTGCTCGACCGATCAGCGATCGTCGCGCACACCGCGCGCAGGTCATCGAGGAGCACGGGCCGGTGAGGCTACCGCCCCTGCCGGAGGGCACTCAGGTCAGCAGCCTGACGGCGCGGTTGTGTCCAGTCCGAGCGTTGTGTCACGATGAGCGGGTCAACAGGGGAGTCCCGAGACGGGGCTGAGAGGGCGCAGAGACGCCGACCCGCCGAACCTGCTCTGGGTCATGCCAGCGAAGGGAGTCATATGTCGAGTCGTACCGTTGTTACCTCCGACGCGTCGTGCGTCACGCAGATGCATTTCGCCCGTCAAGGAATCGTGTCCCCGGAGATGGCGCGCGTGGCCGAACGCGAGGCGCGCGTGGCCGACCTGGTACGAGACGAGGTCGCGCGCGGTCGGATGGTGATCCCGGCCAACGTTCATCACGCCTGGATCCGATGGCGATCGGCCTGAAGGCGCGGGTGAAGATCAACGCGAACATCGGCAACTCCCCACGAGCTCGTCACTGTCGCAGGAGGTCCAGAAGCTGACCGTGTCAGAGAAGTGGGGTGCGGACACGGTGATGGACCTCTCCACCGGCAAGCGGATCGACGAGACGCGAGAGGCGATCATCGCCGCTGCGACGGTGCCGATCGGCACCGTACCGATCTACCAGGCGCTCGAGCGGGTCAAGCAGATCGAGGAGCTGACCGCGGAGCTGCTTTTGGAGAACATCGAGCACCAGGCCCGGCAGGGTGTCGACTACATGACGATCCACGCCGGCGTGCGGCTGGAGCGGCGATCGTCGGCTGGCACGGGACCTCGATGCTGTGTTACGTGACCCCAAAGGAGCACCTCGGCCTGCCCGACGCCGAGGACGTCAAGCAGGGCCTGATCGCCTATCGGATCGCCGCCCACGCCGCCGATCTCGCCCGCGGCAACCGCAAAGCCGCCGAATGGGACCGCGAGCTGTCACAAGCTCGGTTTGCGTTTGACTGGTCCCGCCAGTTCGAACTCGCCCTCGATCCCGAGACGGCACGCGACATGCATGACCAGACGCTCGCCGACGACTACTTCAAGACGGCCGAGTTCTGCTCGATGTGCGGACCCAAGTACTGCCCGATGCACAACATCCGCGATCTCGACTGGGACGCTGTGCGCGCGACGATCGCCCATCGCCGGGTCGGCGCCGATTCGGAGACGGGCACGGCGGGGCTGGCGCCTGCGGCCTCCGGGGGATGACGCGGCGGCAGGGTGCGCTCAACGCCACGCGCAACCAGGCCAAGGCCGGGGTCACCGACGTCCAATGGCTGCGCGGCAACATCGAGAACATCCCCCTCCCCCGAGACAGTGTCGACGTGATCATCTCGACGACCCCCGACATGGATGACGCCACCCGCGCGACGGCCTATACCGGCTGCATCGCCGGCGCGCTCACACGCGAGGAGTTCGCCGACGCTCTTCAGACCGCCGGGCTTCCCGACCTTTTCATCGCAGAGACCCACCGCGTCACCAGTACGCCGCCTCAGCGATCGTGCGCGCCACCAACCCGGCGGAAGGTCACAACCGTCTCGATCGGGCCGGCCATCGGCCGATCAACTCGCCGCGGACACCTCATGCTGCTCGTCAAGCGAGCACACGACGTGCTTCGGGCCCTCCGATAAGGGCAAATGCTGCGGACGCGGCGAGCACCCTGCCGGCACCTGCGGCTGCCAACCAGTCTCGGAGTGACAGGACGAGCTGGCCGCCCGAAAACGCGACGACGAACTGACTTCAATGCCCAGCCGAGCGGTGCACAAGCCCCGGGAGTGCATGCCACGCGCAGGAGCGGGTTTTTGGGCAGAAGACGATCCCCAGTGTCAACTTGGAGACGAGGACTTCGCGGCGCAGCTTCGCCGCTATCGGGAGCTCAGCGCAACCGTGCAGAGCATCGAACACGGTCCGCCCACCTCGCCGCCCGTTTCACCGATCACGTCCCCGTCGAGTTGCTCACGCGCACACTTGCGATCGAATGGGAATGCTGCTCCTTCTTCGACCTGGACTACCACCCGGCAAGCCATGAGCTGACGATCACCGTCCATGCCCGCGAGGATTAACCCAGGCTTGACCCACTCGTTCAGGCGCTCATCCTCAGGCGGACGTCGAACCCGGAGGCCACAATAGCCGTCGTGCCGAGGTGCACGAAGGCGCTCATTCGCCGCCGGTGCTGTCGCTGGAGCGATCATCCTCGTCGCGAGGCATCGGAGAGGAGACCACCGGCCTGAGTCGCGGCGGTCGGCCAGGAGGTCGTGCGGCTCCCACCGGCCCTCCCGCGGGGGCGCCGCTTAGTTAAAGAGACGCCGGCCGCTCCAGTGTTGCAGCTCATTGGCGAGCCCGAATCGCGCGATCGGTCGGTCGCCGCAGGATTCGCCGGCCGCGTCGGCGGCGGCCGGCGAAAGCGATCACGCCGAGCCTGGCCTCGGTAATCGTGTCGGGGGTGTGGGCGCATTCGCTTCTCGTGCACGGTGCGGTGTCTGCCGTGCACGATTGGCGCAGTGTCGATCGTCTGTCAAACTTGGAAAGGTTCCTGTGTCCTTGCGACGTTCTCTTTCGTCGGGTGCGCGTGCGTCGACCGTGGCGATGTTCGCGTTGGTGGCTGTCGGGACTAGCGACACAGCGGCGGGACGCGTCTCAAGCGATCTCGCGAGCTCCACGAAGAAGGAAATCGCCATGGAGCTCGTCTCCAGTGCGGAGAACTCGACGCTCAACTGGCGAGCGCACTACCGCTACATCGAGGACATCGGCGACGGCCGCGGCTACACGGGCGGCATCATCGGGTTCACCTCGGGTACCGGCGACATGCTCGAGGTAGTTCAGGCTTACGCTCGCGCGCGTCATCACACTCCGCTTGGACGGTTTCTCGCGGCGTTACGCCGCGTCAAGGGAACTACGTCACACGCCGGTTTAGGATCGAACTTCGTCGCAGCATGGCAACGAGCGGCCAAAGACCAGGCTTTTCAGCGGGCGCAGAACCACGAGCGCGACCGCGTCTACTTCAACCCCGCGGTCAGGCTCGCCAAGTCCGACGGACTCCGCGCGCTCGGCCAATTCGCCTACTACGACGCCTGCGTCGTGCATGGCTACGACGGACTGCTGGCGATCCGCAAGCGAACGCTTCTGCGCCAAGTCACGCCCGCGGCCGGCGGACGTGAGACCCCATACCTCGAAGCGTTTCTAGACGAACGGGACGTCGAGATGAAGAAAGAAGCGGCCCACACCGACCTGTCGCGAATCGAGACTGAGCAGCGGTGGTTCCTCCGCTCTGGAAACCTCGACCTCCGTCTTCCCCTCCGCTGGCAGACATACGGGGATCGGTACTCAATCACGCGATGATGACCCGGTGATGCAACGCGCCTTCGCAGGATGATGATCAGCCGACGAGAATCTACAAAGCACCGCGAAGGCGGAAGCGAGACCTACGGCCATCCTGGGGTCGCGGGCTCGGCCGCTCTGGGCTCAACTCTTGGGGCCGGAGCAGCGTCGCTCTGCAGCCGCCGACGCAACTCCTATGGCCCGGCTGCGAGAGGCGTTGAGAGCGGCCGCGTCGGACCGCTCCGGCGTCGCCGAAGGCCTCGCTGGCGGCAGCAGGGTCGGCAGGCGAAAGCGATCACGCCGAGCACGCTGACCGGCTGACGTCAGCGACCGTCGTCGCGAGCCGATGCCCTGCCCCGAGGATCGGATTCACGCGAACTCGGTGGCGATGGAGGTTGAGTCGGTAGCGGATGCGGCTTGTGCTTGGCCGGCGAGACAGGGGACGCTGAGGCCAGCATGGGCGCGAACTCGCGTCTGGCCCGCCGCGGTCGGGAGGGCGCGTCGAGCAGGTGCTCGAAGACGCGCGGATCGCCACCGCCGGCGGGTCGACCTCGGCGGGGAGAGCAGGGAGACCGCACGAGTGCGCGAGCGCTATTTCACGAGCGTGAAGCTCAGTAGACGCGTCCAACGAGCCGGGACGGCCGGGAGGGCCGTGGCGTCGGGCGCATCCGATCGTCCACCACGGCGACCACCGGGGCCGACCCAGGCGATCCAGATGTTTGTGAAGCACTGGCGGGGGCCTCGCGGCGATGCGGTCAAGCCCAATTGTGCGAACAGCGACCCTTGGCTGCCAGGATGTTCCGGCGACCTCGAATCTCGTAAGCGAGCGCACCGCCGGTCGTCGCGCGCGTCTGTCCGGTTGGCGCTCAGCCTGGCGCGGTGCCGCGAGCCGCCGGGAGCCGCCGGAGATGAAGCGATCGGATCATGTCGATCGTTGGCTTCACGGCGAAGAGAATCGAGCCAACCAGGAAAAGCCAATCTGCAGCTCTGGTCAACGAAGCGAAAAAGAAGAACGCACTGCCTATGACAAAGCACAGCGCGGCGCCGAAGTCGACAGCGGTGCGGACGACCTGGTATCGCCAGTAGACCTCGAGGTGTCGTGGGGACAGGTCCTTGAGAGCCGGATCCAACAACTTCATCTCCGCGCCCTACCCGGCGACCGCGAGAGCAAACCGCCGCGACCCGACGGGCTCTCGACCGCCAGCGAAGCGCAGGTGACTGACTCGTCGCCGAAGGACTCATGCGCCTCGGGCGGGTCGGCGAGTGAAAGCGCTCGTGCCGGTCGATCGGCCGGGAGCCCGACGGTCCGGAGTGTCGCGGCTGCCTCTGGGACGATCGGGTTCACGCGTAAGCAGTCATGCGGCGTTCGGCACGGCGACGCGTCCCTTCGTCGCAAACCGCTAGTACCGATGCGTGATGGCCTTCCGCGTTCAGCCGAGCGCGCCGGCCGTGCAGGGCGCCCAGCCGAGCGAGGATGATGTAGCACGATGGCTGCCCGGCCTTTACGAACGCGATGAGCGACAAAGCGCCCCTACCCTGGCCGCTCGTCAAGTTCTTTCGACACCCGCTGCGCTGGATCCGCAACAAGGTGGAACTGGTGATCGCAGCGCTCGTCCTCGCTCACGTCGGCACGCTGATCGTCGTCGGGCTCTACTACCTCCTGTTCGAGGTCTACGCGCCGATCACCCACGCCTGGCACTGGGCCGTGCCCAGCAACAGCACCCGGCACCTGCTGCGCAACGTCTACGAAGGAGTTCTCGGCGGCACCCTGGCCCAGTTCGTGGTCTTCAACCACTTCGCCCGCCGTAGGGCCAAGCTCGGCCGGCTCGACGAGTGGGAGATCCGCTACCGGCTCCCCAACCTCAAGGACCACCGACCGCTGTCGGGATGGCAGTTGGTCATCTCGCCCCTGCTCGTGCTGATCTACGCCATTCCCGGCCTGCTGGTCGGGACGGGCGTGGCTTGGCTGATCCGCCACAACATCAACATCCGAGACTACGAGCGTCTGGTCGGCAACTCCCACGTTGGGCGCTCGGTGTGGGGCCACCTGCAGACGCTGTGGACGTCCAACCGGGACCAAAGGGTCGTCGGCGTTTTCGCCTCAGTGTTCCTCGGCCGCCGTCCGGTTCGTGCCGTGGCCGAGGACCTGCAGGGCTACTTCGCGGCCCGACGCGTGGCACTGGGAAAGCCGCCGCGTTTCTATCACCCGCCCAACTTCCGAGCGCGAATGAACGCCTCCAACGCCGAGGCGGCTGCGATGCGCATGGACGGGACGGCCGGGTGGGTGCCGTACCTGCTCTCGTTCGCCATCGCGATGGGCGCGGTGCTGGCCGGCTTCGGAGTATGGGTGCTCGCCGTTAAGGCCTGAACACGACCACTCGTACCGGGTCCGATCGCCGCACCGCTCCTCCGACCCGTCTAGGAGCCCCGGTGTCGTCTGAGAGTTGAGTCCCGCGCGCCAATCGTTCTGTGTAGAAAGCGGTCGTCGCGTTCGACTTGCCGCTCGCGTTCCGTATGGGACGAAAACCGACCGTGCCGTCGGCGATGCGGTTGCGGGTCCTCGGCGCGACGAGACGATGGCCGGGTCAACCATCGTCTGAGGGAGGACCTCATGCCATCCAGCACGCTCGTGGACACCGCCGGCCGTCGTCGGTCGCCGGCGACTATGCCGGAATATCACCGTGGTCGCGCGCCACGCAACAAGGGTTTGCGGTATCCCGCTGACCCGCCGACCGTCGAGGAGATCATCGCCGTGATGCGCGCCGCCGGTGATGACCCTGACGGGACCAGGCTGCGCGGCCTGATCGTCGTGTTGTGGCGAGCTGGCCTGCGGATCAGCGAAGCGCTCGCGTTAGCCGAGAGCGATCTGGACGCAGGCAGGGGCGCGATCCTGGTCCGCCATGGCAAGGGCGGCAAACGCCGGGAGGTCGGGATGGACCGCTGGGGCTGGGGGCAACTCGCGCCGTGGCTCACACTGCGCTCCGAGCTCCCGGTTGGTGCCCCGTTCTGCATCCTGCGCGGTCCGACTCGCGGACGGTCGTGGGCGCCGGCCGGGGTCCGTACCCAACTGCATGACACAGCCGCTCGTGCCGGGGTGCGACGACGGTTCGCGCCCCATCAGCTGCGCCACGCGCACGCCGTGGAGATGTCGCGCGAGGGCGTCGCGCTGCTGGTCATTCAGCGCCAGCTCGGACATGCCGATCTGGCGATCACGTCCGTGTACCTGCGCGGTATCGACAACACCGAGATCGTCCACGCTGTCCACGAGCGGCCAGCTCCGATGATCCCGGCCCATAACGGGCTCAACCGGTCGGCCTGAGACCAGGCTGCGGTGGGTCGCGCTCCGCGTGACCCACCCACCCGTCGACCCAGCAGGCGCTCGAGACGTCGCGCCTGGCGAGGCCTCCGTCGCCAACGCACTCGTCAGTGTGGGCCTGTTGCGATGGCGAAAGACGTCCTGTGTCAAGCCGGCGTCGGAATAGCGGCTGGCGGCTTGCGGTTAAGCGCTGCGCGCTCGGCCGTGCCGGCCGCCCTGCGGGTGACAGCAGCGCCAGATGATCCGTGCCCACGCGCGGCCGAGCGTGCGCAGTGCGCGGCGGTGGTTGTGACCGCGCTGGCGGGCGTTGGTGTAGCGGTCAGCGGCCCAGGGGTTCCATCGGCGGGTGTCGTGCGCGAGCGTGGAGAGCGCGGCGCGTAGGCGCTTGGGCCACGCCCAGCGGAACTTGGCGTTGCGGCGTTTCCCGGACTCAACCGCGACGGGTGCTTGGCCGCCGTCGGCGGCGATCGCGTCACGGGGCGGATAGCGGTCGCGGCAGTCGCCGATCTCTCCCAGCAGCGTCGCGGCGCAGATGACCGAGGTCGCGTGAGCGGAAGAAGCTGCGGAAGATCTCTCCGTCGGGATGGGCGTCGAGCGCGTCGGCGATCTCTGACTCGAGCTCGCGGATCTGCTCGAGCATCACCTGAAGGGTGGCGGTCAGCCGCAGCACAATCTGCCGGCGCGTGCGCATCTCGATCTCGCCGGCGCGACCAGTCGGCGCTGAGCGCAACCGCTGCAGCAGCTCGCCCGGCGTCTTCTTCATCGGGTAGCGATTGGTCTTCAGGAACGCGGCCAAGCGCTTCTCGCCGAGCCCGCGCGCGTCAGCCGGGCTCGGATACCGGCTCAGGAACGCGAGCGAGATCGGACTGTCGATCGACGAGAAGAGACCGACCGGGCCTGGCCAGAACCGCTCAAGCTCGGCACGGAGCTGGTTACCCAACGCGACCCGTGCGGCGACGAGGTCCTCCCGCGCGCGCGTCAGTGCCTTCAGCGCCTTCGTGTGATCGGAGTCGGGTTCAAGCAGCCGGAAGCGGTGGCGATCGGTCCGCGCCAGCTCGCACAGCACGAACCGGTCGAACCGATCGGACTTCCCGCCCGAGGCGCGGAACCTGTCCCGCGCGGCCTTCACCTGGTTGGGGTGCAGCGCCAGCACCTGCACCCCCGCCTCCAGCAGCCGCTCGACCAGCACGCCGTCCGGGCGCTCGATCGCGACGACCTCCACCTCAAAGCACACCAGCGCATCGCACAACGCGGTGATCCCGCTCTCATCATGCGCGAACGTCTCGCCCAGCAACTCGTTGCCGGTCTCATCGGTGATCAGGACGTCGTGCTTCTCAGACGCCCAATCAATCCCAGCGCAATTACCCACAGATCCTCCTTCGAAAGGAATCGACAGCCGCCCCGACCTGGAGGTACCGTTACGGGTGCTCATAGACAAGGCTCTCAAACGGGGCTACGTCCCCTCGCCGCTCGCGGCACCTACCACCGTCGGGAGGGGCTGGTCTTTCGCGGGCCCTCCGTCAAAGGGCAAGCAATCGTGGCCCTCTCCCGACGGTGGCCCAGGCAAACGCAGCTTGACCCATGAGCACTCGTCCGCCGACGTGAGTCCGAGCGCGAGGAGGCGCGATTGCTTGCACGCGATAGCGCACGAGCGGGTGCGAGTGGACCGTAGTGAGGAGGACCGGCTCCTGCGTAGGCAAGAGGGAGTCGGCGACGGTCCACGGAAGAGTTCTCCTGACGTTCCGGAGGAGGAGAGATCGGCGTCGACAGACGCCCTCCCGCTTGCACTGGCCGAGCAACACTGGTTGAAATGGACAGGGTTTCGCAGTTCGTGTCGTCGAAGCGTTCGGCATCAGTTTCGGCGCAATCGCCTGCCTCTCACAGGCCCGCTGGCGCTGCCAGCATGCACCGAGGCCGGAGGCTACGTAACCTGCTCGTATGGCTGTCTCCGACGGCGGTGGCCTCGATCCCAGTAGTGACGCAGACGGGGTGAAATCGCGCCTCCCGTCGGTCGATCGGCTGTTCGGCGATGTCCTCCGATCGATCGCTGACGGCCAGCTCCATGAGGTTACGGCGGTGGTCGATCTCGTGTCTGACCAGCTCGGCTTGGATGCCGAGACTCGGTCGCTGCGAAACCGTTCGGGCATGACTTTGATCGAGAACCGGGTCAGATGGGCCGTGACGAATCTCGGCAGGGCTGGATTGCTCGAGCAACCGCGCGCGTCCGCGATGATGATCACCGACGATGGTAGCCAGGTCCTGGACACGGTCGATGGGCCCATTGATCGTGCCTTTCTTCGAGCGGCGCGCCCCGGGTTTGCGAGCTGGCTGGCGGACATGGGCGGTGAGCTTCCCGAGGACGAGCGGGCACCGAGCGGGGATCCGACGGTCTGGATGGTGCGGGCCGGCCGTGGCGGCGCCCATGCCCCGACGTTCGTCGAGCGCTCAGCGGTGATCGTCGGCTGGGGCGCCACGGGCGATGTCAGCGAACTCTCACACAAGGCTCTGCTTGATGTCGTTGCGCACCGCTTCCCGGACGTCAAGAGGCACCAGCGCGGCCAGATCGCGAACCTGCTGTACCGCCTGGCGCACACGATGGTCGACGGCGATCTCGTGATCACTCCGGAGCCGGCGAGTAGGACCCTCTTGCTCGGCCGGGTCGCTGGCCGGTATACGTTCCTGGACGAGCCGATCGGCCTTGATCACCAGCACGTCCGCGGTGTCGGGTGGTTCGCACGGGTCGGCCGGGACGAGCTCTCCTACGGAGCGCGAAACAGCGTCGGAACCTCTCTGACGCTCACGAGGCCCAGCCACGAGGCAGAGCTGCTTCGCCTCGCTGAGGCTCATGCCGGGGACACGCCGCCTGCACCGCTGGTCCAGCGGGTGGGGCGCGAGGTGCCAGGGGAGCCTCCGGCGCAGCGGGTGACGATCGCATCAAATGCTTCGGTCGCGCAGCGCGCGACACCGGCGGAGTTTCAGACGGGGCCGCGCCGGATGGTGCAGCTGTTGGACGAACTCGACACTGGTGTCGATGATCCGCTCGTTCCCCGCAGGCGCGCTGCTGTTCCTCCAGGGGGGGAGCACGACGTTCAAAGCGCGAGCGGCGGAGGAAGCCCCGCCATTGCGGGCGCAGCCGTCACATCTGGTGCTCGACGGACAGCAGCGGCTCACGTCGCTTTACCAAGCGATCTTCGGGCTCGGCCAGTCACGGTTCTTTCTCGATATCGGATCGTTGATCTCCGGCTCGGAGATCAACGACGCGGTCCGCGTGCTGAACGTTGAGCGGGCTGCTTCGTTCCAGACTCTCCAGGCGCAGGCGGACGCCTTGATGATGCCATTGGCCGCCGTTCGCGACGGAGGCGCGAGTCGCTGGCGCGATGACGTGGTGGATCTGCGTAAGGACGAGGACGCATCGCTGGTCCGAGGCCTGCTCCGCGACGTCGAGCGTACATTCATCGAGCCGCTCGTCCAATACTCCTTTCCGGTCACGGTGCTCCCGATGGCGACCGAGCTCGAGGCGGTCTGCACGATCTTCGAAGCGCTCAACCGCACCGGGAAGCCGCTCACGCCGTTTGAGCTGATCAGCGCACGCGCGTTCGCTGGAGGGCTCAGCCTCAACGATTATTGGTCCTCGGCGCTCGAGCGGCATCCGGTCCTTGAGGACTTCGGGCTCGAGCCGTACTACCTGCTCCAAGTCATCGCGCTGCGACTCGGCGTCTCGTGCAAACGCAGCGTCGTGCTGTCGCTGTCGCCAGACGACATTGCTCGCCAATGGGACGATGCCGTGAGCGACATGGCATCGGCGGTGTGCCTGCTCCGGGACGAGTGCGGCGTACTAGTCAGCAGGTGGCTGCCCTATCGGCCGATGCTGATCCCGCTCGCGGCCGCATGGCGAGAGATCGCGAGCACCGTTGGCCCGGCGCAAGGGGCGATGCGAGCCAAGCTGAAGCGCTGGTTCTGGTGTGCTTGTTTCACCGGAGAGTACGAGAGCTCGTCCGCATCGCTCGCCGAGCGCGACACCCCGATCCTGAGAGGCTGGCTTGCCGGCGGCGACGAGCCGCCAGCGGTCAGCGACTACCGCTGGGACGCGGAGCGTTGGCGAACAGTAACCATCCGGCAGCAGGGTTTGTACCGAGCCACGATCGCGCTGACTCTCGCCGAGCACCCGCGCGACTTCCATACTGCGGCCCCGCTCTCGCAAGAACTGATCGAATCCGGGAGGATCGACGACCACCACATCTTCCCCCGTGGCTACCTCAAAGGCCTCGGGCGTGGGCGCGAAGTCGACTCCGTGCTAAACCACTGCTTGATCGACCGGGAGACCAACACCCGCATTGGAAAGAAGGCACCGTCGGTCTACCTCGAAGAAATCCGCTCAGCTTTGGGCGACGGGCTAGATCGCGTGCTGATCAGCCACCGACTTCCCGTCGCCGAGCACAGCCCCCTCAGCACGAACGACTTCGACAGCTTCCTTACGTGGCGGCTGGAGGAACTCGGCCTCGCGCTCACTGAGCGGACTGGAAATGTCGGCGCTAGGAGCAACGGAATCGATCCGTATCGCGCACGACTCGACGCCCGGATCGAAACGATCGAGCTCCGGTTGCGCAACCTCATCCTCGATCGGCTGTGCGGTGACGCGGCGCGCCTACCACCGCACATCGCCCAAAGGGTCGCCGAGCGGCTCGTCGCAGCGACCCGCAAGCACCCCGGGAACGACCTCACACAACTTCGGACGCTCACAGGATTGCTCGAATACTTCGACCTGCGCGAGCTCCAAGACACCATCGTCGCAAAGACGGTCTGGCCACAGTTCGAGGCGATCTTCGACACGAAGGAGAGCCTGATCTCGCGCTTCGGACAGCTCGCCGAACTCCGCAACGCGATCCGCCACAGCCGATCCTTCAATGACGTCACGATGAAAGATGGGCAAGCGGCTCTCGCCTGGTTCAGGAACATCTTCGATGCTCTCGATCCGCTGCACCGCCCCCCGCGCCAGAGTAGGTACGGCCCGGAGGGACGCCCGGGCTCGCGCGACTCGAGCTGACCCCTACCGCACGTAGATCGCCGGACGGTAACGAGGTTCCGGAATCGGACGGCCGGCTTCCCGGGCAGCGGCCAGCCACGCTTCCTTCGCACGCTCGACCTCTGCCAGGGCCGCCTCGGGGCTTGTCCCAAATGCCGAGCATGCTTCGAGGTCCGGCACGTCCGCAATGTAGCCGCGGTCGTCGTCACTGTAGAACACGTTGATGTGGTAGTCGGTCATCGATCTTCCTCCAACCGTAAACCGTAGCGTTCGACGATGCGGAGCACCTGGCCCACCTGGTAGGGCTTGGCATCGCCGCGGACGTCCTGGAGATTGAGCAGCTCGCTCACGTCCGGACGCGCGTAGATGTGATGACTCCCGCTGACTCGCCGGAGGTCGAAGCCGAAGCCCTCGACGAGGTTCTGCAGGTCGGTGAACGCCACGTTCGCCACCGCCCCTCGGGCAAGTCTGGCCAACAGCTTGCGGCGATTCATCCGACGAACGTAGGTCGTCGCAACGGATCATTTGTCCTGCCATGACCGCATCGCCTAGCTTTGCGAAAGCGCTCACCCGTCCAGTCGTGGCTGCTCGTTCTGAGCCAGACCGGGCAGCGAGCCGAGGTCAGGGATTGACTGCCGCTTCGCCACTCGACGAGCCGCCCGCCCAGATGGCCGCTTCGGCGACCGACGTGTCCGAAGCGGTAGTCGGCGACGACGACCCGTGCAGCGGCCTTGCGGCTACGTTCCGACGCTGGCGACGACGGCTGCTCCTCGCCTGAAGGAGCTACGAGGCCCACGCGGTCAGGCGCTCGAGGCGATCGTCCGGATGGCAGCGTCCGGCACGAGTCCAATCTTGCGAGTCGGGTCGCCCGGGGGAATCTCACCCCCGGGCTCCCTCAGATCCCGGCGTGACAGTCTCCCGTCACCGGGCTCTTCTGATCGGTCCTAATACGAGCGCTCCAAGCGCCAGTGGGCGAACAGGTCGGGCTGTCTCGAGAGCAGTCCGGCCAGCCACCGGCCGTAGCGCTTTTGGGTGCGCAGCCGTTTGTATTTCCTGCCAGCCCAGCGCCTCACGTAGGCGTTGACGCGCCGCAGGAGGGGATTCAACGCCGACCGGTAGAACCGGCCGTAGTAGTTGATCCACCCGGAGACGATGGGGTTCAGCCATCGCGCCAGGTCGTCTAACGACAGGTCGGTGCGCCGGTGGATCCGCAGTTCGCGGAGCCGGGCGCTTTTGGCCTTGAGCGCCTCGGGGCTGATCGCGGGCAAGAAGCCGGTGAAGTTCCGGCCCTTGCTGCGCGCCCCCCGTGCCCGGAAGGCGTACCCGAGAAAGGTGAACGAGACGTGCTCGTGCTCCGCCCGGCGCTGACCGTCCTTGCAATAGACGATCCGCGTTTTGTCCGGGTGAAGCCGCAGGCCGACCTCGTTCATCCGCGCGGCGATCCGACCGAGCACAAGCTCGGCCTGGGCCCTGCTCTTGCAGTGCACGACACCATCGTCGGCTTATGCCGAGTCCCGGGTTATGCCGAGTTGGTGCTGGGATCGCCTCTGGCTGGGGGGGTTCGGCTCGAAATCCTCGGCATAATCAGAGCGCTTCCAGGAATGCCAGCAGCGTGTCTGGTGGCCGA
>JAABUX010000170.1_pt1 | contig 114622 bp, 96 predicted proteins | sample 5561851 | NCBI WGS metagenome assembly JAABUX01 (sample SAMN10711883, study PRJNA513361) | rock metagenome | isolation source: Antarctica rocks | place: Antarctica: Victoria Land, Richard Nunatak red sandstone | collected 2016-01-03
GCTGCTGCTGCTGGCCGCCCGACAGGTCGCCGCCCCGGCGGCGCAGCATCGTGCGCAGGATCGGGAACAGGTCGAAAATCTCGTCGTCCACCCGGCGCTTGCCGCGGGGCAGCACGGCGAACCCGGTTTCCAGATTCTCACGCACCGTCAGCAACGGGAAGATGTCGCGGCCCTGCGGCACCCAGGCGATGCCACGGCCGGCGCGGGCATAGGTCGGCAGGCGCGTGATGTCCGCCCCGTCCCAGGTGATGCGGCCGGCGCTGACCGGGTGGGCGCCGGTGATGGCGCGCAGCAGGCTGGTCTTGCCGACGCCGTTGCGGCCCATCAGGCAGGTGACGGCGCCGGTCTCGACGGTGATGGACACCCTGCGGAGGGCGATGGCTGCGCCGTAGTGAAGGTCCACGTTCTCGACAAGAAGCGTGCTCATCTGCTTCCCCCTCTCTCTCCGGCCTTGGGCCGCAGCGCGGACCAAGACCGGGGTGAGGGAAGCCGCCAGCCCGAACCCATCCATTCAGAGGACAGCAAGCGCTGCCACGGGCCAGTTCCGCGCTTGCCGCCTCTCTCACCCCAGCCCTCTCCCGGGGGGAGAGGGGGAAGCAAGCTACCGGCCAAGGTACACCTCCACCACCCGCGGGTCCTCGCTCACGTGGTCGATCGTGCCCTCGCTTAGCACCGACCCCTCGTGCAGCACCGTCACCTTCACGTCGAGCGCGCGCACGAAGCCCATGTCGTGCTCTACCACCACCACGCTCCGCGTCCGGTTGATCTCGCGCAGCAGGTCCGCCGTCTGCGCCGTCTCGGCGTCGGTCATCCCGGCCACAGGCTCGTCCACCAGCAGCAGCCGCGGGTCCTGCGCCAGCAGCATGCCGATCTCCAGCCACTGCTTCTGCCCGTGGCTCAAGTCCCCGGCCCGGCGGTTGCGGTGATCGCGCAGGCGGATGGTGTCGAGGATCGCCTCGATGCGGTCCGCCTCCGGCCGGGTCTGCCGGGCGCGCAGGGTGAACCAGGGCTTGCGGTCGCCGCTCAAGGCCAGCAGCAGGTTGTCCCAGACGGTGTGCGGCTCAAACACGGTGGGCTTCTGGAACTTGCGGCCGATGCCCAGGCTGGCGATGGCGGGTTCGTCCAGCCGGGTCAGGTCGGTGCCGGCGGCGTAGATCACCCGGCCGGCGTCGGGCCGGGTCTTGCCAGTGATCACGTCCATCATGGTGGTCTTGCCCGCGCCGTTCGGGCCGATCACGGCGCGCATCTCGCCAGGGGCCAGCACCAGGGACAGGTTGTTCAGCGCGCGGAAGCCGTCGAAGCTCACGCTGACGCCATCAAGGTACAGCAGCGTGTCGGCGACCGGCCCGATGCTCACCCGACCGCCTCCTCGGAAGCCGACTCGGCCAAGGTCGGCACGACCGGCTCGGTGCGCTTGGGCGCCCGCACCAGCCCGACTAACCCGCGCGGCAGGAACAGGGTGACGGCGATGAACAGCCCCCCCAGCGCGAACAGCCATAGCTCCGGATAGGCCCCGGTCAGGTAGGTCTTGGCCGCGTTCACCAGCACCGCCCCGAGGATCGCGCCATACAGGGTGCCGCGCCCTCCGACGGCCACCCAGATGACGGCTTCGATGGACCCGGCGGGCGCAAACTCGCCGGGGTTGATGATGCCGACCTGCGGCACGTACAGCGCGCCGCCCAGCCCGGCCATCACGGCGGACACCGTCCAAACCACCAACTTGTAGTTTTCGGGCCGGTAGCCCAGGAACCGCGTCCGCGCCTCGGTGTCGCGCACCGCGATCAGCACCTTGCCGAAGCGCGACCGCGTCAGCCACCGCGCCATCAGATACAGCCCGCACAGCAGCGCTGCGGTGATCACCAGCAGCCCGCACCGCGTGCTGTCCCACGCGAGCGGCGCACCCAGCAGTTCCTTGAAGTCGGTCAGCCCGTTGTTGCCGCCGAACCCCATGTCGTTGCGGAAGAACGCCAGCAGCAGCGCGTAGGTCAGCGCCTGGGTGATGATGGACAGGTAAACCCCCGTCACCCGGCTGCGGAACGCCAGCCAGCCGAACAGCGCCGCCAGCGCGCCGGGCGCCAGCATCGCCATCAGCAGCGCGAACGGGAAATGGGCGAAGCCGTACCAGTACCAGGGCAGCTCGTGCCAGTTCAGGAACACCATGAAGTCCGGCAGCGCCGCGCCGTACTGCCCGCGCCCGGCGATCTGCAACATGAGGTACATGCCCATCGCATACCCGCCGAGGGCAAAGAACGCCGCGTGCCCCAGGCTCAGGATGCCGCCGAACCCCCACACCAGATCGACCGCCAGCGCCAGGATGGCGAAGCACAGGTACTTGCCCACCAGCGACACCGCATACGTCGGCACATGCAGCGCGCTGCCCGGCGCGGTCCCCAGGTTCAACCCAGCCAGCAGCACCGCCCCGCCCAGCACCAGCAGCAGCGTCAGCGGCGTCGCGACCTCCCGCCTCATGCCTCCACCGCCCGGCCCTTCAGCGGGAACATCCCGCGCGGCCGCCGCTGGATGAACAGGATCAGCAGTACCAGCACGACAATCTTGCCCAGCACCGCGCCAGCCACCGGCTCCAGGAACTTGTTGACCACGCCCAGGGTCAGCGCCCCCAGCGCCGTGCCCCACAGGTTCCCCACGCCGCCGAACACCACGACCATGAAGCTGTCGATAATGTAGCCCTGGCCCAGGTTGGGGCTGACGTTGTCGATCTGGCTCAATGCCACCCCGGCCATCCCCGCCACGCCCGACCCCAACCCGAAGGTCAGCGCGTCGATCCAGGGCGTGCGGATGCCCATGGCCGCCGCCATCCGCCGGTTCTGCGTCACCGCCCGCATCCGCAGCCCCAGCGGCGTGAACCGCAGCACCGCCATCAGCGCGAACAGCACCGCGACGGCGAACACGATGATCGCCACCCGGTTGTAGGTCAGCGTCAACTGGCCGATCCGCCCTGAGCCGCTCATCCAGGCTGGGGTGCCGACCTCCTGGTTGGTCGGGCCGAAGATCGAGCGGATGGCCTGCTGCAGCACCAGGGACAGCCCGAAGGTCGCCAGCAGGGTCTCCAGGGGGCGGCCGTACAGGAAGCGGATCAGCCCGCGCTCGATCACCATGCCCAGCGCCCCCGACACCAGAAATGCCAGCGGGACCGCGATCAGCAGGCTGGCGCCGAACAGGCCCGGCGCGTGGGCGCGGATCACCTGCTGCACCACGAATGTCACATAGGCGCCGATCATCACCATCTCGCCGTGCGCCATGTTGATGACGCCCATGACGCCGAAGGTGATCGCCAGCCCCGTCGCCGCCAGCAGCAGCACGGAGCCGAGGCTGAGGCCGTAGAACGCGCCTTGCAGAAGGTTCCACAGGCGGAGTTGCCAGTCGATGGCGGACACGGCCTCGGCGGCGGACGCGGACACGGCCGGACTGGCGGCAGGGAGGGAGGACAGCAGGCCGCGGGCGTCGAGGTCCCCCCGGGCGCGCAGGGTGGCGATGGCGGCCATCCTGTCCGCGTCGGTCGCGCCGGCGGTGGCGAGGACCGCGGCGGCGCGGGCCTGCTGCATCGTGGTGCGGACGCCGGCGTCCTTTTCAGTCGCCAGGGCGCGGTCCAGGGCGGGCAGGGCAGCGGCGTCGCGGGACTTGAACACCGCCTCGGCGGCGTCGGCCCGTGCGGACGGATCGGGGGAGAACAGGCGCAGGCCGCCCATCGCGGCATCGACGGCCCGGCGCACCGCATTGTTCACGCGAACCGGGCGCAGGCCAGAGGCTTCGGGAGCCGGGGCGCCGGTTTGGGCGTCCACGACGGAGTCGTCGGGGTTGCGGATGAACAGGGCGCCGCCGGATTGCAGCATCAGGCGACCGGCTTGCAGGGCCTCCAGCACGGGGGCGGCGCGCGGGTCGCCGGAGGTGGCAAGCGTCTCCACGCCGCGGCGGATGTCGTCGAAGGAGTTGCTGGCCAGCGGCGCCAGCGGGGTTTGCGCCCAGGCGGGGGCGCACAGCAGGAGAGTAAGAAGGGCAGCGATCAGGCGCGTAGGCTTCCCCCTCTCCCTCCGGGAGAGAGCCGGGGTGAGGGAAGCGGCAAGCGCAACCCCCGCCGTTATGGCGCCAGACCGTGCTGCCCTCGGTGAGGAGCGGTCCTTGCCGCTTCCCTCACCCCGACCCTCTCCCGGGGGGATAGGGAGCAGGAGGCGGGTCAGCTTCCGCTGCCGCCGCACTTGCCGGTCTTGACGTTAAAGTTGCCGCAGGTCATCGGCGGGCGCCAGTCGGCGATCAGGTCGCGCGACCCCTCCAGATACGGCGACCACTCCTGCGCCACGATCGTCCCCGGCGTCTGCGACACGATGTTGAACTGACCGTTACCCTGGATTTCCCCGATCAGCACCGGCTTGGTGATGTGGTGGTTCGGCATCATCGTCGACTCCCCGCCCGTCAGGTTCGGCGCCGCCACCCCGATCATCGCATCGATCACCTTCGCCGGCTCGAACGTGCCCGCCTTCTCGACCGCCTTCACCCACATGGCGAAGCCGATCACGTGTGCCTCCATCGGGTCGTTGGTCACCCGCTTCGGGTTCTTGGTGAACGCCTGCCAGCGCGCGATGAACGCCTTGTTGTCCGGGTTATCGACGCTCATGAAGTAGTTCCACGCCGCCAGGTGCCCCAGCAGCGGCTTGGTGTCGATGCCGGCCAGCTCCTCCTCGCCGACGCTGAACGCCACGACGGGGATGTCGGTCGCCTTGATCCCCTGGTTGCCCAGCTCCTTGTAGAACGGCACGTTGGCGTCGCCGTTGATCGTGCTGACCACAGCGGTCTTCTTGCCCGCGCTGCCGAACTTCTTGATGTCGGCCACGATGGTCTGCCAGTCGCTGTGGCCGAACGGCGTGTAGTTGACCAGGATGTCTTCCTGCTTCACGCCCTTCAGCTTCAGGTAGGCTTCCAGGATCTTGTTGGTCGTGCGGGGGTACACGTAGTCGGTGCCGGCCAGCACCCAGCGCTGCACCTTCTCCTCGCTCATCAGGTAGTCCACCGCCGGGATCGCCTGCTGATTGGGGGCGGCGCCGGTATAGAATACGTTTTTGCTGCTCTCCTCGCCCTCGTACTGCACGGGGTAGAACAGGATGTTTCCGGTCTCCTCGAACACCGGCAGCACTGACTTGCGCGACACGCTAGTCCAGCAGCCGAACACCGCGGCGACGTGCTGCACGGTGATCAGCTCACGTGCCTTCTCGGCGAACAGCGGCCAGTTGGAGGCCGGATCGACCACCACGGCCTCCAGCTTGCGGCCCAGCACGCCGCCGCGCTTGTTCTGCTCGTCGATCAGCATGAGCATCACGTCCTTCAGCGTGGTCTCGCTGATCGCCATGGTGCCGGACAGGCTGTGTAGGATGCCGATCTTGACCGGGCCGGTGTCCTGCGCCCGTGCGCCCGGCGCCAGCAGGACGGCGGCTGTGGCGGCCACGGCGAGGCCCGCGCCCCGCAGCCAGTTTCGAACGGATGCCATTGCAGCGTGTCTCCCCAAGAGTTCGCCAGCCCGGTGCGGCTCGCGAGTATCGTTGCAACTCTCGTGCCATAATCTTACGCTGCCGTGAGCAAAAGAAAGGCAATGCTTGCCAGCCGCGTTGCACGCGCTCCGCAGTCCGGCTGCCGCTTATTTGAGCATCCCCTGCAGCTAGCCCACCCAGGCCCTGGGATGCCAGGGCGGGGCCATGCGGAACCAGTGCAGCGTCTGCCGCGCATTGGCGAGGCTTTCCTTGTAACGGTCTGCCCCGCCCAAGAAGTCGTAGCAGGCAGTCCCATCCAAGCGCACAGCCTCTATGGCCAGATGGTGGCAGGTCAGGCCCGGCTTGCCATGGCGCGGCGCGGCGGCGTAGTCGAAGCCGCTCTGGTAGGCGCAGACCCGCCCGGCGGAGCGCAGGTTGTACAGGTAGCCGACCACCGCCGCCCCGGCGCGGACGCGCAGCAGGTCCACCGCTCCGGAAGCGACGCCGCGGCCCATCATGGCCTGGTGGAAGCGGCGGACCTCTGGCGCGGCAAAGGCGCCGGGCTTGCCGCGAGCCTGCCAGCTTACCTGGTGCAGGGCGATCAGGGCGTCCAGGTAGAGCAACGCCTGCTGCTCCGTGCCGGCCCGGTCCAGCACCAGGTCGCCATAGGCCCGCGCCGACCGGCGAAGCTGGTGGCGTGTGTTGGCGCTCAGCCCGGCCAGGTAATCCGTGCTGGCCGGAATGTCGCCGAAGCTGACGCACGGGGCCACGCGGTCCTGTAGGCTGTGCACCCCGCCCACTCGGCTGGCCGATGCCGCAACCGTCCCGTCCACGCCGGACAGCACGACCTGCCGGCCCCGGCGCGCAAACCGCAGCATGGCGTCCAGCACAGCGTCGCGCCCGGCGCCAGGGAGCACGAGCGGCCCGTTATGCTCGATGAACACGCTGTCCAGCACCGGGTCGCCGCCCTCATGCAGCCACAGCCGCCCGCCCCGGCGGTTGAACAGCGCCAGCCCGGCCAACTCGCCATCTTGGTGTGCGTGCATCAGCACCGGGTCAGGGTAGCGCTCGGCCGCCAGGCAGCCGACCCAGGCCCATCGCTGGAACGCCGATGCCCCCGCCGCGTCCTGAAAACCTTGCCACAGCCGGCCCAGCCCCGTGAGGCCGGCGGCATCCAGGCTGGGGCGGGTGACAGTGACGAGAATGCGGGACATCGTTATGCTCCCGTCATAGCCGCCCGCCGGCTCCGGGGGTAGCTGCACCCTTTCCGCGGGTGGCGATCCCTGGCATCCCGCCAGACCGCTGGCATCCAACCATGCGCCGCAGCAGGGAGGTTCTCTTGGTCGCCGTCCTGAGCCAACTCCTGCCGCCGCCGCCAGGGCTGGCGCTGCTGGCGCTGCTGCTGCTGCTGTTGCGGCAGCGCGTGCTGGCCGGGGTGGCGCTGGCGGGCCTGGTGCTGCTCAGCCTGGGGCCGGTCGGCACGGCCCTGCTGGCGGTGCTGGATGTGCCCGCCGGCAACGCAGCCGGGCCGGCGCCCGGCGCCATCGTCGTGCTCGGCGGCGACGTGCAGCGCACCGCCGGATACCAGGGGACCGTGCCGAACGCCACGATCGGCGCATTGAGCCTGGAGCGCGTGCAGGCCGGCGCCGCCCTGCAACGCCGCACCGGGCTGCCGCTGCTGATGACGGGCGGCATCGTGGAGACCGGGGCCACCCCCGTCGGCGAGCTGATGGCCCGGTCCGCCCGTGACGACTTCGGCGCCCGGGTCCGTTGGGTCGAGCCGCTGTCCCGCGACACCTGGGAGAACGCGGCGTTCAGTGCGCCGCTGCTGCGGGCCGCCGGGATCAGCCGGGTGTTCCTCGTTACCCATGACTGGCACATGCGCCGGGCGCTGGTGGCGTTCCGCCATGCCGGGATCGAGGCGGTGCCCATGCCGACCTACGCCGATCCAGGCCCGCGCCTGTCCTGGACGGACCTGCTGCCATCCGCCGGCAACTGGATGCGCTCCTATTTCGCCGTGCACGAGTGGGTGGGCCTGGCCTACTACGCCCTGCGGCGATGACTGTGGTCCTGACGGAGGCGGGCAGCCCTGCGGAATGCGGTGCCGAGTGGGATCCGCTGTTCGACGCCGGCCCCGGCTTCCAGTCACGCCGCGCCTGGTTCGACGCCACGGTCGAGGCGGCGCTGCCCCAGGGGTCGCGTCCGCTGTTCTGGATGGTGCGGGACGCCGGGCGCCCGTCGCTGCTGCTGCCCATGCTGGCCGGACCCGGGCGGCGGCTGGGCAGTCTGACGACGGCCTACACCTGCCTGTTCCAGCCGCTGGCTGCCCCGGGCGCCTCTGACGCTGCGCTGCACGCCGCCGGCACCGCAGCCGCCCGCGCCTGCCGCGCCTGGCCTACCGCGACCTTGGAGGCGCTGGATGCCGGTTGGCCCGGCTTGCCGCCCTTGCTGGCCGGCCTGCGCTCCGGCGGCATCCTGGCCCGCCGGTTCGACCATTTCGGCAACTGGTATCAGCCGGTCGCCGGGCTGGGCTGGGACGCCTACTTGCTCGGCCGGCCGGGATCGCTGCGGGAAACCGTCCGCCGCAAGACCCGCGCCTGCGACCGGGACGCACGGGTGGAGATCGAGGTCGTCCATGGCGGCCCCGCCCTGACTCCCGCGCTGGCCGCCTACGAGGACGTGTATGCCCGGAGCTGGAAACAGCCGGAGCCGGCGCCACGCTTCAACGCCGCCCTGCTGGTCCGCGCCGCTGCGGCCGGCGTGCTGCGGCTGGGGGTGATGCGGGTGGCGGGCCAGCCAGTGGCGGCGCAGTACTGGACTGTGACGAATGGCACGGCGACCGTGCTGAAGCTGGCGCATGACGACGCATGGCGCACGTTGTCGCCCGGCACCGTGCTGACCGCTCACATGATCCGCAGCCTGTTAGACGAGGGGGTGACCGAGTTGGACTTCGGCCGGGGTGACGACCCTTACAAGCAGCTCTGGGCCAGCCAGCGCCGGCAGCGCATCGGCGTGCTGCTGGCCGACCCGCGGCAGCCCGGCGGCCTGGTGGCGCTACTTCGGCATGATGCCGGCATCGTGATACGCCGGCTGCGGCAACTCAGGCCTTCAATCAATCTGTAAACTTTTCCGACATGCTATGACGTTACAGGTCGCAACTGTCTGCTAAACCGTCCGGCGCATCGTGATACGCCCGCATCTTGCCGTAAAGTTGGGGTTTATCGGACGGGGACGCAGGACAGCGTTGAGTGAGGGTTCAGCATGTGCGGCATTGTTGGCGTAATCGGGTCGGAGCCGGCGGCTCCCTTGCTGTTGGAGGCGCTTCGGCGCCTGGAATACCGCGGCTACGACAGTGCGGGCATCGCCACCCTGGTGGATGATGGCATCGACCGCCGCCGGGCGCCAGGCAAGCTGGTGAACTTGGCGGAGGTGCTGCGGCTGGACCCGCTGCCCGGCCGGACCGGCATCGGCCACACCCGCTGGGCCACGCACGGCGCACCGACGCAGCGCAACGCCCACCCGCACGGCACGCCGCGCGTCAGCGTCGTGCACAACGGCATCATCGAGAACCACGCCGAGCTGCGCGCCGAGCTTGAGGCCGAAGGGCAGGTGTTCGAAACCGAGACCGACACCGAGACGGTCGCGCAACTCGTGGACTTGAACCTGCGCCACGGGATGCAGCCGGTCGAGGCCGCACGCGAGGCGTTCCGCCGTTTGGAGGGCGCCTACGCCCTAGCGCTGGTGTTCGCCGGGCACCCCGAGCTGATGGTGGGCGCGCAGCACGGTGCGCCGCTGGCGGTGGGTTTCGGCGACAACGCGATGTACCTGGGCAGCGACAGCCTGGCCCTGGCGCCGCTGACCCGCCGCATCGCCTACATGCAGGACGGCGACTGGACCGTGCTGACGCGGAACGGCGCGGCGTTCTTCGGACCCGCCGGCCAGGCGGTGACGCGGCCGGTGCGCCTGACGGTGCAGACCGGCGCCGTCGTCGGCAAGGATGGCTACCGCCACTTCATGGAAAAGGAATTGCACGAGCACCCGGCCGCCATCGGCCAGACGCTCGCGCGGATGCTGGACCCGGCGACCCGCGCCGTGACCCTGCCAAAGACGCCGTTCGCCTGGCCCGACGTGCCGCGCGTGACCATCGCGGCCTGCGGCGGCGCCTACTTTGCCGGGCTGGCCGGGCGGCACTGGCTGGAGGAGCTGGCGCGGCTGCCGTCCGACATCGACTTCGCCAGCGAGCTGCGGTATCGCGCGCCGCCGCTGCCCCGGGGCGGCATTGGCCTGCTGGTGAGCCAGAGCGGCGAGACCGCCGACACCCTGGCCGCGCTGCGTTTCATGCGCGGTGCCGGGCAGCACGTCCTGTCGGTGCTGAACGTGCCGGAGAGCACCATGGCCCGCGAGAGCGACCTGGTGCTGGAGACGGTCGCCGGCCCGGAGATCGGCGTGGCCAGCACCAAGGCGTTCACCGCGCAACTGACCGTCATGGCATGCCTGGCCGTCGGCGCCGGCCGCGCCCGTGGCACCGTCAGCGCAGCGCGGGAGGCCGAGCTGGTCGCCGCCCTGCTGGAGCTGCCGTCGCGTGCGGCGGAGGTGCTGGCGCATGCCGATCCGATCCGCCGCCTGGCCACCCGCATGACGGAGGCGCGTGACGTGCTGTGCCTGGGCCGCGGCACCTGCCATGCCATCGCGCTGGAAGCGGCGCTGAAGCTGAAGGAGATCTGCTACATCCACGCCGAGGGCTATGCCGCGGGCGAGATGAAGCACGGCCCCATCGCGCTGATCGACCGGCAGGTACCGATCCTGGCCATCGCGCCATCTGGCCCGCTGTTCGAGAAGACGGCGTCCAACGTGCAGGAAGCTGGGGCACGCGGCGGGCAGGTGGTGGTGCTGAGCGACGCCGCCGGCTGCGCCAAGCTGCGCGGCATCGCGGCGGAGGTGGTGGAGCTGCCCGCCGTCGATCCGTTCGTGGCGCCGATCCTGTATGCGATCGCGGTGCAGATGCTGGCCTATCACACCGCTGTCATGCGCGGCACGGACGTGGACCAGCCCCGCAACCTCGCCAAAAGCGTGACCGTCGAATGACGCCGCCAGATATCGGCGGGATCCTCGGCGGAGCCGCTCCGGAGCTTGATATGACGACCTATGTAATTACTGGAGGTGCCGGGTTCATCGGCTCGCACCTGGCGGATGCCTTGCTGGCACAGGGCCATCGCGTTCGCGTGCTGGACGATTTCTCGACCGGCCGGATGGAGAACCTGGACCCAGCGTGCGAGGTGGTGCGCGGCGACGCGCGAGACCCGTCCCTGCTGCGCCGCGTGCTGGCAGGGGCGGCAGGCTGCTTCCACCTGGCCGCCATCGCCTCGGTTGCGCGGGCCAACGAGGACTGGGTGGGCACGCACCAGGCGAACCAGGGTGCGACGGTGGCGGTGCTCGATGCGGCCCGGGCTGCGGGCGGCCTGCCGGTGGTCTATGCGTCATCGGCGGCGGTTTATGGCAACCTGGAAGGCGTCGCGCAGGAGGATGCGGCACCGGCGCCGCGCACGGCCTACGGCGCGGACAAGCTGGGGTCGGAGCTTCATGCGCGGGTGGGCTTCCTGGTGCATGGCGTGCCCTCGGCCGGCTTGCGGTTCTTCAACGTCTATGGCCCTCGGCAGGACCCAGCGTCCCCGTATAGCGGCGTCATCTCCATCTTCGCCGACGCCATCGCGCAGGGGCGGCCCACCACCCTGCACGGCGATGGCCAGCAGACCCGGGACTTCGTGTTCGTCGGCGATGTCGTGGCGCACCTGGTGGCGGCGATGCGGCTGCTGGCCGCCGACCCCGGCGCGCATGTGCTGAACGTCTGCACGGGACAGGAAACGTCGGTGCAGGACATGGCGCTGCTGATCGGGCGGCTAAGCGGGCGCACGCCGGTCATGCGCCGGGGGCCGGCACGGGCGGGCGACATCGGGCGCTCCGTTGGCTCCCCCGACCGTGCACGAGCCACCCTTGGCACGCAGGCGCGGACAAGATTGGCCGAAGGCTTGCAGGAGACGCTGTCAGCCCTGCACGCCGGCAAATTGCTGGTGCGAGTCTGACTTTTGTTACGTCAAGTGCTTTGCCGCTGCTTTACCGGATGATGCGCAGAGTGGTATGTCCTGCCGCGGCGAGGCGTACAGGCGTGTAGCTCAGTGGCAGAGCGCTGCCATCACATGGCAGAGGTCGGGGGTTCAACTCCTTCCGCGCCTACCAGCCCTTGCCGTTGGCCGGGGCTGAATTCCGACCGGACTGGGACAGACATGACGCGCAGCACCTTTCTGCCACTCCTTGCCCTGCTGGCCATGCTGTCCGCCTGCGGGCCGACCGGGCCGAACCCGAACCTGGTGGCGCCGCGCGGTTCCGCGGTCAACTCGCCCTACCTGATCGGCCCCGGCGACACCCTCAGCGTGTTCGTTTACCAGGCGCCGCAGCTCAGCGTGCCCAGCCTGCAGGTGCGCCCGGATGGCCGCATCTCCATGCCGCTGATCCCCGATATCGCCGCTGCCGGCAAGACCCCGACCGCGCTGTCCAAGGACATCGAGACGCGGCTGAAGCAGTATGTGAAGGAGCCGAACGTGTCCGTCATCGTCAGCGGCTTCATCGGCCCGCTCGACCGGCAGATCCGCGTGATCGGCGAGGCGACGGAGCCGCTGGCGATCCCCTACCGCGACCAGATGACGGTGCTGGACGTGATGATCCAGACCAAGGGCCTGACCCGTTACGCCTCCGGCAACAGCTCGATCATCGTGCGCGACATCGGCGGCAAGCGGCAGACCATCAAGGTGCGGCTGAGCGACCTGCTGAAGGACGGCGACATCGACCAGAACGTGGCGATGCTGCCGGGCGACACGCTGATTATCCCGCAAAGCTGGTACTAGGGGCGGCGCGCGATGGGTACGATGCTGCTCCTGCTGCGCCGGCAGCTCAACGCCGCCTGGCGCCACCGCTGGTGGGCGGTGCTGTTCACCTGGGCGGTGTGCGCCGCCGGCTGGGCGTTCACGTTCACCATCCCCAACTCCTACGAGTCCAGCGCGCGGCTGTATGTCGATGCCGATGTCGTGCTGACGCCGTTGCTGCGCGGGCTGGCGGTCGATAATGCCTCGGCGCAGCAGCTCGACGTGCTGCAGCGGACCCTGCTGAGCCGGCCGAACCTGGAGAAGCTGATCTCCAAGACGTCGCTGGAGTTGAACCTCGCGGGTCCGTCCGACCGGGAAAGCCTGGTGGAGCGGCTGGCGACCGACATCCGCATCACGCCGCAGACCCGCAACCTGTTCACCATCTCCTACCGCAACAAGTCGCCGCAGCTTGCCTATGACGTAGTGCGGGCCATGCTGACCACCTTCGTGGAGAGCAAGGCCGGCAACAACCGCGCCGATCTGGAGAACGCAGGCAAGTTCCTGAACCAGCAGATCAATCAGTACGAGCAGCAGTTGCGGGATGCGGAGCGGAAGCGGGCGGAGTTCCGCGCCAAGTACGTGGACGTGCTGCCCGGCGCCGATGGCGGCGTGTCACGGCTTGAGGCCGCCCAGGGGCAGGTGCGCGACCTGACGGGCCAGTTGCAGGATGCCGTCTCGAAGCGTGACACCCTGACCCGCGAGTTGTCGAGCACGCCTCCGGTTATCGTGACTGAGACGGACGGGGTGGCCGGGGGTGGCAACAACCGGCTGCGTGAGGCCGAGCGTACCCTGCGGGAATTGCGCCTGCGTTTTACTGACGCGAATCCGGACGTGGTCAGCCAGCGCCAGTTGATCGCTTCGCTGCGCAGTGGTGGCGGCGGCGACGCTGCCCCAGGCGATAGCCGCACCGCGCCGCGCAACCGGTCGGCGTCGAACCCCGTGTACGAAGCCCTGAAGACCCGGGTCGTCGATAACGAGTCGGTCATCGCCTCCCTCACCCGGCAGGTCAACGACGCGACCAAGGAGCGCGCCCGGCTGGAAACCATCGCCCGCAGCGCGCCGCAGTTGCAGGCGGACTACGCCAACGTCAACCGTGACTACGACGTCGTGCGCAGGAACTACGACGACCTGCTGGCCCGCCGGGAGTCCATGCGGATCTCCAGCGCCGCTGACGCCGAGAGCGACAAGGTCCGGGTCCAGATTATCGACCCGCCGCAGGTGCCGCAAAATCCGGTCGCACCGAAGCGCGCCCTGCTGCTGACCGGCGTGCTGGCTGGCGGCTTGGCCGCAGGGGCCGGGCTGGCTTTCCTGCTGGCGCAGCTTGACCAGTCGTTCCATTCCATCGACGACCTGCGCGACCTGGGGTTCCCCGTCGTCGGCGGCGTGTCGATGCTGATGGTGGCGGTGCCGCTTGCCCGGCGGGCGTTCCAACTCGGTATGTTCGCGGCAGCCGTAGCACTGCCCTTCGTGTGTTACAGCGGCCTCCTTGTGCGGCTGCTGCGACAAGGGGTCTCAGTATGATCCAGTAGCAAAGCCTTAATTCCAAAATGTGAGACTGATCTCCTAAATTAGGAGATTACCATGTCATCGCAGCCGCTTGAACTGGACCGGGCGTACCGGCTCGCCGCTGACCAGCTCCCCGCTAACCAGCCTCTGCCGCTCATCGTTGCCCTTCCGTTCATCATGGGGCTGTCCGCTGCGCTTTGGCTGATGATTGGCCGGCTTGCGAAGGCGCTTCTAGGTCTGTAAGCGCCGGACGGTCGGGGCGGAGAGGTGGGCGATGGACGGTGTTCGTCTGTCGCGCACCCGGCGCCAAGCGGGATGAGGGACATGCACCCAGCCGATAAAGCCTTTGCTGCTGGCAGCATCTGGCAGTTGGCGGAGGCTCCGCGCGCCGGGTCGGCAATGGCCACCGTCGGCAACGGCTGATGCCGGCCATCCAGCAATGCGCCGTGCTGGTTGGTGGCCTTGGCACCCGTTTGGGAGCACTAACGGCAACCACGCCGAAGCCGATGCTGCCTGTGGCAGGGCGCCCATTCCTGGCATGGCTCCTGCGGGAGGTGGTGCGCTACGGCGTGACCGACATCCTGCTGCTGACCGGCCATCTTTCGGCCGTCGTGCGGGATGGGCTGCAGGATCTCCAATCGCTGCTGCCGCGCCCGGTCACGATCACCCTCAGCCAGGAGCCGTTCCAGGCCGGCACTGGCGGCGCGCTGCACCACGCGCGGGATTGCCTGCATGAGCGGTTCCTGTTGCTAAACGGCGACTCGCTATTCGATTGCGACCTGCCAGCAGCCCTGGCGGCGCCGGACGGGCCGGACGTGCTCGGCCGGCTGATGCTGCGCCGGGTGGACGACGCCTCGCGTTACGGCGTGGTCGAGACACGGGACGGGCAGGTGACAGCCTTCCGGGAGCGCGGCGCGGCGGGCGCGGCTGGAACCATCAACGGCGGCGTTTACCTGCTCAACCGGGGCATCCTGCAGCACATCGGCCCTAACTGCTCCCTGGAGCGCGACGTGCTGCCGGGATTGGCCGGGCAGGGGCGGCTGCGCGGCACGGTGGGCGACGGCTGGTTCATCGACATCGGCGTGCCGGACGACCTGGCCCGCGCCGGCGTGGAGGTGCCGCGGCACTTGGTGCGCCCTGCGCTGTTCCTGGACCGCGACGGCGTGTGCAACGTGGACCATGGCTACGTCGGCACGCGGGAGCGGTTCGAGTGGATGCCGGGCGCCCTGGAGGCGATCCGCCGGGCGCACCAGCGGGGCTGCCACGTGTTCCTTGTCACCAATCAGGCTGGCGTGGCCCGCGGCCTCTACGATGAGGCCGACGTGCAGGCCCTGCACCGCTGGATGCAGGACGAGGCGTTGCAGGCTGGCGGCGTCATCGACGATGTCCGCTACTGCCCATTCCACCTGGAAGCCACCCGGCCCGAGTATCGCCAGGCCAGCCCGTGGCGAAAGCCTGCTCCCGGCATGATCCTGGACCTGCTGCACGCCTGGAGCCTGGACCCAGCCCGTTGCGCCCTGATCGGGGATCAACCCACCGACCTGCAAGCCGCCGAGGCGGCGGGCATTACGGGCCACCTCTACGCCGGCGGTGACCTGTCCGCCTTCGTAACGCCCATCCTGGACCGGATCGCCCCGGCCTAGCCGTTACGGCACACGGGACGCCGCCCGGACCTGATCGGTCAGCCCAGGCTGCGCGTCAACGAAGCCGCGCAGCAGGGCGATGAGCCGTTGCCGTTCGCCCGCGCCAATCCGGCCTGCCGTGTCAGGCGTGGCCGTTATCAGCACAGGCGCAAATCCAGGGCTGACCACGCTGTTCACCGCCTGGTGCAGCCGCCCCGATAAGCCGCCCCGGGCCGGTACCCCATCGACCCAGGTGGCGAAGGCAACCAACCCGTCCGGCATCTTGGTCTCCACCAGGGACCAGCGGCCATTGACCGGATCGGCGGTGGCCAGGGCCGTCGTTTCGGCCTCCTCGGCCGCGATCGGGATGGTCAGCCGCGCCCGCTCCCGCACGATCTGGTCGGGGGTGGAGCGGGCCGGAAAGGCGGACACCGTCACGGTGAAGCCGCCGGAGCCGCAACGGTAGCGCAGCACGGCCTGGCCTGCTGCGGCCGGCCCGGCCGCTCCGGACGTGCAGCCCGGGGGCGGCGCCAGCACCGGCACGGCCGCAAGCTGGCCCGGCGCCATGCCGCGGTTCAGCAGTCCCGCCACCGCCGGCCCGGCGGCGCATAGCAGGCACACAGCCAGCGCCGGCCAAAGCGGCCCGGTACTGCCCGCCTGGCGCAGCGCAGCCGGACGAGGCAGCGCTGGCGGCTCCCGCCACGGCATGCCGCCGACCACCAGCAGCAGCATGACGACCGAGAAGAAGCCCCAGCCGTAGATGATGTGGTCGGCCGCCGCCGCCTCCGCGCTGCCCAGGATATTGCCGAGCACCACGATCCCCAGCGCTCGGACGCCGTTGGCGAGGATGGGAACGACGATGGACGCCCCGATGAACACTGCCCGACGGCCCGGGCTGCGGTAGTTCAGCAGGGCGTAGAACACTCCGAACGCCACGGCCGCGATCAGGAAACGCAGGCCGGCGCAGGCCTCGGCCACATAGAACGTGCCGGCGGAGATCTCGATGGTCAGGTTGGTGATGTAGGCCGGGATGCCGAGCACCCGCAGGCCCACCTGGATGAATCCGGCGGTGAAATCCTGCAGCACCGGCGTGATGAACGCCCCGAACGGCACCAGGAAGAACAGGTAGAGCAGCGGACCCGCCAGGGTGCGGAACAGCCGCCATCCCAGCACGGTGAGGAACAGCACCTCCAGCCCGGCCACGGCAGCGATCTGCCGTCCCTCCATGATGCCCAGGCGCTCCGCCGCGAACCAGGCGCCGGCGACCGGCACGGCCAGCAGGGCGAAGCGCAGATTGGGCTGCGCGAGCTGGCCGGCCAACGCATCCCGCCGGTCCCACGCCAGGTAGAGCGCCATCGGCAGGATCAGGAAGCAGTGGCCGTAGGCGGTGGACGCCAGCCACACCGACACTGCCGCCTGCACCTCCGGGAAGAACAGGGCACCCAGCACGGCGACGCCCATCACCAGCACGGCGGCAACGGGCGCGAAGGTGGCGCGGAGGCTGGACAGGGCGGTCGTTGCAGACATCAAGGCTTCATATCACGCCCGGCTCCATGACGGCAGCGCCAACCCGTCATCAGCCGATGCTCCCCGCCATCAGCCAATGCCGCGGACCAGGTATGGCCCGATCAGGTTGGCGACCGGCACCGGCAGGCGCTTCCAGGCGGCGATGAACAGCCGGTACTTCGGGTTCAGCGGGTTGTGGTCGGGGATGGCGGCGCCGGGCTGCAGGCGGTAGCGGTAGTGCAGGGGCGCCGGCTCGAACCCCCAGTTCTTCTTGAACGAGAACGCGCCGGTGCCGACCTTGCTGCGGCCGAAGTCGAACAGCCGGCAGCCCCGCGCGGCGGCCCGGCGCATCACGTCCCAGTACATGAAGTCGTTGGAGTGGCCGCTGCGCGCCGCCGCCGTGCCGCCGCCATAATAGGGCAGCACCTCGTCCCGGTCGTAGAAGTTCAACACCGCGCTGACCGGCGTGCCGGCGTCCAGCACGGTCACGACGTCCATCTGCCCGCGGAACACCTCGGCCAGCAGGCGGAAATAGCGGCGGCTGAACACCGGGGTGCCGAGGTTGCGGACGCTCTCGGCATAAACCGCGTGCAGGCCGTCCACGGTGTCGGTCACGGTCGAGGTCAGGCCGCGGTCGATGCCCTTGCGGACCATGGCGCGCTGCTTGCGCGGGATCGCCTTCATGTTGGCGTCGTCATCGGCGGTGATCGGCTTGCGGAAGGTGGCATACAGGTCGCCGCGGGTTTGCCACTCGTCCTCGGGCAGCCAGCCGTGCGGCAGGGGGTGCAGGAAGCGGAACTCGGCCGACCCAGCGCCGGTCTGGCCCAGCAGCGCGGCAGCGTGGGCCTGCAACGCCAGGGCGGAGTCGCGGTCCGCCGCCAAGGGGCCGCCATAGACGCAGAACGGGCTGGACATCAGGCTGTTGCCGAACAGCATCGTCTTCACGTGGACTAGCGGCAGCACGCCGGTGATGGCGCCGTCTTGCTCGGCCGCGGCATAGTGGGGCGTGTGGCCGAAAGCGTCGCGGAACACCCCGGCCCAGGCAGAGCGGTGGAAGAAGGTGCCAGTCGGCATCCCTGCCACGAACTGGTCCCAGGCCGGCGCCATCGCGGCGTCCAGCAGGCGGATCTTGACCGGCATGGCTACGCTTCGGCCAGGGCGGGTGCGAACACCCGGTCCATGCGGTCCCAGGTGAAGTCGCGCAGCAGGTGTTCCAAGCGGCCCGGCATGGCCGAGATATTCACGTAATGGCGGAAGCGGGACATGCGGGGGGCGGCGGTGACGCGCGGCTGCGCCGGGTCGATCTCCCAGGGGTGGAAGTAGAATACGCCTGATGCCTGCTCGGCCCGGTTAAAGCGGCGCAGCGCCAAGCGGAACAGCGTGTAGGGCATCAGCCGGAAGTAGCCGCCGCCCGCGCAGGGCAGGTTGCGGCCACCCAGCCGCACCGTCGTCATCGGGATTTCCAGCAGCCGGCCTGCTGCGGGCTTGTAGGGGAAGCGCGGCGCATCCGGCACGCCATACAGGTCGTGACGCACCGGGTAGATGCTGCTGCTGTAGCGGTAGCCTTCCTCCGCCAGCACGTCGAACGCCCAGGGATTGCGCGGCCCGATGGAAAAGGTCGGCGCGCGGTAGCCCTGGACGCGGACGCCGCCCAGGTCTTCCAGGGTGGCCTTGGCACGGCGCACGTCGTCGCGGAACACCTCGGGCGTCTGGCCGTCTGCCCGGGCGTGACCGTAGCCGTGGCTGGCCAGCTCATGCCCGGCGGCGACGATTGCGCGTACCACGCCGGGGTAGCGGTCGGCGATCCAGCCCAGGGTGAAGAACGTGCCCTTGACCCCGGCGCGGTCAAACGCCTGCAGGATGTGATCCATGTTCGCCTCGACCCGGCACGGAATGCCGTCCCAGGTGTTGCGGTCGATGACATCGGCGAACGCCTGGACTTGGAAGTAATCCTCCACGTCCACCGTCATGGCGTTGGATTGGCTCACGCTTCCATGCCTAGCATCTGCGACAGCCGGCGGAACACCTGGTCGCGCTCGGACACCTTCTTCTCCAACGCCGCCACCCGCGCCTGCAACTCGCCTCCGCTGCCCGCCTGGGGCGCCCCGGCAGGACGCGAGGCCTCCCCGTTGTCGCCGTGCTCGCCCTCCAGGTCCGCCGACAGCTCCAGCGCCGTCGCCTCCACCACGGCGCCGGTGATGTCATGCGTCTGCTCTAACACGCCATACAGCAGCACGCGCGAGCACAGCCGGTTGATCCGCCGCGGGATGCCGCCGGTATGGTCGTACACGGTGGCGAACGCCTCGTCTGACCAGTGCGGGTCCCCGGTCCAGCCGACCGCGTGCAGCCGATGCTCGATGTAGGCGCGAGTCTCCTCCTGGCTCAGCGGCCCCAGGTGGTAGCTGGTCAGCACCCGCTGGCGAAGCTGGTCCATGTTCGGGCTGGCCAGGATGCGGCGGAACTGCGGCTGCCCCAGCAGGATCGTCTGCAGGCTGGTGCGGCCGTCCACGGTGATGTTGGACAGCATCCGCAGCTCCTCCAGCGCCGGCATCGACAGGTTCTGCGCCTCGTCCACGATCAGCAGGCAGCGCTTGCCAACAGCCTGGTGCGCCCGCAGCACCTCCTCGAACCGGTGCAGCAGCCCGGCCTTGCCGGTGCCCTCATCGACCAGTCCGAACCCGGCCATCGCCAGGCGGAACAGGTCGCCCTCCGACACCTGCGTCGTGCTGATGCGCGCGATGGTGTAGGCGCCGGGGTCCATCTGCGAGCGCAGCCACTCGACCAGCGTGGTCTTCCCCGCGCCGACCTCCCCGGTGATGACGATGAAGCCCTCGCCCTGGGCCAGGCCGTAGTTCAAGTGGGCGATGGCGCGGCTGTGCCCCTTGCTGCCGAAGAAGAACCGGCTGTCGGGCGTCAACTGGAACGGCATCGCCGTCAGGTTGTAGAAGGATTCGTACACGGTCCCGCCCGTTCAGAAGCTCTTGCGCAGGCCGACGAGAAAGGCGTTCTCGGTGTAGTTCCCCGTCTGGCCGAACCCGTTGCCAAGCTGGTTGGTGTTCAAGTTGTTGAAGGCGTTCGGGCCGGACACGCTCGTGTAGGTGTACAGCGCCCGGCCCGTCACCGTTGGGGTGAATGTGTAATTCAGCGAAGCCGACGCCGCGATGGATGTCTGCGACGCCGAGCCGATCCCGAGCGCCGCGCCGTTGTTGTTCACCCCGTACGACAGGCTGGTCGTGCTGGTCAGCCGGTCCGACAACTGGTGCCCCCAGCTCACGGTGCCGTAGGTGCCGCTGGTGCTGGTGCCCGCCGGAGCGACGCTGTTGCCGGTGCTGCTGATGGCCGCGCCGACGGCGGTGCGGTCCTCGTTGACCACGCTGGCGGTGAACGAGTCGCGGTCCAGGCTGTACACCCCGGTGACGGAGAAGCTCCGCAACTGGAACAGGTTGTTCTGCGTGCCGAAGAAGCCGCCGCTGCCGGATGACACCGGCGCCCCGGTCACCCGGTCCGTCAGCAGCCCATTCGGGCCGACGTTGGTGGTGGACAGCACGTCCTGCAACTGCTCGGTGTCGGTCGTCAGCCCCGTGCTGTAGCGCACGTAGATCGAGGTCCGTGCGCCGGGCGACCAGTGGCCGTCGGCGGCAAAGGCGTTGAACCCGTCCTTGCGGCCATACGTCAGGGTCAGCGACAGGTTGGGGTTGGGGGCGTAGCGCCCGCCGACGTTGTACTCGCCCTGGTTGACGTTGTAGGGCGGCACGCCGCCATAATGCAGATTCTGGTAGCCGATGGTGCCCAGCGCCGTGATGGCCCGGGTGATGGCGTAGCCGGTCGTGCTCGTGACCTCGTTGCGGTAGGCGCCGCGGTAGCTGCCGACGCCGTCATACTGCGTGGCCGAGACCACCACCCCGTCGTTGATGCGGCCGAAGTTCTCGCCCGTGGTGAACGACGCGCGCTCCCGCTGCGTCGTCAGATTGCCGGTGCTGCCATAGAACGGCTGGTTGCCGCCGAATGCGCCCGCATTGTTGGCGTTGTTGGCATTGGTGGTGACGAACACTCCGTTCTGCCCGCCTGGCGTGTTCTGGAACGTCTGGGCGATGGAGTAGCTGAGCAGGCCCGTGCCCCAGCCGGCGAACCGGTGCTGCACATAGGGCGTCGCGGCGAGCGTGACCGAGGTGGTCTGGTTGTTATTGTTGTTATTGAAGCCCTGTCCGCCCGGCGTGCCGAACCCGCCAGTGACCGACGACTCCGACACGCTGGCCCGCAAGTCAAGGAACAGCGTGTCCGGCACGAAGGTGATCAGCGCGCCTGCCTGGCCGAACTGCTCCGACCGGCTTTGGCTGGAGTTGTTGGCGTAGATGCTGAAGGTCGGGTTGTACGAGGCGTTGGCCTGGATGTGCGCCGTCTCCCCCGTGACCTGGATGGCCGGAGAGATCAGCGTGAACACGTCGCCTCGGCGCGGCGAGTTGACCCGGTAGGCGTTGTCCGTCAGGCCGATGTCGAGGCCGAGCGAGGGGGAGACTTGCCAGTTCCGCTCCGTCGTCCGTACCGGCGGGTTCGGCAGGTAGGCCTGCAAAGCCCCGCGCAGGTCGCCGACCGCGCCGGTGTCCAATCCGGTCGGCGGCAGCGCCGACTGCGCCCAGCCCGGCGCGGCCTGCACGATGCCCACCGCGACCAAGGCCGACGCGGCAGCCTGACGGCAGACCAGGGGCGCGGGGCGAAGGGCGGGGCGGCAGCGCGGCATTAGCTGTAGTTCCCGTAATAGTCGTAGGCGCCGAAGGTGTGGCTGGTGGTCAGGCGCACCTTGTTCAGCAGCATGGTGATGGTCGGGCAGACCCGCACCAGTTCCAGCGCCGCCTCCACCTCGGTGCGCTGCGTCCGCTCGGCCTCGATCACCATGACGACCTGGCCGACGAAGGGCGCGATGGTGGCCGGGTCGCTGGTGGATAGGCAGGGCGGGGCGTCCAGAACGATGACGTGCTTGGGATAGAGCCTGGCGATCCGCGTGATGGAGGTCGTGATGGGCTGGACGTCCAGCGTGCCGGTAGCTTCGGCCGGGCGCCGGCCGACGGGCAGGAACTGCAGGCTCGCGATGGCCGTGGCCCGCACCACCGAGTCGGGCCGCAGGGCCGGGTTTGCGACGAGGTCGTAGAAGCCCGGCCCGTCCTGGGCGCCAAGCAGCACGGTCACAGGGCGGAGCTTGGCATCGAGGTCAATGAGCAGGACCTTCTCGGCGGTGTGCTGCGCGATGCTGCCGGCCAGGTTGAGCGACGTGAAGCTCTTGCCCTCACCGGGCCGGGCGCTGGTGACCATCACCAGGTTGGAAGCCGCTGCATTGGACGCGCCGCCGCCGGCCTGCTCCTCGTGCAGCGCACGCAGCACGCGGCCGAGCACGATCCGGTATTCCTCGGAAATTCGGGTCCGGGCCGAGCGGGCGACGACCATTCCTGCCGCTTGCAGCACGTCGAGGCTGATCGGCGGCTTGCCGGGTTGAGGCGTTGCCGGCTGGACCGTTGCAGGTCGGGTCGTCGCCGGCTGCGTCGTTGCTGGCTGGAGAGTTGCCGGCTGGAGAGTTGCCGGCTGGAGAGTTGCTGGCTGGAGAGCCTGGGGTAGCGGGATCGCCCCGGACACCCCGTCCGGCAACGGCGGCGGGTCCAGCTCATCCGCCAGGGCTGCGGCGGGCGTGTCCACAACAGCGGGCATAGCTGGCGGCAGTGGGACCGGCCGCGGCAGGGGCGCTTGCGTGACCCTGGCTACTACTATGCTGCCGGGCGCCATGGGATCGGGGCTGCGTGCGGCGGCGTTCTGCAGCAGGGCTGCGGCACGCTCGATCAGGTGGTCGGCCGGGGGCATCGTCAGATGCCGGCCTGGCATGCTGGCATGCGACCGCGCGGGGCCCAGGGGCTGTTGCCGGCTGCTCCATGTGCGGTGGTGGGCGACATGCGACTCAGCACTGCACAGCATCCTCTTGACGACAAACCTGGGTGTGGCCTGCCAGCGTGGGCGCCAGGCAGGCCGGTATCGGGCACACCTGCCGAGAAATCAACCATGCGACATCCCACCGCGCTCCTGAGGCAGCAGCCGAGGTTATCGAAGCAGCATGGCGTGATTGCGGCCGACCTGCTTCTTCAGCCGGGCTGATGTTGCATAGCGGCCACTCCCCAGCGGCTTCGGCACCCCGGCAAGACAAAGGTCATATGCCGCGGCTGGTTTACCGGGCGTGAACATATATTTGCTACATTTTGTTTGTAATCCCCCGCAGGCGCAGACAGGTCGAGACGCCTTCGGTATAACCGGAACACTGGCTTTCACGCCTTGCCCACCCCGAAATTATTCGCTAAGCGTTCCGAAACTGCCATGCTGCCAGCCTCATGTCGAGTGGCTTGGCGGGATGCCGGAACCGCGGCGCGTGCACGCACGAGGGATACGATGACACGGATCGCCGGAAACTTGGTCTCACCGGAAATGCTGGCGCTGTGGCTGCTGGAACTGGCGTTATCCTTCTGCTTGGCTTGCGCGCTGCTGACCACTGGGCCGTTCGGCGCGGCCATGCAGCCCGCTGTCGTCAACCAGGCGCTGATCTTGTCGCTGACTGTCGGCCTGACCGCATCGGCCGCCGGGCTGTACCGGTTAGAGGTGTTCCGGCGCACTCGCTCCATGCTGCTCAATACCGCGCTGGGCGGGATCGTGGCCTTCCCGGCGACCTGGGCGGTCAGCCTTTTCCTGGGTTTGGACGCCGACCACCTGCTGGGCTACGACGCCCTGTGGCCGCTGAAGATCGTCGTTGCGTGGATCACCATGCTGTTCGCCACGCGGCTGCTGTTCCTGGCTGCAGTCAGGTCCAACCTGTTCGTCCGCCGGGTTGCGGTGCTGGGCCCCATCGGTTCGGTGTCGGCGACGGTGGCTGCCGTGCGCGGCGGCCAAAAAGGTTTCATCGAGATCGTGGACACCGCGGGCGCCGTCCTTGCCCCGGCTGCCATGCAACGGGCCGGCATCCGGGACGTCGTGGCGTCGCAGGCTGCTTACGGCGCCCTGACGATGGCAGCCGTGGCAGCGTTCCGGGCCTCCGGGGTCACCATCGAGAGCGAGATGCAATTTTGGGAGCGGTGCCTGAAGCGTGTTGATGTGGCACACCTGGATGCCGATTGGGTCGCCTCACTCGATGCGGCTCGCGTTGGCCGTGCCCAGGCCGTGGTCAACCGGGTCGGCGACATCGGCACCAGCTTGGCCCTTCTGACGCTGACTCTGCCGCTGATGCTGCTGGTGGCGTTGCTGGTGCGGCTGGATAGCCCGGGTCCGGTGCTGTACCGGCAAGAACGCGTAGGGCTGGGCGGCAAGTCGTTCACCCTGCTGAAGTTCCGCAGCATGAGGGTGGACGCGGAGGCGCGCGGCCCGGTCTGGGCCAAGCAGCGCGACCCCCGGGTGACCACCGTCGGCTCGTTTATGCGGCGCACCCGGATCGACGAGTTGCCGCAACTGCTCAACGTGCTGCGCGGGCAGATGAGCTTTATCGGGCCGCGGCCGGAGCGTCCGCACTTCGTCGAGCAGTTGGCAGAGGTCATCCCGTTCTATCGGGAGCGCGCCCGGGTGAAGCCGGGGCTGACGGGGTGGGCGCAGGTCAACTTTCCTTATGGCGCGTCTGTGGAGGATGCGCGGGGCAAGCTGTCCTACGACCTTTATTACGTGAAGCACCGCAGCATCCCGCTGGACTTGTCCATCCTGTTCGCGACGGTGCGCGTGATCCTGTTCCAGGAAGGCTCGCGATAGCCGGGCAGCATGGCCTTTGCGTCTGCTAGGGTGAGGGGGCGATGACGTCCCAGCAGCTTCTGTTCGCCGTCTGCGCCTTGGCCTACTCCATGCTGTGCTGCGTGGTCGCCTGGCAGGCGCCGCAGCGGAGCGGCTGGCTGCTGGCCGGGTGTTGCGCCGCGACCGCGGCCTGGTCAGGCGTTTCGGCAGCAACGCCTGTGCTGGGCTACAGCGGCTTGCCGGGAGCGTTGGACCTGGTGCGCGCGCTGGCCTGGTTCGGGTTCATCATGCACCTCTACCGCCGCTATGTGTCGGGGCAGGATACGGCGGGACGGGTCTTCACGCTGATCGGCTTGGCGGCGCTGCCGCTGGCTGCCTGGGCGGCGTGGCTGGACTGGACCTCGGCTGCCGGCCAGCCCTCGTTGTGGTCGGTCGGCATCGTGCTCCGGCTGGCCATCGCGGTTTGCGAGCTGTTGCTGATCGAGAACCTCTACCTGAACGTGCCCGACACCAACCGCTGGCATGTAGCGCTGCCCTGCGTGCTGCTGGGCGGCCTGGCCTGCTTCGACGTGCTGCTGGGCGCCGACACGGTGTTGTTCCACGCATCGTCGGGGTCGCTGGCCGGGGCGCGGGTGATGGCGACGCTGACGATATCCCCCCTGCTGGTGGTCGCGGCCGCCCGGGACCGGCGGTGGCGGCGGACGCTGCAACTGTCCCGCACGGCGGTATTCCACAGCGCGACCCTGATCCTCAGCGGCGCCGTGCTGCTGGCGCTGGCCCTGGCGGGCGAGGTATTCCGCCGGTTTGGCGCGGATTGGGGCTGGCTGGCCCAGGTCAGCCTGCTGTTTGCGGGCCTGATAGGGCTAGGCGTGCTGGCCACCTCGGGGGCCGCGCGGTCTGTGCTGCGGCGGGTCGTGGTGCAGCACTTCTTCTCCACGCGCTACGACTACCAGCGGCAGTGGCTGGCCTGCATCGACACCCTGTCCGGCGCGGCGTCGGAGGGGCGGACGGCGCTGCACACCCGGGTGATCCAGGCGATGGCGGACGTGGTCGATAGTCCCGGCGGCGTGCTGTTCCTGCGCGATGCCGGCCAGGGATCGTTCCAATGGGCGGGGTCCTGGAACATGCCGGCTGCGGCGGCGCTGCCGGCGGACCACCCGGCGGTGACCGCCATGCGCGGCGGCGGTTGGATCGTCGCCATGAACAAGGACCCGGCGCTGTCCGGCGGCGCGGTCGCGCAGCTTGGGCGGACCTGGCTCGGCGTGCCGCTCGCGCATGGCCTGGTGCAGACCGGCGTCGTCGTCCTCGCGCCGCCCCGCGCGCCGTTCAAGCTGGACCAGGAGGTGTTCGACCTGCTGCGGATCGTCGGCCGGGAGGTTGCAACCTATGTGGCGGAGCAGCGGGCGACCCGCGTCCTGTTGCAGACGCGGCAGTTGCATGACTACGGCAAGCGGTTCGCCTTCGTCGCGCACGACATCAAGAACGTGTCCAGCCAGTTGTCGCTGCTGCTGTCCAACGCCGAACGGCATATCAGCAACCCGGAGTTCCAGCAGGACATGCTGGACACTGTACGCTCGTCTGTGGCAAAGATAACACAATTGTTACGCCGGCTCGATGAGCCGTCCGCAGACCGTGCGCCTGCTGCCCTGGCCCCGCTGCCGCGCCTAGAGGAGCTGGTCGCGACGTATGGGCGGGTCCGCAAGTCGCCTGTGACGCTAGAGCATGACGGGTCCACGGCGACGGTCGCGATGGGGCCGGATGGGTTCGACACCGCCGTCACGCACCTGTTGAACAATGCTGTCGAGGCGTCGGCTGGAATAGCCGTGTTGATCCGTGTACGGCACGAAGTGGGGCAAGTGGTGATCGATATCGTGGACAACGGGTCGGGCATGTCAGTCGAGTTCATGCGCGACCAGCTCTTCAAGCCGTTCGGCACCTCCAAGCGCCACGGTTCCGGCATCGGCGCCTTCCAGGCAAGGGAACTGGTGCGGGAGGGCGGCGGCGATGTGCAGGCGATCAGCAGCACCGAGCGCGGCGCCTCGGGCACGACCATGCGTATTACCCTGCCGCGCGCTGACATAACCGAGCTGGCCGCAAGCCCTGCAGCACCCCCGCTCGCGGCTGTGCCCCTACTCACGCCTGCGGAGGACCAGGCATGAGCCTGCCGAAGCTGCTGATCATCGAGGACGACATGGGCCTGTGCAGCCAGTATCGCTGGGCGTTCCCGTCCTGCCAGGTGCTGTTCGCCCACAGCCGCGCCCAGGCGTTGCAGGTGGCGCAGAAGGAGCACCCGTCTGTCGCCATCATGGATCTCGGCCTGCCGCCCGACCCGGACGGCGTCAGCGAGGGGTTCGCCACGCTCGACGGCCTGTCCCGGCAGTTGCCGGACACCAAGGTGATCGTCGCCACCAGCCACGGCGACCGCAGCCACGCCCTGCGCGCCATCGCCGCCGGCGCGTACGACTTCTGCGAGAAGCCGATCGACATCGGCATGCTCGGCACCATCGTCGCCCGCAGCCTGCGCCTACACACCTTGCAGGACGAGAACCGCCGCGTGCAGGACGCCCCGGCGCCGTCGCCGATCAAGGGCATCGTGGCGGCCGACCCCGGGATGCTGAAGGTGTGCCGGGACGTGGAGAAGCTGGCGCCAGCCAACGTCACGGTGCTGCTGCTCGGTGAGAGCGGCACGGGCAAGGAGGCGCTGGCCCGCGCGCTGCACGATTTCAGCCCGCGCGCGCGCCAGCCGTTCGTGGCGATCAACTGCGGCGCCATCCCGGAGGCGCTGCTGGAAAGCGAGCTGTTCGGCCATGAGCGCGGCGCCTTCACCGGCGCCGTCAAGCAGACGCTGGGCAAGATCGAGCTGGCCAGCAAGGGCACCCTGTTCTTGGACGAGATCGGCGACCTGCCGCACCAGTTGCAGGTGAAGCTGCTGCGCTTCCTGCAGGAGCAGGTGGTGGAGCGCATCGGCGGCCGGCAACCGATCAAGGTGGACGTGCGCGTCGTGTCCGCCACCAATATCCAACTGCAGGATCAGGTGGATGACGGGCGGTTCCGCGGCGACCTGTTCTACCGCCTGAACGCTGTCACCATCCGCATCCCGCCGCTGCGCGACCGCGGCGGCGACAAGCTGCTGCTGGCCCGGCACTTCCTGGCGCAGTTCAGCCGCGAGTTCGGCCGGGCGGTGCGCGGCTTCGCCGACGATGCCGTCGCGGCGCTGGAGGCCCACCCCTGGCCCGGCAACATCCGCGAGCTGGAGAACCGGATGAAGCGCGCCGTGCTGATGTCCGAGGGCCGGATGCTGACCGCCGCCGACCTGGAGCTTGCCCCCGGCGTCGAGGACCTGACCACCTACGACCTGCGCGCCGCCCGGTCCCGGGCCGAGCGGGACGTCGTGCAACGGGCGCTGGCGCGCAGCAACGGCACCGTCGCCACGGCCGCACGCCTGCTCGGGATCAGCCGCCCGACGCTTTATACCCTGCTTGACGCGCACGGCCTGCAAGTCCCTGGCGCCGGGGGCGCGGAGGCCCAGGATGCTACGCCGTGAGTCCAACCATGCCCAAGGCTGGCGTGTCGAAAGGCTGGCATGTCCAAGGCTGGGCCACACTCAAGGATCGGGTTGACGCATGAACAAGTTCATCATTCCCGCCGTTGCGGCAGTTGTCGTGGCCGGTGCAGGCGGCGGCGGGCTGTATGCCTACACGCACCGCAGCACCCCCACCCAGAACGCCCAGGCGCTGGCGGCCCGCGGCGACTTGCGCGGCGCGCTGATCGAGCTGCGCAACGCCGTTCGGGCGGACCCTGCCGATGCCGGCGCGCACATGCGCCTGGCCCAGCTCCAGTTGCAGACCGGCGACTCCATCGCCGCGGAGCGCGAGATCAGGGCGGCGCAGGATCTGAAGCTGGGCGAGGATGTCACCGCGCCGCTGCTGGCGCAGGCCCTGCTGGCCCAGCAACGCTTTGCCGACGTGCTCAGCCAGATACCGGCCACCGCTGAAAAGCCTGCGATCGCCGCCCAAATGCTGGTGCTGCGCAGCGTGGCGCAGATCGCCCTCAAGGACTTCCCCGCGGCACAGGCGGGTTTGACCGAGGCCGAGCGCCTGTCGCCGCAGTTGCCGGACCCGTTGCTGATGTCCGCCCGCATGTCCATCGCGCAGAACGACTTCCCGGGGGCGGACGCCAAGGTGGACCGTGCCTTGGCGATCGATCCCAAGCAGGCTGACGCCCTGGTGCTCAAGGGGCAGGTGCTGGCGGCCGAGGGGGACCGGGCTGGCGCCATCAGCTACCTGGACAAGGCCCTTGATCTCGCCCCGAACGCCTTGGGCGCCCGCGTGGACCGCGCCAACCAGTTGCTGCAGGTCGGGCAGGACGCCAAGGCGCGCGAGGACGTGGATGCCGTGCTCGCCAAGGACCCGCGCAATGGCGCGGCGTCCTACTTCGACATGATCCTGCTGGTCCGGGCCAGCAAGTTCACCGAGGCCGACAAGGTGCTGACCAAGCTGGAGCCGGTCCTGACGCGCTTCCCGCGCGGGCTGTACTTCCAGGCCATCGTAAAGGCCAACCTGGGCGAGACGGAGAGCGCCGCAGATGCCGCGACGCGCTACGTCGCCCGGGCGCCGACCGACCCCGACGGCGTGCGGCTGCTGGCGCGGATCGAGCTTGCGGCCAAGCGGCCCGACCGTGCCGTGGCGGTGCTGGTGAATGGCGTGAAGGCGGGCGTCACCGATGCCGAGACCATGGACATGCTCGGCCGGGCCTACGCCCTGGACGGCAAGCCGGTGCAGGCGGCCGACACCTTGCAGAAAGCCGCCAACCTTGCGCCGGAGAACCCGGCGATCCTGACCCACCTGGCGTCGAGCAAGATGCAGCTTGGCGACACCGCCGGCGCGTCGGTGGACCTGCAGAAGTCGCTGGACCTGGCGCCGAAGCAGGCCAATGCCGGGGAGGCGCTGGTGGCTGCCGCCCTGGCTTCCGGCGATGCGGACAAGGCCCAGGCTGCGCTGGACAAGCTGCGCCAGCAAGGCGGGGACACGGAGGCTGTGGGTGTGCTGGCCGGCCTGGTCAAGCTGGCCCGGCGCGACCTCGATGGGGCGCGTGCGCAGTTTGCCGACACCGTGCAGCATTTCCCGCAGTCGTCCGCGGCGTCGGTGAGCCTGGCCAAGGTGCTGCTGCTGCAAGGCAAGCCGGCCGAGGGAGAGGCGGCGCTGCGGTCCGTCCTGGCGCGCAATCCGGCAGACCCTCAGGCGCTCACGACGCTGGTCGCCATGCTGGTGCAAAGCGGGCATGCGGGCGATGCGGTGGCGGCGGTTCAGGCCGCCCATGCGGCATCGCCGGGCGACCTGGCGCTGACGGCCGGGGTTGCCGACCTACAGGTGCGGGCCAAGGACCCGAAGGCCGCCCTGGCGACGCTGAACGAGGCCCAGGCTGCGGCAAACGGCGTACTGCCGACGCAACTGCTGCCCGCCGAGGCCCGGGCGCAGGCGGCCGACGGCGACATGGAGGGGGCGAAGACAAGCTATCGCCGCTACGTGGCCGCCAACCCGGCGGACCTTGAGGCCCTGCGCACCTACGTGGAGCTGCTGGTCAACAACAACGACGTGTCCGCCGCCCGGCAGCTCCTGCAGGATGCGCTGAAGACCTCGCCCGGCAACCTCGGCATGATGGAGGCGACGGTCCTGATCGAGCAGAAATACGCCGGCATCAACGCCGCGGTCGCGGTCGCGGAGGAGCTGCGCCGCAACCCGGCCAACATGCCCGCGGCCGGGGTGCTGAAGGGGGACGCCTACATGGCGGCCGGACGGTTCGGCGACGCTGCCGCGGCGTTCGCCGACGAGGCGAAGGCCGCCCCGTCCACGGCGCTGACCCTGCGGTCGGCGTCGGCGCTGATTGCCGGCGGCGGCCAGGACCAGGCGTCGCAGGCGCTGCGCAACTGGCTGGCGCAGCACCCGGACGATGCGGACGTGGCACAGGTGCTGTCCGGACTGGACATCACCGCCAAGCGGCTGGCGGACGCCGAGACCCACCTCAACGTCGTCCTGGCGAAGCGGCCCAATAATCCGGTCGCGCTCAACAACCTGGCCTGGGTCTATCAGCAGCGCGGCAACAAGGCGGCGGGCAACCTGGCGCAGCGCGCCTACATGCTGTCGCCGACGGCGGAGAGCGCGGACACGCTTGGCTGGATCCTCACGACGCAGGGCGACCCGAAGGCGGGGGTGCCCCTGTTGCAGCAGGCGAACACCGGCCGGCCGGCGGACCCGACCATGCGCTACCACCTCGCGGCGGCACTGAATGCCGCCGGGCAGAAGGCGGACGCGCTGAAGATGCTGGAGCCGCTGCCAGCCGACGCGGTGTTCGATGACAAGGCAGCGGCGCAGAAGCTGCTGGACCAGTTGCGGACCCAGAAGTAGGCGCCGCCGCCGGGACCGGTCAGGTCTCGGCGGCCCGGCCTACGTCGCCGGCAGCCCGGCTTGCTTCAGCAGCGGACCTGGTCGTCATCTCATAGGCGTCTGCCAGCAACGTCAGCCGAGCCGTGTTCGGCAGCTTGCGGAAGGCGTTGAGGAGCAGGATTTCCTCATTCGACGGCATGGAGGCCTGCGCCGCGCCGGCCTCGGTCTCCAACAGGGCGCCGATCGGAACATTGAGGGTCTGCGCCAGCTTGATCAGCCGCGCCGTCTCCGGGAAGCAGGTGCCCCAGATCCAGGCATGGACGGCAACCCGGGACACCTCGAGCGCGCGGGCCAGGCCGGCCTGGGTCACTCCGCGCTCGGCCATGATACGGGCGAGGTTGTGGCGGAAGCGGTCCCTCGACGCGTTGCTGCGCGGCTTGTCGTCGTCGGGCCAGCCCTGCAGGGCCTCTGGGGACGTTGCAACCGTCATCGGCGCGTGACCTTGCGTGATGTCTTGCCCAGGGTCGCACGCCCACAAGGGGTCGTCAGTCCATGGGACATCACCGCAATTTCTCCAAATAGTTGTACAGGGCCAACATAGTGTTCACATACCCGCGAGCGCAAGCGCGTGTCGGTCAGGAATTTACGTTATTACGTCGTTATGGCAGGCCTTGTGTTCTTAGCGCCGCATTCCGTTGGTTATGCGTAAATTATTGTTAATAACAATGTATGCCATCATGCCTGGCAGCGTGCGGCAGGCGCTCTAGCGCTTAGCTGAACGGATTGCGGACAGTGCCGGGCTTCTTGGGCGGCGGCAGCGCGGCTGGCAGCGCCGGGTCCTGCTCCAGCGCTGTGACGACGGCGTCCATCATGGAGCGCAGGCTGCGCGCGAGGGCGAGGCCGGCCTGATCGCGGGTCAGGTCCAGGCTGCCGTACAGGGCGACGCGGTCGCGCCCGTTCTCCAGCTTCAGGTCGCCGATCTCGGTGGCGGCGGAGTCGTCGGCAAAGGGCTTCATGGGACGCTTCCTTGTCCATTCCGGGGACTGTTCCGGGCGGTGCGGCGGGATTGATAGCCGTGCGGCGTCGGCGTTGGCAGCCGGAGCATGGACGACTTGGCCGGGCCGGGCAGGGCGGGGAACACGTCCAGCCCGGTCAGGTCCGCCAGTTGCGACATGCTGATGGGCACCCAGGGTGCGTCGTCCACATTCTTGGCGACGTAGGCGGCGGCCAGGCCGCGGTGCGGGTCCAGCACGGCCTTGAAGACGTGGGTGGGCACGATGACATCGCCGACCTGCTGCAGTTGGGTGCCCTGGAAGATCGGGCCGGTCACGACATACAGCTCGCCCTGGCGCTCGGCGAGCTTGCGGACGGCGCTCTCGATGCCCTCCCACAGGCCGCGGTTCAGCTTCGGCGCCTGCGGGACCATGTTGGCCAGGGAGAAGCTCTCCTGCTGGGCTTCGGGAGTCGGCATGTCGCCGCTCGGAGACATGTGCCCGCGGTCGAAGCCGCTGCGGGCGTAGTCGCGCAGCTCCGCCCGTTGGCCCTCGGGCAGGGCGTCCTCGGGGTGGAACTCGCCCTCCCTGGGCAGGCCGCGGGCGTTGGACAGCCCGGCGGCGGTCAGGTGCTCGGCGGAATACAGCGGCGTGCGGGTGGCGGCGGAGTGCAGCACGGCGAAGGCTTGGAAGCACAACGCCCGGCTGCCGGAGACAAGGCGCGGGTTCAACAGCGTCGGCGCCTGGCCACCCGCGAAGTGTTGGGAACAGGCGGGGGCGGACCATGCGGGCTGGCCGGGCCACATGGCGGCCAGCAGCAGGAGAAACGTCAGCCGATGCCGCATCATGATCCACCCCAGGCCGGCCCGCATTCGACCGCCGGGCCGTTATCGGCGGCAAACTGCCTGCATTGCAACCGGCGCCGAAGACGGCCGCATCGGTTCCGGCAGCGCAGTCGCGTGTGGCGCAGGAACTGCGCTGGCTCCCTCTCCCCTCCCTAGGGACCTTCACCGCCGCAAGCGCGTCCCGTAATGAGCACCCATCGCCAGCCAGGATTTCTGCCGGCTCGTCCTAAGCTGGCGCAACCTGCATCGGCGCGGCGGGCTCCAACGGCTCGATCAGCTCCGGCCCATTGTTGCGCACGCTGTTGACCCGGCTGGACACCGGCCATACCCGGAACCCGGCCGACGAGGGCCGCAGCAGCGCCGCCGGGTCGGCGTCCACCTCGCCCAGCCAGGCCGCCCAGTCCTCAGGCTCCAGCACGACGGGCATCCGCTCATGCAGGTGGCCCAGGGCGTCGATGGCGGTGGTGGTGATCACGGCGTAGCTGCGAACCACATCGCCTTCCGGGCTGCGCCAGCCCTCCCACAGCCCGGCCAGCGCCATGATCGCGCCGTCCTTCCGGGCGACGGCGTGCGGCTGCTTGCCCGCAGGTCCGGATGTGGCCGGCAGCACCTGCCATTCGTAGAAGCCGTCGATCGGCACGATGCAGCGGCGGGCGCGGAAGGCGTCGCGGAACATCGGTGCGGTGGCGACCGTCTCGGCCCGGGCGTTGATGGGCTGGCGCGTCTTCTTGGGATCGCCGCGCACCCAGTGCGGCAGCAGGCCCCAGCGCAACAGGTCCAGGTTGCGCGCGCCGGTCGTGGGGTGGCGGCGGATGACCGGGCCATCCTGGGTGGGGGCCATGTTCCAGGTCGGCTGCCAGTTCGGCGTGTCGTTCACCGTGTCGAACACGCGGCGGATCTCGTCGGGGGAGGTCTGGATCAGGTAGCGTCCGCACATGGATCAGCAGCTTGGGGGTTGCCCCCGGTCTTTCAATCAACCGGTCTTTTAATCGCCGCCGTCGCTGGGTAGGGTCCGGCCCGTGCACACGAGGGCGAACATGGGGGCGCTGATGGGTAAGCTGTTGGGGATGCTGGCGGTTGCGCTGCTGCTGTGCACGGGCGCCGCGCACGCGCAGGACCGCGTGCTGAACGTTTACAACTGGACCGACTACATCGACCCCAAGGTGCTGGAACGCTTCACGGCAGAGACCGGCATCAAGGTCCAGTACGACGTGTATGACAGCCTGGAGACCCTGGAGGGCAAGCTGCTCGCCGGCAGCAGCGGCTATGACATCGTCGTGCCCACCGCCGAGCCGACGTTCAGCCGCCTGATCGCGGCCAAGGCGCTCCTGCTGCTGGACAAGGCGCACATCCCGCATCTTTCCAACCTGGACCCCAAGCTGATGGCCCGCGTCGCCAGCAGCGACCCCGGCAACCGGTACGGCGCGATCTACCTGTGGGGCACGGTCGGCCTGGGCACCATCCCCGAGCAGATCAAGGCGCTCGCCCCCGATGCGCCGATGAACAGTTGGGACCTGCTGCTGAAGCCGGAGAACGCCAAGCGCATCGCCCCCTGCGGCATCAGCCTGATGGACAGCGCCATCGACACCATCCCCAGCGTGCTGAAGTACCTGGGCCGCAACCCCGAAAGCGCCGACCCCAAGGACCTGGCTGATGTCGAGAAGACGCTCATGGCCATCCGCCCCTACATCCGCACCTTCGCCAGCGGCGGCGCGGTGGAGGCGCTGGCGGGCGGGCAGACCTGCCTGGCGATGACCTACTCCGGCGACGTGATCCAGGCGGCGGTGCGCGCCAAGGAGGCCGGGCAGAAGGAGGTCCGCTATGTCGCGCCGAAGGAGCTGGCCGAGCTGACGTTCGATATGCTGGCCGTGCCGAGAGACGCGCCGCACCCGGCGGAGGCCATGCAGTTCATCAACTTCCTGCTGCAGCCCGACGTAATGGCCGCCATTACCAACCAAGTCCGCTACCCCAACGCCGTGCCGGCCAGCCTGCCGATGGTGAACGCCGACGTGCGCGACGACCCCAACGTGTTCCCCGACACCAGCAGCCCGCGGTTCTTCACCGTGCGCGCGCCCAGCCAGGCGGCCGACCGGCTGCGGACGAGGATGTGGGCGCGGTTCAAGGCCGGGTAAGCTGGCGCGGGGTAGGCTGGGACAGGACGGCAACGGGCTTGGCTGATGTCGAGGTCGAGGGCCTGACGGTGCGCTACGGCCCGGCGACGGCGCTGGACCGGTTGGACCTGCAGATTGCCGCAGGCGAGATGTTCGTGCTGCTGGGCGGCTCGGGATCGGGCAAGACCACGCTGCTGCGGGCGTTGGGCGGCTTCGTGCAGCCGCAGGCCGGGCGGATCGTGCTCGGCGGGCAGGACATCACCCGGCTGCCGCCGCACCGCCGGCCGGTGAACACCACGTTCCAGTCCTATGCGCTGTTCCCGCACATGAGCGTGGCAGATAACATTGGCTTTGGCCTGCGCCGCCAGGGGATGGGGCGGGCGGAGATCGCGACGCGGGTGGCGGCGCTGCTGGACTTGGTTCGGCTGCAGGACTTTGCCGCCCGCCGCCCGGATGCACTGTCCGGCGGGCAGCGGCAGCGCGTCGCCCTGGCCCGCGCGCTGGCGCCCCGCCCACGGCTGCTGCTGCTGGACGAGCCGATGTCGGCGCTGGATCGCGGCCTGCGCGAGCAAACCCGCCTGGAGCTGCTGCGGGTTCAGCGGGAGACCGGCACCACCTTCGTGCTGGTGACGCACGACCAGGACGAGGCGCTGTCGATGGCTACCCGCATCGGGCTGCTGCACGCCGGGCGGCTGGCGCAGGTTGGCACGCCGGCGGAGATTTATGAGCACCCCGCCAATCGTTACGTCGCCGCCTTCATGGGAGCGGCCAACATCCTGCCGGCCCGGGTGCGGGTGGCCGGGCCGGCGGCGGAGCTTGAGTTGGACGGCATCGGACCCGCGCAGGCGGCGGGTCCGGCGCCGGGTGGGACAGGGGACGTGGTGCATGTGGCGCTGCGGCCGGAGCGGCTGCGGATCGTGCCCGGCGGCGGGGCAGGGGTGAACTGCGCGCCGGGGGTGGTGACTGCCAGCGCCTACCGTGGCGGCGTGGTGGACCACCATGTGCAGTTGCCGGGGGGCGCGACGCTGCTGGTGTCGCAGCCGTTGGGGGATGGCATCGGCGCCGGGCTGCTGACGCTGGGCAGCGCGGTGGCGGTGTCCTGGCAGCCTGACGCCTGCGTGCTGCTGGCCGAGTAAGGGAGAGCGGATGAGGCAGCGGCTGTTCGTCCTGCTGCCGATTTGGGGCTGGCTGCTGCTGTCGGTGGCGCTGCCGGTGATGATCGTCGCCGCGCTGTCGTTCTCCACCAGCGTGCCCGGCGTGCCGCCCTACACCCCCCTGCTGGCCTCCCCCGACACCGCCAACTACGCCGCGCTCACCGAGGACAGCTTCTACCTCGACGCCGGGCTGAAAAGCCTGGCTGTGGCGGGCGTGTCCTCCATCGCCTGCCTGCTGCTGGGCTATCCCATGGCGCTCGCCATCGCCCGGGCGCCGGACCGCTGGCGCAGCCTGCTGCTGCTGCTGGTGATGCTGCCGTTCTGGACCGGGTTCCTGCTGCGCATCACCGCCTGGATCGGGCTGCTGCGCGACGGCGGCTGGATCGACCTGGCCCTGACCAGCCTGGGCCTGCCGGCGGCCCGGCTGCTCTACACCAACACCGCCATGTACATCGGCGTCACCTACGCCTACCTGCCGTTCATGATCCTGCCGCTGTATGCCCGCCTGTCCCGCCGTGACCCGGCGCTGGAGGCGGCGGCGGCTGACCTCGGCGCCACGCCCTGGGTCACGTTCCTGACCGTCACCCTGCCGCAGTCCGTGCCGGGCATCCTGGCCGGGCTGGCGCTGGTGTTCATCCCGGCGGTGGGCGAGTACGTGATCCCGGAGCTGCTCGGTGGTCCCGGCGCGCAGACCATCGGCCGTGCGCTGTGGAACGAGTTCTTCAGCAACCGCGATTGGCCGATGGCGGCGACGGTCGCCAACGCGCTGCTGCTGGGGCTTCTCGTACCCATGGTCGTGCTGCGGGCGCGGCAGTGAGGCCCATGACATGAAGCGGGGCGGCTTCCTGACCGCGTGCCTGCTGGCGGGCTATGCCTTCCTGTATGTGCCGGTGCTGCTGCTGGTCGCCACCAGCTTTAACCCGTCGCGGCTGACGACGGTGCTGGGCGGCTTCTCGCTGCGCTGGTATGCGGCGCTGTGGCAGGACGACAAGCTGATCGCCGCCGCCGGGCTGTCGCTGCGGATCGCGGCCTTGTCGGCGACGGGGGCGGTCGTGCTGGGGACCGGGGCGGGCGTCGCCCTGGCGCGGTTCGGGCGCTTTGCCGGGCGGGGTGCGTTCGCGGCACTGCTGTCGGCGCGGCTGGTGCTGCCGGACGTACTGGTTGGCCTGTCGCTGCTGCTGCTGTTCGTGCAGATGGAGCGGACGCTCGGCTGGCCGGCAGGGCGGGGCGCACTGACCATCACCCTGGCCCACGTCTCCGTCAGCCTGTCCTACGTGGCCGTGGTGATCGAGGCGCGGCTGGCCGATGCGGGGACCGAGCTGGAGGAGGCGGCGATGGACCTCGGTGCGTCGCCTGCCAAGGCGTTCCTGCTGGTGACGCTGCCGCTGCTGGCGCCAGCGCTGCTGTCGGGCTGGCTGCTGGCGTTCACGCTGTCGCTGGACGACCTGGTGGTAGCCACCTTCACCTCCGGCCCTGGCGCCACGACGCTGCCAATGGTGGTGTTCTCTGCCCTGCGGCTGGGGGTCACGCCGGAGCTGAACGCGCTGGCGACGATTATCCTGGCGCTGGTGTCCCTGGCGCTGGGCGGGGCGTGGCTGGCGGGGCGGCGCTTCGCCCCACGTCAATCAGCAGGGGGTTAGTGCCCGGGGTTGGACGCTGCGAACGCTGCCTTCTGCTCCGCCGTAGCCTCTTTCTGGTGCAGGGCCTGCCACTGCTTGTAGGGCATGCCATACACGATCTCCCGCGCGTCGGGGTCGGTCAGGGGCAGGCCGCGGGCGTCGGCCTCCTCGCGGTACCAACGGGACAGGCAGTTGCGGCAGAAGCCGGCCAGGGTCATCAGGTCGATGTTCTGCACGTCCGCCCGCTCCCGCAGGTGGGAGACCAGGCGGCGGAAGGCGGCGGCCTCCAGCTCGGTCTGGGTGGCGGGGTCTATCTCGGGAACTGGCATGGTTCGGTCCTTGGCTTGTGTGCGGCATAGATGGAGTGCCTGCCGCTGCCGTGCCATCCCACAGGGGTGGCCTCCTCGTTCGATGTCCGCAACTGGTGACAGCGGACTCGGCCGTTCATGCCACTTGCAAGTCCGGCCATGGTCAAGGAGTTGATTCTTTAATTGTAGGATCGTAACGTGCGGCTCAACCCCGATGGAAGGGGACAGCAAGGTTGGGAATGACCGTGAAGGCGGCGCTTGCCCTCTCGATACAGCTTTGTGCCGTGCTTGCCTCGGCAGGCGTTGCGTTGGCAGACCCGGTCCAGTTCGCTTCGGCGGCTATCAACCCGACTCCGTTCATGAAGCTCCGGGCCGAACTGCACGGTATGGTCGCAGTGCCCAAGCCGGGGGACATGATAGCGGGGGACATCTACAAACCCGCCGGGACCGGCCCGTTTCCCGCCATCGTCGCCCTGCACGGCTGCGAGGGATGGCCGGCGACCGCGGACGGCCGCCGGCAGCAAGCCGAGAGGTATGTCGCGCAGGGCTATGTCTTCCTTGTCGTTGACAGCTTCGGTCCGAGGGGCATCGAGCAAGCGTGTGTGCCAACCCGAGGGAACCCGCCCGCAGACCGGCTAGGGGATGCTTACGGCGCCCTCGATTGGCTTGATGCTCAACCGTTCGTGGACGCCTCGCGCGTCGCGCTGCTTGGGGCGTCCCAGGGGGGAAGCGTGGTGCTCTCGGCCATCAGTCCGAGCGTATCCCTGCTGACCACTGAACGCCACTTCGCGGCTGGCGTTGCTTTCTACCCGGTTTGCTCGCCAAGTTCGGCCGTCGTGAGCGTGCCGCTGCTTGTGCTGATCGGTGCGCTGGATGACTGGACCTCTGCGGTGGATTGCCAAGCCATGCTTGCCCTGCCGCATGATGGCGGCGCACCCGAACAGCTCCTGGTGTTCCCCGGGGCATACCATGCGTTCAACGGTCAGAGTATGCGCACCCACCCTCGTGACGTGTTCGGGCACCACCTGGAGTACAATGAGGGCGCGACGAAAGCAGCGAACGCTGCGGTAGCCGAGTTCTTGTCGGAGGCGCTCCGGCACTGATCTTAAGACCGACTTGTCAGCTTAGGGTCGGGAGCGGCCTTCTTGGTCGAGGCGCCACCTAAGCAGGTGCGGTCTGGATCAGATACCAACGGGATAGGTAGTTGCGGCAGAAGCCGGCCAGGGTCATCAGGTCGATGCTCTGCACGTCCGCCCGCTCGCGCAGGTGGAAGACCAGGCGGCGGAGGGCGACGGCCCCCAGCTCGGTCTAAGTGGCGGAGTTTATTTTGAGGATCGGCATGGTTCGATCCTTGGCTTGTGTGCGGCATAGATGGATTGCCCGTTGCTGACGTGCCATCTCCTGGCAGGGGTGGCTTCGCCTCCTCAATCGTCGCGGCAGTGCAGGGGGTCTGGGCAAGCCGCGGGTGGCGTGATCGTTCCAGTGGCCTTGGTCTTGCTTCAGGAACAATCTTTGCCCGGGTATGATCTCTCATGACAACGACCTTGTTCCTGCTCCTCATGCTGCTGGTCGTCGTGGGCGCGGCAGGCGCCTTTTTCATCAGCACGCGCCCCAGCGTCGGCGCCCTGGTGAAGAAGCACGGCACCATGCCGCCGCCGATGATCGGCGCCATCAGCATCCTGTTCGGCCTGTTCATCGGCTTCAGCTCGGCCGAGATCACCGCGCGCGGCGGCGGCCTCCGCCTCGCCGCCCAGCGCGAGGTGAGCGCCGCCCGTTCCATCCTGAACTTCACCACCGGGATCGGCCCGCGGGCCTACGCCGTCCGCGAGGCCATGATCGAATACCTCCAAGTCGTCACCACCACCGAGCGCGACTGGCTGAGCCTGCGCGGCGCCGGCGAGGCGCCCGGCACCGGGCCGGCCTTCTCGCTCAACCTGATCACGACCGGCTTCATCCAGCAGCCCGGCGCGTCCGACGTGCTCAAGAGCGCCCTGCTCAACCGGGTCGATGAGCTGACCAACGCGCGCACGGACCGGCTGACGCTCGGCCAGGCGGCTGGCAACGTCCCGCAATGGGTGGGGCTTGTCGCCCTCGCGCTTATTACGCAGGCGGCCGGCGCCATGGCCGTCGCCGGGCAACGCGGGGGCAGCGCCGTGTTCGTGGCGGGGTTTACCGTGACCGCCTTGGTCGGGCTGGCCTATCTCGGGGTCGCCGACGGCCTCATCGGGCCGAGCCGGTCGCAGGAGCAGACGGCGCCGTTCGCGGCGCTGCTGGCCCAGACGCCGCGGCTGTCCACCTCTGACACCGATACGACCGCACGCATGCGCAGCAGCGGCAAGGTCGTGGTCGGCGCGCGGACGGACGTGTTCCCGTTCGCCTCGGCCGATGCAGCGGGCGTCATCACGGGGTTCTCGCTGGACCTGTGCCGCAGCGTGCTCGAACAGGTCCGCACGGACGTGGGGATCGGCCCGATCCGGGTGGAGGTCGTCCCGCTCAGCCCGGCCAACCGCATGTCGATGATCGAGAACGGCACGGCGGACATGGAATGCGACCTTACGACCGAGACGAGCGGGCGGGACGACGCCGTCGATTTCCTCGACACCATTTTCTACGGCAGGACGCAACTGGCGGTGGCAGCCGGCTCGCCCGTCACGGATGTCGCGGGCCTCCGGGGCAAGCGGGTCATCGCGGTGACCGGGTCATCGAACATCCAGGCCGTCAACGACCTGGAGGCCACGCAGCACCTGGGCCTCACGGTCATCCCGGCGCGGGACACGCCCGAAGGCTTCAGGATGCTGACCGCGGGCGGCGCCGACGCCATGGTGTCCTCGGACGTGCTGCTGCGGACGCTGGTCGCGCAGTCGGGTCACCCGGACGACTACCGGACCTTCGACAGCGGCCTGGGCGCCCGCAAGTACGGCATCATGGTGCGGCAGGGCAACGATGCCTTCCGGGAGGCGGCCACCCGCGGGCTGCACGAGGTGATGGGAAGCGGGCAGTTCAAGACGCTTTATGACCGCTGGTTCACGTCGCCGCTCCAGCCGGGCGGGGTCAACCTGGACCTGCCGATGAGTGCCGACCTGGTCCGCAAGGTGGCGGACGCGAAAAAGGTGGCGGACGCCAAATAAGCGGCACTTCCGCGATCACGGCTTCGGACAGCAGGCTTGGCCACGGACGCAGGGGACGGCTTCAGGTCGGGAGCGGTCTTCGAAGTCGCGCCATCACCTGAACAGGCGGGGCCTGGATCATCCGCAAGCTCCGCCGCATAGTGACTCGGAGTGGGGAGAAGGGATGAGCTGGGACGACCAACAGGCGCGTACGGCAGTGCGGGCAGTATGCGACGCCTGGGCGACCTGGCCCGAATATCCCGACTTTGGCGTCCCCGACTTTGGCGTCCCCGACTTTGGCGTCCCCGACTTTGGCCGACATCAATGACCTGCGCGCCATCCTGATCGCCTGGCCCCTCTGACCGCTTAGAAGGACTCCCCCCATGGCCCTCCGCGTGAAGATGCGCCGCCGCCGGCGCACGAAGATCATCGCCACGCTTGGCCCGGCCAGCAGCTCGGCCGAGATGCTGGCCCGCCTGTTCAACGGCGGCGCCGACGTGTTCCGCCTAAACTTCAGCCACGGCGCGCACGAGGACCACCTGGCCCGTATCACCATGATCCGCGCCCTGGAGGAGCACACAGGCCGCCCCATCGGCATCCTGGCCGACGTGCAGGGGCCGAAGCTGCGGGTCGGGCGGTTCCAGGGCGGGCGCGTGGCGCTGCAGACCGGGCAGGGGTTCCGCCTCGACCTGTCCCCCGTGCCCGGCAACAGCCAACGGGTGCAGTTGCCGCACCCGGAGATCATCGCCGCCGCCGGCATCGGCACCAGCCTGCTGCTGGACGACGGCAAGCTGCGCCTGCGGGTGGACCGGGTGCGGGGGGACCACCTGGAGTGCGAGGTCATGGTCGGCGGCGCGCTGTCCGACCGCAAGGGCGTCAACGTGCCCGACGTGGCGCTGCCGATCCCGGCGTTGACGGAGAAGGACCGGCTGGACCTGGACTTCGCCCTGCTGCACGAGGTCGATTACATCGGCCTGAGCTTCGTGCAGCGGGCGGAGGACGTGGCGGAGGCCAAGGACATCGCCGCCGGTCGCGCCTGGATCATGACCAAGATGGAAAAGCCGCAGGCCCTGGACAACATGGACGAGATCCTCGCCCTGTCCGACGCCGTCATGGTGGCCCGCGGCGACCTCGGCGTGGAGCTGCCGCCGGAGGAAGTGCCGCTGGCGCAGAAGCGCATCATCCGCGCGGCGCGGGAGCGCGGCATCCCCGTCGTGGTGGCCACGCAGATGCTGGAGAGCATGATCACCGCCCCGGCCCCAACCCGCGCCGAGGCGTCCGACGTGGCGACGGCGGTGTTCGACGGCGCGGACGCGGTGATGCTGAGCGCGGAGACGGCAGCCGGGCAGTTCCCCTACGAGGCCGTCAACATCATGGACCGCATTGTGGAACGGGTGGAGCGCGACCCCGGCTGGCGCGCCATTATCGAGAGCAGCCGCCCCCCGCCGGAGCGCAGCCCGCCCTCCGCCATTGCCGCCGCCGCCCGGCAAGTGGCGCAGACCATCGGGGCCGCCGTGATCGCCGCCTTCACCGAGGGCGGCAGCACCGCCCTGCGCGTGGCGCGCGAACGGCCGAGCTGCCCGGTGCTGGGCCTGACGAGCAACCTCGCCACTGCTCGCCGCCTGGCCGTGGTGTGGGGCGTGCATGCCGTGGTGACGGCGGAGACGCACACCATGACCGAAACCGTGTCGCGTGCCACCCGCATCGCCCGCAGCGAGGGCTTCGCGCAGCCCGGCGACGAGGTGGTGGTGACGGCGGGCGTGCCCTTTAACCAGCCCGGCACGACCAATGCATTGCGCGTGGCGCAGGCTCGGTAAGCTGGATGCTGCCTTGGGTTCAGCGTGCGCCTGGCGTGCCTTACTTCCAAACCGACGATGGCCAGCCCTGGACGCCCATCGGCCAGAACGACTCGATAAGCTGGGTGGAGTTCGCGGGCCTGCTACACCGGCGCGACCTGGACAGCGTGGCCCGCCACCTGGCCTACCTGGCCGGCAGCGGCGTCACCTGCCTGCGCTTCATGCTGGAATATGCCGAGTTCGGCGGACACTTCTTCGAGCAGCCCGCCGGCACCTTCAACCCCGTGCTGGTGCAGCTATGGGATGACCTGTTCCGGCTCTGCGGGGAGGCCGGCCTGCGCATCCTGCTGACGCCGCTGGACACCTTCTTCCAGTGGGTGCGCTGGGACCTGCACCCCTACAACTCCGCCAATGGCGGCCCCTGCGACGCCCGCACCAGCCTGATGGTGCATCCCGAGGTGCGCTGGTTGATAAAAGCCCGGCTGCGCTTTGCCGCCGAACGCTGGGGCGGCAGCGGCACCCTGTTCGCCTGGGACCTGTGGAACGAGATGCACCCCGTCCAGGGCGAGGACCGCCCCGGCTGCTTCGAGGACTTCATCGGCGACGTCGGCCCGTTCCTGCGCGACGTGGAACTGCGTGCGCACGGCCGGGCGCACCTGCAATGCGTCTCGGTGTTCGGGCCGGAGCTGCACTGGAAGCCCTGGCTGAACGAGCCGGTGTTCCGCCACCCGGCGCTGGACTTCGCCAACAACCATTTCTACGAGGAGGGCACCATCGACCACCCCTCCGATACCGTCGCTCCGGCGCTGGCGGTGGGCAACCTGGTGCGGGAGGCGCTGGCGGAGGTCGAGGACCAGCGCCCGTTCTTCGACAGCGAGCACGGGCCGATCCACACCTTCAAGGACCATAAGCGGGTGCTGGAGGAGGAATTCGACGACGAGTACTTCCGTCATCTGCAATGGGCGCACCTGGCGTCTGGCGGCGCGGGGGGCGGGATGCGCTGGCCCAACCGGTCGCCGCATACGCTGACGCCGGGGATGCGGCGGGCGCAGCGGGGATTGGCGGACTTCCTGCCGCTGGTGGACTGGCTGCGCTTCGACCGGCGGCCGATGGACACCGTGGTCAGCGACCCGGACGTGGCCTGCTTTGCGTGCGGCGACGCGCGGCAGGCGGTGCTGTTCTTGTTGCGGACGGGGCCGCTGCTAGGTGATGGCCGGGTGGACCCGGCGCCGTGCCGGACGGCGGGCGTCACCCTGCTGGGGCTGGCGCCAGGCGCCTACCGGGTGGCGTTTTGGGACACTCAAGCGGGCCGGTCAGCCAGCGTCGCGGACGTGCTGGCGCATTGCGGGGGACATCGGGTCGAGGTGCCGCCGTTCAGCGTCGCGATTGCGGCAGCTATCCGGCCCGTCTAGCTGCGGTGTCATCCCCTCGGGAGGGACGCCAGTTCCTTCGATTGGCGCAGCAGGTCGGCCTGATGGACCGTGCCGGCGTTCAGGGTCCGGCATCACAGCAAAGACCTGCAACTGGCCATCCAGCGGACTTGAGGCCGCATGGGGGTCTCGACCTGCCGGGGCGGATGGGGCCACATGGTTGCGCCAATAAGTCAGGACCCCGCCATGCCGATGCTGCGCCGCCACGCCATCCTGGGCGCCGCCACCCTGGCCACCTTGCCGGGCCGGTCCGCGCAGGCCCAGGCGGGTACTGCCAAGTCCGCCATCTCCGTCCGCGTTGACCGCGACCTGGAGGTGTTGGACCCCGCCTTCCGCACGGGCCTGCAGGATGGCAACATCGTCCGCGCCATCACCCAGCGCTTGGTGACGGTCGCGCCGGGGGGCAATGGCGAGCTGGTGCCTGATGCTGCGGCGGAGCTGACGCAGACCTCGCCCACCACCATCGACTTCACCCTCAAGCCCGGCCAGATGTTCAGCGACGGCTTCGGCGAGGTGACGGCCGACGACGTGAAGTTCTCCTATGAGCGCTTCATCCATCCGGACCCCCAGGGCAAGGAAAGCCCGTACCGGGGCGAGTGGGCCAACCTGCGGGAGGTCCAGGTGCTGGACCGCCTGCGCGGCCGGATCGTGATGGAGCGGCCGCGCGCCGGGCTGTTCACCATCGCGCTGGGCGACGTGGCCGGCAGCATCCTGTGCCGCCGCGCGGTGGAGCAGCGCGGCGCCGAGCACAACACCCGCCCGGTCGGCAGCGGCCCCTTGATGGTCACGGCGTTCGAGAAGCAGCGCCAGGTGGTGATGCGCCGCAACCCCGCCTATGCCGGGAAGCCTGCAGGGTTCGAGGAGGTTGCGGTGCGCTACGTGCCGGACCCCAAGACGACCGAGTTGAGCCTGCGCTCCGGCGACCTGGATTTCGCGTCGCTGCCGCCGTCACAGGCCGAGGCGCTGCGGCGCGTGGCGGGCCTGCAGGTGATCGAGCAGCCCGGCATCGCCAACATCTGGCTTGGCATGAACGTGGAGAAGCCGCCGTTCAATGACCCGCGGGTGCGGCGCGCGGTCCGGCTGGCGCTGGACGTGGACCAGATGCTGCTGGCGGGCTTCAACGGCCGCGCGCCGCGGGCCGACGCGCTGATCATGCCGCAGGTGGTGGGCCACTGGCCGGACGCCCCTGTGGTGCGGCGCAACGTGGCCGAGGCGAAGCGCCTGCTGGCCGAGGCCGGGCACGGCGCCGGGTTCAAGGCGCGCATCCTGGTGCAGAACCAGCCGGTTTACCAGACGATGGCCCTGGTGGCGCAGGCGCTGCTGCGCGACGTGGGGATCACGCTGGAGGTGGACGCGCAGGACGCCGGCAGCTTTTTCTCGGCTGGCAAGGGGGAGGTGGGCCGTGGGCTGGACCTGTTCATCATCCGGTTCAACGGCAAGCTGGACCCGAACTTCCTGGCGCAGTGGTTCACCACCGGGCAGATCGGCGACTGGAACTGGCAGCGCTGGTCCAGCCCGGAGTTCGACGCCCTGCTGGACCAGGGGTCCTCCGAGCTGGACGACGGCAAGCGGGCGGCGCTGTTCATCCAGGCGCAGAAGCTGATGGAGGCAAGCGACGCCTTCGTGTGGCTGACCTACGACGTCGGCATCTTCATCCACCGCGACTGGCTGCGCCCGGCGCTGCTGCCCAGCGGCATCGACTGGGCAATGGACCGCTTCGCGCCGGTTTGATGACCGACGCTTCGCTTCTCCCTCTTAGAGAGGGCCGGGGTGAGGGCGGCTTGCCGCAGGGGCAGGACCCACCCCTGGGGGAGCCGGTCGCTGCATCGGATGGTTCGGCCCGCCTCCCGGACCCCAGCCCTGAGGGAGAAGGGGCAGCAAGCGTCGTCCGTTACGTTGCGAGTCGCCTGCTCACCACGGCCCTGATCGTGTTCGGCGCCATGCTGCTGCTGTTCCTGCTGACGGTGCTGGTGCCCGGCGACCCGGCGGCGGCGCTGCTGGGACCACAGGCCAGCCCCGAGTACGCCCGGCGCTTCGTGGCCGAGATGGGCCTGGACCAGCCAGTGCCCATCCGGCTGTGGCGCTTCTTCGCCCATGTGCTGACGGGCGACCTGGGCACCGATGTCGTCAGCGGGCGCAAGGTATCGGCCGCCATCGGCGCCGTCCTACCTTACACCGTGGTCCTGACGTTCAGCAGCATCGCCCTGGCGGTCCTGCTGGGCGTGCCGCTCGGGTGTCTTGCGGCGACACGGCCGGGGTCCGTGTTCGACACCGTGCTGGCCGGCGTGTCGGTGGCGCTGATCGCGGTGCCCAGCTTCGTGATCGCCATCCTGCTGCTACTGGTGTTCTCCGTCTGGCTGGACTGGCTGCCGGTGCTGGGCACGGGCCGGGCCGATGACCTGCTCGACCAGGCGCGGCGGCTGGTGCTGCCCACCGTGGCGCTGTCGGTCGGCTGGATCGGCTACATCGCGCGGCTGGTGCGGACCTCCATGCTGGAAGTGCTGGCGGAGCCGTACATCCGCACCTCCCGCGCTTATGGCCTGCCGCGCCGGACGATCATCCTGAAGTATGCGCTGAAGAACGCCTGCGTCCCGCTGCTGGCCGTCCTGGGGCTGGGCGTCGGCCGGCTGCTGGGCGGGGCGGTGCTGGTGGAGCTGGTGTTCAGCCGCCCGGGCCTGGGGCGGCTGGTGCTGGACGCCATCAATGTGCGGAACTACCCGGTGCTGCAAGGCGCGGTGCTGGTGGTGGTCCTGCTGTTCGCCGGGGCCAACCTGCTGGTCGATCTCGCCTATGGCGCCATCGACCCACGGCTGCGGCAGCGGCGCTGATGCGCCGGGTCGTGGCGACACCGGCCGGGCTGCTGGGTGCGGCGATCGTCGGAGGCGTCGTGTTCGCCGCCGTGTTCGCCCCCTGGATCGCGCCCTACGACCCCGACCAGTTGAGCATCCTGGAGCGGTTCGCCGGGCTGTCCCGGGCGCACCTGCTGGGCACCGACCAGTTGGGGCGGGACCTGCTCAGCCGGCTGCTGCATGGGGCGACGGTGGCGATGACGGTGTCGCTGTCCTCCATCGCCCTGGCTGCCGTCGTTGGCACCGGGCTGGGCGTGCTGGCAGCGTCGGTCCCAGTAGGGTGGGAGCGGCTGGTGCTGATCCTGTTCGACATCGTTGCCTCCTTTCCGTCGCTGGTGCTGGCGCTCGCGGTGGTGGCGGTATTCGGCCCCAGCAACGCGCACCTGGTCGGCATTGTCGCCGTGACCCTCGTGCCGCAGTTCGGCCGGGTGGCGCGGGCGCAGGTGCTGACGTTGCGCGCCGCGCCGTTCCTGGAGGCCGAGCGCATCCTGGGCGCGGGTCCATGGCGCATCGCATGGTCGCATGTGCTGCCCAACATCGCGGGGCCGCTGATCGTGCTGGCCAGCATCGAGATCCCTGTGGTCATCACCATCGAGGCCGGGCTGAGCTTCATCGGCCTGGGCGTCCGCCCGCCGCTGGCGAGCTGGGGGACGCTGATCTACGACGGCTATTCTTACTTGTCGGACAGCGCCTTGCCGGTCCTGGTCGCCTCCCTCGCGCTGGCTGTCGCCACGCTGGGCTTCACGCTGTTCGGGGAGGCGTTGCGCGACGCCGTCGATCCCCGGGCCAGGCGACCGTGACGGACCTGCTGCGGATCGAGAGACTGGAACTGGACGCCCGCACCCCCCGCGGCACGGCGCACATCCTGCGCGGCGTGTCGCTCACCATCGGGCAGAGCCGCATCGTCGGCGTCGTCGGCGAGAGCGGGTCCGGCAAGAGCACCCTAGCCCTGTGCCTGCTGCGCCTGCTGCCGGGCAACGTCACGCGGCTGTCCGGCCGGGCGGTGATGGACGGCGCCGACCTGCTGGCGCTGGACGAGGCCGCGCTGGACCGGTGGCGCGGCCGGCGCATCGCCATGATCTTCCAGGACCCGGCGACGGCGCTGAACCCGCTGTTCACCGTTGGCACGCACCTGACCGACGTGCTGCGCCGCCGCCGACCTGGCCTGTCCCGCTCGGCCCGCCGCGCCGGGGCGGAGGCGGCGCTGCGCCGCGTGGAGATCGCCGACCCGGCCCGGCGGCTGCACGCCTACCCGCACGAGCTGTCCGGCGGGATGCGGCAGCGGGTGATGATCGCCATGGCCCTGCTGGCGCAGCCGGACCTGCTGCTGGCCGACGAGCCGACGACGGCGCTGGACGCGACGGTGGAGGCCGGGATCATCGACCTGTTCCGCGGCCTGCGGGCGGAGCTGGCCGGGTCGGTGCTGTTCATCTCGCACCACCTGGGCCTGGTGGCGCAGCTTTGTGACGACATCGCCGTCATGTACGGCGGCCTGGTGGTGGAGACCGGGCCGGCCGCCGCGGTCTGCTCCGCGCCGGCCCACCCCTACACGGCCGCCCTGCTAGCCTGCGAAATCGAGGAGGACTGCGCCGGCCGCCTGCGGTCCATCCCCGGCGACGTGCCGGACTCGGTAGATGCGCCCATCGGCTGCATCTTCGCCCCACGCTGTCCGGCTGTCGAGGCACGCTGCCGGGCGGAGCCGCAACCGCTGCGGCCGGTGGGGCCGGATCGCGCCGCCGCGTGCTGGAAAGCGGCATGACCGAGAGCAGTAGGACCCCCACGGCGGAACTCCGGGACGTGGCCGTCATGTTCCCCGGCGGTGTCGGGGCGCTGGCTGGGGTCAGCCTGGCCGTTCCTCCCGGTGTGGTGACGGGGCTGGTCGGGGAGAGCGGGTCGGGCAAGACGACGCTATGCCGGGTGCTGCTGGGCTTGCAGGCGCCGACAGCCGGGGAGGTGCTGGTCGGCGGCGAGCCGCTGCGGGTGCTGTTGGCCCGCGGGCGGTTGGCGTTCCGGCGCCGGGTCGGGATGCTGCTGCAGGACGCCGCCGGGTCGCTGTCCCCACGCATGACCCTGCGCCGCCTGCTGGCCGAGCCGGCCGCGATCCATGGCCTGCCGCGGGCGGAGGCGTGGGCAGCGACCGAGAGCCTAATGCGCCGGCTGGGCCTGCCGGCGGACCTGCTGGACAAGTACCCGCACCAGGTCAGCGGCGGCCAGGCCCGGCGGGTGGCGGTGGCGCGCGCCCTGGTGCTGCGCCCGGAGCTGCTGGTGGCGGACGAGCCGACGGCCGGGCTGGACGTATCCGTACAGGGCGATCTGCTGAACCTGCTGCTGGACTTGCAGGCGGAGATGCGCCTGACCCTGCTGGTGTGCAGCCACAACCTGGGCGTCATTCGCCGGATCACGGCTGGCACGGTGGTGATGTACTTGGGCCAGGTGGTGGAGCACGGCCCGACCCCCCTGCTATTCGCGGCGCCGGCACATCCCTACACGGCGGCGCTATTGTCCACCAATCCGGCCGTGGACCCGGCCCGGCGCCGCACCCGGGTTGTGCTGCAGGGCGAGGCGCCCAGCCCGGTGCATCCCCCGTCCGGATGCCGCTTCCACACCCGCTGCCCACAGGCGCAAGCGCGGTGCGTGGGGGAGGTGCCGATGTTGCGGGAGGTGGAGGGGCGGCTGGTGCGGTGCCACTTCCCGCTGGTAGGGGGTGCAGAAGGTGGTGCCGGGTGCAGGATTTGAACCCGCGACCTTCGGTTTACAAAACCGCTGCACTACCACTGTGCTAACCCGGCCCTGCCAAGCCATACCACGAGAGGGATGCCAGGGCCACACCGCTGGACCGGCATCCCTCCGCCTGATGACGGGGTTTAGTAGTTCGGCCGGCACCCATAGGGCGTCGGGTGGAAGCCGAACGGGCAGCCGTAGTAGCGGGGCCGCGCAACAAAGACCCGGCGCGGCCGGCAGTAGCCGTAGTAGTCGCGGAACCCATAGGGACCGCAGCCTCCCTCAACCTGGACGATACCGCTCGCTGCCGGCGCCGGGGGGGGGACGGTTGACGCTGCGGACACCTGGCCCGTGCACAGCGCCATGATGCATCCAACGATAGCCAAGCTCTTCAAGACGCCCTCCTCATGAGACGGGGCGCAACGCCCCGCGTTCCTGGATAACGCCCTTTGACGCCGGCGGGCGCATCTTAAAGAGTAACAGACCTGTTCCGGTCCTAGCGACGAGGCCAGCAAGCAGCTCCCCCCCAAGTCAGGTAGGCTGGTCGTGCAGGTGGGCTGGGCGTGGGCCTAGTGGCCGAACAGGTTGGACTGCTTGCCGCCCGAGGTCTCATCCAGGCCGGGCGCATCGGCGTCCACTGCCGGGTCAGGATGCGGTTCCCGCGGACCCGGTGCGGCAAGCGCTGCTTGCAACGCGGCCGCATCGACTGGGTCAGGCCAGGCGAGCGCACCCTTCCGGCAAAGGGCATCCAGCGCCTCGTCGCCCACTGACCGGCGCACATAGACTGGCGCCAGGTGCAGCTCATCCAACTGCTCGACCGCGCCGGCCCATGTTCCGCCCCGCTTGAAGTCGGCGGACACGACGAGCGCCGCCACCGCCAGCGCATAGACGGCCTTGTTGCGCTGCATGGCGTGGCCGACGTTGAACCCGGCCGCTGGGTCATAGGGCGAGACCAGCACGAGTCGCCCGGCGCGCAGCAGGTCGCGGCTGTCCCGCTCCAGCACAGCCCGGTCCAGCCCGTTCGCCAGCACCCCGATGGCCCTGCCCCCGGCGTCCAGCCCACCGCGCATGGCGGCCTGGTCGATGCCCTTTGCGCCGCCGGACACCACCGTTTGCCCGGCCTCCGCGCACAGGCGGCCGACGCCGGACGCATAGGCGAGCAGCGCATCGTCTGCATCCCGCGACCCGACGACGGCCAGCCCTCCGGTGTCCAGCAGCGCCGCATCGCCGGCGCCGTACAGGACAGCAGGACCATCCCCCTTCAACCGGGTTCTCAGGCGGTCTGGGTACTCGGCGTCGGCACGGCTGACCACCCAGATGGCCCGGGCCTGCCAGCGCTCGACGGCCTGGCTCAGCAGGAAGCCGCGATCCAGCAGGCGCAGCAGGCGCCCGTCCTGCACGGCCACGGCCTGGACCGCATCCTGGCAGTCACGGATCAACTCCCCGGCCCCGGGCACCAGCAGGTCCGCCGGCTGCTGCTGCACGCCGCGCAGGTGCTGGATTAGCCGCTTGTACTCGCCAGGCGTGAGAAGGTCCGGCGCCGGCCTGCTGCGCCCGGCCAGCAACGGCGCTGTCAGCAGCAGGGTCGCCTGAGTGTTCGGGGACACCGCCGGGGTCATCCGGCCTGCCCCGCCGCTGCCAGCACCATGGGCCAGACCGCACCGCTGCCGCCGCGCCGCAGCAGCCAGGCGGCGACGGTCAGCGTCCAACGCGAGTCCACCATGTCGTCCACCAGCAGCACCGGACCGGACGGGACCGGGCCGCCCCGCAGCCCGAATGCGCCATCGAGGTTGCGGACCCGATGGGCGCTGTTCTCCATGCCTTTCTGCTCGGCCCGTTCCCCTGCGCTCAGCAGGATGCCATGGAAGGGCAGGCGCAGCTTCGCCGCCAGGCGCCGCGCCAGGTCCGAGACCAGGCCGGGATGCCGGCGCGACGGGATGCATGTCACCCAGGCCGGGGCAGGGAGGGTTCCACTCGGTCATCATCCCCCCGCAGGCGAGCATAAGCTCCTCGGAGAAGTGCTCGTGCCGGTACTTGCCGTCGCGCACCTGCTGCCCCCACCCCGCATCGCCCCAGGTGCAGAGCGCCCGGCCGGGCTGCGCCTGCCCGGCGGCGGCGATGTTGCCCTTCACGCCATAGCCGGGCAGGCCGCCAGCGGGCCATTGCCGGCGCGGGTCGATGGCCAGGCTGCCGCGCCGCAGGTGGGCCGTGGCGTCCCGGGCCAGCAAGGGGTCCACATCGGGGCGCAGCGGCGGCAGGCTTGGGCTGCTGGCGGTGGCGCCGTCCCCGTCCAGCGCCTCGATCAGGAATCGCATGTGCTGGCCGAACGGCAGGGCGACGTAATCGCGCATCTGCTGCTGTTCCTCGCGCCGCAGCCGGGTCAGCCGGTCCGCACGCTCCCAGAAGCTCTCGGCGAGGTCGGCCGCGGTGAGCCGCCACCGGCCATCCTGCTTGACGATCGGCGCCGGGGCCTCCAGCGACATCAGGGTGAGCGCCTTGTCCAACCGCTTCGAACTCAGGTTCACCCGGCCCAGGAGGCCCGGCGTCGTCAGGCCGCCCGGCGCATCGTCCAGCGCCTGCAGCACCGCATCGACCTCGTCCCGCGTGGGGAATGCGGTGTCGATGAACCAGTCCACGATGTCGTCCTCCTCGTTGCCGCTCAGCAGGACGCCACAGGCCGACGCCACCGCCCGGCCCGCGCGCCCGACCTGCTGGTAGTAGGCCACGACCGACCCGGGCATCTGATAGTGGATGACGAAAGCCAGGTCCGGCTTGTCGAAGCCCATGCCGAGCGCCATGGTCGCCACCAGCACCTTTACCTCATTGCCGAGCAGCGCCTGCTCCAGGTCCTGCCGCCCGCTGGACCGGCCGGTGTAGGCTTCGGCAGCGATGCCGCGGCTCTGCAGCCATCCCGTCACCTGCTCCGCATCGTGCACGGTCAGCGTGTACACGATGCCGTGGCCCGGCAGCGCCGCAAGCTGCTCTGCCAGCCACGCCAGCCGCTCGGCCTGGCCGGGCAGGCTGATGGTCTGCAACGTCAGGGACGGGCGGTCCAGGTCGCCGCGGACCACCCTCAGGTTGGGGCCGAGGATGTCCGTCAGGTTCCTCCATCACCCGGTTGTTGGCCGTGGCAGTGGTGGCCAGCAGGCGCAGGTTGGCCGGCAGGCTGCGTGCGGTGCGCTGGACGATGCGGTATTCCGGGACGAAATCGTGCCCCCAGTCGGACACGCAATGCGCCTCGTCCACCACCAGCAGCGACACCGGCCCGGCAATGGGCGCCAGGACGCCGTCGAGGAAGCGGACGCTGGCAAGCTGCTTCGGGTGGAACAGCAGGATGTCCACCTCGCCCGTCCCGATTCGCTCGATGATCCCCGGCCAGTCAGCCTTGTTGGTCGAGTTGAGCGTTTCCGCCCGCAGCCCCAGCCGCTCGGCCGCCGCGACCTGGTTCCGCATCAGGGCGAGCAACGGGGACACCAGCAGCGCCGGCCCGGCTCCGGCCTCACGCAGCAGCTTGGCGGCGATAAAATAGACGAAGCTCTTGCCCCACCCGGTCTTCTGCACCACCAGCAGCCGCCCGCGGCCCTCGACGACATGGCGGATCGCGTCCTCCTGCCCGTCCCGGAACGCAGCATCCGGCTGCTGCGACCCAAGGCGGAGGAGTTGAAGGGCGCGTTGCGGATCGTATGCGCTGCGCTGCGCCGCACCGTAACCGTTGGCGCGTGAAGTTTCTCGATTCTGGTACGCTGCCGCCGCATCCTGGACCGGGGCGCGGCGGGGCTGAGGCTCAGCTTGCGACCTTGTAGGACTCAAGCTCGTCGGTGTAGCGCTCGTTCCGCACGCCGTTGCCGTCGTAGTACTCCTCGACGGACTTCACCCACCGCTTGACCGCCGGCACGTACCAGAATGCCTTGTAGGTGCGCCCGCTGACCGTGCGCGGGGTGGTCCGGTTGGTTTGCATCACCACCGTGCTGCCCTGGGCGTCAACCCGGCTGCCGCTGGCGGCGGAGAGGGCCGGGGCAAGCGCGGCCTGCCACTCGCCCTCCGCCTCGATCTTGATGGCGTGGAAGGTGCCGGCGGGAACGGTCACGTCCTCCCATCCCATCACCCGGTAGGGGCTGCGGAAGTGCTCGCTGGTGTGCTGGCGGTTCGGGTTGGTCTCGGTGTACTCGACGATCCAGCTCCGGCCGGTGCGGAGCGGGAACGACAGCGGCCGGTTCACCACGGTCTCATGCCCATCCACGCTGCGGACCCGGCTCCAATCCGCGCCCAACATCTGCTCAGTAGGCGGCAAGCGGGAACCGGCCGGGCGTTTGCTCAGCAGGATCGAGGACGGCCCCACCCGGACCACCGTGACCTCGGAGCGGTTCTGCTGCCAGCCAGTGCCCTTCTCGACCGTATCCTGGTAAACCCAGCTATCGTTCGCGGCGACCGACGGCGCGTCCGCGGATTGGGCGTGGGCAGCCCCGGCCACGCACATGCCAATCCCAAGCCAGAGCATCCGCACCGTTCATTTCCTTATCCGCGTCCGCCCACTTAGGCCGCCCCTGTGCGGGAAGCCAGGCGCAGCAGAGCTTCTTGGCTAATCCTGACAGAGACCCGGCTGCATGAAGAATGGGCCACCCTGCCTGGACCCCGTCGCCCGCATCGCCACATCCCTGGTGATTTGCCAACCGACGCGATGTCAGGCTTAAGCCCGCCCGCGCACACCCACCGCACACAGGCCCCCATGTCCAATCTGCTGCACGAGACCGTCACCGGAGTCCGCCACTGGACGCCCACGCTGTTCAGCTTCACCACCACGCGCGATCCGGCGTTCCGCTTCCTGTCGGGCCAGTTCACCATGATCGGCTTGCAGGTGGACGGGAAACCCTTGCTGCGCGCCTACAGCATGGCCAGCCCGCACTACGACGAGCAGTTGGAGTTCTTCTCCATCAAGGTGCCGGACGGCCCGCTGACCAGCCGGCTGCAACTGATCCAGGAAGGCAGCCAAGTGCTGGTCGGGCGCAAGGCGGTCGGCACCCTGGTGCAGGACAGCCTGACGCCGGGCCGCAACCTCTACTTGCTCGGCACCGGCACCGGCCTGGCCCCGTTCGCCAGTATCATCCGCGACCCCGACGTTTACGACCGGTTCGAGCGTATCATCCTGGTGCACGGCGCGCGCGAGGTGGCGGAGCTGGCCTATGGCGAGGAGATCGTGTCCCGCCTGCCCGGCGACGAGCTGCTCGGCGAGGTCGTGGCCGGCAAGCTGCTGTATTATCCGACGGTGACGCGCGAGCCGTTCCGCAACCAGGGCCGGATCACCACCGGGCTGGAGACGGGCAAGCTGACCACTGACTTGGGCCTGCCCCCCCTGGACCCCGCCGGAGACCGGGTGATGCTGTGCGGCAGCCCAGACTTCCTGGCCGACATGGTGAAGCTGCTGGACGGCCGCGGCTTCACCGAGGGCAGCAGCAACACGCCGGGCGAGTATGTGATCGAAAAGGCGTTCGTGGAAAAGTAGCGCCATGGGCGGCTGTCAAGCCGGCACGATCTTCCGCCGGACCACGGCGCCGCCAACCAGGCCAAACGCCATGAGCGCCATCGAGCCAGGTTCCGCCACGGCGAAGACGACCGTGGGCGGCGGGTCCGAGTCGAACGTTCCCGTCCCGTCCGCAGTGAAGTTGGACAAGAACTGGGCGCCGTTGGCCGTGTCCAGGAACAGCATGGGGTTGAGGCCGGTGAAGCTCAGCGCATAGTCGCGCAGGATGGTCTGGGAGAAGTCCAGGAAGTCCGACTGGAACACGACGCTGAAGTTGGCGCTGCCACCCTGGAACGAGGCCGCGTTGCCGCCGTCGTCGCCCTGCAGGCTCGGCCCGTGCGCGCCAAACGGCTGGATGGTGGCCGTCAGGAGGTTGCTTCCGTTGCGCATCGGCGTGTCCAGCGTGAACTGCAGCGTGGCTGACGTGAAGCGCTGCCGGTCCTGGCCATTGGCGTCCTGCGTCGCCCCGGGCGCTGCGTTCGCCGTCATGGTGAGGGTCGCTGCCAGCGGCCCGGTCAGCGAGGGGTCCAGCCCGGCCAGCGCGAACGACTGGTAGGTGAACGTTACCGGGGACCCTGCCGCCAGCGCGGTCAAGCTGGCGCCCGACCCGGTGTTGGTGAACGCGAAGTTCTGCGCCGCGCCGCCGGTAAACTGCGCGAACGTGACCGGCGTCGCCTGTGCCGCGCCGGCGCCCAACGCGATCGCGGCGGCGGCCATCAAGGCCGACCGGACGAGCATCTTCGACATCTTCACACCTCGTTGCAGAGGGCAAGGGGACTGCCCTGCCTTGGGGTTGGTGGCGACGGACCGCCGCTGGACCGGAAGATGCGCCGGTTTGGTTAAGCAACCGTGAGGGACGGACGATGCAGCCCGGCTGCCCGCCGGCTGTTGTGCCGGGCAGGGGGCGGGCCTAGTGTCGCGGCCTTTCCTACGCAGCCGGACCCCTTATGACCTTCATCGCCGAACGCCTGGACCGCATCAGCCCCAGCCAGACCATCGCCATCAGCAGCAAGGCGCGGGCGTTGAAGGCGGGTGGGCGCGACATCATCAGCCTGTCTGCCGGAGAGCCGGACTTCGACACCCCGGCCAACGTGAAGGACGCCGCCATCCGCGCCATCCAGGCCGGGGACACCAAGTACACCGACGTAGCCGGCACCCCCGCCCTGCGCCGGGCCGTCGCCGAGAAGTTCCGGCGGGACAGCGGGCTGGACTACAAGCCGGAGGAGATCATCATCTCGACCGGCGGCAAGCAGGTGATCTTCAACGCCATGGTCGCCACCATGAACCCCGGCGACGAGGCCATCATCCCCACGCCGTGCTGGGTCAGCTACCCCGACATCGTCGCCCTGGCCGACGGCACCCCGGTCTTCGTGCCCTGCGGCCAGAACAACGGCTTCAAGCTGCGGCCCGAGGACCTGGAGGCCGCCATCACCCCGCGCACCAAGTGGCTGGTGCTGAACAGCCCCTGCAACCCGACCGGCGCCGCCTACTCGGCCGACGAGCTGCGCGCGCTGTGCGACGTGCTGCTGCGCCACCCCGACGTGTGGGTGTTCTCCGACGATATCTACGAGAAGCTGGTGTACGGTGATTTCCGGTTCTCGACGGTCGTGGAGGTCGAGCCGCGGCTGCGCGACCGCACCGTGACGATGAACGGCTGCAGCAAGGCCTACGCCATGACCGGCTGGCGCATCGGCTTCGCCGGCGGCCCGGCGCACCTGGTCAAGGCGATGGACAAGCTGCAGTCGCAGAGCACCTCCAACACCAGCAGCATCAGCCAGGCCGCCGCGGTCGAGGCGCTGAACGGCCCGCAGGACTTCATCGGCGAGATGGTCGAGGTCTATCAGGCCCGGCGCGACATGGTGGTGTCGATGCTGAACCAGGCGCCCGGCGTCCACTGCCACACGCCTGAGGGCGCATTCTATGTGTTCCCCAGCCTGCACGGCTGCATCGGCAAGACCAGCCGCGGCGGGGCGGCGATCACCGACGACGAGAGCTTCGTGCTGGCCCTGCTGGAGGAGGAGGGCGTGGCCGCCGTGCATGGCAGCGCGTTCATGTACCCCGGCCACCTGCGGATCAGCTACGCCGCCGCGACGGAGCAACTGCGGACGGCGTGCGAACGCATCCAGCACTTTTGCGCCGGCCTGCACTGATGCCTTCCTTCTCCCTCCCTCCGGGAGAGGGGGCAGGCAGCATGACCCCAACCTTCGCCCGGCGCCTCGCCCGCGTTCCCGTCGCCGCCACCGTCGCCATGACCATCAAGGCCCGCGCCATGCGCGCCGCCGGGACCGAGGTGATCGCGCTCACCATCGGCGAGCCGGACTTCGACAGCCCCCGCCACGCCATTGAGGCCGGCTACCAGGCCGCCCTGGCCGGCGACACCAAGTACCCGCCGCAGGACGGCCAGCCCGCGCTCAAGCAGGCCATCCAACGCAAGTTCCAGAGGGACAGCGGGCTGGACGTCGCCCTCGACGAGATCACGGTCGGCAACGGCGGCAAGGGCGTCATCTTCAACGCGCTGATGGCCACCGTCGATGAGGGCGACGAGGTCGTCATCCCAGCCCCCTACTGGGGCGCCTATCCCTTGATGACCCGCGTGGTCGGCGGTGAGCCGGTGGTGGTCAACTGCCCGCAGAACAACGGCTTCAAGCTGCGGCCGGAGGACTTGGACGCTGCCATCACCCCACGTACCAAGTGGCTGATCCTGAACTACCCCAACAACCCCACCGGCGCCGCTGCCAGCGCCGCGGAGCTGCAGGCGCTGGGCGAGGTCATGCTGCGCCACCCGCATGTCTGGATCATGTCGGACGACATGTACGAGCACCTGGTGTTCGAGGGCCGGCACAGCACGATGGCGGCGGTCGAGCCGCGGCTGCGCAACCGTACGCTGACGGTCAGCGGCGTGTCGAAAACCTACGCCATGACCGGCTGGCGCATCGGCTTCGCTGCTGGGCCGCGCGCGCTGGTAAAGGCGATGGTGAACGTGCAGGGCCAGGTTGCGGCGGGCGTGTCCACCGTCGGCCAGGCCGCCGCCGCCGCGGCGCTGGACGGGCCGCAGGGGGCAGTGCCGGTGATGGCGGCGGCCTACCGGCGGCGGCGGGACTTGGTAGTGGATGCGCTCAACACCGCCCCAGGCGTGCTGTGCCACCGGCCGGAGGGAGCGTTCTACGTCTATCCCGGCATCGCCGGCTGCTTGGGCAAGACCACCCCCGGCGGCGCGCTGCTGCGCACGGACGAGGACTTCGCCCTGGCCCTGTTGGACGAGCAGCATGTGGCCGTCGTGCACGGCGCAGCCTTTGGCATGTCGCCCTACCTGCGGATCAGCTACGCGACCAGCGAGGCCGCCCTGGCCGAGGCGTGCCGGCGCATCGTGGCATTCTGCACCAGCTTGCGGTGACCTCGCAGCCTTCGGTGATCGCCCGGTCTTTGTTGGTCGCCCGGTGGTGATACGGCCTGGCCTGGATGCGGACTCGTCCGGCATCATCACGCTGATCCGCCGGTGCTGGGCGGACTACCCTTGCTGCATCCTGGATGTGGAGCAGAAGGAGCCAGGCCTGCTGGCCCCCGCGAGTCACTTCGCCGGGCGCGGCGGGGCCTTATGGGTTGCCGAAGCCGCTGGCGCCGTAGTCGGCATAACGGCCGCCGCGCCGATTGACGGGCAGGCTTGGGAGGTCTGCAAGGCCTACGTCCACCCCGACCGTCACGGCACCGGGCTGGCGCATGCCCTGCTGGACACCGCGGAGCGGCACGCCATGACGGCCGGCGCCACCCAACTGCGGTTGTGGACCGACACCCGCTTCGACCGGGCGCACCGGTTCTACGAAAAGCGGAGCTGGGTCCGCGACGGGCCGATCCGCGCGTTGGACGACCTGTCAAACAGCCTGGACTTTGGCTATGCCAAGCCGGTGGACGGTGTTGCGGTGCTGGACGCCGCCGCGGCGTCCTCCGCCGTGCGCCGGCTGGCCGAGGTGCTGGTGGCGTGCGTGGACGGTGGCGCCTCGGTATCGTTCCTGCCGCCCCTGAGCCAGGACGTGGCGCGCGGCTACATGCGCGGCATCGCGAGCCAAGTGGCGCAGGGCCGGTGCGTGCTGCTGGGCGGTTGGTCCGGCAGCGTGCTCGGCGGGACGGTGCGCGTGCAGCTCGACACACCGCCCAACCAGCCGCACCGGGCCGACATCGCCAAGCTGCTGGTGCATCCGACCCTCCGCCGCCGCGGCTTGGCGTGCATGTTGATGGTGGCGGCCGAGGCGGCGGCGCAGCGGGCCGGGCGCACCTTGCTGACGCTGGACACCGCAACGGGTGGGGCAGGCGAACGCCTGTATGCCGGCCTCGGCTGGACCGCGGTGGGCCGCATCCCTGGCTATGCCAAGGACGCAGCCGGGCAACCCACCGATACCACCTTCTTCTACAAGGCTTTGGATTAGACGGTCGAAGCCGTGCCAGTTTCTGACGGCTGGACTGTTGCTTTCCCGACCTTGCGGTCATTGCGGGCCAGCTCCGGCATGGCAGTTCGGGACCGGTGTGGACTGCGCTGTTACCCTGGATCGCCATGCCGCAAGTGCGGCTCACAATGACGGCACGTTCGCCGCCGGTCAGGACCCCCGGCAGTTGGTGCTACTTCGCCGGCGACACCTGCACCGGCGCCGGCGGCCCCGAGGTCGGCGACGACTGCACGATAATGCGCCCGTCATCGACCACGATGGTCTGCGCATCGCAGTCGTTGATGCCGTTGGCCTCCAGGGTGCGCCCGCCCTCGAAGGTCACGTTCACCTGGGTGACGCACATCTTGGCCGGGGCGGCGAAGGTTTGGCCTTCCGACCTCATGATCGGTTGCTTCTCGGTCAGCACGCGGGTGCTGTCGTCGGACAGCCGCACCCGGGCGTCGGTGATCTTCTCGTTGGCGGTGTTCTTCATCGTGAAGTTGCGGATGTTGCTGCTGCCGGGCAGCGAGCGGTCATACGACTTCGTGGCATCGCTGGCCTGGGCGAGCGCCAGCGACGGCGCCAGCACAGCGGCGGCGATCAAGGCGTAACGCATGGTGATGTGTCCTCTTGAATGGGGCGCGTTTTGAAAGGAGCGGCGTCAGTCCTGCTGGCCACCGTCCAGGCCCTGCTTGTTGGCGGGGCTGCGGCGGCCATGGCTGCCGTGCTCGTCACCGGAGGCGCCCTCGGCCTGGTGCGTGTCGGGCTTGCCTTTCGCCCCGGTGCCGCCGCCGCCGGACTTCGACTGGCCCATGCCGGCATCGCCGTCCTCGCCGATGCCCTCGGTGCCGAAGCCGTCCTTGCGGGTGGACGGTTGCGTCTTGTCGTTCATGCTGGACCCTTTCCGTGTCGTGCCGGGGACAACGGGCCGCAACCGCTTGGGGTGCCATGCCCGGATGTGACAAGGTTGTGTAGCCGCCGCGCAAATCCCCGCCCGGCGGCGCACCGTTCACCCCATGGCTATCAACGGAGGCCTGTCATGTCCGCACACCCACCCCCGGTCCCGCCCGCGAACCGCACCAACAAGGGTCCTGGCGACCCCGCGGCCCCCACCGGCGGCAAGAAGCACGATGTTCATCCCGACAAGGCCGACGAGAACCTGGCCGAGCAGGGTGACCACGGCAACATGATGCAGAACACCCGGCATCCCGCCGGCCACCAGGACCGCTGACCGTGCCGGACAAGCACCCCAACACCAACCGGCATCATGGCGGTCCCGGCAGCAGCCACGAGAACGCCGACAAGCCGGAACCCGAGCCTGCCCGCAGCGGTAGCGGCGGCCGGGACAACAACCCGCCGGCGCCGGGGTCTGCGACCAGCGGGGACAGCAGCCACGTCTCCGGCGGTGGTGGCGAGCGGGACAAGCACCACACGCACGATCCGAAGACGAAGAGTTGAGCAAACCTTCGAAGGTTTGCTCAGGGATAAAGAGTTAAGCAGGCTTGTATGGCCGTGGGCCACCCATGCGACAGGCCGGGTAAGCCTGCTTAGCCGGCCGAGGACGATGAGCTAGCTGGCCCAAACGGGCTGGCGGCGTTGCAGGAAGGCGTCGATGCCTTCCTCGGCGTCATGTTCAACCATGTTCCGGACCATCACGGCAGAGGTGTGAGCATACGCTTCCGATAAGGGCATCTCGGCTTGCTGGTAGAAGGCGGGCTTGCCAAGGCCGATGGCCGCCGGGCTTCGGGAGGCGATGCGCCGGGCCAGCGCCCACACGGCCTCGTCTAGCGCGGCCTCCGGCACGGCATGGTTGATCAGGCCTAATGTAGCGGCGCGCGGGGCGTCCACCATGTCGCCGGTCAGCAGCATCTCCATCGCCGCCTTGCGCCCGACGGCGCGTGACAGCGCCACCATCGGCGTCGAGCAGAACAGGCCGATGCTGACGCCCGGCGTGGCAAACCGCGCCGTGTCGGCCGCCACGGCGAGGTCACAGCTTGCGACCAACTGGCAGCCGGCAGCGGTGGCGATGCCATGTACCCGCGCGATGACCGGCACCCGCAGGCCGACGATCCGCTGCATCAGCCGGGAGCACTGCTCGAACAGCGTCGCATGGCCGGCCGGGTCCATACCGCGCACCTCGCGCAGGTCATGCCCGGCGCAAAAGGCTGGCCCGGCGCCGGCCACCACGACAACGCGGAGGGCGCGGTCGGCCTCGATCAGGTCCAACTCCTCCTGCAGCCGCGCCATCAAGGCGGCGGACAGGGCGTTGCGGGCGGCGGGGCGGTTCAGGGTCAGCCAGGCCACCCCGTCCCGGTCCTCACGCAACAGGTCCTCATGCAATGCGGCTTCTCGCACCAGGGTGTCGTCCTCGGTCATCGTAGCCTCCTCCGCGGGACCGGCGGGGGCTGCCGGGCCGCCTGTCTGCAGCTATGCTGCTGGCATGATCACGCCAGCTTACGTCCAGGCCATGACCGCCTACAACGCCGACATCAACCGCCGCCTGTATGCTGCCGCCGGACGCCTGCCGGAGGAGGAAAGGCAGCGCGACCGCGGGGCGTTCTGGCGCTCGATCCACGGCACCCTGAGCCACCTGGTCTGGGCGGACCGGATGTGGATGGCGCGGTTCGATGGCTGGGACAAGCCGGCGGCGCCATTGGCCGAGAGCGGCGCGCTGTTCCCCGGATTCGATGCGATGCGGGATGTGCGGGTGGATGCGGACCTGGACCTGCGGGAGTGGGCCGGCCGGGTGCGGCAGGACTGGCTGGACGGCACGACAAGCTGGTTCAGCGGCGCCACGGGGCAGCAGCAGGTGCGGCCGACGGCGCTGCTGGTGGCGCATATGTTCAACCACCAGACGCACCACCGCGGTCAGGCGCACGTCATGCTGACCGCCGTGGGGGAGCAGACAGGTGCCACGGATCTCTGGCTGACGGAGCTGTGATGCCAGCCGCCCATGATCGGTCCTGTCCCGGGCCATGCCGTCATCGCGAGCCGGCTTCGGCGTGGCGACCCAGGGGCGGCCTGGACCGCGCCCGCCCACCTGGATCGTCACGCCGCAAGCGCGGCCCACGATGACGGCACAACGCCAAGGGCCAGGCCCGCAGACGGTTGGTGTGGTTGTCCGCTGACGGCGCGGGGCAGGCCCTGACCGTGTAGGTCAGGTGGAATGGCCGACACGCCTCCTGCATCTGCCGCCCAGGTCTGCATCGACGCGCGGGCGCTGCTGCAACGGCACGGCACCGGGGTCGCCACCTATGCACAGGGCTTGGCGGACTGCCTGGCCGGCGCCGGGCTGACGGTTGAGCGGCTGGCCGAGGTCGGCGCCCCGGGCCGCCTGCGCCGCTGGTTGGCAGCCTTGCCGCTGGGGGCGCGGCCGGCGCCGTTATCTGGGCCGGGGCTGCGCGCCAGCCCGGACGTGTTCCGCACGGCGCAGGTGCATTTCGATATCCACCGCCGGTTCATGACGCTGCGGGATGCGACGCCGCCGGCCCTGATGCACTGGACCTACCCGGTGCCGCTGCGCTTTGCCGGGGCGCCGAACATCTACACCCTGCATGACGTGATCCCGTTGCAGCACCCGGAGCTGTCCCCGGTGTCCCCCGCCCGGCTGCGGCGGCTGCTGCGCGGGGTAGGGCGGGCGGCGGCGCATGTGGTGACGGTGTCCGAGGCGTCGCGCACGGCAATCTTGGCTGCCACCGGCTGGCCCGCAGACCGGGTGACCTGCACCTTGCAGTCGGTGTCGGTGCAACAGGACGCCCCGCACCGGGATGCGGTGGCCGCTGCCGTCCATGCCCAAGGCTTGCAGCCCGGCGGCTACTTCCTGTGCTGCGGCGCCGTCGAGCCGCGCAAGAACATCGCCCGTCTGATTGAGGCCCACCGCGTCAGCGGCGTCCCGACACCCCTGGTGCTGGCCGGACCCGATGGCTGGCGCGCGGCCGAGGAGCTGCGCGGCGCCGGTCCCCTCACGCACCGTGTGCCGTGGCTGCCGCGGCCCGCGCTGGTGGCGTTGATGGCCGGTGCCAAGGCCGTGCTGATGCCGTCCCTGGCGGAAGGCTTCGGCCTGCCGGTGGCGGAGGCCATGGCCCTTGGGGTTCCGGCGCTGGCCAGCCGCGGCGGCGCGCTGGAGGAGGTGGCCGGCGGCGCAGCGCTGCTAGCCGATCCGCTGGACGTGCGCGCCCTGGCCGGGGCGATCGCTGCTTTGGACCGGGATGCCTCGCTGCGGGCCGGGCTGGTGGCCCAAGGGCGGCGTCGTGCGGAGGCGTTCACCCCAGCGGCGCACGCCCAGCGGCTGCTGACGGTGTACCAGCGGATTGGCGCCCTACGCCCCTGACGACCACCTTCAGGCAGTAAGCACGGTGCGGTTCGCTGCCTAAACCATCGGTCCGGGGTCTGCCGCATACAGGCCGGACGCCTGCAGCCCGGCGACGCGCTGGCGTTTCACGAGCCGCCCCCCCGGCCCGCGTTGCCGGACTCCCCGAAGTGTGACAAGCCCGGCGCATGGACCAGGGGCAAGCAGCCGTCCTCCAGGACGCATCGGCCATCCCGCCTGGGATGCGCATCGGCGTGGACGGCTTCAACCTGGCCATGCCGCGCGGCACCGGCGTCGCCACCTATGGCCGCGTACTGACGCAGGCGCTGGCCGGCATGGGCCACCCGGTCGACGTGCTGTACGGCCTCAGCATCGGTCCCCGCACGCCCAGCCTGATGCGCGAGGTCATCTTCTTCGACAGCCTGGACCAGGAGGGCGGGCGTCCGCGCCCCGCCGTCCTGTCCACCCGCTGGCTGCGCGAGGCGCTGGGCGACCTGCACCCCAGCACGGCCGTCCCGGTCCCCCTCACCGGCCGCGTGCTGTCCCGCCCGTTCCAGGCGCGGATGCCGGCGCATGACCGCATCCTGAACGTGCTCGACCTGTGGGGCCGGGCGGAGCGGCACTTTAAGCGGTGGGGCCGGTTTATAACGGTCCGCATCCCCGACCCGCCCGCCGTGATGCACTGGACCTACCCCTTGCCGATCCGGCTGGAAGGCGCGCGCAACGTCTATACCCTGCACGACCTGGTGCCGCTGCGGATGCCCTACACCACGCTGGACAACAAGCGCGCCTATTCCCGGCTAATCCGCGGCTGCCTGCGCTGGGGCGACCACGTGTGCACCGTGTCGGAGGCGTCGCGGCGGGACATCATCGACCTGTTCGCGGTGCCGCCGGGGCGGGTGACCAACACCTACCAGTCCGCCGTACCCGCCGCGCCCGCAGCGCCGCCGGAGGGTCTGGAGGCCTGGCTGACCGGGCTGTTCGGGCTGCAACGGGACGGCTACTTCCTGTTCTTCGGCGCGCTGGAGCCGAAGAAGAACGTCGGCCGGCTGCTGGAGGCCTATCTGGCTTCCGGCTTGCAAACCCCGCTGGTGGTGGTGGGCGGACGCGCCTGGAAATCCGAGGCTGAGTTGCGCCTGCTGCAGGCGGCCCCCGGCGGCAAGGGCGTGGCGTCGGTCCAGCAGGTGCGGCAGTTCGACTACATGCCGCGGGACTGGCTGACCGGCCTGATCCAGGGCGCCCGCGCGGTGGTGTTCCCCTCGCTTTATGAGGGCTTCGGCCTGCCCGTGCTGGAGGCGATGCAACTGGGCGCCCCGGTGCTGACCAGCACGGAGGGCAGCCTGCCCGAGGTCGCCGGCGGCGCCGCGCTGCTGGTCGATCCCTATGACACCGCTGCCATCGCCGATGCGCTGCGGCGTCTGGACGGGGACCCGGCGCTGCGTGCCGAGTTGTTGGCGAAGGGCCGGGTGCAGGCCGAACGCTTTTCGGTCCCCGAGTACCAGGCCCGGCTGCGGCTGCTGTATGCGGCGGTGCTGGCCGGACCGGCAGGCGTGCCGATCGTCGCGCCAGCACGCGACTACAAGGCGTTGTAGATGTGGACCGCCTCATCGACGCTGTCGCACATCTCCAACTGGCTGTTGTGGATGACGGCAGCACTATCGCAGATGCCGCGGACGAAGCTCATGTCATGCGACACGATGACCAGCGCGCGGTCGGCCCGCTTCTCGAACAGCTCCTCCTGGCAGCGGCGGAAGAAGCGCTGGTCGCCGACCATGATCACCTCGTCGATCAGGTAGCAGTCGAACTCGATGGCGATGGTCAGCGCAAACGCCAGCCGCGCCCGCATCCCGGACGAATAGGTCTTCACCGGCTCCGAAAGCTGCCGCCCCAGCTCGGCGAAGTCGTCCACGAAGTCGCGCGTCACCTGGTAGTCCAGGCCATAGATGCGCGTGACGAACTTCAGGTTGTCCAGCCCGGTCAGGCTGCCTTGGAACGCGCCGCCGAACGCCAGTGGCCAGGACACAGACATCGTCCGCTCCACTTTCCCCGAGGTCGCCAGCTCCACGCCGCCGATGATCTTGATCAGGGTGGACTTGCCAGCGCCGTTGCGGCCGAGCACCGCCATCTTCTGGCCCGGCGCCACGTCCAGGCACACGCCGTCCAGCACCCGGCGCGTGCCGCGTCCGGCAACGTGGTACTCTTTCACGATGTCGATGCAGTGGATCATGGGCAGAGGATCATTGGTTGATGGTCCAGACGGGCACGGGACCGCCGGCTACTGAACCTGCCAGCTACTGAACCTGGATATGCTTGCGCGACCGCAGCGTCAGCGACAGGCCGATCAAGATCATCACGGCACAGGACGACGTGAGATAAACCAAGTCGTAATGCGCATGCACGCTGCTGCCAAACTGCCCCTTGCGGATGATCTCCAGAGAGTGGACGCTGGGCGACCACAGCAGCACCGTCTGGAGCGCCTTGGGCATCCAGTCCACCATGGTGAAGGCGCCGGAGAACGGCAGCGAGAGATACATTACCGCACCGACGAACTTGTCCAGCACGTCGCCCATCTCGCTCAGCGGCGCCAGGATGAGGGCGCACGCCACGCAGAACAGCGCCTGGTAGAACAGGCCCAGGTACATCAGCCCGATGCTGTCCGGCGGGTCCATGTAGCCGATCAGCATGGCTCCAGTGCTGACCACGATGCCAGCGATTAGCGCGCCGATGATCTCCAGCAGGCAGCGCGACAGGATGATGTCCAGCGGCGTGACCTGCCGATGGAACAGCAGGCTGCCATTGGCCTCGAACGCCTTGATGCTGCGGCCGACGCAGTGCCGCCACATGGTCAACGGCACATATCCGGTGATGACGAACGCCGTGACGGGCACGCCGTGCTCGTGCGCCGGGCGGATCGCCGTCCACATGATGGCGACGCCGACGCAGAACAGCATGGGTTCGCCGACCACCCACAGGTGGCCGATGTTCTCACGGCCATAGCGGGTGTGGATCTCGCGCATCAGCAGGGCGCCGATGACGGTGAACTGCAGGCGGAACAGGCGGAGCAGGCCCATCGTGCCGCCCTAGGCCGTCCGGTGCTCGCGCGCGCCGGCGACCAGCAGCTTGCCGATGGTGAACAGGCCGAAGCAGGTGGCAAACACGATAGCCACGTCAGCAAAGCGCTTGGGGTAGGCCGCCCAATCCGCCTCATTCGGCTGGACGATCTGGTCGAGATAGAGCTGCTGCCGCTCCGCGTTCAGCCGGGCGGTGTCGAGGAAGCCCACGGCCGACGACAGTTCGCGGTCGGCGAACTCGCGCTGCAAGGTGAGCGAGTCGAACTCGGTGATCTGCGGCACCATCGACTGGTCGGACCCGGTGATGCGCGACCGCGCCTCGTCGATCTGCCCCTGCATGACGGTGATCCGCCGCTGGATGGGCTGGATCAGCGGGCTCTGCGGCGACGAGCGCGACAGCTCGCCCAACTGCGTCTTGGCAGCCGTCACCCGGTTGGTCATGTCCGTGATCGCCTGCAGCAGCGACACCGACTGCTTGTTCGGGTCCAGCAACGACTCGCGGTTGCGGAAGTTGGCCAGGTCGGCGGCGACCTTCTGCATCCGCGCCTCGGCCAGGGCGACCTCGCGCCGGGCGTCCAGCATCGTGTTGTCGCGCTGGCGATCGTTCATGCGGTTCACAAGATGCTCGCCGCCTTGCAGCAGGCCGCGGGCGACGGCGGCGGCGTCCTCCGGCCGGAAGCCCTTGACCATCAGCGCCGTGACGCCGGTTGTGCTGTCATACGAGACATCGACCTTGGTCAGGTAGTGCTTGTACAGGTGCTCGAACGTGTCGCCCATGTAGGGCAGCGGGAAGCTGGACAGCATGTCAGCCTCGGGCCGGGCGAACAACTCGCGTAGGTTCACGGTCCTGTTCAGCTCGCGCATGGCGTCGCGCGACAGGATGTAGTCCTGCACGGCGAACGTATCGTCCTGCGCCCGGCTCATGCCGGCGCCTTGCAGCAGGGTGCTCAGCACGCCCGGAGAGGGGCCGGCAGCGCCGCGGACGACGAACTTCGCCTCCGAGACGTACTGCTCGGCAGCGAAGGCGAAGAAATAGACCGTGGACAGCACGGTCGGCAGGATCACGAACAGCAGGAAGGGCAGCCGCTTCGCCAGCCGTTTCCATGCGCTCGGCTTGGGCGGCGGCGCACGGCGCGACACGAAGCGCGGGATCTGCGCCTCGGCATGGGTGATGTTTGGATGCGAAACCGGGGCGTTCAATCCGTCCATGGGGTTTTATAGGGGAGTGCTGCTGGCGAAATCAACTGACCGCTGGATGACGTTGCAATGCGTTGCAGGATACACACGGTCGTTCCGGCATGTTGGAGCGGGGCGCGGGTCTGCCTTGTTCGCGCCGGGCGACCCGCATTACAGATGTTTGCATGATCTTCCGTCCACGACTCGCCGGCCGTGCTGCCGTGCTGCTGTGCGCCGGCCTGGCGGCGGCGTGCAGCGCCTTGCCGACCAGCGTGCCGGAGGAGCGGGGTGTGTTCAAGGCCCAGCAGTCGGCCGCCAACACCATCGGCTTCCAAATCGTTGACATCCGGCCCGAGACGGTGGCCGCGATCGGCGCTGCCCCTGCCGAGGACCTGCGCGCCCTGGATGCGCTCGGCCGGTCGCGCCGGGCGGACGCCATCGGACCCGGCGACCTGCTGAGCATCGCCGTGTTCGAGGTCGGCACCAGCCTGTTCGGCGCCGCGTCGGGCACGGACACCACCAACGACACCGGCGGCGCCACGTCCAGCCCGATCACCCCCGGCGCCGCGCGGCACACCATCCCGGCCCTGCAGGTCGATGCGGGCGGCAACATCATCTTCCCGTATGTCGGCCGGGTCCGCGCCGCCGGGCGCACGACGTACCAGCTGGCGCGCATCATCGAGGGCGGGCTGAAAAGCAAATCGACCGACCCGCAGGTGGTCGTTACCCTCGCGTCCAACCTGGCCAACACGGTGATCGTGTCCGGCGACGTGGAGAAGCCCGGCCGGTTCCCGCTGACCCTGGGGCGCGAGCGGCTGGCCGACATCATCGCCGTGGCTGGGGGACCGAAGAAGCCGGATTACGACACCTCCGTCCAGGTGACCCGCGGCGGGACGACGGCGCGCGTCCTGCTGCAGACGCTGACGCAGTCGCCGCGGCAGGACATCCTGCTGGTGCCGGGCGACCGGGTGCAGCTTATCTACAAGGCGCGCAGCTTCACCGCGTTCGGCGCCAGCCAGCGGGTGGAGTTGGTGCCGCTGAACACCGCCCATTTCTCCCTGGCCGAGGGGATCGCCCGCGTCGGCGGCCCGGCCAACGAACGCGCTGACGCCAATGCGGTGTTCCTGGTGCGGTATGAAGGCCCTGCGGTCGCGCGCCGGCTGGGCATTCCGGTGCAGGCGGCGGGGACGCCGGTGATGTACCGCGTCGATATGCTGAACCCGTCCAGCTACTTCTTGGCGACCCGGGTGCCGATCCGCGACCAGGACGTGCTGCTGGTTGCCAATGCGCGGACGGACCAGATCAACAAGCTGTTCGGGCTTATCGGGCAGTTGGTGTCCCCGGCGTTCGTGGCGCGCCAGTTCTCGCAGTAGGACGCCTGCGGCAGGGGCGGGCTGATCCGGCGTTTTGCCCGACTGGGTTGCCCGACTGGCTGACTGCTAAGCGACCAGCGGCGAGGCTGCCGCCGCGCCGGTGGTCGGACGCTGATAGGCCTGCAGCGCCGAGGCGACCTGCTGCAGCAGCCCACCCCCTGTCTGCGCCCCGCGTGTCTGGGCCGACGACGAGCCGGTCGTTGACCCGGCATCCAGCGCCTGACTGTGCGAGTGATGGTGGTGCCCGCCATGGCCGCCCGCCTTGCCCGCTGCCGCCCCGATATCGCTGAACAGGCTTTGCAGGTCGGACAGAGTGCTCGACGTGCTGCTGCTGCCGGTGCTGGCCGCCGTCGTGCTGCTTCCCGCAGGTGCCGTGCTGCTTGCCGCGGATGCCGTGCTGCCCGTTGCCGACGCCGTGCCGGGGTCGCCACCAGCTTGCAGGCTGACGAGCAGCGACTGCAGGTCGGACGCGATCCCTGCTGCTAGACCGCCGGGTGGGCTGGGGGGTGGGCCGCCTGATGGACTGCCGTAAGCCGATCCGGACAGCCCGGCAAAACCGGTGCTGGCTGAGTTGGACTGGGTGGTAAACGCCTGAGTTTGGCTGGACGCAGTTTGAGTGGACGCCTGGGCCTGGCTTTCCTTCAAGAATTGCCAGAGTTGGGAAGCGCTGCCTCCGATAGAACTGACTGACATGGAACCCTCACGGCGCGGAAGTGCGCGTCCGGGCTCGTTGCAAGCCCTGTTCCGCCGCACGTGCCAATGTTTGCCGGGGTGCTGCTGCCCGGCAGGGTGGGCAGAAGTTGCCGGACGGCAGATTCGATCCAGCCGGCAAGGGTGCTTCGTCAACGTGAGCCGCACCCAGGGCATGGCGATTCAACCTGGCAGGCGCAGTCCTTGCCGCTCGTGGACCGCTCCTGGGTTGCCACGCTGCAGCCGGCTCGCAATGACGGCACATCTGGAACAGGACCGGTCACAATCGGCGGCAACTGATATTGTTGCGATCTACTCGCAAATCTGTCAGTATCCTCTCTGTCGATTGTTCGTGTCTTACATCCTGACGAGCGCCAGCGGCCATTTTATGCGTCTTTTATCTGTTGGCCGACATCTCGCATCGCTCCTTTACGCTGCTGCGTCCTACTCTGCTTTTACCTTCAGCCATGCGGGTCCCCCAATCATGCTCGACCTTATCGTCGCCGTGCTCGGCACCGGCGGCATCCTGCTCATGGCGGCCTATGCCGCCCTGTGCGACCGGATCTAGCGCCATGTTCGATCTTATCCTTGGCGGCGCGGTGTCGGCCTGCCTGCTGGTCTATCTCGTCTGGGCGCTCGTGCGTCCCGAAGATTTCTAGGGGCGCCGGGTCATGACGCTGATCGGCTGGGTGCAAATCTCGCTCGTCCTTACCCTCGTGTTCCTCTGTGCGGTTCCGCTGGGCAAGTACATCGCCGCGGTAGTGCAGGGGGAGCGGACCTTCCTGTCCCCGGTGCTCGGCCCCGTGGAGCGCGGCTTCTATGCGCTCGCCGGCGTGGATGCGAAGGCCGGCATGGGCTGGAAGACCTACGCCTTCGCGCTGGTGATGCTGCAGGCGGTGCACTTCCTCATCCTCTACTTGATGCTGCGGCTGCAGGCCTACCTGCCGTTCAACCCGGCCGGGCAGTCGGCGGTGTCGCCGCAACTGGCGTTCAACACCGCGATCTCGTTCGTCACCAACACCAACTGGCAGGCCTACACCGGCGAGACCACGCTGTCCTACGGCACCCAGATGTGGGGCCTGACGGTGCACAACTTCCTGTCCGCCGCGACCGGCATCGCCGCTGCCGTCATGGTGGCGCGGGCGTTCGTGGCCGGCGGCGTCAAGCTGCTCGGCAACTTCTGGGTCGATCTGACACGGATCACGCTGTACGTCCTGCTGCCGATCGTGCTGGTCTATACGGTGTTCCTGATCTTCAACGGCGTGCCGCAGACCATGGGTCCCTACGTGGACGTGAGCACGCTGGAGGGCGCCAAGCAGACCATCGCCGTCGGACCCGTCGCCTTCCAGGAGGCGATCAAGATGCTGGGCACCAACGGCGGCGGCTTCTTCAACGCCAACTCCGCCCACCCGTTCGAGAACCCGACCGCCGTCACCAACGTGGTGGAGACCTGGTCGGAGATCGTCATCCCCTTCAGCCTCGCGGTGATGTTCGGCTACATCGTCAAGGAACGTAAGCAGGGCTTCGCGCTGTTCTGGACCATGGCGATCCTGATGGTGACGGCTATCGTGCTCTGCTACGCCGCTGAGGGTGGCGGGAACCCGGTGCTGACGGCCCTGGGGATCGACCCTAGCATGGGCAACATGGAGGGCAAGGAGGTCCGCTTCGGCACCGCCGTGTCGTCGCTGTTCGCGGTGACGACGACGGCCACCTCGGACGGCGCGGTGATCGCCATGCATGACAGCTTCACCCCGCTGGGCGGCATGATCCCGATGTTCCTGATCCAGTTGGGCGAGATTGTGCCCGGCGGCGTCGGGTCCGGGCTGTATGGCATCCTGGTGTTCGCGTTGCTGGCGGTGTTCGTCGCCGGCCTGATGGTCGGGCGCACGCCGGAGTACCTGGGCAAGAAGGTGCAGGCGCGGGAGGTCAAGCTGGCAATGCTGGCGGTGCTGATCCTGCCGTTGTGCATCCTATCCGGCACCGCGTTCAGCCTGGTGACCGAAAGCGGCAATGCCTCGTTGTCCAATGCGGGTCCGCATGGGCTGAGCGAGATGCTGTATGCCTGGTCCAGTGCAACGGGTAACAACGGCAGTGCGTTTGCCGGTATCACCGCGGATACGCCGCTGCTGGATTACGGGCTGGGCACCGCGATGCTGCTGGGACGGTTCGCGTTCCTAGTGCCGGTGCTGGCGATCGCCGGGTCGCTGGCGGCAAAGCCGAAGCTGCCCGGGTCGGCGGGCACCTTCCCGACCGATGGCCCGCTGTTCATCGGCCTGCTGGTCGGCGTCATCCTGATCCTGGGCGGCTTGCAGTTCCTGCCCGCCCTGTCGCTTGGCCCGTTGGCGGAGCACTTCTCCATGCTCGCCGGCAAGACGTTTTAAGGCGTCGGAGAACATGCCCTCCCGCTCCTTCCCGTCATTGCGAGCCGGCTTCGGCGTGGCAATCCAGGGGCTGCCCGTGCGGTTCCCACCGTTCCTGGATTGCCGCGTCGCTGCGCTCCTCGCAATGGCGGCCTCCACATCTTCCCCAGCACCCCGCTAGGACGACCCCAAATGGCACAGACTGCCGACACCATCGCGCTGTTTGACGGCACGATCATGGCCCGCGCGACGGGCGATGCTTTTCTAAAACTCAACCCGGCCAAGCTGATCCGCAACCCCGTCATCTTCGTCACCGAGGTAGTGGCGCTACTGGTGACTATCCTGGCCATCCGCAACCTCATGACCGGCGTTCCCGCGTCGTTCCCGTTCAGCATCGCCGGCTGGCTGTGGCTCACGGTGCTGTTCGCCACCTTCGCCGAAGCGGTGGCCGAGGGCCGCGGCCGTGCCCGCGCCGAGAGCCTGCGCCGCGCCCGCAGCGATCTTATGGCGAAGGTGATGTCGTCCCCCATCGACCGCACCCGCCTGACGCCCACCCCGGCGTCCGGCCTGCGCAAGGGCACACTCGTCCTGGTGGAGACCGGCGACTTGGTCCCCAGCGACGGCGAGATCATCGAGGGTGTCGCCAGCGTCAACGAAAGCGCCGTCACCGGTGAAAGCGCCCCGGTGATCCGCGAGGCCGGCGGCGACCGCTCGGCGGTGACGGGCGGCACGCAGGTGGTGTCGGACTACCTGGTTGTGCGCATCACTGCCGACCCCGGCAGCACCTTCATCGACCGCATGATCAGCCTGGTCGAGGGCGCCGAGCGCCGCAAGACGCCGAACGAGATCGCGCTGGATATCCTGCTGGCGGGCTTGACGATCATCTTCCTGATCGCGGTGGTGACGCTGGTGGGCCTGGCCAAGTACTCCGGCACCGACCTGGGCGTGCCCGTGCTCGCAGCGCTGCTGGTGACCTTGATCCCCACCACCATCGGCGGGCTGCTGAGCGCCATCGGCATCGCCGGCATGGACCGGCTAATCCGCTTCAACGTGGTGGCGACCTCGGGCCGCGCGGTGGAGGCGGCGGGCGACGTGGACACGCTGCTGCTCGACAAGACCGGCACCATCACGTTTGGCAACCGCATGTGCGCCGGGCTGACCCCAGTGCCCGGCGTGGATGAGCGCGGCCTGGCCGAGGCGGCGGTGACCGCGAGCCTCGGCGACGACACGCCGGAGGGCCGGTCGATCCTGACCTTCGTGCGCGACCGCAACGGCATCGCCATGGAGCGGCCGGCGGGCAGCGAGGTGGTGCTGTTCACCGCCAACACCCGGGTTAGCGGCCTCGACGCCGGCGGGCGGTCCTGGCGCAAGGGCGCGGTGGACAACATCGTAGCGCTGTGCGGCGGCAATCCCCCGGCAGCCTTCACTGCCGCGGTGGACCGTGTCGCCCGTGCCGGCGGCACGCCGCTGGGCCTGGCGGTGGACGGCCGGCTGCTCGGCGTCATCGAGCTGAAGGACATCGTGAAGCCTGGCATCCGCGAGCGGTTCGCGCAGCTCCGCGCCATGGGCATCCGCACCGTCATGATCACCGGCGACAACAAGGTGACGGCGGCGGCGATTGCGACCGAGGCCGGGGTGGACGACTTCCTTGCCCAGGCCACGCCGCAGGACAAGCTGGACCTGATCCGCAAGGTGCAGGCCGAGGGCCGCCTGGTGGCGATGTGCGGCGACGGCACCAACGACGCTCCGGCGCTGGCGCAGGCCGACGTGGGCGTGGCGATGCAGACCGGCACCCAGGCGGCGCGCGAGGCCGGCAACATGGTGGACCTGGACAGCGACCCCACCAAGCTGCTGGAGGTCGTGGAGATCGGCAAGCAGTTGCTGATTACCCGCGGGTCCCTGACGACGTTCAGCATCGCCAACGACGTGTCCAAGTACTTCGCCATCCTGCCGGCAATCTTCGTCGCGACCTACCCGGAACTGGGTGCGCTCAACGTCATGCGCCTGCACAGCCCGCAGTCGGCGATCCTGTCGGCGGTGATCTTCAACGCGCTCATCATCGTGGCGCTGGTGCCGCTGGCGCTGCGCGGCGTGGCGTTCCGGCCGCTGGGGGCAGCGGCGCTGCTTCGGCGCAACCTGCTGGTCTATGGCCTGGGCGGCCTGGTGGCGCCGTTCATCGGCATCAAGCTGATCGACGTGATCCTATCCCTGTTCGGAGTGTTCTAGATGCTGGCCCAACTTCGCCCTGCCCTCGTGCTGGTCGTGCTGTTCACCATCCTGACTGGCCTTGCGCTGCCGCTAGGGTTCAGCGCCCTTGCCGGGGCGGTGTTCCCGTTCCAGGCCGGCGGCAGCCTGATTGAGCGAGACGGCAAGGTCGTCGGCTCCGCCCTGATCGGGCAGACGTTCGCCGACGACAAGTACTTCCAGGGCCGCCCGTCGGCGACCACGGACACCGACCCGGCCGACAGCACCAAGACGGTGCCGGCGCCCTACAACGCCGGCAACTCCGGCGCGTCCAACACCGGGCCGACCAGCAAGGCGCTGGTGGACCGGGTGACGGCGGACGTGGCAAAGGCAGGCGTGACGCCGGTGCCGGGTGACATGCTGACGACCTCCGCCAGCGGCTTGGACCCGCATATCAGCCCGGCCTTCGCGGAGCGGCAGGTGCCGCGGGTGGCTACAGCGCGGGGGCTGCCGTCAGAGCGTGTGCAGGCGCTGCTGGCCGAGCATACCGAGGGAAGGCTGGCCGGGATCATCGGCGAGCCGCGGGTGAATGTGCTGCAATTGAACCTGGCGCTTGACGCCATGAAGAGCATGGCGGTGGACGCTGGCAAGTAGCCGTCTGCATACGGGATGGAAGGCTGCCGCGCTGGTCCGGGCCAGGACGATTGCCTGTGGCAAGACAACAGCGGCCTGTTGTCTCTCCCCGGAGGGAGAGATAGCAGGCCGCGTCTTCGTGCCGTAGGCGTCACTGCTGCCTCCAGGCGAACCACTCTGCAAAGGCTGCCGCACAAATATTGCAGGCTCACGTCCTATCGCCGGAAGAAGGTGCGATATCCTGTCCGGTCAGGCATAATGTAAGCCCGTGGACGACATCCGACCCGATCCCGACGCCCTGATCGCCGCCGCCGCCCGCGAGGGCCGTGGGCGGCTCAAGGTGTTCCTCGGCGCCGCGCCCGGCGTCGGCAAGACCTGGGAGATGCTGTGCCAGGCCCGCCGCCGCGCCGCCGAGGGCCGCAACGTGCTGGCCGGCGTCATCGAGACGCATGGCCGGGCGGAGACCGAGGCGCAGATCGGCGACCTCCCGATCCTGCCGCGCCTCCAAGTGCCCTACCGCGGGCAAACCCTGGAGGAGTTCGACCTCGACGCCGCCCTGCTCCGCCGGCCCGGCCTGCTGCTGGTGGACGAGCTGGCCCACACCAACGCCCCCGGCAGCCGCCACAACAAGCGGTGGGAGGACGTGGAGGAGCTGCTGGCCGCCGGGCTGGACGTGTGGGCCACGCTCAACGTGCAGCACCTGGAGAGCCTGAACGACGACGTGGCCCGCATCACCGGCGTCCGCGTGACGGAAACCCTGCCCGACCGCGTGCTGGAGGGCGCCAACGAGATCGAGCTGATCGACGTGCCGCCCGCCGAGCTGCGCGCCCGCCTGGGCGACGGCCGCATCTACAAGGCGGAAACAGCCCGCCGCGCGCTGGAGGGCTACTTCAAGGAGGGCAACCTCGCCGCCCTGCGGGAGATCGCGCTGCGCCGCACCGCCGAGAAGGTGGACGGCGACGTGCGCGGCTGGATGCGCGACAACCGCATCAGCGGCCCCTGGCCCGCCGGCGAACGCATCCTGGCCCTGGTCGGCCCGGATGCCGGCGGCGAGGCCGTCGTACGCCACGCCAAGCGCCTGTCCGAGGCGCTGCACGCTCCCTGGATCGCCCTGCACATCGAGCGGCCCGCCAAGCCCTCCGACTGCCGGGCGGCGATGGCGCTGGCGTCGCAGTTGGGCGGGGAGACCGAGGTGCGGTCCGGCGCCGACCTGGTGGGCACGGCGCTGGAGTTCGCCGGCGCGCGCAACGTCACCGGCATCGTCATGGGCCGCAGCCCGGCCCCGCTGTGGCGCCGGCTCACCGGACGCATCCTGGGCACGCAACTGCTGCGCCGCGCGCCGGAGTATGCGCTGCATGTCGTGCCGCTGCCGGCGGCGGCGCGGCCCCGGACCGCGCCGGCCAGGGTGCGGCAATCCTGGGTGCCATGGGCCGTGGCGACGGCGCTGGTCGCGGCGGTCACCTGCGCCGGGCTGCTGCTGGGTCCGTTGATGCCGCCGGAGGCGCTGGGCATGGTGTTCCTGGCCGCCGTTGTCGCTGCAGCCAGCCTGCAGGGATTGCGGGTGGCGCTGTACACCGCCGCCATCGGCTTCCTGGCCTGGGACTTCTTCTTCATCCCGCCCATTCACACCGTCACCATCGCCAACACGCATGACGCGGTCGCCGCCGCCGTGTTCCTGGTTGTGGCCGGCATGACCGGCATCCTGGCCGGCCGTGTGCGGGCGGAGGCGCAGGCGGGCCAGGCGCGGATCGAGGGCCTGCGCCGCGTCGGCGCGTTCAGCCGCCGGCTCGGCGCCCCCGCGACGGAGCCGGAGCTGCTGCAGGAGATCGCCCGGCAGGCCGCCAGCATCGTCGGCCGCGCCGTGGTGCTGACCGGCACCGGCGACACCGGCGAGGACGTGGACATCCGCGCCGCCCAGCCTCCGGCCGACACCATAGACGCCGGGGCGTGGGCCGCCGCCCGCTGGTGCTACACCCGGGCGGAGGAGACCGGGCGCGGCACCAGCACCTTGCCCAGCAGCACCTGGCGCTTCCTGCCGATGCGGACGGTGCGTGGGATGCTGGGCGTCCTGGGGATGCGGCCCGATGAGGCACATGCGGCCAACGCCTTCGACCCCTCCCTGCTGCAGGCCGCCGAGGCCCTGGCCGACCAGTCCGCCGTGGCGTTGGAACGGGTGCGCCTGGCCAACCAATCCGCCCGCACCGCCGCCATGGAGGAAACGCAGCGCCTGCGGACAGCGCTGCTCAACTCGCTAAGCCACGACCTGCGGACCCCGCTGACCGGCATCCGCGGCGCGGCCGGCACGCTGCGGGACGCCTGGGACACCTTGGCGCCGGAGGTGCGGTCCGACCTGCTGGCCAGCATCGAGCAGGACACCGCCCGCATGGCCCGGTTCCTTGCCAACATCATGGACCTGACCCGGCTGGAGAGCGGCCAGATCGCCCCCCGCCTGGAGCCGGTGGAAGTGGCCGAGGTGGTGGAGGCCGCTATCGCCCGCGTGCCGGAGGCCGCCCATGTCGGCGTGGCGCAGGCGGACCCCGGCCTGCGGGTGCAGGCGGATGCGGCTCTGCTGGAGCAGGCATTGGTGAACGTGCTGGACAATGCAGTGAAGTATGCCCCTTCCGGTGCGCAGCCCGTGGTGCGCATCATCGCCGAACGCGCGCAGGTGTGCATCGCCGTGGCCGACGAGGGCGTAGGCATCCCGCCGGCCGACCTGCCGCATGTGTTCGACAGCTTCTACCGCGCGCGCCGGGGCGACCGGGTGGCGCCGGGCACCGGGCTGGGCCTGGCCATCGCGCGCGGCCTGGTGGAGGCGATGGGCGGCACCATCGAGGCTGTCAGCCCCCGCCCGGACCTGCCACGCGATGGGTCGCCGGGGACTGTCATCTCCCTCCGCCTGCCGACGGCATGACGGTTCGATGAGGATCGATCCATGAGGGCGTGCTCATGAAGGTGGGGCCATGACGACCGGCGCCCGCGTTCTGGTGGTGGACGACGAGCCGCAGATCCACCGCTTCCTGCGGCCGGCGCTGGATGCCGCAGGGTTCGCGGTCGAGCGGGCGGACACGGCGGGAGAGGGCCTGCGCCTGGCCGCCACCCGCGCGCCTGACCTGGTGCTGCTGGACCTTGGTTTGCCGGACCTGGACGGCCAAGACGCCCTGGCCCGGCTGCGCGAGTTCAGCAAGGTCCCTGTCATTGTGCTATCGGCGCGGGACCAGGAGGGCGAGAAGATCAGGGCGCTGGACAACGGCGCCGACGACTACGTGGAAAAGCCGTTCGGCGTGGGCGAGTTGCTGGCGCGCATCCGCACCGCCCTGCGCCATGCCCGCGCGCAGGAGGGCGTGCCGGAGGTGTTCCGCGCCGCCGGGCTGCAGGTGGACCTGGCTCGCCGCTTGGTGACGGTTGCCGGCCAGCCGGTGCAACTCAGTCCGCGCGAGTACGAGCTGCTGAGCCTGCTGATCCGCAACGCCGGCCGCGTGATGACGCATCGGCAGTTGCTGACTGCTGTTTGGGGCACGGCGCATACCGGGGACGTGCAGTACCTGCGGGTGTACGTCGGCCACCTGCGGCAGAAGCTCGGCGAGGCCGGGCTGCACCTGATCACCACGGAGCCGGGCGTAGGCTACCGGATGGCGGAGGCTGGCTGATCCGGCGCGGTTCGGCCCGACGCTGCTAGGATAGGAATTGTCGCCACTCGCCGTTCCACCGGTCCAAACGATGTCGTCCGCGTTCGCGCCGCCCTAGTCTGGGCGTTGGGCTTCAAGGGACACCATCCATGCCATCCACCGCTGCACCCTGGGTCGCAGCCATTGCCATGCTCGCGCTGGCGCTGTTCTCGCCGGGTGTGCTCGGCGACGGCGACACGTTCTGGCACCTGGCGACCGGCGAGTGGATCATCGGCCATGGCGCGGTGCCGCATGCCGACCCGTTCTCGCTGACCCATGCCGGCGCCGACTGGACCGCGCATGAGTGGCTGGCCGAGGTGGCGATGGCAGCGGCGCTGCGGGCCGGGGGGTGGGGCGGCCTTCTGGTGCTGACCGCAGGCGCTGCGGCCGCTGCCTTCTTTCAGCTTGCCCGGCACCTGCGGCGCTGGCTGCCGGCGGGCGCGGTCCTGTTGCTGGCATTGCTTGCCGCCGCGTGCGTCAGTCCCGTGCTGCTGGCCCGGCCGCACATCCTGGCGCTGCCGTTCCTGGAGGCCTGGGTGGCCGGGCTGTTCATCGCCCGGGCCGCCGGGCGGGCGCCGTCCTGGGGTTTGCTGCCGGTGATGTGCCTCTGGGCCAACATGCATGGCGGCTTCATCATCGGGCTGCTGCTGGTCGTGCCGCTGGCGTTGGAGGCGGTGCTGGCAGCGCCGGACACCTGGCGGGCCGTGCTGGCGCGCTGGGGTGGGTTCCTGCTGGCAGCCGTCGCCGCCGCGATGCTGACGCCGCATGGCTGGGCCGGGCTGCTGTTCCCGTTCCAGGTGGTGGGGGCGTCGGACTGGTCGATGATCCAGGAGTGGCAGCCCCCCAACTTCGGCACCCTGCAGCCGCTGGAGCTGGTCCTGATGGCCGGGTTGTACTTCGCGCTGACCCGGGGGGCCAGGCTGCCGCCGGTGCGCCTGCTGATCCTACTGGGCCTGCTGCACATGGCGCTGGGCCACGCGCGGTATCAGTTGCTGGTCGGCCTGGTCGTTCCCCTGCTGCTGGCGGAGCCGCTGGGCGCTGCCCTGCAAACGGCGCGCACTGTCGGTCGGCGGAGGTGGACGGAGCGACGGGTCCTGGTGGGCGGCTTGGGGCTGGCAGGCGGCCTGGTGACGCTGCGGCTGCTGCTGCCGGCCGCGCCAGGCAACGAGGCGGCATTTCCGGCGGCGGCCCTTGCCCATGTGCCCGCGGCCTTGGCGGCGCAGCCGGTGTTCAATGAATACTCGTTCGGCGGCTACTTGATCTATGCCCATGTCCGCCCGCTCATCGACGGACGCGCGGACATGTACGGCTTGCCCTTCGTGCACGAATACATGGCTATGGCTGCGAACACGGCGGCGCTGGATAGGACGATCCACACCTATGGCATCCGCTGGACGCTGCTGCCGCCCGGCAGCCCGGCGGTTTCGCTGCTGGACGCCATGCCGGGGTGGTGCCGGCTCTATGCGGACAAGGTGGCAGTGGTCCACGCAACCTCATGCCCGGCCTCGAACCTCATGTAGGCTGAGCGGCGCCGTAGCTGCCTGCTGACAGGGCTGGCGTCCGGGTCGGCAACGGTGCGGTCCACATCGTTATGCAGCTTGGCTGGCCGGACATCACGCCGGGCCAGCATCCATTGCGGCATTGATCGTTTCGAACCTTCGCAGGTATAACGCCGACTGCACTTGATGCATCAGCCTGACCAGCGTTCCCCACCCATCCGGGCGTCAAGACCCGGCAAATCCCGGAGGAAACCATGCTCGACGCCATCCAGACGACGCTCGACACCGCGGTCGAGGACAACGCCGAGACTGGGCTGTTCCGCTGCAAGCGCAACATCTTCACCGATCCCGAGCTGTTCGAGATGGAGATGAAGTATATCTTCGAGGGCAACTGGATTTACCTGGCGCACGAGAGCCAAATCCCGAACGTCAACGACTACTTCACGACGTTCATGGGTCGCCAGCCCATCTTCATCGCCCGCAACAAGGCCGGGGAGCTGAACGCCTTCATCAATGCGTGCAGCCACCGCGGCGCGATGCTGTGCCGGCACAAGAAGGGCAACAAGGCCGCCTATACCTGCCCGTTCCACGGCTGGACGTTCAGCAACTCCGGCAAGCTGCTGAAGGTGAAGGATGCGGCCGGCGCCGGGTATCCCGACAGCTTCAACAAGGACGGCTCGCACGACCTGACCAAGGTGGCGCGGTTCGAGTCCTACCGCGGCTTCCTGTTCGGCAGCTTGAACGCGGACGTGGTGCCGTTGCGCGAGCACCTGGGCGAGGCCGCGAAGATCATCGACATGATCGTCGATCAGTCGCCGCAGGGCCTGGAGGTGGTGCGCGGCGCGTCGTCCTACGTGTTCGACGGCAACTGGAAGCTGCAAACGGAGAACGGCGCGGACGGCTACCACGTGAGCGCGACGCACTGGAACTATGCCGCCACGACCAGCCGCCGCAAGGAAGCGGCACAGGTGGACAACGTGCGCGCCATGAGCGCTGGCGGCTGGGCCAAGCAGGGCGGCGGCTTCTACTCGTTCGAGCACGGGCACCTGCTGCTGTGGACCAACTGGTCCAACCCGGAGGACCGGCCGAACTGGGACCGGCGGGGGGAGCTGGCCGAACAGTTCGGCCAGGCGCAATCCGACTGGATGGTGCAGCGGTCGCGCAACCTGTGCCTGTATCCGAACGTGTACCTGATGGACCAGTTCAGCAGCCAGATCCGCACCTACCGGCCGCTGGCGGTGGATAAGACCGAGGTGACGATCTACTGCATCGCGCCGAAGGGCGAGAGCGATGCATCGCGCACCCAGCGCATCCGGCAATACGAGGACTTCTTCAACGCCTCCGGCATGGCGACGCCGGACGACCTGGAGGAGTTCCGCGCCTGCCAGATCGGCTACATGGGCAGCGCCGCGCAGTGGAACGACCTGTGCCGGGGTGCGGCGCACTGGATCCAGGGTCCGGACGAGGGCGCGAAGGCCATCGGCCTGAACCCGCTGATGTCCGGCGCGCGGACGGAGGACGAGGGGCTGTTCGCCGTGCAGCACCGCTACTGGATGGAGACGATGCAGGCGGCCCTGGCGAAGGACAAGGTCCACATCGGGTAGCCTACCTGCTCCCTCTCCCACCCTGGCCTTGGTCCGCTTCGTGGCTCCTCCCCGGTGGGAGAGGGAGAAGAACAGCATCCGCTTTGAGGACTGCCTGATGCAGATGACCACCGAAGACGTGCGCCAGTTCCTCTACCGCGAGGCGCGATACCTCGATGACAAGGACTGGGACCCCTGGCTGGCGCTGTATGCCCCGGACGCGCAATTCTGGATGCCGTCCTGGGACGACGACGACAAGCTGGTCAACGATCCCCTGCGCGAGGTGTCCTTGATCTACTACCCGCACAAGGGCGGCCTGGAGGACCGGGTGTTCCGCATCCGCACCGAGCGCAGCAGCGCCACCTCCCTGCCGGAGCCGCGCACCTCGCACAACATCAGCAACGTGGAAATCACCGGGCAGACCGACACCGAATGCAAGCTGCAGTTCAACTGGTTCACATTGAACTTCCGCTACAAGACGACCGACACCTACTTCGGCACGTCCTACTACACGCTGGACACCACCGGCGCCGAGCCGCTGATCCGCAACAAGAAGGTCGTGCTCAAGAACGACTACATCCACCACGTCATCGACGTGTACCACATCTGAAGGGGTCACCATGGGCCACACGGTCGCGCTCAACTTCGAGGACGGCGTCACCCGCTTCATCGACTGCTCGGAGGCGGAGTCGGTCGCCGATGCGTCCTACCGCGTCGGCATCAACATCCCCCTGGACTGCCGGGACGGCGCGTGCGGCACCTGCAAGGCGTTCGTCGAGAGCGGCGCCTATGACGGCGGTGACTACATCGAGGACGCGCTGACCGACGCCGAGGCGGCGGAGGGCTACGGCCTCGCCTGCCAGATGCGCCCGAAGTCCGACCTGGTGCTGCGTGTGGCCGCCTCCTCCGACGCCTGCAAGACCCGGCCCGCCGCTCATGCCGGCGCCATCGCTACGCTGACGCGCCTGTCGGACACCACGACCGCCTTCACCATCCGCACGGACGGCGCGCCGCTGGCGTTCCTGCCGGGCCAATACGTCAATATCCAGGTGCCCGGCAGCGAGCAGCGCCGCTCCTACTCGTTCAGCTCGCCGCCCGGCGCGGCCGAGGCCGGGTTCCTGGTTCGCAATATCCCGGGCGGACTGATGACGGGCTTCCTGGATGCCGCGCAGCCGGGCACGGCGCTGACCTTCACCGGACCTGTCGGCAGCTTCTACCTGCGCGACGTGAAGCGCCCGGTGCTGATGCTGGCCGGCGGCACTGGGCTGGCGCCGTTCCTGTCCATGCTGGACCGCCTGGCCGAGACGGGCAGCCCGCACCCGGTTCACCTGGTTTACGGCGTGACGCACGATGCCGACCTCGTGGAGGTGGACCGGCTGGACGCCGCCGCCGCCCGCTTGCCGGGGTTCACCTACAGCACCGTCGTCGCCGACGAGGCCAGCAGCCATCCGCGCAAGGGCTACGTGACAGGGCACCTGGACGCCGGGCACCTGAACGGCGGCGACGTGGACGTTTACCTATGCGGCCCCCCGGCGATGGTGGAGGCAGTGCGCGGCCACTTCCAGGCGCAGGGCACCACCCCGGCCAGCTTTCACTTCGAGAAGTTTTCCCCCAGCGGCGTGGTGACGGGGTCCGTTTGACGGAGGAGGCGACCCGGGATCGCGCGACCCATGACGGTGCGACCCATGATGGCGCAACGTGGACCGGACGCTTTGCGGGCAAGGTGGCCGTCGTCACCGGCGCCGCGCAGGGCATCGGCCGCGACGTGGCGCTGCGCCTGGCGCGGGAGGGCGCGCAGGTGGTTGCGGCCGACCGGTCCGACCTGGTGCACGAGGTCGAGGCAGGCAGCCTGACCGTGGTGGCGGACCTGGAGCGTTATGAGGACTGCCAGCGGTTGATGGCAGCGGCCCGGGAACGGTTCGGCCGCATCGACATCCTGGTCAACAACGTCGGCGGCACGATCTGGGCCAAGCCGTATGCCGAGTACGAGCCGGACCAGATCGAGGCGGAGGTGCGCCGGTCGCTGTTCCCGACCCTGTGGTGCTGCCATGCCGTGCTGCCCGTCATGTTGGCAGGCGGCGGTGGCTGCATCGTCAACGTGTCCTCCGTCGCCACGCGCGGCATCAACCGGGTGCCGTATGCAGCGGCGAAGGGTGGGGTGAACACCATGACAGCCGGGCTGGCGTGGGAGTATGCGGAGCACGGCATCCGCGTGAACGCCGTCGCCCCTGGCGGCACCGCCGCGCCGCCGCGCCGCATCCCGCGCAATGCGGTGCCGCCAACGGAGCAGGAGATGGCGTGGATGCAGCAGGTGGTGGATCAGACAACAGGCTCCACGTTCCTGAAGCGCTATGGCACAATCCCGGAGCAGACCGCCGCCATCCTGTTCCTGGCGTCTGACGAGGCGTCCTACATCACCGGCGTCACCCTGCCCGTGGCCGGGGGCGACCTGGGTTAACAGCCTGGGGTTGGCAGCCTGGGATCAACCAACAGAGGGGAGAGAACAAAATGACAGACATCCTCAGCACCAGCCCGACCAAGGACCTGCTGGCCAAGCTCAGCGGCATGGACAACGACAAGGGAAACCCGCGCGTGAAGCAGGTCGTGCAGCGCGTGGTGTCCGACCTATTCAAGACCATCGAGGACTTTGACGTGACGCCGGCGGAGTTCTGGGCGGCGATGAGCTACCTGACCGAGGCCGGCCAGCGCGGCGAGTACGGCCTGCTGGCGGCCGGTCTGGGCGTCGAGCACTTCTTCGACCTGCGGATCGACGCGCAGGAGCAGGAGGCCGGGCTGCACGGCGGCACCCCGCGCACCATCGAGGGGCCGCTGTACTTGGCCGACGCACCGATGAGCCAGGGCGAGGCCCGGCTGGACGACGGCAGCGAGCAGGGCGAGGTGCTGTTCATGGAGGGCCAGGTGCGCGACAGCGACGGCCATCCGGTGCCCGGCGCGATCGTGGACGTGTGGCATGCGAACACCCTGGGCGGCTACTCGTTCTTCGACCCGGCGCAGGCGCCTTGGAACCTGCGGCGGCGGATCGAGACGGACGCGGAGGGGCGCTACCGCTTCCGCTCCATCCTGCCCGCGGGCTACGGCTGCCCGCCGGACGGGCCGACGCAGAAGCTGCTGGACCAGTTGGGCCGGCACGGGCAGCGGCCGGCGCATGTGCACTTCTTCGTCTCGGCGCCGGGCTACCGGCAGTTGACGACGCAGATCAACATCGCCGGGGACAAGTTCCTGTATGACGACTTCGCCTTCGCCACGCGGGATGAGCTGATCCCGGCGATCAGCCGGCACGACGACGGGTCGGACCCGAAGGTGCAAGGGCTGAACGCGCCCTACTCGGAGATCAGGTTCGACTTCACCCTGAACCGTGAGGTGGCGAGCCTGCCCGACACTGTGGTGGTGCGGGAACACGCAAAAGCAGCCTAGCCCGCGTCCTGCTCCCTTTCCCTCCGGGAGAGGGAGCAGGCAGGAACAACTTATGCCCAACACCCTCTCCCCAGGTCTGTCCCGCGACATGGCCGTCCACTCGCTTCGCAGCACCATCGTGGACGTGCCCACGGTGCGGCGGCACAAGCTGTCCAACACCTCCGTGTCGGCACAGAGCTACGTCATCGTGCAGGTGCAGCTTGAGAACGGCGCCGAGGGCATCGGCGAGGCCGCAACCCTCGGCGGCCCCCGCTGGAGCGAGGAGAGCGTCGAGGCCATCAAGGCCAACATCGACACCTACCTGGCCCCAGCCCTGCAAGGCCACCGCGCCGACCTGATCGAGGCCGCCGGCCACCGCATGGACCAGGCGGCCAAGCGCAACAACGCCGCCAAGGCCGCCATCGAGACCGCGTTATGGGACGCGGTCGGCAAGACGCTCGGCCTGCCCGTCACGGCTCTGCTGGGCGGCGCGATGCGGGACCGGGTGCCGGTGCTGTGGACCCTGGCCTCCGGCGACCCGGTGCAGGAGGTCGAGGAGGCCGGGCGCAAGCTGGACGCCCGGCTGCACCGCACCTTCAAGGTCAAGATCGGCGCGCAGGACCCCGCCGCCGACATGGCGCGGATGCGGCATCTGGCGCAGGCACTGGAGGGCCGGGCCGAGCTGATCGTGGACGCCAACCAGGCGTGGGACGAGACCACCTCGGCCCGTTGCCTGCCGCAGTTGCAGGAGATGGGCGTGCGCCTGGTCGAGCAGCCCGTGCCGGCCTGGAACCTCGCCGCCATGGCCCGGCTGCGCGCCCGGCCCGGCACGCCGCCGCTGCTGGCCGACGAGTGCGTGTTCGATGTGCACGACATGCTGGCCGTGGGAGCGGCCGGGGCGGCGGATGCGGTGTCGCTCAAGCTGGTCAAGCACGCGGGGCTGCTCGGGCTGAAGCGGGTGGCGGCAGTGGCGGAGGCGGCAGGGATCGGGCTGTATGGCGGGTGCTTGCTGGAAAGCTCGGTCGGGGCGGCGGCGCACCTGCAGGCGTTCGCGACGTTGCGGAAGCTGGCGTGGGGATGCGAGCATTTCGGCCCGCAAATCCTGGTCGGTGACTTGGTAGAGGAGCCGCTGCGGTTCGAGGAGTTCAACATCCACCTGCCCACGGGTCCGGGGATCGGGGTGACTCTAGACGCCGACCGGATGCGGGCCTACGCAAGAACATAGCTTCTCCCTTTGGGCTTAGGTCGCGAAGCGGACCAAGGCCGGGGTGAGGGAGGCGGCCAGCACTGCGTTCGGAGCATTGAGCATGTCGCCCCTCCCCGCACTGGGTAGGCCGGCGCTGCGTGGCTTCCCTCACCCCGGCCCTTTTCCGGAGGGAGAGGGAGAAGAGAGGGAGCTAAGATGCTGTATTGCGTGGAAATGGGCGTGCGCATCCCGCGCGACGTGGACCCGGCCGTGTTCGACCGCCTTAAGGCTGAGGAAAAGGCCCGCGCCGCCGACCTGCAGCGCGAGGGCAAGTGGCGGCACCTGTGGCGCGTGGCCGGGCGCTACGCCAACATCAGCATCTTCGACGTCGCCAGCCATGACGAGCTGCACGCGATCCTGTCTGCCCTGCCGCTGTTCCCCTTCATGGAGATCAGCGTGACGCCGCTAGCCCAGCACCCCTCGGCCCTCGTGCAGGAGTGACTACCGCCCTGATGCCTTCCCTCTGATGCCGGCCCCTCTGATGCCGGCCCCTCTGATGCCGGCGCTGTTCGTCGGCATTTGGGCAACCGGCTTCCTGGTGGCGCGGCTGGTGGCGCCGCACGTGGACCCGCTGACGTTCCTGTCGGCCCGCTTCGTGCTGAGCGCCCTGGCCTTTGCCGGGCTTGCCGTGGCGGCCAGGGCGGCATGGCCGCGTGGCATAAAAGGCTGGCGGGATGCGCTGGTGGCCGGGGTGCTGATGCAGGGCATCTACCTCGGCGGGGTGTTCTGGTCGGTGCGGCATGGCCTGCCGGCGGGGATTTCGGCGCTGATCACCGGGCTGCAGCCGCTGCTGACGGCGTTGCTGGCGCTGCCGCTGCTGGGGGAGCGGGTAGGGCCGCGCCGCTGGGCCGGCATCGGCCTCGGCTTCGGCGGCGCGCTGCTGGTGCTGCAGCCACAACTGCGGGCGGGGGCGGACGGGGTGGGGCTGCTGCCGGTGCTGGCCAGCGGCGCCGGGATGGCGGCGATGACGCTGGGCACGATCTGGCAGAAGCGCACCGGTGCGGCGGCGGACCTGCGCACCAACGCCGCCGCGCAGTTTATCGGCGCCGCCGCCGTCATGATCCCGCTGGCGGCGCTGACCGAGGATGGGCGCTTCGATGCGTCCTGGCAGGCGTGGGCCGGGCTGGGCTGGGCGGTGTGCGGGCTGTCGCTCGGCGCGATCTCGCTGCTGCTGGTGCTGATCCGGCGTGGAGCGGTCGCCGGGGTGGCATCGCTGTTCTACCTGGTGCCGCCTGTGGTAGCAGTGCTGGCCTTCACCCTGTTCGGCGAGCGGCTAGCGCCGGTGCAAGGGGTCGGCATGGCGGTGGCGGTAGCCGGGGTCGCGCTGGCGAGCCGGGGGTAGCTAGCGCGACGCCAAGCTGTGCAGCTGGCCCGGCGGACGCGGCCCGGCCGACCTGCAGTCCGGGTCGGCCTGCGTGCAGTGCTCCATCGAGAACGGCCACGTCGCGCCGACCGACTGTGACAGCTCGGATGTGATCGTCCGGACCACAGGCGCCGCCACCAGGGCTAGGATCAAGGCCATCGCAACCTGCACGACGCTGGAGGGCAGCCTGAACATCGGCATGGACTTGCTCCTCGGGACCGGCGGCAGTCCGATTGCCTGGGGCGGGATGGCCTCGGCGGTCAGGCGCACGCCAGGCGCCCCACCAAGGGAAGTTCGGCGGTCAACAGGCACTGGTGGCCAAGCTGGCGGGCATGGATCGCCTGGAAGCCATGCATCTGCAGGACTTGGCGGGCATGGCGGACCAGGGCGGGGGAGGGCAGCCCGGCAAATCGTAGGATGACGCCGCCCAGTGGCGCCAGCACGCGCCGCGCCTTTGCCAGTTCGGCATCGACGCAGTCCAACGACGCCACGGCGGGGAGGATCGCCATGTCCGCCGTCCCAGCGTTCGGCCGGTCGAGCAGGCGGATCGCGGCGGCGCTGGCGCAGTCCAGCCGAACCAGCGCACAGAGCAGTTCTAGGGTGTCCGGCCCGATCAGGACCACGCGGGTGTCGTGGGCGATGTCGGCGAACTGGAGCAGCGCTGCGTCGGCAGATGAGCCGGTGCTGTGGCCGGGCACACCGCCCCAAGCCTGCGGGAGGACCTGGGCGGTGGTGGATCGGTGGTGACGCAAGGATGCAGCTCCTGTTGGCTGATGCGGCCCCGGTGCTGGTCTGTGCCTGGAGGCGCGGGGCCTGGAGGCGCGAGACGTTTGCAGTGCGGCGGGGTCAGGCAGTAATATGCTCCGATCCCGCTCAACGGTTGATGCGTGTTTGAGGCCCGGCGCATAAAGGTGGCATAACGTCCGCAGAGTGCAGCGCGATAGGTTTTCAGCTTCCCCCGCGCGGTTTGGCTACGGCGGCGCTATCCGGTCCACGAAGTCCAGCACGCCCGCTAGGTGGTCGCCCCACCGCGGCGCCTGCCAGTCCCGCAGCCGCGCCTGCTGCGCCGCGCGTCGAGGACTGCCCGGCGCGGCATAGTCCGTGATGGCCGCCATCCATCCCAGCCCGTCCAAGGGGTCCAGGTATTCCGCCACCTCCCCGCCGACCTCCCGCAAGGCCGGCAGGTCGCTGCAAAGCGCGGGGACGCCGGCAGCCAGGGCCTCGGCGAGGGGCAGGCCGTAGCCCTCGGCGAACGACGGCAACAACAGTGCGCGGGCGCCCTGCAGCAAGGCGCCGGTCTGCTTGTCCGATAGGTCCGTCCGCTCCTCCACCACGCCGTGCAGGGCGGCGCAGCGTTCGATCATGTCCACGATCTGCTCGTTCTCCCAGCCGCGGCGGCCGACCAGCACCAAGTGCGGCGCGGCGGGACCGTGCTGCTCCACCAGGCGGCGCCACAGGTGCAGCGGCAGCAAGTGGTTCTTACGCGGCTCGATGGTGCCGAGGAACACGAAGTAGGGGTGGCCCGGCGGTTCCGGCGCCACGGCCGCGGGCGGGTCGATGCCCAGCGGCGCCACCAGCACCGGCGTGCCTCGGCCGGCACGGTCCAGCCACGGCTGCAACGACACCGCGGTGGCGGCGCTGTTCACCAGCACGCCATCGGCCAGCGCGGCCACGGTCTCGATGCGGCGCTGGTGCCGGGCCGGCTCGACCGGGCGGGCGTACTCCGGGAACTCCATCGGGATCAGGTCATGCACCATGCAGACGAACGACGCGCCATAGCGCCGCATGACGTCGGCGATGACGCCCGGGCGGTCCAGGTGGTGGTGCGACATCAGCAAGTAGGTGCTGCGGCCCGCCTGCCGCGGCGTACCGGGCGCGAACTGGCCGCGCAGGAAAGCAGTGCCCAGCAGGGCGCGGGCAGCGCGGCGGACGGTGTCCACGCCCACGTCGCCGTCCCGCCAACGCCGGGCCGCCACGTCCAGGAAGTGGCGGACTTCCGGCATGGGCAGCCGGCCGAACCGGCCAAGGGGATGCAGGGCGGCGAACTCCAGCCGTTCCGGGCAGTGCGCCAGCAACCCCTCGGCGTAGGCCAGCTCGACACGGTCGATGCCAGTCGGCACGGCATGGGATGCGCGGGAGAGGGTGCGGGACAGGTCGAGGATCAGGCGGTGGGTCAACCCGCCCCTTGTAGCGCCCCGGCAAGGACGCCGCCAAGCTGGTCTGCAACGGTGTCCAGCCGCCCGCCCGCGGCTTGGCCGACGCCCCAGATCAGGTAGTCAGTGCGGCGGTCCCGCATGTGCAGCGCGTCGAAGGCAGCCGGCAGGCTGGGCTGATGGTCGCCGTACAACGCAAGCCAGCCCTCGCCGGCCTCCTGCAACGCCGCGGTCAGCGCCGGGAGCATCCGGTCGGTGCCCTGCATGGCCGCCAGCCAGCCCGCCAACGGCCCGGCCTCCGGCAGGTCCTGCAGCTCCGGCGGCAGAGGGCCGGCGCCGGTCCACGGCCCATGCCCGTCCATGGTGATGACGAACACGAATACCCGCGGCCCCAGGGTCCGCACCAGGTTTGCCGCCACCTCCGCCACCTCGGCGTCGCTGGCATACTGGCCCTGCGGCTTGCGGGCGAACGCCTCCGGCCCGACGAACCGGTCGAAGCCGAGCCGCGGCAGCACCTTGCGGCGGCTGTAGAAGCCGGGGTCGAAGGGGTGGACGACCACTGTCGCATAGCCTGCTGCCTTGGCGGCCCAGGCGATGCTGGGCAGGCCGCCCTGGGCAAAGGCCTCATAGGGGTTGAACCGGTCCAGCCCCACTGCCGGCTCCGCCACGCCGGTCAGCACGGCGAACTCGGTGCGGACGGTGTTGGCGCCCCAGCTCGGCACCTGCAGCGCGCCGTGCAGGGCGGCCTGCTGCCGCAGCGCCGTGAAGTGGGGCAGGGCGCCGGCCAGCGCGGGGTGCAGCCGGGCTGGGTCCATGAACGACTCGGCTTGCACCAGCACGACGGGGCCGGCCGTCGCGGGCCAGGGCGCCGCCGGACGCGCCTGTGCCGCTGCGACCCGGCTGGGCCGCTCCGCCGCGGCCAAGGTGGCATGCACCACCAGCGAGGCCAGGGGTCCCAGGCGGCGTGCGTCCTGCTCAGGGTCCCGGCTGGGCCGCAGGCGCGTATACAACGCGGCCAGCCGGCGCACGGCGGGGCGCAGCGCCGGCAGCACGAATCCGGCGCGGGCGGCGGCTCCTGCCAGCAGCAGCGCCGCCGCCGCCGCCGGCCATGACCGGCGCCAGAGCGGCGGCTCCGCCCAGGTCAGCGCGCCGGCTGCCAGCAGCAGGGTCGCAGCGGCGGCGAGTACCAGGCCGGTGCCGGCGAAGGGCAGGTAGAGCTGCGGGTGGCGCACAAGCTCTGGCAGCTCTCCCCGGTCGGAGAAGTTGACGGGTTCGTGCAGCACCTCCCGCTTCACCTCGTCGGTCAGGCGCAGGCCCAGCGCGGTGGCGCCCAGCACCACGCCGGACAGCACCGGGCGCGCGGTTCCGGCCAGCATCAGGCCGAAGCCGGCTGCCATCGGCAGGGCGTCCAGGGCGGTGGCCAGGGGCGGGGCCTGCACGAAACTGACTCCGGTGCCGGCGCGCAGGAACAGCCAGGCAGAGGCGCAGAGCGCGAGGCCGCCAACCAGGGTCAGCAAAGCCGCCCTCCGCTGCTGTTCCCTCTCACTCCGGCCCTCTCCCGGAGAAAGAGGGAGAAGACGCGGCTCACCTTCCTGGCTCGATGTGAAACCGGACGCCGCGCAGGATGCGGTCCCCGGCCCAAGCCGGGATCAGGTCGGCCAGCACCAGTTCCACCGCCAGCATCCGCGGCGCGACGATCCGCGCGGCCCGGCGGTCCAGCCCGCGGCGCACCGCCGCCACCATGCGCGGCAAGCTCATCAGCCCGGGCTTCGGCCCCTTGAAGCGGTCGGTCATCGGCGTGTCGAAGAAGCCCGGCACAACCACGCTCACCGCCACGCCCCGCGGTCCCAGCAGCGCCCGCAGCCCCTCGCCATAGGCGCGCACCCCGGCCTTGCTGGCGCTGTAGGCCGGGCTGTACGGCAGGCCGCGCAGCCCCGCCACCGAGGACACCACCGCCACATGCCCGCGTCCGCGCGCCAGCAGACGCGGCAGCAGCGGCTCGATCGTGTGCATCGCCCCCAACAGGTTGGCGCGAATCTGCATGCCGGCCAGCGCCACCCCTTCCGGCCTACCATCCGGGTGCGTCCCCGCGGACACCCCGGCGCAGGCCAGCACCAGATCGACCTGCGCCGCATCGTCCGCCGCCAGCAGCCATTGGGCGACAGCCTCCGCATCGGTTACGTCAACCGCCTGCGTATGCGCCACGGCGCCGCGGTCCCGGCAGCGCGCGGCCACCGCCTCCAGCCGCGCCACGTCCCGCCCCGCCATCCACAGCGTCGTGCCCGGCGCGGCGTAGCTTTCGGCCAGCCCGGCACCCAACCCGCTCGAAGCGCCCGTGACGGCGATGGAGGCCGGAGGCGACGCCCTCATCCCTTCGCAGCGACGAACCGCTCATCCGCCGTCCGCACCGGGCGTGCAGCCCCCGCCGCCACGGCGCGCAGCCCCGGCCGTACCGCGCCCTCCAACCGGCCGACGGCGGCATCGACCAGCATGCGCAGGCCCTCGTCGCTGAAGAAGCCGCCGCGGATCATGCAGCGGTGCACCAGCACCCGGCGCAGCGCGTCAAACACCTGGGGGTCAGGCGCGACCGGTTCGGTCCAGAAGCGGTCCAGGCCGTCCTGGTGCGTCACGCCGGGGATGTCGTACACTGCCTGGCCGAGGCTGATCGTCGGTATGCCCCGCGCGGCGGACAGCGTCCCGGTCGTGCTGTTGACAGTCACGACGCCGCGCGCCGCGCGCACCAGCAGGTCGATGTTGCCGTCCTCGATGAACATCACGCGTCCATCCAGGCCCAGCCCGGCGGCGATCCCCAGCGTGACCGCCCGCCAGTCCCGCAGGCCGTTGTCCAGTGGATGCCCCTTCACGATCAGGTCCAGCCCTGCCGGGGCATGGCGCGCGAACGAGGCCAACACCTCGGTGATCGCCGCCTCCATGCCGGAATAGGGCGAGTGCATCCTAATCTGGTAATCGCAGTCCAGTTGTAGCGGGAACACCATGAAGGGCCGGCCCGTGCGTTCCAGCCGGCTGCGGACGGCATTGGACCGGCGCCGGGCCGCCTTGCCCCCGGCCAGGCGGCGCAGCCAGCCGGCATACTCCACCATCGGGTGCCAGGGCCGGTGCGTCTGGTAGCCCGGGAATAGCGGACGCAGCGCCATGGCGGTCAGGTTATAGGCCAAGTCCTCCCGCGCCCGGCGGCTGAAACTGGTGGCGACGCCGTTCGCGGCGTCAGCCGGCGGCGGCAGCGCAGCGGCGGTGTCCAGGTAGTACTGCGGGTCCCGCGGCAGGCTGGACAGGCCGTTGACGCCGCCGACCTCCAGCGTCACCCAGTCCGGGCGCATGTAGCCCTCATCGAACACATGCACCTGCACCGGTCGTTGCGCGGCCAGCGTCCGTGCGGCCTGATGCAGCGGGCGGCAGTCGCCGAACAGCACGATGTCGGTGATGCCGCGGCACTCCAGCAGCGCCTCCAGGTAGGCGGGCCAGCCAGCTACGCCGCCGCGGTAGTTGACAGCGCCAGACCGGCGCCAGAACAGCCAGTCGCCGCCGTGGAAGTTGACGCGGTGCACGCCGTGGCCGCGGGCCGCCAGCGCATCGCCCAGGTGGCGGAAGAACGGGCCGGCCAGGCCTTGCAGGAACAGGAACTGCCGGGCGGACGCTTGCATCATCGCTTGGTCCCTCTTGGCGCCATCTTCGACATCCAGCCTGCCGCCATCCCCTGCACCCGCCGCAGCCGCACCAGGGGGCTGGCCGGCCAAAGGTTCGGGTGGGCCAGCCGGTCCAGCAGCACCTCTGCCGAGCAGGGCAAACCCGTCACCGGGTCCAGGTAACGCGGATACATCAGCAGCACGCCTGCCGCCAGTTCTTCTAGGGTTAATCGTCTGTTGCGTCGCAGCATAGGGGCCATGTCGCGTGTCAGCCCCCATCCGGCATAGAACGGCTGGCCCCAGCAGGTAACGGACCGGCCGCGCAGTAGCGCCTCGAACCCTGTCAGGGAGGTCAGGGTGTGGACCTCCTGCACGGCGGCGATCAGCGGGGCCATGGGCACCCCGCGTACAAGCTGGTCAGCGTACTCAAGGGCTTGCGCATCCGGAATGGCGCCGGTCCGGTGGCCGGCGTCCACGTCGGGATGCGGCTTATAGAGGATGTGGGCGTCCGGCGCCGCCCCGCGCACCGCCTGCAGCAACTCCAGGTTGCCCCGCACGGCCCCGCCGCCCAGCCGCACCGAGAGGTCGTCCCCGACCTGGCCCGGCACCAGGATCACCCGCCCGGCAGGCAGGCGCGGCAGCGGCGCAGCGCCCACATTATATTTCGTAACACCCGTCCGGACCAGTTGGTCCACCACCGCCGCGGCCCGCCGCAGTAGCGCCGGATCGAAGTCCACCGTGGCCAGGATGGTTTCCAGGTCGCTGGGCCGGCTGGGATCGTAGTAGATGCCGGAGCCGTCAACGATGATGCTGCACGGCGGCAGGAAGTCGCTGCCCAGGCCGACCGAGCGCAGGAACCCGTCCTCCACCCGCAGTATCGGCACCCCGGCCTCCCGCAGTCCTTCCGGCATCCGCGACGCCCAGGCCGCCACCGCCCTGCCGGTCCGGCGCGCGGCGGCCAGGGCGGCGGCGCCCTGCGGCGGCGGGTGGACGCCGGTGTGCAGGAAGGCGCCGATCCGCTGCCGCTTCCAGAACTGCATACCCATGCAGCCGGCGATGCCGCGGTTGGCGTCGCACACCCGCCGCCACTCGGCCGCAATGTCCAGCGCCGCTTCGAAGCTGATGGCCTGGCCGGTGAAGGGGTCGCGGTAGGCCGCGCCCGTCAGCAGCCCCGCGGCAGCGACCTGCGCCGGGCTGCGCGTGGCGGTGCGGGGCGGCACGGCCGGCCCATCCTCCGTCACGCCCCAGCCGGCGAACCAGGCCGGCGCATGGGCGTGTACGGCGCGGCCAGCCAGCAGGCCCAGCAGGCCCAGCACGTCGCCACCGGCCACATGCACCTCATCCGCCAGTTCTATCAACGGCCAGGGGTCGGCCGGGCCGTGCAGCACCCGGCACCCGGCGGCGCGTGCGGCGGCGGCGAGCTTGCCTGGCGGGGCGACGACCACGGTTTGCGCCGCCTGGCGCCGCTCCAGCACCGCGTTCAGCATCGCAAGGTCCCGCCCGGGATCGCCGGAGGCCCGCACCACGGCAAGCCCCGTCCCGGGCCGGGCCAGCACGGCATCCGGCGGGTCGGCCCAGGCGGCCCCACCGACGCGGTGCCTGACCATTGCCTCTGCCCCGGCCGCGGCCCGCCGCAGCAGCGCCGGGTCGGCCGGCCCCGCCAGCAGCGCCGCCTCCGCCGACCCTGGCAAGGGCACGCCCGCCGCCCAGCCCCCGGCTACCGTCCCGCTCAGCCAAGGCGGGTCGGGCAGGAAGCGCGGAGTCTGCAAGGGCCCCGTGACAAACTGCAACAACGGGCGGGGATCGCGAGGCATCCGGACGGCTGCCGGCCCCGCGACCAGTCGGCATGGTGCGTCGGGCGCGGGGGTCAGTCCTAGCCCTGACAGCAGGGCGGCAACGCCCGGCGGGTGCCGGCCCACTAGCCGAATCGGAGTCGCCGCCCGGCCCGCCGATCCTGCTGCACCAGGGTCAATCATGGCGGAAGGCCGGTGTGGCAGGGGTGGCAATGGCCGCAAGCTGGAGGGTTCCCGACATCTTTGCGCCACGGAGGCCCCTGATGTATGCCGCCGGGGTGTGCTGCAACGCAACAGACGCGACTAAACTGTACTAAGTCGGTCATCCCGTGTTGCCCACCGGACACGCAGAACGCTATAGCGGAAATTTACGCCACTTACCGCCCGGAGCCGGCCGCCAGGGGGCAGCCTGCGCCCAACCTGGGCCGACCCCGGCGCTTGCCGGACCGGAGTGCTACATTGGACGGCAGCGTTAAAGCGAGCACCGAGTACCTGGCCGCCCTGCAACCCATCGCCATCATCGGCGCCGCCTGCCGCCTGCCGGGCGCCCCGGACCTGAACGGGTTTGCCGACCTGCTGGCTGCTGGCCGTGATGCTGTGACGGAGATCCCGGACGGCCGCTGGACCAAGTCCGCCTTCTTCCACCCCGCGCGGGACCAGCGCGGCAAGGCCTACACCTTTGCCGCCGGCGTGCTGGGCGCGGTGGACGGGTTCGACGCCGGGTTCTTCGGCATCTCGCCGCGGGAGGCCGCGCAGATGGACCCGCAGCAGCGCCTGCTGCTGGAGCTGGCGCATGAGGCGCTGGAGGACGCCGGGCTGGACGCCGGGCGACTGGCCGGAGGGACGGTGGGGGTCTATGTCGGCGGTTCCGCCTGGGACTACACGACGCTGCACGCCGGCGACCACTCGGTGATGGACGCCTACTCGATGACGGGCGCGACGCTGTGCTCCTTGTCCAACCGGGTCAGCTACGCCTTTGACCTGCGGGGGCCGAGCTTCACGGTTGATACCGCGTGCTCCTCCTCGCTGGTGGCGCTGCACCAGGCGTGCGAAGCGATCCGCGCCGGGCAGGCGCCGATGGCGCTGGTGGGCGGCGTGAACCTGCTGCTGTCACCGCAGAGCTACGTCGGGTTCTGCGCGGCCTCCATGCTATCGCCGCGCGGGCGCTGCCATGCCTTCGACGCGCGGGCGGACGGCTATGTCCGGGCCGAGGGCGGCGGCATGATCGTGCTGAAGCCGCTGCGCGCCGCGCTGGCCGATGGCGACACCGTTCATGCCGTGGTGCGCGGCACCGGCGTGAACTCGGACGGGCGGACCAACGGCTTCTCGCTGCCCAATCCCCAGGCCCAGGCAGACCTGCTGCGCGCGGTCTATGGCCGCTTCGGCATCGATCCGGACGACCTGGACTACGTGGAGGCGCACGGCACTGGCACCCCGGCGGGCGATCCCATCGAGGCCGCGGCGCTGGGCGAGGTGCTGGGCCAGCGCCGGGCGCAACCGCTGCCTATCGGGTCGGTTAAAACCAATATCGGCCACCTGGAGGCCGCCAGCGGCATGGCAGGGCTGCTGAAGGCCGTGCTGGCATTCCGCGCCGGCCGGGTGGCGGGATCGCTGCATTGCGAGACGCCGAACCCTGCCATCCCATTCAGCGCTCTCAACCTTGCCCTAAATCCCAATGGGCTGGGCCTGCCCGGCGCAAGCGGCGACCGGCCGGCGATGATCGGCGTCAACAGCTTCGGCTTCGGCGGGACCAACGCCCATGCCGTGCTGGAAGCCCCCCCGGCCAGCGCCGCCTTGGTCAGCCTTCCCGTGGTCAACCCCGCCTTGGTCAACCCCGCCTTGGTCAACAAGGCGCAGCACGAGGGCCGCAGCGCGCCGGTCCTGCTGCCTCTCAGCAGTGCAACCTCCGCCAGCATCGCAACCAGTGCCGCCCTGCCGCCGCTGCTGCTGTCCGCCCGCTCCGACGGCGCGCTGCGCGGCCTGGCCACGGCCTGGCGCGACCTGCTGGATGACGGAGAGGCGGACGCCGCCCTGATCCGCGGCGCGGCGCTGGGCCGGGAGCAATACAAGCTGCGCCTGGCCGTCACCGGCGCCACCGCGGCAGAGCTGGGCGCCGGGCTGCGGGCCTACCTGGCGGGCCAGGCGACGCATGCGGTGGCGGCCGACATGGCGGTCAGCGGGCGCGTGGCATTCGTGTTCTCCGGCAATGGCTGCCAGTGGGCCGGGATGGCGGCGGACGCCACCGCGCGCAGCCCGGCGTTCCGTGCAGCTTTGGCTGCTGTGGACTCGGCGCTGCAGGGTCCGCTGGGCTGGTCCGTGCAGGCGCGGCTTGCCGAGGCCGAGGCGTCCAGAACCATCAAGGCGATGCACGACACCTCGGTCGCGCAGCCGCTGCTGTTTGCGGTGCAGGTTGCGACCGTCATGGCGCTGCGGACGGCTGGTGTGCAGCCGGACGCCTGCATGGGCCACAGCGTCGGCGAGGTCGCGGCGGCTTGGGCGGCTGGGGCGCTGACCCTGGACCAGGCCGCCCGGGTGATCGCGGTCCGCAGCCGCTTGCAGGCGCGGACGGCGGGCGATGGCGGGATGGCCGTGCTGGGCCTGAACGCGGAGGCAGCAGCGGCGGCGCTGGCCGGCACGGGCCTTGAGGTCGCCGCCAGCAACAGCCGGGGCGCCACCACCGTCGCCGGTCCGCAAGACGCGCTGGCCAGCCTGGCCGCGGAGGCTGCGGAGCGCGGCTGGGCCTACACGGCGCTGGACCTGGACTACGCCTTTCACAGCCGTGCGATGGACGCCATCCAGGGGCCGCTGGCGGCGGAGCTGGCCGGGTTGGCGCCCAGCCCGGCCAGCCTGCCCTTCGTTTCGACTATAACGGGCGGCCCGGCCGACGGCACCACGCTGGACGCCGCCTATTGGTGGCAGAACGTGCGGGCGCCGGTGCGTTTTGCTGAGGCCGCGGCGCACCTTGTGACCTCAGGCGTGCGGATTTTCATCGAGATCGGGCCGCAGCCGGTGTTGCAGGCCTACCTGCACGACGCGTTGCTGGCCGAGGATGCCATCGGCCGGGTGCTGCCGACCTTGTCGCGCCGCGCTGCGTCCGGCGACCCCATCCTGCTGACCGCCAGCCGTGCTCATGCGGCGGGCTGCGACATCCGCCGTGCGCCGGCCTTCGCCGGGCCGCGCCGCTTGGCCGGGCTGCCCGCTTATCCCTGGCAGCGCGAGCGCCACTGGCTGGCGCGCACGACGGAGGCCGTCGGGGTGGTGGAGGTGCCGAGCGAGCATCCCCTGCTGGGCATCCGCCGCGGCGCGGAGCCGGTCGAGTGGTCGGTCCACCTGGGCACCGCCCTGCACCCCTGGCTGGCGGACCATGTGGTGGGCGGGGCCGTCGTCGCCCCTGCCGCCGCCCTGGCCGAGATGGCGCTTGCCGCCGCGCGTGCCCGCCACCCCGGGGCTGCCGCGCTGGAGGTGCTGGACCTGGAGATCAACCGGCCCCTGGTGTTCGAGCACGGGGCGTTGCGTGAGGTCCGCTTGCGGGTCGGAACGGCCAACGGCGGATTCGAGATCGCATCCCGGCCGCGCTTATCGGACGAGCCTTGGACCGTCCACGCGACTGGGCGGCTAGGCGCCGCCGAAGTGGCAGCCCCGGCGCGCGATGCCATGCCCGCCGAGGCGGCCGGACGCACGCTGGACGGCGCTGCGCTGTATGGCATGGCAGCCGGCCTGGGCCTGGCTTACGGGCCGGCGTTCCAGGTTGTGTCCGAGGTCGAGATCGGACGCGACACGGCGCTGGTGCGCTTCCTGCCGCAAGTGGCTGCCAGCTTGGGCGCCGGCTCGTTCCTGGTGCCGCCGCCCGTGATGGACGGGGCGCTGCAAGGCTTGCTGGCGCTGGCGGCGGGGCTGCTCGGCGACGGCGATGGGGTGCTGCCGTGGCGCTTCGGCCGGGTGCGGCTGCTGCGTCCGGCGGGCATCGTGCCGGCGGCGGCGCGGCTGCGGGTGACGCGGGTTGGTCCACGCTCGGTCCGCGCCGACATATCGTTGCTGGACGCTACCGGGCAGGTGGCAGTGGAATTGCTGGACTGCTGGTTCGTGCGCGTTGCGCTGAGCCGTGCGGCCACTGAGGACCGGCTGTTCCACATGGCGCTTGTTCCCAGCCTGTTGACGCCAAGCCTGTTGACGCCAAGCCTGGCCGGCGTCGCGCACGAGGCCGGGGCCATCCTGGGTAAGGACGAGGGCGAGGCCGGCGAGGCTGGCATCCTGGCTGACGCCTTCGCCGCCGTGGCGTCCGCCGGGGTCGTGCGGCGCTTGCTGCCGGACCCCGCCGCCGCGTTCACGGTCGGGGCGCTGATCGAGGATGGCGTGGTCGCCGCGGCGGCGCGCGACCGGTTGGAGGAGAGCTTGGGCTGGCTGGCCGCGGATGGCCTGGCCACCGTGCAGGATGGCGCTTGGACCGTGCTGGACGACGACATCGCCGCTGACGACGTGTTGCGGACCTTGCTGTTCGACCAGCCGCGCGCCGTGGCCGATGTTGCGCTGCTGTCCCTGGCGGCAGAGCGCCTGGAGTCAGTGCTGCGCGGCGTCCCGGCTGCCGAGCCTGCCCCGGCGCTGCTGGATGGCATGCTGCATGGGTCCCCGGCCGCTGCCGCCGCTGCCGATGCGCTGCTGGACGCCATGGGCCGCCTGGCCGCCCGCTGGCCCGCTGGACAGCCGCTCCGCATCCTGCAGGTCGGCGCCCGCCGCGGTGCGTTCACCCGTCGGTTGCTGCGCCGGTTGGAGGGCCTGCCGGCGCAGGTCCGGCTGGACGCCGCCACAGGAGCGGAAGACCTGCCCGCCTTGACCGACGCCCTGGCCGGCCAGCATGGCGTGGCAGCCTGCCTCTGGCAGCCCGGCGCCGGACGTGCGCCCTACGACGTGATCGTGGGCTTCCTCCCGCTGGCGCTGGGCGCCCTCGATCCGGCGTCGCTGCACGAGCTGGCGCCCCTGGCTCCGGGCGGCCTGGTCCTGCTGGCCGAACCCGGCCCCAGCCGCGCCTGGAGCCTGGTGCAGCCGGCTCTCGCCGCGTTGCGGGAGGGCCGGGCCTGGACCCGCGCCCTGGCAGCCGCCGGGCTGATGGACGCGTCAACCCGGCTGGTCGCGGCAAGCTGGCCTGCCAGCCTGCTGCTGGCCCGCGTGGCCCCAGCGCCCGCATTGACGGCCGTCGCGCCTGCCGCCATCGCCCTTGTGGCCCGGCCCGCGGACGACCTGGCCGATGCGGTCTGCTCGGTGTTGGAGGCGCGCGGGATGCGCGTCGCGCGCATTGCGCCTGACGGTGCGCCGGCCCTCCTGACGGGTTGGACGCGCCGGCCCGGCACCATCCCCGAACGGGTCGTGCTGGTCGCGGAGGGTGTGCCGGCGGACTGGTCGGACCTGCTCGCCCAGGTCGGGCAGGCGCTGACCGGTGGCACCATCACGGTGCTGGTGTCCAACGCCGCCGAAGCCGACCTCCTGGCCGCCGCGCTGACCGGCGTGCGCCGGGTGATGGCGAACGAGCTGCCGGACGTGCGCTGCCGCCTGGTGCGCGTGGGCGCCGATGCTGCTGAGGCTGCCGCGGACGAGGTGCTTCGCCCGGATGCCGAGGACGAGGCCGCCTGGTCCTCCACGGGCCGCCTGGTGCCCCGCCTGCGCCGCGGCCTGGCCCGCACCGACGCGCCCGCCGCGCCCGTCCTGCGCCTCGCGGTCGAGCGGCCGGGCCTGCTGGACAGCCTGCGTTGGACCGCGGCACTGCCGGAGCGGCCCGGTCCCGGCCAGGTCGCCATCGACGTCCGCGCCGCCGGGCTGAACTTCCGCGACGTGATGTGGGCCATGGGGCTGTTGCCGGACGAGGCGTTGCTGGACGGTTTCGCCGGGCCGACCATCGGGCTGGAATGCGCCGGCGTGGTGGCGGCGGTGGGGGAGGGCGTGACCGCGTATGCCCCCGGCGACCATGTGATGGCCTTCGCGCCGGCCAGCATGAGCACGCGGACCGTGACGGCCGCCCATGCGGTGATGCCGATGCCGGAGGGCATGGAGTTCGCCGCCGGGGCCACCGTGCCGGTCGCGTTCCTGACCGTCGCCTATGCGCTGGGCCACCTGGCGCGGCTGTCGCAGGGCGAGCGGCTGCTGATCCATGGCGGGGCCGGCGGCGTCGGCCTAGCCGCGATCCAGTATGCCCAGGCGCGCGGGGCGGTCATCTTCGCCACCGCCGGGTCGGACGCCAAGCGGTCGCTGCTGCGGCGCCTGGGCGTTGACCATGTGCTGGACAGCCGCAGCCTGTCGTTCGCCGACGAGGTGATGCGGCTGACCGATGGCGATGGCGTGGACGTGGTGCTGAACTCCCTGAGCGGGGAGGCGATGGAGCGCAGCCTCGGCCTGCTGCGGCCGTTCGGGCGGTTCCTGGAGCTGGGCAAGCGCGACTTCTACACCAACTCCGCCGTGGGGCTGCGGCCGTTCCGGCACAACGTCAGCTACTTCGGCATCGACGCCGACCAGTTGCCGCTGCGCCGGCCAGAGCTGGCGGCGGCGCTGTTCGCAGAGATCGGCGCCGGGCTGCGCGACGGCAGCCTGCGGCCGCTGCCGCACCGGGTGTACGACTATGCCGATGCGGTGGAGGCGTTCCGGCTGATGCAGTCGGCCGGGCACATCGGCAAGGTCGTGCTGGCGCCCGGCCCGGTGCTGCCCGCCGCCGCCGCCGCCGCACCGACATTCCGGATTCGAGACGACAGGACCTACTTGGTGACGGGCGGGCTCGGTGGGTTCGGACTCGCGACGGCGCGCTGGCTGGCCGCACAAGGGGCCGGGCACCTGGCCCTGCTCAGCCGCCGCGGCCCGGCCGACCCGGACGCCGCTGCCGTGCTGGCCTCCCTGCCCGGCGCCGTGGCGCTTGCCTGTGACGTGGCGGACGACGCCGCGCTGGAGGAGGCGCTGGACACCATCCGCGCCGGGATGCCTCCCCTGGGCGGCATCGTGCACGCGGCGGTGGCGATGGACGACGCGCTGCTGCCGGACCTGACGCGGGAGCGGTTCGCCCGCGCCCTGCGGCCCAAGCTGGGCGGCGCCGATGCGCTAGACCGGCTGACCCGGCAGGACCCGGTGGAGCTGTTCGTGCTGCACTCCTCCGTCACGACGCCGCTGGGCAACCCCGGCCAGGCCAACTACGTCGCGGCCAACATGGCGATGGAGACGGTGGCGCTGCGGCGCGCGGCGCTGGGCCTGCCGGCGCTGGCGGTGCAGTGGGGGCCGATCAGCGACGCCGGCTACCTGGCGCGGCAGGCCGGCGTCGGCGCGGCGCTGGCCAGGCGGCTGGGCGGCGCGCACCTGACCGCGGCCGAGGCGCTGGCGGCGCTGCCGCGGCTGCTGGCGTCGGGACAGCCGGTGATCGGTTTTGCCGACATCCGCTGGGGCGCGCTGGGGTCAAGCCTGCCACTGCTGCGGACGCCGATGTTCGAGGAGGTGCAGGGTGGCGCCGGAGAGCCGGCGGCGGAGGTGGACCTGCGGGAACTGCTGGCCACCTGCACGCCGGACGTGGCGCGCGGCAAGGTCGTGGAGCTGCTGACCGAGGAGGTGGCGCGCATCACCAAGCTCGCCGCGGGCCGGATCGAGGCCGGGCGGCCGTTGGTGGAGCTGGGCATGGACAGCCTGATGGCGGTGGAACTACGGCTGGCGGTGGAGCAGCGGTTCGGGCTGTCGCTGCCGGTGCTGGCGCTGTCTGAGGGCGCGACGCTGCACGCCCTGGCCGGGCGGGTGATAAAAATGCTGGGCGGCGGCCCGGTGCCGGTGCCAACAGACGCAGTGGCGGACATGGTGGAGCGCCTGGCGCGCTTCGAGGACAGTCCCCTGGAAGACGCCCTCGCTGCTGCCCCCTCTCCCTCCGGGAGAGGGCCGGGGTGAGGGAAGCCGCACGCGCCAAGCCATCACGCACCAGTGCTCGCCTGCTGCTCTCGCTTGCTGCCCTCACCGGCCGAGATCGGTTCTGGCAGCTTCCCTCACCCCGACCCTCTCCCGGAGGGAGAGGGGGTAGAAAGGTCATTCGATGAACTCGTTCGGCTTGTCCGCTGACGCCAAGGCGCGCCTGGTCACGCGCTTCGCCACCCGCCGCGCCGCCGCGCCGGCGCGGGAGGCCAGCGCACCGGCCGCACCGGCCCTGGGCGACCAGGAGGCGATGGCCGACCTGCGCATGGTGCAGCGGGCCGGCGCGGCGCTGGGGATCGAGAACCCCTACTTCCGCGCCCACGCCGGCATCGCCGGGGCGAAGACCGTCATCGGCAATGCGGAGTACGACAACTTCGTCTCCTACAACTACCTCGGCCTGAACGGCGATCCGCGCATTAGCGATGCCGCCAAGGCCGCCATCGACCGCTATGGCACCAGCGTTTCCGCCAGCCGTATCGTGTCCGGCGAGCGCCCGGTACATCGCGCCCTGGAAGAGGCCCTGGCTGCCGCCTACGGCACGGAGGACGCGCTGGTACTGGTCAGCGGCCACGCGACCAACGTGACGGTGATCGGCCACCTGGTGACGCGCGACGATGCGGTGTTCCACGACGGCCTGAGCCACAACAGCATCGTGCAGGGCTGCATCCTGTCCGGTGCTCGCCGGGTCAGCTTCCCGCACAACGACCTGGGCGAGCTGGACCGCCTGCTGTCCCAGGTCCGCCCCGGCGTGAAGCGCGCGCTGGTGGTGGTCGAGGGGCACTACAGCATGGACGGCGACGTGCCGGATCTGCCGGCGCTGGTGGCCCTGGTGCGCCGCCACCGGGCCAGCCTGATGGTCGATGAGGCGCACAGCCTGGGCGTGCTGGGGCCGAACGGCCTGGGCATCGCCGAACGCTGCGGCGTGGACCCGGCCGACGTGGACATCTGGATGGGCACGCTCAGCAAGACGTTGTCGTCCTGCGGCGGCTACATCTGCGCGTCGGCGGCGATGATCGAGCACCTGAAGTACTCGGCGCCGGGATTTGTCTATTCTGTGGGGATGCCGCCGCCGGTGGCCGCTGCCGCGCTGGCCGCGTTGCAGGCGATGCGGGCGGAGCCGGGGCGCGTGGCGCAGTTGCAGGACAACGCCGCCTACTTCATGGCGCAGGCCAAGGCTGCGGGGCTGGACACCGGGCCTTCGGTGGGCGCGGCCATCGTGCCGATCATGACCGGCAGCAGCATCCGCGCTGCCCGCGCCGCCGACTGGCTGTTCAAGCACGGCGTCAATGTGCAGCCGATCATCTACCCTGCCGTGCCGGAGCGCGCGGCCCGGCTGCGCTTTTTCATCAGCAGCCTGCACGACTGGCCGCAGCTCGCCCGCGTGGCGCTGCTGACGGCGGAGGCGCTGGCGGCGGCGGGAAGCGAGCGGGTCAGCCTGGTCGATCTGGCAGCAAAGCTGGCAGGGTAGCTTCCTGCTTCTCCCGGGAGAGGGAGCAGCGAGCAGGACCCAGATGGTTTGGTATTTTGACCTTGTATCGCCCTTCGCCTACTTGGCCATGCCGGCGGTCGAGCGCCTGGCTGCCCATCACCCCGTCCGCCTCCGCCCCGTCGTGTTCGGCGCCATCCTGTCCCATTGGGGCGGGCTTGGCCCGGCGGAAGTGGCGCCCAAGCGGCTGCACACCTACCGCCTATGTCAATTCCTGGCCGACCAGGCCGGGCTGCCGCTGCGCTTCCCACCGGCTCATCCGTTCCGCAGCCTGGATGCCCTGCGTGGGCTGAGCACCACCGATGAACCGGGCCTGCCGGAGGTGCGCGCCGCCTTCGACCACATCTGGGGCCAGGGCGGCGACCCGGCCCGGCTGCCGGGCAGCGCCGACCCGGCCGCCAAGGACCGCCTGCGTGCCTGGACGGCAGAGGCTATCGGCGCGGGGGTATTTGGCGTGCCCAGCCTGGTGGTGGATGGGGAGGTGTTCTGGGGTTTGGATGCGATGCCGATGGCCGAAGCCTACCTGCGCACTCCCGCGCTGTTCCGGCAGGGCGAGATGGCGCGCCTGGACATGCTGCCGGTGGGGGTCACGCGGGGCGGGTGATCGTAGCCGGCAACTGCAACCATCGCGCCTGCATCCCGAAGTTGGTCAAGATGCTGCGCACCGGCGTGACCGACCCGGTGAAGGTGCAGCCCATGGCGGATGCCATCGAGGCATACGAACACCTCGACAAGCGCGAGGTGGGCTGGATTGAGACCGAGTTGAAGCCAGCAATGGCGGCGGAGTGGCGTTGGGTGCAAGTTGCGATAACCCGTCACTGCGAGCCGCACTTGCAGGGTGGCAAACCAAGAGCGGCACGGCTCCCGCTTGCCGCGCTGCAATGACGGCATGCACGACGACACTTGCGGAGGAAGAATCATGAGCACGGATGACAAGAGCACCCTATCGCGCCGCGGGATGGTTGGCAGCGCTGGCCTAGGCCTCGCCGTCGCAGCTGCGGCGCCTGCCCTCGCGCAGGGTGCGCCGCCCGCCGTCCAGGTGGCCGCGCCGCAGCCGCTGCAGAACCCCGACACCAAGCATCCCCGCCCGCCCTACAAGCGGCAATCGCAGCCCTGGCCCGGCCTGGCCAGCAAGATGGACCCCAGGCCGGACCACGGCGAAACCAGCTATCGCGGGTCGGGCCGCCTGGCTGGGCGCAAGGCGCTGATCACCGGCGGCGACTCCGGGATGGGCCGCGCCGCCGCCATCGCCTATGCACGCGAGGGGGCGGACGTCGCCATCAATTACCTGCCCGCGGAGGAGCCGGACGCGCAGGAGGTGATCGCGCTGATCAAGGCCGAGGGCCGGATTGGCCTGGCCATCCCCGGCGACCTGCGCGACGAGGCGTTCTGCCAACGCCTGGTGGCGGATGCGGTGCGCGGCCTGGGCGGGCTGGACATCGTGGTGAGCAACGCCGGGCGGCAGCAGGCGCATGCGTCCATCCTGGACATCTCGACCGAGCAGTTCGACTGGACGATGAAGACCAACATCTACGCGCCATTCTGGATCATCAAGGCGGCGCTGCCGCACATGCCGCCGGGGGCCGCGATCATCGCCAGCACGTCCGAACAGGCCTATGACCCGACGCCCGACCTGTACGACTACGCGCAGACCAAGGCGGCGACGATGAACTTCGTGAAGTCGCTGGCGAAGCAGTTGGCCTCGAAGGGCATCCGGGTCAACGGCGTGGCGCCCGGGCCGATCTGGACGCCGCTGCAGGTCAGCGGCGGCGCGTCCGAGGACAAGCTGGAGAAGTTCGGCGGTCAGACGCCAATGGGCCGCGCCGGGCAGCCGGTGGAGCTTGCGTCCATCTACGTGCAGCTTGCCGCGGCTGACGCGAGCTACGCCACCGGGCAGGTATACGGGTCGGCTGGCGGCGGTGGACAGCCCTAACCTGCGGCCTGCTCCCTTTCCGGAGGAGGAGGGAGCAGGCAGCCTCAGCCTTTCTCGCCAAAGATGAATTGATCGACGGCCTTGGCGAAGCCCTCGTCGTTGTAGGACGCTGTCACCTCCGTCGCCTGCGCCTGCACCTCCTTCGAGGCGTTGCCCATCGCGATCGACAGGCCGCTCGGCTTGAACATCAGCACGTCGTTCGGCATGTCGCCGATGGTGGCGATCTCGTGTGGAGCGATGCCGTAATGCTCCGCCAGGTAGGCGACCACGGCGCCCTTGTTGGCCTGCGGATGCGTGACATCCAGGTAATACGGCTGCGACCGCGCAGCCGAAACCGTGTCACCCAGAGCCTGCTGGACGTCCTTCTCGCACCGTTCCACCAGCGGTAGGTCATCGCTGACGCCGACGATCTTGACCGCCCGGTCCAGCGCGTCGCCAAAGTCGGCCACCACCTTGGGGCCGAACTGGACAGTCTTGCCCTCCCGCTCCACGTGCGGCGCTGTGGCGTTGCGGATCATCCAGTCCTCGGCGGTATAGACCCAGGCATCGAGCCCATGCTGCACGATGGTGTCGTACGCCTTGCGGGCGGCAGCCGGGTCGATGGTGCGGGACAGCACGACGGACTGGTCGGGGTTCACGAATACGCCACCGTTGAACCCGGCGATGATGCCGTTCAGCTCCAACGGCTTTACCAGCATCGCCATCCCCCGCGGCGGCCGGCCGGAGGTCACGGCAAAGCGGATGCCCGCCGCCTCCATCCGGTGCACCGCGGCGACGGCGCGGCCGGTCAGCACCTTCTGCTCCGTCACCAGGGTGCCGTCCACATCGGCCAGGAACAGTTTTATGTGCGGCCCAGCCATGGCGGCGCTCCCAGGTTTGCGGGAACTACGCCCGGTACCGTACCAGGGTTCCTAGCCGCCGCCGTGATTGGCCACCGCAGCGGTCGTGACCGGCTTGTCTGACGCAACCTTGGCCAGGACCGGCTTGGCCGCGGCCGCCTGTGCATCTGCCGGCCTCACCACGGCAGGCTTGGCGGTGCCAGGCCTCGCAGCGACAGGCTTGGCAACGGCAGCTTTCCCGGCGGCCCTCTCGGCGGCAGCCTTCTCAGCCCTGGCCTTCTCAATGCCGGGTTTCGCGACGAGGACGATGCCGCCCAATGGCACCTCCGCGCCGGCCGATTCCGAGCTGTCAACCACCACTAGCGTGTTGCCGGCCAGCGGCGACGGGATGCGGTTCGTCAGCAACAGGCTGCGGAACTTGATGTCCGTCGCCGCCGCGCGCTCGTACTCCGCGTCCAGCACGCCGTGCAGGTCGAGGAAGCGGTTCATCACCGTGGGGATGCGGATGCAGCCCTGCGAGGCCGGGTGGCCGATCCGCTGCTCCAGCTTGTCTGGGTCGGTCGCGTGCATCTCCAGCCGGATCAGGGTGCTGTCGGGCTTGCCCACCTCCTCCGCCCAGCCCTTGCGGGCGCGCTGCCAGCCGAAGTCCCACACGCGCATGCCTTTGCCGCCCAGGCCGCGGATGCCGTTGCCGTTCACGGTGCCCTCTGCCCGATAGCCCAGGATGGCACCGGTGATGTGGAACACGCCGCGCGGGGTGACGTAGTGGTCGTAGCGGCCGGTCGATCCGGTGGAGACGTGCGTCGCGCCGATCACCTTCCATTCGCCGCCGGGCCTGGCCATCAGCACCGCCAAGCCCTGGGCGCGCGGGCTGCGGTCCACCACGACGATCAGATGCGGCCGGTCGGGCACGAAGCCGTTCGCCGCCATCTCGGCCCGGGCCAGCGCAATCCAGTCGGCATCGCGCGCCGGGGTGCGGGGGACGGCGTGCGGCACCTCCGCATCGAACGCCACGCGCAGGCGCAGCACCTCCACCTCCCGGGCGACCTCGTCCAGCGCCGGCGGCTCGGCTGGCGCGGCATCGGGCAGGGCGGCAGCCATCGACGGCAGGGACGTGACCAGGGCAGGGGACGCTTGCGCCGGGCAAGCCAGCGCCAGGGCCAGCAGGAGGCCAGGCGTGGCACAAGGCTTGCAGATCATGCGTTCACCCTAGTTGAGGCCCTAATGGGTACATGGGCCGTCGGGTACATAGGTCATAGCGGTACGGAAGCTCCAGTTCCAGCCTTGGCATGCTGCATGAGCAACACTGCAACCCCGGCGCACCCTGCGCATTATGCATGGCATTAGCAGCCGAGGATGCCAGCATGACTGACAACAAGACTCCCTCCGAAGAAGCCGCCGAACTTCGCACCCAATTGGAGGAGCTGCGCGCCACCGACCCGGCCCCGCGCGTGGCCCAGGCCAAGCAGCAGGTGGCCGACGGCGTAAGCCAGGCCGCCGACAGCGTCAGTCAAGCCGCGGCGAACGTGGCGGGAAGCGTATCGCAGACGGCGTCGAACGTTGCGGACTCCGTCTCCAGCGCCGCCGCGAACGTGGCCGAGACGGTGGCGGCGCCAATCCGCCAGGGGGCCGAGCGGGTACGCAGCACCGCCGCCCAGGTCTCGGCGGGAACCGAGAACCTGTCCGAGCGCGTGCGGGACCAACCGTTTCTGGCGCTGAGCCTCGGGGTGCTGACCGGTTATGTGATCGGGCGCATCGTCCGTTAGGGCAGGGTCGGGCGCTAGGGCACCAGCGCACACCCTGGCGCCCCGCATGGCAGAACGTTTGCTTTGCCTTGCGGGTCTAGTACGGCCTTCATCATCATAGGCAACTGCACCAGCAATCTCGTAGTCGCAAGGATGGCGTGCGCGGACCTTGGGACGCTAATCGCGGCTGCCGCCATGCTCTCGCGATTGAACACAGCCCCACCCTCGACATCATCCTGGCATGGCAGCTAAGCTTCTTACAGTTGCAGCCAAGCGCTCGTGGTCCCAGCCTGGGCAGCAAGAAGGGTGCTCTGCCCAACCACCAGGCGGGCGGAGCCGGCATTAAGGACGTGCGACTTGATGGGTTTGCAGGAGTAGATTGGCTCGGCTCGCTGCTGTTGCCGACGACAAAAATCTATGGAACTTTGCTTGCTGCGAGCATCGGCACGGCTTCGGGGGCAGCAGATGAGGATCAGGCATAGGTTTGGCACGGTTGCGATCAGCGTATCCGCGGTCGCGCTAGCCGGCTGTGCGCAGACGCCGCTGGGGCCGACGGTTCAGGTGATGCCTGGGCGCGGCAAGACTTTCGAGGCGTTCCGGTACGACGCAGCGGCGTGCCAGCAGTATTCGGCCCAGGCGGTTGCCGGCCAGGCGGACGTGGCAAACAACCGGGCGGTCGGCGCGGCGGTGCTGGGAACGGGGCTGGGTGCCGGGCTGGGCGCGGCGGTTGGCGGCGGGCGCGGCGCCGGCATCGGCGCGGCGGCAGGCGCGGGCCTCGGCACCGCAGGCGGCACGGAGGCCAGCGGATCGGCGCAGGGCTTGATCCAGGTGCAATACGACAACGCCTATGGCCAGTGCATGTTCAGCAAGGGCAACCAGGTTGCCGGGCTTGAGAAGGAGCCGCAGGGTCCGGGGCGGCGCACCGCACAGCGTCAGCGTCCGGTGCGCCAGGCCGCGCGTAGCCAATCAGCCATCGTGCATGAGACCTCCGCTGGTCCTGGGGTCGGGCCGGGGGCCTCCCCAGCGGCGTGGGTTGCACCGGACAGCGGCGCGGCCAAGGCGCCGGCGAGCGGCGGCTGGGTGCCCCCCGTCGCCACCGCACAGTAGGGCCGTCGTGGCCCGGCCTCTCCTGTCCTGCTTGGCTCATGCGGCAGCCGGGGCAGCTTGCCTGGTGCTAGCGGGTGCTACATCGGCGCAAGCCGTGCAGCCTACGCCGCAGGACTCGGCGCCGCTCGACCTCGACGTCCCGCTTCGGCCTTCGTCTGCCCCAGCGGCACCCCTTCCGGATCCGGCGGCGGCCCTCCCTGCCGCGGCCTCCCTGACCGTTGCACCTCCCGTCGCCGCGCCTGCTGTGCCGCAGCCCGTAGCCTTGCCAGCCGTCAACTCACTCCCAGCCTTGACCACCCCTCCAGCGCCGACATCGCCCCCAGCCTTCACATCCCCCTTAGCCTTCACATCCCCTGTAGCGACACCGCCAGCGACCTTGTCGCTGGAGCATCCCCAAGAGATCGACCCCGCTACCCTGTCCGGGGCTGGCCTCAACGTGGCCCTGTTCGGCATCACCGCCCTGCCGGACCCTGACCATGGGCTGCAAGCCTACTTGCAGGCCCAGGGCGACCGTGTCAGTTGCGAGTTGCACCCCCCCGCAACCATGGCAGGCACGGCGGCTCGCTACACCTGCTACCTGCCGGACCGGACCGACGTCGCCCTGGTGTCGCTAGCCAACGGCGCTGCCGCTGCTGCCGACGATGCGCCGCTGGCCTACCGTGCGCAGGAAGATGCGGCGCAGGCTGCCCGGCGCGGCGCCTGGGTCAACCTGCCAGCCCCGCCGGTGCCGGTGTCGCATCCCGTCGCGCGCACCTCCGCCTTGTTGATCGCAGGTGGGCAGAGCTTCCTGTTGGACGGGCTGCTGGGGATCGCCGGCCGGCCTGCACAGGAGCTGCAAGCCTACATCGCCGCCCACGGCAACGCGCTGATGTGCCAGCCCGGCGGCGGGCGCTATGTATGCACGCTGCCGGACGGCACGGACATCGCCAAGGTGGCGCTGATCAACGGTGCTGCCCGCGCATCGGACGACGCGCCGGACGCTTACCGGCAGCAGCAAGCGCTGGCGCAGGAGGCGCGCCGCGGCATCTGGGCCACGGCTGGCGTAGCTGCCCCGCCCGTTGCTGGCCCTGCCGTGGCTGTCACGCCGCCTATCGCCGTTGCGCCGCCTGTCGGCCTTGTGGTGGAGGATACGGCCGGGCCGGTCACCTATGTCGGGGAGCAGCCGACCGCAGTGATCGACGGCGAGCCGGTGCTCTTCGTCTATGGCGCTGGGCTGGGCTGGGGCTATTACGACCACTTTCACCACTGGCGCGGCGCTCCGGAGCGGTTCGCCAACCACCTGCAGCGGTTCCACGCCGAAGGACAAGGGTTGCACGGCTACCGCGGCGCTGGACAGGAGGTGTTCGGCCGCGGCGGGCGTGCAGGCTTCGGGCCGGGCGGTGGGAGTGCGGGCGGCTTCCATGGCGGTGTGCCGGCAGGCGGATTCCACCCTGGCGGTCCCGCAGCGGGCAGCTTCCGAGACGGCGAGTTCGCTCATGCGGGACAGGGCTTTGGCCGAGGGATGCCGGCGCCATCGTTCGCCCATGGCGGCCCTGCGCCATCGTTCGCCCGTAGCGGCCCGCCGCAGTCCTTCGGCCGCGGCGCAGCGCCGGAGTCCTTCGCCCGTGGCGGCCCGTCACCGATGTTCGCGCGTGCGGCGCCGTCCACGTTCCGCAGCCCCGCGGCATTCGTGCGGCCCAGTCCAATGCCCAGCTTCAACCGGCCGATGGCAGCGATTGCGCCGCGTGCCGCGCCGGTCATGCGAGCGTCGGCGCCGGCTCCGCGCTTCCACCGGTAACCTATGCGGCGCCGGCCTGCCGTGGCGGCGCTGGCCATGCTGCTCGGCGCAGCGCAGGTGGCCGGGGCGCAACCCGTCACGGTGGCGCAGTCGGCGCGGCTGGGGATCGAGGTCCAAGCCCCCGGCGCCGGCTGGTGCGCCCTGCAACCGGAGCTGCAGGTCATCGTGCCGGACGCGCAGGTGTTCGCCAGCCCGGAGTTTGCGGCGCTGGTGGCGCGGTTGGGTCCAGGGCTTGCGGCGGGCTGCCCGCAGGCCCGGGGCGTCCTGCTGACCGGCCAGGTGCGGGGCAGCGCGGGGGAGGCCGCCTGGCATGGCACGGCAGAGGCCGCCTCAAGCTGGGCCGTGCGGGCGGTGGCGCCGACTGCTGCGCCTGCGGCAGAGGTTGCCCAAGCACCATCGCCGTCCATGCCGGCACAGCACCTGGATGCGGCAGGGCCTGAGGCGTCCGCCGGCCCACCCATGCTGCCGCCCAGTCCTCCGGTACGGCTGGACGCTGCCGGGCTGGCCCGGGCGGTGTCTGCACTGGGCAGCGTCCCGGGCCGGATCGACACGCGCCGCGGGTGCTGGGCTGTGGCGGCAAGGGATGCGGCCGGGGTCACGTCCGGTTGCCTGCGGATCGTACGCGGCTTCAACGCGGCCGGCCCGAACGGGGACCAGGTGTTCCTTCTGCTGACCGGCAAGGGCACGACGGACTGCCACGCCTGCGCCGGGCTGATCGCGTTCGCCGTGCTGGACGCTGCCGAGCCGGACTGGCGCATCGCGGTCCGGCCCGTTGCGGCGCCGGACGGGGCCTATGGCCTGCCGACCGAACCCGCCGCCTTTGCTTTCGTGCGGCTGGGCCGGGACCGGTGGGGATGGATCGAGAAGCACAGCGGCTTGGCGCAAGGGACCGTCGAGGGCGTGCACACCATCCACATGCTGCGCGGGCCGGCCTTCGTCGAGGCAGGGCTGCTACCGGGGGAGCGGGACAACAGCGGCGCGTGCGGCGATCCTAGGGACCCCGTTGCATCGCCGTCCTGCACGGCCATCGAGAGCATCAACGTCACCGCCGCGCCCGACGCCTCCCGCCCGGACGCGGCAGCCTACCCGATCCTGCTGCACGCGACGGGCAGCGTGTTCCAGGCCGGCAAGGGCAGCCGCCGCATCGACAAGCGTGCCGTCGCACGGTTCGACGAGGCACGCTTCGAGTACAGCGCACCCGGCGCCTGGCCGTAGCCGTCCGCTACCTGCAAGGTCCGGACCTCGCACGGCCGATGCCGCGCTGAGCCCTGGACGAAGCCGCTTGGCCCCGGCCGGTCCGGACGCATGCGCCCGCCTGGCGGGCACGGCCGCGTATTAACTCTTTCTTGCAAAAGCAAACTTGACCCTCTCCAGGGTCGATGCGATCACGCGACAGTGAAAAGCAAGCAACTGGCAAAATGAATCGGATCGTAATTGCGTCCGAAATCAAGGTCATCGAGCAGTTTGCTGTTAAATCGCCGTGATAGGACGCTGTCGTTAGCGTCTATTACGCAGAAATTTAGGAATTGTCGATGACGATACTGACGGTCGGAGCAGGCCAGGCCTACTCAACTATCGCCGCAGCCGTGGCTGCTTCACAGGATGGCGATACCGTGCAGGTCCAGGCAGGGACCTACGTC